>Ga0126377_10003507_pt1 | contig 11131 bp, 8 predicted proteins | sample PanSoiMetPlot_22_FD_92647 | JGI IMG/M metagenome (GOLD analysis project Ga0126377, IMG submission 92647) | Tropical forest soil microbial communities from Panama - MetaG Plot_22 | ecosystem: Environmental > Terrestrial > Soil > Tropical forest > Bulk soil | place: Panama | collected 2016-02-17
AGGCCGAGCGCGCCGTCGTCGCCTCGGGCGCCGCGCTGGGCCTCGACCTGGACGTGGTCGCCTGTGCGTACTCGCTCAACGGATCGCGACCGCTCGCTCAGGAGCTGCTGGGCAGCGCCGAGCGCCCCACCGCGATTCTCTGCATGTCGGACTCGATCGCGTACGGCGTCTACGCCGCCTGCGCCGAGCTCGGGCTCTCGATCCCGGGCGACGTGGCGGTCGCCGGGTTCGGCGACCACCCGATCTCGCGGCTGCTGGCGCCGCCGCTGACGTCGACCGTGTGGGACATCGACCGCGTCGCCGAGTCGGCCACCTCCTTCCTGCTGCAGGCGATCGAGGCGGACGGCCCGCAGGCCACCCTGCGCGAACTCGTCGCGCCGGTGCTCGTCGCACGCGACTCGACGCGACGGGCCTAGCTCAGCTGCGCCGCGCTGCGCTCGAGGGCGGCGCCCGCGACCGGCTCGCCGAGCTGGAGGACGAGCCAGATCCGGTCGCGGTCGCGCAGGCGCGCGGGTTGCTCGACCGGGTCGCCGTCCACGACGACGAGGTCGGCGAGCTTGCCCGGCTCGACCGTGCCGACGACGTCGCCGAGTGCGAGCGCCTCGGCTGCGACGCGCGTGGATGCGACGAGCGCCTCGCCCGCTTCCAGGCCGTGATGGACCATCCGCAGGATCTCGATCCCGAGGTCGCTCAGCGGCGACCAGTCGTGGCCCGAGGCGATCTTCATACCGGCGGCGCGCGCGGCCTTCAGCGTGCGATCGGCCTGCTCGATGTTGTGCACCGCAAGGTCGACGAGCGGCTGCGCCCAGCGCTCCGACGGGAGCTCGGGGTCGTCGACCCCCGCAACGGCGTAGAAGGACCCGAAGGTCGGGACGAGCACCTGACCCGCCGCGGCCATCCGCTCGAGCAGATCGGGCCGCTGGTTGAGGTACATCCCGTGCTCGATCGTGTCGGCCCCGGCCTCGATCGCCAGGACGGTGCCGGCGAGACCCTCGCAGTGCGCGGCCACGCGGTAGCCCATGCGGTGGCTCTCCTCGACGAGCGTCGCCACCTCCTCGCGCGTCATCTGCGCCGGGTCCGGGTCTTCGAGCTCGACGGATCGTGCCCCGGTCGTCATGACCTTGATGAAGTCCGCGCCGGCGCGCAGCTGCTCTCTGACCGCCCGGCGCACGTCGTCGGGCCCATCGGCCTCGCGGTACATGCCGTCGAAGAACCTGCCGCCCGGGCTCGTCGCCGCGACGATGCGACCGCAGGTGAGCAGGCGCGGACCGCGGAAGGCGCCGTACCGCATGGCCTGGCGCGCTTCGACGACGGTGTCGCCGTACGAGCCGACGTCGCGGATCGTCGTGATCCCCATCCGCAGCGCCTCGCGCAGGTCCGCCGCGACGAAATGCGCGGCGGTGCCCGGGCGCGTCGGCTCGGCTCCGTGCGCCGGCGTCGGAACGTGTGCGTACACGTGCGCGTGCGCGTCGATCAGGCCCGGCATCAGCGTGCGCCCGCCGAGATCGATGGTGCGCGCGTCGCCCGGCGGCGTCTCGTCGGCGCGGCCCACGCGCGCGATCGTGTCGCCCTCGACGAGAACGGCGGCGCCGTCTCGCGGCGGCGCGCCGGTGCCGTCGAAGAGCCTGGCGTTGGTAAGCCACAGGCGTCCGCGCGGGGAAGGCGGAGCTGCGAGCAGGCAGGGCAGGCGCGGCGTCAATGGCGCTTGGCGTTGAACGCCGGAAGCCACGCGACGTCTCGCGAGAGCGCTCCGCCGGCCGCGATCAGGTCGGCGAGGATCCGCTCGCGACGATCAGGATCCATCCTCGACGTGGGCACGCACATCGTCATCGCAGCCAGCACGCTGCCGGTCCCGTTGACGATCGGGACCGACGCGGTATAGAGCCCCGCCGCCGTCTCCTCGTGGTTCTCGGCATAGCCGTTGGCGCGCACCCCGTCGAGGATCTCGTGTAGCTCGTCCACGTTGCGCAGACGGCTTCCGGTCGGCCTGATGAGCGCCCGCCCGCCGTACTCCGAAGCGACGTCCTGCGGCGGTCGCGCCGCGAGCATGACGCGCCCGCTCGCCGACGCGAACGCCGGCGCTCGCCGGCCCACCCAGGTCTGCAGACGCACGGGCTGCGAGGTCTCCTCGATGGCGACGAAAACCGACTCCTGGCCGTCGAGCACCGCGAGGCAGATGGTCTCGTCGTGGCGCGTCATCAGGCCGCTCACCGCGTTGCGAAAGCCGGTGATGATCGGCAGGTCACCGGCACGGCTCCCGAGGCCGATGGCGCGAACGCCCGGCTCGTAACGGCCCTGCTCGTCGCGAACGGCCCACCCGCGGTCGACGAGGATCGCGCAGATCCGGTGCAGCGTGCTCTTGGGCAGCTGCAGGTCGCGCGCGAGCTCGCCGAGCCCCATCGCCCCCTCGGAGACGACGAGCTCCATCACGCTGAGCGCGGCGTGCACGCCGGGCGAGCGGGCCGACGCCGCGTTGGCCTTCGCGCGGGTGGGCGCCAAGCGTGGCTGGGCACGGACTGCTTCGGCGCTCCTGGCGTTCTGGCGAGGCATCCTTCGACGACCCGTGCCTTCGTTGCTTGACCGATCCGCCGCCGCGACGCAGCACCGGGCGGCCGTTCGTCATCGGGAACAGTAGTCCATATGAGAAACACGGAACCACCGCGGCCGGCGGCCGGGGCTCTACAGGCCGCCGTAGAACGGATTGGCCAGCGTGTCGCGCTCGCGCACGAGGCGCTCGACCACCGCGGGGTCCGGTCCGCGGACAGCCTCCTCGATCGCCGTCCGCACCGCCTGCCTGTTCGCGGCCCGGACAGCGGTCTCGTCGGCTGCCGCCGGGTCGACCCACACGGCCACGAAGACGATCGTGTCGAGGTCCGGCACGAGCAGCTCGTCGGCCACCGCGTCCAGCACCCCCTGCCCGATGCCGAGTTGGGCCGCGCCCCACGTGAGCGTCTGGTGGCGCTCATCGGTCGCCGTCGCCTTGTTCATCATGATCGTCGGCGGGGCCACGGCCTCGTACGACGGCTGGTCGGGCCCGACGCAGACGAGGACCGGCGTGTGACCCGGTGAAGGCGAGGTGAACGTCGTCATCAGCGCCGCCGCTACCGCGCTGCCGCGACGGGCGAGGACCACGTTCACGTGGCTGCCATCGGCTCCGTGGCCGCCCCACCCCTGGCCGATGCGCCCATCGATGTCGGATGTCGACCGGTGCCCAGCCACGTTCTGCGTCCGGAACGGTAGTCCATCAGCAACACAGCTTCCAGGAGCCCCCGCTTGCCGCTTGACCCTCTCCGGGGGTCGGCTGTAGGGTGCGGCCGATCGTTCTATTTTCGGAACGTCAGTCCATCGGTAAGACGGAATCGAGCACCTCGATGTGCGCCGCAGGGGACGCGCCCACGGGCGTCGAAGGTCAGAGCGCCGGCCACCGCCGGGCGCCGCTTCCTCGGCGACGGGACGCACGATCGGCGACGCACACAGTCGACGTTCAGGTCGAGGACAGACGGACCGCAGGCAAGCAACGCATGTTGGAGGAGCACGCGTGAGCCAGAGGGAGACGACGCGCCGAGTCGATGCGATCCGCGCCGGGAGCAGCGAGCTCGAGAACCACCTCATCGACGAGTACGACGCCGGCCACATCAGCCGGCGCGACTTCGTCCGGCGGGGCACCGTCATCGGCATGTCGGTGCCGATCATCGGGTTCCTGGCCAGCGCATGCGGGACCGGGAAGAAGACCAGCACGGGCGGGGCGAGTACCGGCACGGCCGTCCAGGCCGGCGGCAAGGAGGTCCAGGTGCGCCCCGGCGGCACCTTGAAGCTCGGCATGTCGCCCGGTCCCACGACCGAGATCGACCCGATCAAGGTGGCCGACGAGGGCGGCCTGGGCGTCATGTCGCAGTCGGGCGAGTTCCTGTCGTGGTCGGACAACAAGCTCCAGCTGCAGCCGCGCCTCGCCGAGAGCTGGAAGCCGAACGCCGACGGCAGTGTGTGGACGTTCAAGATCCGCCAGGGCGTGACGTTCCACGACGGAACGCCGATGACCGCGAACGACGTCGCGTCGTCGATGAACGCGCTCTCGGACCCGAAGAACGGGTCGAACGCGCTGTCGACCTTCGCCGGCGTGCTCTCGAAGGACTCGGCGAAGGCGGTCGACGACAGCACCGTCACGTTCGAGCTCGACGGCCCGAACGGCAACTTCCCCTACCTCGTCAGCTCCGACAACTACAACGCGCTCATCGTCCCGGCGTCCTTCAGCGGCAAGTGGGAGAAGACGTTCCCGGGCACCGGGCCATGGAAGATGGAGCGCTACACGCCCAACTCGGGGATCAGCTACGTCAAGAACGCCGACTACTGGGACAAGAGCCGCGTCCCGAAGCTCGACCGCCAGGAGGTGAAGTTCTACCCCAAGGAGCAGGCGCAGATCCTGGCGATGCAGAGCGGCGAAGTCGACGTGCTCGTGCACTTCTCGCCCACGGGCGGCAGGGCGCTGCTCAACGACCCGAACATCACGGTCATCGAGCTGCGCTCCTCCGTGCACCGCGAGGTGCACATGCGCAACGACAAGGCGCCGTTCAACGACAAGCGCGTACGCCAGGCGATGGCGCTGGCCGTCGACCGCAAGGCTCTGGTGAACGGGCTCTTCGGCGGCAAGGCCGACATCGGCAACGACAGCCCGTTCGCACCGGTGTTCCCGACGACCGACAAGTCGGTGCCGCAACGCGAGCAGGACCTCGCGAAGGCCAAGGCGCTCATGCAGGAGGCCGGCGTGAACGGCGCGTCCGTCGAGCTCAACACCTGGGACGGCTTCGAGCTGTCCGACCTCGCGCAGTTGCTGCAGACCTATGGGCAAAAGATCGGCCTTCGGCTTACGCCCAACGTCACGGACGCCGGCACGTACTACGGCGACGCCGTCTTCGGCAAGTCGCCTTGGCTGGACTCGACGATGGGCATCACCGACTATGGCCACCGCGGCGTGCCGAACCTGTTCCTCACGGCCCAGCTGACAAGCAAGGGCGTCTGGAACGCCGCGCATTTCAGGAACCCGACCTACGACGGGCTCGTCAAGGAGTACGTGCAGGCGCTCGACATCGGCGCCCAGCGCGCCGCGGCGAAGAAGATCCAGGTGCTCCTGCTCGACGAGACGCCGAACATCTATCCGTACTTCTACTTCTTCCTGACCAGCACGAAGAAGAACGTGGGCAACGTCGAGGTCTCCGCGATGGGCCATTACGACATCACCAAGGCCGGGTTCACCACGGGGTCCTGAGGACGGGCCGACCGGCGCACCACGGTCATGGCCAAATTCATCGCCAAGCGCGTGGCCCTCGGGCTCATCACGCTCTTCCTGCTGAGCGTCCTCGTGTTCTTCATGGCGAACGTCCTGCCCGGCAACGTCGGCCGGCGGGTGCTCGGCCCGTTCGCCTCACCGCAGGCCGTCGCCGCCCTGAACCACCAGCTCGGGACCGACCAGCCGCTCGTGACGCAATACGTCGACCAGATGAAGGGCTATCTCAAGGGCGACATGGGCACGACCGTGGCGACCCGCCAGCCCGTCTCGGACGTCCTGTGGCCGGCGCTCTGGCGCTCCGCCAAGCTCGCGATCCTCGCCTTCATCATCGTCGTACCGCTCTCGATCCTCGGCGGTGTCTACGCAGCGCTCCACGAGGGCAGCCTGCGTGACCGCGTCATCACGGTCGGCGGCCTGTCGGCCGCCGCGGTGCCGGACTTCGTCTGGGCGGTCGTTCTGCTCATCGTCTTCTCCCTCGGCCTGGGGCTCTTGCCGTCGACCGCGGCCTTCCCCGACGGATCCGGGGTGCTGACGCAGGTCAAGTACCTACTGTTGCCGGCGTTCTGCCTCGTGTTCGTGCTGTTCGGCTATATCGCGCGCATGGCGCGGGCCGGGACGATCGAGTCGCTCGACGCGGACTACACGCGCACGGCCGTGATCAAGGGCCTGCCGCAGCGCGCCGTGCTCAGGCGCCACGTGCTGCGCAACTCGCTGCTGCCGACGATCGCGGTCATCGCCACGCAGGTCGGGTACCTGATGGGCGGTCTCGTCGTGATCGAGCTCATCTTCAACTACCAGGGGATCGGGCAGATGATCTTCCGCGCGGCGACGCAGAAGGACTTCCCATCGCTGGAGGCGGCCGTGCTCGTCGTCGGAGTGGTCTTCCTCGTCTCGACGCTGATCGCCGACATCCTGTACTCGGTCCTCAACCCGCGCGTGCGGCTCGGGGGCGCGGAGTCGTGAGCGCCGGCGCCACACCCCCATCCGCGCTTCCCGTCGAAGACGTCGCGGTCGCGCTCGGTGGTCCGCCGCGCGACGACGCCCGGCTCGCGCGCAAGGAGCGCCTGCGAGTCCTCCTGCACTCGAAGTCGTTCATCGCCGGCGCGATCATCGTCGGCTTCTGGATCGTGTGCGCGATCTTCGGCAGGTCGCTCGTGCTTCAGGACCCCTTCGCCTCCAATCCGATCGACAGCCTCCAGGCGCCGAGCGCCGACAACTGGTTCGGGACCGATCGCCTCGGGCGCGACGTCTTCTCCCGGGTGATCGTCGGCTCGCGCGACATCCTCGTCATCGCGTTCTCGGCCACAGTGCTGGGCACGGTGCTCGGCACCGCCCTTGGCCTCGTCACCGGCTACTTCCGCGGCTTCGTCGACGACGCCCTCAGCCGCATCATCGAGGCGATCCTTGCGCTTCCCGTCGTGCTCGTGGCGATCATGGCGCTCGTCGCCCTCGGCCCGTCGAACCTCACGATCATCATCGTCGTCGGCCTGGTGTTCGCGCCGATCATCGCGCGCACCGTGCGCGCCGCCGTGCTCAGCGAGCGCGAGCTCGAGTACGTCTCCGCCGCACGCCTGCGCAACGAACGCACGCCGTACATCCTCTTCGCCGAGATCCTGCCCAACGTCATGGGCCCGGTGATCGTCGAGTTCACGGTGCGCCTTGGTTACGCGGTCTTCATCGTCGCGACGCTGAGCTTCCTCGGCGTGGGCGTCCAGCCGCCATCGCCCGACTGGGGCCTGCAGGTCTTCGAGCATTACGGACTGATCAGCGGCGGGTACTGGTGGCCGGTGCTGTTCCCCGCGGCCGCGATAGCCAGCCTCGTCATCGGGGTGAACCTCATCGCCGACGGCCTGACCCAGGCGTTCGAGCGATGAGCGCGACGCCGGCATCATCGGCGGCCGTGGCAGCGCCGCCCGCGCTCGAGCTCACCGATCTCGAGGTGGCCTATCGCGTGCGCGGCATCTGGCGCCCAGTGCTGCGCGGCGTGAGCTTCCAGATCGCCGAAGGCGAGGCGTACGGGCTGGTCGGAGAGTCCGGCTGCGGGAAGTCGACGGCGGCGTACGCCATCGTCCGCTACCTGCCCCGCAACGGCCGCGTGAGCTCCGGCTCGATCCGCTTGGCCGGCGACGACCTCGTCGCGATGAGCGAATCCGAGGTTCGCCGGATGCGCGCGACGCGGGTCTCGATGGTCTACCAGAACCCGGGCGCCGCGCTGAACCCGACGATCCGCGTCGGCGACCAGCTGGTCGAGACCTACACGATCGCGGGCGTACCCGCGGGCGAAGCGCAGGACCGCGCGCAAGACATGCTGCGCCAGGTCCAGATCTCCGATCCGTCGCGCGTCATGCGCCGCTACCCGCACCAGCTCTCGGGCGGGATGCAGCAGCGCGTCGTGATCGCGATGGCGCTGGCCAAGGACCCCACGCTGCTGATCCTCGACGAGCCGACAACCGGCCTCGACGCGACGGTCGAGGCCGAGGTGCTCGACCTGGTCGCCGGGCTGCGGCGGGAGTTCGGCACGACCGTGATGTTCATCAGCCACAACCTCGACGTCATCACCCGCATGTGCGACCGCGTCGGCGTGCTCTACGCCGGGCGGCTCGTCGAGGAAGGGCCGGTCCGCGCGGTCTTCAACGACCCGCGCCATCCGTACACCGTCGGCCTGTTGCGCTGCCTGCCGCGCGCCGGCTTGCGCAAGGACCGCGAGCGGCTGGACACGATCCCCGGCTTTCTGCCGCAGCTCGGCGCCGATCTTCCGGCTTGCGTCTTCGTGGACCGCTGCGCGATGGCGCAGGACGTCTGCAGGCGCGAGGAGCCGCCCTTCCACGACCTCCAGGCCGGGCGCCACAGTCGCTGCCACTTCTGGGAGCACGCTGACGAGCTTCCGCGCACCGTGCCCGCGGCGGGAGTGCACAGCCGGGTGCCTCGCGACGAGCAGCCCGTCATTCGTACCGAGGGCATGCGCAAGACCTTCCATCAGGAGGGCCATGCCGTCCGCGCGGTCGAGGATGTGTCCATCGCCCTGGGCCGCGGCGAGACGCTCGGCCTCGTTGGCGAATCGGGGAGCGGCAAGACCACGCTCGCTCGCGCACTGCTCGGCCTCACGGCGGCCGACAGCGGCTCGATCATCGAGCTCGACGGCCAGCTGCTCCCGACGCGCATCGACAAACGCGACGCCGAACAGATCAGCGCGCTGCAGATCGTCTTCCAGAACCCCGACTCCGCACTGAACCGGCGCTTCTCGGTGCGCCGCATCCTCAGCAGGGCGCTGGCCAAGCTGCGCCACGACCGCTCCGCGGAGCGCGAGGAGCACCTGCGCGAGCTCGCCGAGTCCGTGCGTTTCGACGTGCAGCTGATCAACTCGCGCCCAGCACAGCTCTCGGGGGGTCTCAAGCAGCGCGTGGCGATCGCCAGGGCGTTCGCCGGGGAGCCGCGGGTGGTTGTGTGCGACGAGCCGACGTCGGCGCTCGACGTGTCCGTGCAGGCCGCGATCCTCAACCTCCTCGCCGAGCTGCAGGCCGAGAAGGGCGTCAGCTACCTGTTCATCTCGCACGACCTCGCCGTCGTGCGCTACCTGTCCGATCGCATCGCGGTCCTCTACCTCGGGCAGGTGATGGAGCTCGGCGAGGCCGAGACCGTCTTCGGCGCACCGCATCACCCCTACACCGAGGCGCTCCTGTCCGCGGTGCCGCAGGCCGACGGCGCCGAGCGGCCGCGCATCCGGCTCCACGGCGAGATCCCATCGCACGCCGACCCGCCCTCGGGATGCGTCTTTCACACCCGCTGCCCGCGGTTCATCGGCGACGTGTGCGTCAACGAGGAGCCCCCGCTGCGCGAGGTCGAGCCGGGCCATCTGTGGCGCTGCCATCACTCGATCGAGGCGCTTCGCGAACTGCAGAAGACGGCGCCGCCGGCCCAGGGGAACGGCCGCGCGCCTGAGGAGCCCGAGGCCGGCGAGCCCTCGCCAGGCGGAGGCGCACCCTGAGGATCCGCGCGGCCGTGCTGGAGCGCACGGGGGCGCCGCTCGGGCTCGACGAGCTCGAGCTCGCCCCACCGGGTCCGGGCGAGGTGCTCATCCGGCTGCGGGCAGCCGGCGTGTGCCATTCGGACTTCAACGCGATCGACGGCACGGCCGAGACCCTCTGCCCAGCGGTGCTCGGGCACGAGGGCGCGGGCGTGGTCGAGAGCGCGGGCGACGGCGTCGGGCTCGCTCCCGGCACGCACGTCGTGCTCAACTGGTTGCCCGCCTGCGGGCGCTGCGAGGAGTGCCTGCGCGAGCTCCCCCACCTGTGCCGGGAGACGTGGCGGACCATGGGCGAGGGCGGCCTGCTCGATGGCACGTCGCGCCTGTCGCGCCACGGCGAGCCCGTGTACCACTACTGCTTCCTGTCGACGTTCGCCGAGCGCGCCGTCGTGCCGGCTCAGTGCTGTATCCCGATCCCCGACGACGTCCCATTCGACGTCGCCGCCCTGGTCGGCTGCGCGATCACCGCTGGCACCGGAAGCGTGTGGCGAACGGCCGGTGTGCGCCCGGGCGACCGCGTGGCGGTCCTGGGCTGCGGCGGCGTGGGGCTCAGCGCAGTGCTCGGGGCAGCGGCGGTCGGAGCCAACCCGATCGTTGCGGTCGACGTCGCCGACGACAAGCTCGAGGCCGCGCTGGGGCTCGGCGCGACCGACGCGGTCATGTGGGCAGACGGCCCGGAGGAGACCGCCGAGCGCGTGCGCGAAGCGTCCGGCGGCGGCGTCGACTACGCGATCGAGGCCACCGGCCGCACCGACGCCGCCCGTGCCGCCTTCCTCGCCACCCGGGCCCGCGGCGCTGCGGTCCTGATCGGCATCACGGCCACGGATGCGGAGCTGTCGCTGCCCGCGCTCTCGATCCCGCGCATGGAGCGCCGCGTGCTCGGCTCGGTCTACGGGTCCGCCCGCCCGGAGCGCGATTTTCCCGCGCTGCTGGCGCTCTACCGGCGCGGGCGGCTGCCGCTCGACCGGCTCGTGGGCGCGCGCCTGCCGCTCGAGGCGATCGATGACGCCTTCGCGCTCCTGCGCGACGGCGGTCCCGGGCGGGTCGTTCTCGAGCTCGACGGAGCCGCGGCATGAGCCCATCGGCCACGGCACCGGCGCGAGCGGCGACGGGAACCCGGGCCACACGAATCGCCAGCGTCGAGGTGCTCCGATACGCGCTCGACCTCGACCCACCGTTCCGGGCCGCATGGGATCCGGCGCCGCGCAAGCGCGTCGAGGCCAACCTCGTGGTCGTGCGCTCCGACGACGGCGTCGCCGGCTACGCCAGCGGCGACGACGTGCCCGACCGCGCGCTGCTCGAGCGCCTGCTCGTCGGCCTCGATCCGCTGCGCACCGAGGCCGTCCGCGAGATCTTCGAGACGGTCGACTTCCACGGCGGCCGCCCGTGGACGGTCGAGGTCGCCATCTGGGATCTCGTGGGGCGCCTGGTCGGCCAGCCGCTGTGGCGGTTGCTCGGCGGCCGCTCCGAGCGCATGATCGCCTACGCCTCGACGGCCGAGCCGGTGTCCGCTCAGGACCGCGCGGAGCGGGTGGTCGCGCTGCGCGATCGCGGCGTGCGTGCGGTCAAGCTTCGCTTCCACCACGCGGACTGGCGCGACGACGTCGAGGTGGTCGAGCGGGTCCGCGATGCCGTGGGCACCGGCGTCGAGGTGATGGTCGACGCCAATCAGGGCTGGCGGATGGCCGGCGACCGCTCGGCGCGCTGGGACGTGGCGACCGCGACGCAGTGCGCCCGCGCGCTCGAGCCGCTCGGCGTCTACTGGCTCGAGGAGCCGCTGCGAACGGACGACGTCGAGGGCTATGCCCTGCTCCGCAAGCGTA
>Ga0126377_10003508_pt1 | contig 11131 bp, 12 predicted proteins | sample PanSoiMetPlot_22_FD_92647 | JGI IMG/M metagenome (GOLD analysis project Ga0126377, IMG submission 92647) | Tropical forest soil microbial communities from Panama - MetaG Plot_22 | ecosystem: Environmental > Terrestrial > Soil > Tropical forest > Bulk soil | place: Panama | collected 2016-02-17
GAAGTGATTCACATCCAGCCGCCGCCCTCGGTCTCGAGCGCGCGCTACGGTTACGCGAAGGAGTATCTCCGCCAGCAGTTCCGTGACATCTACGGCGGTGACAACCCGCCCGATTGGAAGGTGCAGACGACGTTCGTGCCCGCGCTCCAGGATGCAGCCGAGATTGCGGTCCGCGATGGTCTGCGTCGTCTGGGCGGCCGCAATCTGCAGGCGGCGCTGGTCGCAATCGATCCGCAGACCGGCAATCTCCTCGCGATGGTCGGCGGATCCGATTTCGCGGTCACTCCGTACAACAGGGCCTATCGCAGCAAGCGACAGCCGGGCTCGGCATTCAAGCCGTTCGTCTACGCGGCCGCCCTCGAAAGCGGCTTGTCGCCGGTGTCGGAGATCGATGGCCTGCGCCAGGTGGCGATTCAGGCGCCGGAGGGTGTCTGGATTCCCCGCGATGAACGGGCGAGCGGACAGGATGCGCTCACGCTGCGCGAGGCGCTGCTCGAATCCAACAACGCGGCTGCCGTCAGGCTGCAGCAGCAGATCGGTACGAGGCCGGTGCTCAGACTGGCGAGCGACCTGGGCGTGAACGACCAGCCCGACGTGCCGTCGCTCGCACTGGGGAGCGGTGTCGTCACGCCGCTCGATCTGACCACGGCGTATGCGGTGTTTCCCAATCTTGGATATCGCGTGCGGCCGCGTGGCCTCGTCAGCGTCATCAACGCGAGCGGCGAGACGGTTCATCAGACCCACATCGAGCGCGAGCAGATCCTGCCGGAGCCGGTGGCCTTTCAGATGATCACCATGCTGCAGGACGTGGTCCAGCGGGGCACGGGTGCTGGGGTGCGGGCGCAGGGTGTCCGCGGCGACATCGGGGGAAAGACCGGAACCACGAGCGAGTACCGCGACGCCTGGTTCGTGGGCTTCAGCACGTCGGTCGTGGTCGGCGTGTGGGTGGGCTACGACCAGCCGCACACGATCGCGGAGGGCGCCTCAGGCTCACGGGTCGCGCTGCCGATCTGGTCGGACTTCATGCGCCGCGCCGCACGACGTCTGCCTGCCGTACCCTTCGTGCCACCCGAAGACATGCGCGGCGAGCAGATCTGCATGATCTCGTATCACCGCGCGCTCGACGGATGTCCGTCGTACACCGAGTACTTCAAGGACGGCGATTCGGTGCCGACGCAGTTGTGCGAGCTGCACTCAGGCAGCCTGCAGCAGCGCGCGGAGCGCGCCATCCAGGGCGTGATCGGTGCGCTCAGCAGGAGCATTCGCGGGATCTTCCGTTGACGCTGCCGACACGATGCTGGTGGTGCGGGACTGATCCGCTCTACATCGCCTATCACGATCAGGAATGGGGTCGTCCTGTCACGGACGATCGGCGTCTCTTCGAGAAGATCTGCCTCGAAGGATTTCAAGCGGGCCTCAGCTGGATCACGATCCTCCGCAAGCGCGATCATTTCCGCGCGGCATTTCACGGCTTCGACATCGATCGGGTGGCGCGCTATACGGCCCGTGACGTCGAGCGGCTGCTGAAGAACGAGGGCATCATCCGGCACCGCGGAAAGATCGAGTCGACGATCAACAACGCGAAGCGCGCGCGAGCGCTGCAGAAGGAATGCGGTTCGCTGTCGGACTACTTCTGGCAATGGCAGCCGGAGTCGTCGTCGCGGCCGCGTCGCATCACGAAGCAGGTGCTCATAACGATGGCGACGACGGCCGAATCGATTGCACTCAGCAAGGATCTTCGCAAGCGTGGATGGACCTTCGTCGGTCCGACGACGATCTACGCGTTCATGCAGGCGATGGGCCTGGTGAACGATCACGTCGAGGCGTGTGAGTTCAGAGCGGTCGCGGCCCGTCCCGCGGCACGGGCCGTACGCTCCTAGCTGGAGAGTCGGACCGACTGCCGGACGCGACGGAACGCGTCCTGATATGAAGACGCCTCCGACTGCGGTGCGACACCGATCAGGAACAGCAGGCGCCCATCTGACAGCCTCGTCGTGGTCAGCGATATGGTCTCGTTCTGACCGGTTGCTTCCGAGATGTTCGACATCGTCGTGCGAAGTGCTGACCGGCCGTCGATCGAATCCCGTGAATAACTCCCGCCGAACTTCAGCTGACGGTTGCTTTGTGTCAGCGAGGTGATGAGCGCATCGGTATCACGCTTCAAGTCACCGGTGCCTTTGTCGCCGATTCCGATCTGCACGCCGTGGGTAAACGTCTCGCCGTCGTAGCCGCCCTCGGGCGCGTAGGTCACACCTTTGGCGTCGCCGCCTACTTCCTGCCAGTTCGTGGGAACGCTCAACTGCAGGAAGTCGAGTGGACGGGAAGTGCGGAAGTCGTTTGAGGGCGGCGCGACCTGGACCGGTGTCCGCGATGCCGTCCGCGTGGGACCGGTTTTCGCTTGTCCCTTGGCGATCTCTTCGGCCGTGTACGCATGACCCATCCCTTTGATCCGCTGCTGCATCGACGCGAACTGACCGCTATCGGCGTTGCCCTGCACGCGCAGCGACGTGGCTTCGCGCGTGATCGCTTCGTATCTGTTCTTCGGGTTCGGGTGGTCGCTCAGAAACTGCGGTGTCTGACCGCCGCCCTCGGCCTCGATGGTCTTGAACATGTTGGCCATCTCGCGCGGCTGATATCCCGCGCGCGCGAGAATCTGTGCGCCGAGGATATCGGCCTGCGATTCGTACTCACGGCTGTACTTCAGGAAGTACGTGCCGAGCGTGAGCTGCGTGCCCTGCGAGATCACGCTGCCCGCGGTTCCGCCCACCACCGCGCCGGCGACCTGGCCGAGGATGGATCCAATCTGGAACTTCTGTCCCTTGGTGGCCTGCGCCGTTCCATGACGAAGCGCCACGTGCGAGATCTCGTGCGCCATGACGCCGGCCATCTCACCCTCGCTCATGGCCGCTTCGATCATGCCGCGGTTGAGGAACATCGGACCGCCCGGCAAGGCGAACGCGTTGATCTCTTTCTGGTTCACGACGCGGAACGTGAACGTGAATTCGGGGTGTCGGAATTCGGGTGGAATCGCGGCCACCAGCTTGGTGCCGACCTGGGCGACGTACTGGTCCAATCGGGTGTCGTTGAGAAGCGGATACTGCTTCGTGACCTCGGCGGCAGCCTCCTTACCGAGTTTCACGTCGTCCGAGACGGGGTAGCCGTTTTTGGGCGCGACGATCTTCGTTTGCCCCATCACGAGGATGGCGCAGACGATTGTCATTGCGAGAGTCGAAAGAACAGTCGATTGACGAGTGGATGATGTGCGCACAACCATCTCCCCAGTAGTGCAAGCGATATGACGCACGATGCGTCAGCGGCGGATGACCAGGCCGACGGTAACGCGCCAGAAACTGAGCCGGGCACCTTCCTCGCCGTTGGCGTCATTCACACCGCGACTGAACGTGCGGAAGTGCCTCAGTTCGAAGCGAAGGCCGGTGCGTTCGCTTACGAGTCCAATGGCTCCTGCTCCAAGGTTCATGCCAAGTGAATTGTCGTCGACGGGAGGTACGCCCGAACCCAGATACGTAATGCCTGTGTGTATAAGACCGAGGCCGCTGACGACATAGGGTCTGAGCGAGTACCCGGTTACTCGAAGCGGAGCCGCAACGATGACGCTGCTGTGGAGTGTCAGGACGGTGCTCCCGCTGATCAGGCTGCCCTGGGGGTTCTCGTGCTCGAAGAATCGCGGGACGTAAGCGAAGTCGCCGTCCACTCCGAGCAGGCCGCTACCCAACCAGCCCGCGCCCCCGCCGAAGATTACATGCGCGGTATCGGTGGCATGGTCGAGATCGGAGAACGTCGTCTTCCCGGCGAACGTGGTGCCGATGAACGGATTGAAGATGTAGTCGGCGTGGGCGTGGCGGGACAGACCGCACAGGACCATGGCAAGAAGGATCGTGGTGCCGCGCCCGGCGCGTGGGAGAACCCTCAAGGCACGAACGATCTCAGGAAGATGCGCGCGAAGGGCGAGGTGGTGACGTCTCCGGCGCTGAGGGTGAACGGCGCGCTCAACCCGTCGCTGTTGGCCAGCAGGATGAACGTCAGCCCGCGGTTCGGCACCTTGATGATGAGCGAGGAATACGCGTCGTTGATGAGACCGAACTGCCAGACCAGCGGTTGTCCGTTATACGCCTGCACGAACCATCCGAGGCCTGTTGGCAGGGGCACGGGACCGGCGAACGTCTGCGTCCATGCCAGGTTTCGGCTGGCCGGGGAGAGCAGGAAACCGTAGGTGAGCGTGATATCGAAGTTGGCCAGATCGCGGACCGTCGTCACGATGCCGTCTGACGCATCGACAGCCCGACCCCGGTAGTCAGTGTTTCGCACCGGCCGGTAGTTCACCATGCGATACGGCACCGCGACGCGACGGAGCGTCGCCCGGTATCGATCGAGGCGAGCCGCGCCGTAAAGCGTCGCATCGTCGGGACCAGGGGTCAGAAACGTCTGCCCTGGAACCGAGTCGAGCATCACGAACGGATCGAAGACTTCGTCGGCGAGCAACTGACTGTACTTCTTGTCGCCGCACTCCTCGATCACACCAGTCAGGTCGGCGAAGCGTTCCGGCGCGTAGTGGAAACCGCCGATGGGTGCGGTGTGACTCAGCAGTTGCTTAATTGTGGTTGCCGGCTCCTGATAGAACGGCGTCCAACGTATCACGCGGTCGTTGAGCTCCGCGTAGCCTTCGTCCATGCACTTACGGAGCAGCATGGTGGAGCCGAAGATCTGTGACAGCGGACCAATTGGGTAGGGCGTCAGGGGAGACGTAGGGATCGCAGCTTCGACGTCCTGTCGTCCGAGATAGGCTTCCCAGACGACAGCTCCGTCCTGGACGATCGCGGCAGATATCCCTGGAATGCCCGCCTCCACCCGGTAAGCGTCGAGATAACGCTCAAAGAGCGAAAACGACAGACTTTGGGCGGACGCAGGCTGCCCGGAGACAACAATGCCGAGCAGCACGAGGGAGATGCTGACAGTACGCACCACTGTTGTTACCAGAATTGCTGCTGAATAATAGCACTGCGGACGAGATTAGTAGTAGGGATGTGGTGCGACGTGTGGTACATTCGTCTCCCGTCGACGACGTGACTTGATGCGACACGTTTCTGCGCAAATGCGGCTCTGTGGGCTGGCGTTGCTGGCGGTGATGTGCCTGTCGTCGGGGGACCGGCTTCACGCGCAGGCGGGCCAGGCGCTTCGGGTCACCCCGATCGTGCACCCCGATCAAGTCCTCATCTCATTCGAGCTGACCGACGGCCTGACCGATGACGTGAGGCAGGCGATTCTCAGCGGCCTCAAAACCACTTTTACGTATACGGTCGAACTGCGGCTCGATGTACCAATCTGGGTGGATCGGACGATTGCGACGGCTACGGTCACGAGCAGCGTCGAGTACTACAACCTCGAACGGGAGCACCATCTCGTTCGGATGCTCGATGGCCGGACCGAAGATGCCAAGGTGACCGCCGATGAGGCGGTCGTCCGCAAGTGGATGACGAGCTTCGATCGACTTCCGCTGTTCAGGACCTCCTTGCTCGAAGCCAATCGGGAATACTACGTGCGGGTCAGCGCTACCGCGAGACCGAGCAACGGGTCCATCCTCTGGCCCTTCGGCAGCGGCACGTCGGCGCAAGCCAAGTTCACGTTCGTCCGGTGAGCCCTCCCGCCAATTAGACGCATTCCGCTGGCGCCTCCCGTCGTACGACGCGGAGGGAACGGCGAAAGATCAACGTCCCCGTTCTTTCACTGTTCCCTCCGTTCTCGCCATCAATACGACACGGTGACGCGAAGGACGCCCGAGTTATCGCTCAGGAAGTCGTCGTTGATACCGAGATAGAGTCGTCCGCCGCCGCGCGCGCGGTAGGGACCTGGCTCGGCGCCGATGAAGAAATAGTCGGTGCCGTTCCCGATCCGTCCGATGAGCGCAGCTGCGGGGCGATCAGGAAGAGGACGGCCGTTGTTGCGCGGCGAGTTCCTTTCGCCCTCCGCTCCGTCACGACGATTCGGTCCCCAGCGGACTTCGCCGGAGGCGGCGAAATAGATCGGCTGACCGGGACGGAGATCGATGCCAGAATCCGTCCACTGCGCGCGCGCGTCGACGTTCACCACACGCTCGCGCATGCCGCGCGGGATTGCGACTGGACCTGGACTCTCGACGCGGTCGTTAGGGTCGCGGTCCCGATCACGATCGCGATCGAAGAAGGAGTCGCGGTCGTTGAACTCGATGCGATCGATGTCGTTGCGTGGGATGCGAATGGTGCGTCGACGTCCGCCCTCACGCTCTTCGAATTCGACCTCGCGTCCGGAGACGCCGATCAATTCGCCCTGTATCCGACGACCGTTGTTGAAAACCAGCGTGTCTGCGAAGAGCGACGCGGTCGAAAGAACCAGGGACAGGCCAAGCACTGTGAGTTGTGCCTTCATCATTCACCTCGTAGCGGGCCGCGGTGCCCGACTTGTGGGTCGATCCACAAGAGGGTGGAGCGGTCACGTCGAACCCTTGAACCGCAGTTCTTCTGGCCGCGAGATCGGAGCGGCCAGTCCCAACGTACCTAGCTGCTTACCGTAAGCCCCTACTGCAGGATTCGGGCCGAGGCGCAGGTTTCATTAGACGTGAGGGAACGCGCGTGCCAGTTCGTCGATCAGCGGACGCTGTCCTCTGAGGATCTTCTGTCGGGCCTCGCCGGGGGCGAACCAGGCCGCGCGATCGACCTCGGGAAACGTCTGCTGATGCCCTGATCGGGGCGGCCACTCCATGCGAAACGTGTTGCTGGTGAGAGAGGAGGTGTCGAAATCGCTTTCGATCGCCCACGCATGCACAACCTTGCCACCGGCCTGGCGGACCGGCGTCAGCGGGATGAAGTTTCCGTCAGGGGCGGCCCCTGTTTCCTCGGCGACCTCGCGGCGCGCCGCCGCCAGCGCGTCCTCGCTCTCCCCGATTTCGCCTTTGGGTATCGACCACGCGCCGTCGTCTTTTTTCGCCCAGAACGGCCCACCGGGATGGACGAGCAGGATCTCCAACCCGGTAGTCCCCCGGCGGAACATCAGCAGGCCGGCACTGGTCTTGGCCATAGGAAACGGGAACCGGTGTCAGATCTTGATTTTTGCACGAGGCAACCGGGGCCAGATCTTGATTCTTGCGCGTCACCGTCGCGCACGCCAATGCTGGCGCACGAGGAGGAATACGATCACGGCGACGGTCACGGTCAACGCCGCGAGCCCCAGCCCGACGACCGTCAGGAACACGAGATAGGCGACGTGTTCGCTCATGACTGAACGAGCCATGATGCAACAGCGGCGTTGACCTGCGCACAGCGACGTGTGACCATCCCCGGGGAAAAATAGAGAAGTGGAAGAAGTAGAGAAGTGGACGCGCATGGAGGCGTGAGGATGAGATCCGATCGAGTGACCGTCGTGGTTGCGCTTGGGATCGTCGTGGCGTGTGGCGTTGCATCGGCTCATGCCCAGACGACGCGCGATGCGGCGGCGTGCTCAACGCTGATGCAGCTGCAGATCCCGGGGCTGGCGCTGTCGATGACCAAGGCGGAATGGTTTCCAGCCGGGTCGACGCCGCCCGCGGGTGGACCCGCTGCGCCGGCGTCCACGTTGAAACTTCCCGCATACTGTCGCCTCGATGGCGTGCTCGATCGTCGCACCGGGTCTGATGGCAAGACCTACGGCATCGGCTTCGCGCTTGCACTGCCTGGCGACTGGAACGGCCGTTTTCTCTTCCAGGGTGGCGGCGGGTTGAACGGATCAGTACAGCTGCCGCTCGGTGCGACCGCTGCGGGATCGATGCCGGCACTCGTGCGCGGCTTCGCAGTGGTCTCGACCGATACCGGCCACACCGGCACCGGATTCGACGCGAGCTTCATGCGTGATCAGCAGGCGAGCCTCGACTTCGCGTATCAGGCGGTCGGGCGTGTCGCCCTCCTTGCCAAACAGATCATCGCGCAGCATTACGCCAAGCCGCCCGATCATTCGTACTTCGCCGGCTGCTCGACCGGTGGTCGCGAAGGCATGCTGATGGTGCAGCGGTATCCGACGTACTTCGACGGCGTGATCTCAGGCGCGCCTGCGATGCGCACGAACTTCTCGGGCATCGGCGATCAGTGGGTCGCGACGATGATCAATCAGGTCGCACCGAAGGATGCGACAGGGAAGGCACAGACGCGGCAGGCGCTGTCAGATGCCGACAAGAAAGCGGTGATCGATGGCGTGCTCAACGCGTGCGATTCCGGCGACGGGATCAAGGACGGCATGATCTTCAACACGAAAGCGTGTCGATTCGATCCGAAGACGCTGGTCTGCTCGGGCGCGAAGGCCGACGGATGTCTGTCGTCGGCGCAGGCGACGGCGCTCGAAAAAGCCTTTGCCGGCCCGAAGGACTCGAAGGGGCGCCAGGTGTATCCCGGCTTCTTCTTCGATACCGGCATCGCAGCCACGCAAGGGATCCCGGGACTCTTGCAGGGCGGATTGAATCCGGTTGGTCCGCCGTTTTCCGCGACCGAGATCGACGTCGATCGGCTGGCCGAGGCTGCCGCGAGCGATCCCGGCGGCATCCTCACCGCGACGTCGAGTTGGATCGACCTCAACACGTTCTCCAAGCATGGCGGCAAGCTGCTCTTCTTTCACGGCAACAGCGACCCTTGGTTCTCGGCGCTCGACACGATCGACTACTACGAGCGCATGACGAAGGCCAATGGCGGCGCCGAGCAGGTACGGAGCTGGAGCCGTTTGTACCTGTCGCCCGGGATGGGGCATTGCGGCGGAGGCGCGGGGGCACTCGACAGCTTTGATCTGCTCACTGCGATGGTCGACTGGGTCGAGAAAGGCGCGCCGCCTGATTCGGTCACGGCCACCGGTCGCGCGTTTCCAGGACGCAGCCGTCCGCTGTGCGGCTATCCGCAGCACGCGCATTACAAAGGACAAGGGGATTCGCAGGACGCCAGGAACTTCGAGTGTCGAGACTGAGGTGCAGGCCATGGTGATTCGTCTGACAGCGTCCGTCGTCGCAGTACTCGTGCTCGTCTCAGCGAGACCGGTGCTCGCACATCACAGCAATGTCGCCTTTGCCGTCGAGACGGTGCTCGAAGCCAAGGGCGTGGTGAAGGAATGGCAGTGGAGCAATCCGCATACGTGGCTGATCATGATCGTTGATGACGGCAAGGGTGGCGGTGTGGAGTGGGCGATGGAAGGACGTGCGCCGGGCGTGCTGCTGCGCGCGGGGTGGACGCCGAAGGTGCTCAAACCCGGCGATAAGATCACCGTGCACTACAGCCCGTCCAAGGATGGCAGCAAGGTCGGTATGATCGCGCGTGTCACGCTGGCCGACGGCAGGGTTCTCGCGAACGCGCCGAACGACTGAGGTCGATCATGCACGCGACAACGACGCGCTCGATCGTGACCGCGGTGATCGTCAGTGCGGCCATGGCACCACTCACTGCTGGTCTTGCGGCGCAAGCCGCTCAGACGCCGCCCGACTTCTCGGGCGTCTATCGCCCGATCAATGCGTTTGGCCCGCCTGCGGCCGGACGTGGAGCGGCACCGGCGCCCAGGCCAGCTCCCGGGCAGCCGCTTCCACCGCCTACACGGACCGCACCGCTGTCGGATGGATCGCGAGGGCGCGCGGCCGACGCGCCGCAGCTGACACCCGAGTACATGGCCAAATGGCAGGCGATCAGCAAAGCCCGCATCGCTGGCGACGCGTCGTCGGACAACACGGCACGATGTCTGCCCCCCGGCATGCCGGCGATGATGAACATGGCCTACGGCATGGAGGTCATGCAGACCAGGGACAAGATCACGTTCTTCAGCGAGCTCAACGACGCGCTCCGTCGCGTGTATCTCGATGGCCGCAAGCCGACCCAGGCGATCCTCGACGACCCGACGTATGCGGGCTATTCCACCGGGCATTGGGAAGGCGACACGCTCGTGGTCGACACGGTGGCCTTGCGCGACAACAGCTATATCGAAGGCTTCTCGCCGCACAGTGATCAGATGAGTGTGCACGAGCGCATCCGCTTCATCGAGGGAGGCTTCCTCGAGGATCAGATCACGGTGAACGATCCCAAGGCGCTGGTGAAGCCATGGACGACGGTCAAGCGCTATCGAAAGGCGGCACCTGGCGACGATCAACTGCGTGAGTTCGCCTGTGCCGAAGGCATCGAGCACGCGAAGTAGACAGCGTCTCTCGATGCTGCGGTCGTACACCGCGGCCGACGCGCTGACGATCGGCAACGCGGTTTGCGGCAGCATCGCCATCTTTCTGTGCCTCGACTACCTCGCGACCGGCAGCCCGCGCTACATGTGGGTAGCCTTCGCGATGCTGCCGCTTGCGCTCGTGTGCGATGTGCTCGACGGCATCGTGGCGCGAACGCAGCACGGGCGTCAGTCGGTGCTCGGCGGCGATCTCGATTCGCTTGCGGATGTGATCTCGTTCGGCGTCGCTCCGGCCGTCCTGGGTTTCACGTTGGGACTGCGCGGCGGCTGGGATATGGTCTGCCTGACGTACTTCATCGTCTGCGGCGTTAGCCGTCTCGCGCGGTTCAACGTCACGGCCTCGACGCTTGCCGACAGCCACACGGGGAAGGTGAAGTACTTCGAGGGCACACCGATCCCGACGAGCGTCATCATCGTCGGCGTGCTGGCGATCGCATTCTGGCAGGGACGCGTCGAGGACGCGCTGTGGTTCGGATCCGTGCGCGTGGGCCCGGCGACCCTGCATCCGCTGGTGCTGTTGTACGTGGCGAGCGGCAGCGCCATGATCAGCACGATGCGTGTGCCGAAGCTCTGAAATACGTAGGGGCCGCCTTTAGGCGGCCCTTCGACTGGAGGAGATCGTGCGAACGAGACTGTTGCTGGCGATCGGTGGCGTCATGATGACCTGTGTGTTCGCCGCGTTGAGCGCCCAGGCGCCCCGTGCCAACAGTGATCTGGCGTCGCGCGTACAGGCGCTCGAGGATCGAGAAGCGATTCGCGCGCTCTGGGCCGACTACGGACGCACGCTCGACGCCCGCGACTTCACGGCGTTCTCGCGGCTCTTCGCGCGCGACGCCGAGTTCGTCGGCGGTCCCGGCTCGCCGGCGCGCGGCCCTGCCGCGATCGGTGCGTTTCTCGAGAAGGCGATCGGCAC
>Ga0126377_10003509_pt1 | contig 11130 bp, 6 predicted proteins | sample PanSoiMetPlot_22_FD_92647 | JGI IMG/M metagenome (GOLD analysis project Ga0126377, IMG submission 92647) | Tropical forest soil microbial communities from Panama - MetaG Plot_22 | ecosystem: Environmental > Terrestrial > Soil > Tropical forest > Bulk soil | place: Panama | collected 2016-02-17
GTCCGATCTGCCCGTCAACGTAAGTTATCGTGGCCAGATACGCCTGCACCGCTTCTTTCCATCTGCCTGATTGCAGCATCAGTTCATGATCGGATGGCTTGTCCGGAGAGTTGGACCCTGGGCCGCGCGCCATCTTCACGCCTGCGGGGGGAATGTCCTTGAGGTCATCTTCCCGGTACGGCGGCAATTCGATTTTGTCGAGAGGGTAGAGATCGAAATACTTCTTTGGCACGTTCCAGGGCAGGTGCGGTTTGTGGAATCCGATCGTCAGGAAGAACGGCTTGTCGTGCTTGCGCTGCAGTTGCGCAATGCCGTAGTCAGCGATGCTGTAATCGGAAATTCCTTCATCTCCGCAATCCATTGGGGAGAACTTGATGTCGCCGACGCCGGGCGTCGGGTTCAGCATTTTGCACGGCTCGCGGCGCTCCTTGCCGTAATCGTCCCACTCCTCTTTGCGGTCGAAGCCGCCGTGATAAATTTTACCCGCGCCCATTGTTGTATAACCATTCGCACGGAAGTGCGTCACCAGGGTCTTCTCCTGCGCGATAATCGGCCGCCAGTCGATCATATTGTTGTACACACCGGTCGTCGAGGGCCGCAGCCCGGACATGAGCGCCGCCCGCGAGGGATTGCAGATGGGCGCCGCGCAATAGGCGTTGGTGAAGGTCACGCCGCGCGCCGCCAAACGATCGATGTTCGTTGTGATGACTTGATTGTTGCGACCGAGATGGCGCACCCAATGATTCAAATCATCAACGGCTATAAACAGCACGTTGGGCTTCGCGGTATTTTGCGCCGGCCCCGAAACAGTCACGGGCCGGGGCATGATCAACAATATCACTACCAGGAGCGACAGGATTGCGATCAACATTATCAGCGCCTTTCGCCGCCGCGAATAGACCGGCTTTGTCGATTTTTCACTCTTAAGTTTCATCATTTCTCACGAGATAATGGGACAAGTATTTTCAGCGACAGGGTAGGATAGGTTTCCAATTGGGAACCTGTCCTACGCGTCAGTGATATATCGCTTTCGCGTGAAAGGACAGGTTGGAAATCCGTCCTACCCTTTCGCAGAAAATACTCGACCGGTGATTTAGGGTCTGCTCCGGTTATTCTGCCTGATCAGCTCCAACCGCGCCGCCATCTCCTTCGCCCGGTCGGGATATTTCGTGATGAGATTGCTCGTTTCGCCCAGATCATCGGCGAGGTTGTAAAGTTGTCCGTCGGGATCATTGCCCGTCTCGGTATTGGTGTTTCTCTGAATTTTCGGTCCCCTGCCCGGCTCAATGTATTTCCACGGTCCGATGCGCAACGAAAGAACGCTCGCCTGTTCGACCAGCAGCTCGCGCCCGGTTTTCGATTGTCCGAGCAATGCAGGCATCACATTGAAGCTGTCCGGCGCTGCGGAATCGCCGAGACTCTGATTTGTGAAAGCGGCAAACGAAGCGAGAAAATCGATCTGCGATACGAGCGCGCCAGAGACACCCGGTTTCACATGTCCGGGCCAGCGGACGATGAACGGCACGCGCGTCCCCGCTTCGAAATTGCTGTATTTGCCGCCGCGCAACGGTCCGGCGGGTTTGTGACTGCCGAGCTTCTCGACAGCGTCGTCTTTGTAGCCGTCATCCACGACCGGCCCGTTGTCGCTCGAAAAAATGACCAGCGTATTTTGCGACAACTTCAATCGGTCGAGCGCAGACAGGATTTCACCGATGCACCAATCGGCCTGCAGGATCGCGTCACCGCGCGGCCCCATCCCGCTTTTGCCCGCGAAGCGCGGATGCGGCATGCGCGGCACATGCGGGTCGTGCGTGGCGAAGTATAAAAAGAACGATTTGTTTTTATTCCGCTCGATGAAAGAAATGGCTTTGCTGGTGTAAAGGTCTGCCATGTCTTCATCCTTCCACAACGCGCGCTTGCCGCCGGTCATAAACCCGATGCGGCTCACACCGTTGACGATGGTCATGTCGTGGCCATGACTCGGATGCATCTTCAGCAGTTCAGGGTTCTCCTTGCCGGTGGGCCAGTCGCCGATCTTCTTTTCATAATCCACCCTGATCGGATCGGCTGCATCGAGTCCAACCACGCGACGGTTTTCGATATAAACAGTCGGCACGCGGTCGCCGGTCGCCGCCATGATGAAGGAATATTCAAAACCCAGATCGTTCGGATTCGGCTTGATTTCACCATTCCATTCCGGCCCGCCCTGCGGACCCAGGCCCAGATGCCATTTGCCGACCACGCCTGTTGAATACCCGGCCTTTTGCAAAAGCGAAGGCAGTGTCGTTCGTCCGGGTTCAATGATCAGCGAGGCATCGCCTGGAAGCACACCCGTCCCCTTCTTTCGCCAGGCATATTCGCCCGTCATCAGGGCATACCGCGACGGAGTACAGGTAGCCGCCGCGGAATGGCCGTCGGTGAAGCGCAATCCCTCTCTCGCTAACCGGTCGATGTTCGGCGTCTTCAGCCCTGTCGCGCCGTAACACGACGCGTCGCCATATCCGAGGTCATCCATGTAAATAAGGACAATGTTCGGGAGCGATGACGACTGCGCATCCGCCTTGTCGAATCGTCCGCCGCCAAGCAACACTGTGAAATATACAAGGCTCACGAAAATGAGCGAAATTACCAGCCTTTTGTTTAAATAGGGCCTGAAAGCAAATCCGGTCATTTCATTTGCCTTCCTCCGCCCACTTCTTCATCTGCGCGATGTTCCCGCGCAGCGTGAGCTTGTATGCCTCGCGATCACTGCTGATCTCCTTGAGATAGACTGCCATATCGCTGTCGTACTCCGCCGCCGGTTCGGGATGGCGTCCGTGATCATTGGTCTGCTCCATCCAGCGATTCAATCTTTCCCGCATCTGGACAAGCGTCTTTTGGAATTTCGGATCAGCGGCCAGGTTGCGCGTCTCGTGCGGGTCGGCCTGCACATCGTACAGCTCTTCTTCGGGTCGCGTTGGCGAGAAGAGCAATTTTTCGGTGAGCACAGGCAGCTTGCCTTCTGCGTGCAGCTCACGCAATCTCTGGACGATCTCTTTCGCGTCCTTGTACGCGTTGGGCTGCAGGTGCGGGCGCAGCGGGTAGAAGTTGCGTATATATTTAAAGCGTTCGGTGCGGACGCTGCGAATTCGCTCAACGGTTTCGTCGCAGCGGTCGCGCGCGGAAAAGACCGCGTCGCGCGGCACATAACTTTTGGCAAAGACGTTGCGTCCCTGCATTTGTGGCGGTATCTCGAGGCCAGCCAGGCCAAGCGAGATCGCGGCCATGTCTATATGTTCGATAAGATCGTCGCGCACCTTGCCGCGCGCGACGCCAGGGCCGCGTACGATAAACGGGACGTGAATCCCGCCATCGTAGAGAAACTGCTTCTCGCGCGCGTGACTGATCCCGTGATCGGTCATGAAAATGATGATGGTTTGGTCGAGAATGCCTTCCCGTTCCAAACGCGCGATTACCTCACCGACCTCATTGTCGGTATAGCGCACCGTGTCCAGGTATTGCGCCCAGTCGTCGAGCAGCACGGGATCGCGCGGATAATAGGGAGGCAATGTCACGTCCTCGGGACTTGTCACGCTGCCCAGTTCCTTCAGCGCACGCTGCTTCCAGTTTTTATTGTGGCGATATTTACCACCATGAAGCTGAACCTGCATGAAGAACGGCTGACCCGCCTTGCGCCCCGCCCAGTCATTGCCGTCGTACATCTTTTCATCCCACTCGAAGTTGTAATCGGTTTTTGCCAGATTATCCGTGCCTTTGACCAGCGGGCCACCGATGGCTGTGTAATAACCCGCCTCTTTAAAAATCACTGGCGCGGGTCTGACGCCTTGGGGGAGCCGAATTTTCAACTCGCCCCGCCCACTGCGGTGGTTGTGGGCGCCGATGGTAGTTTGATACATACCCGTGATGAGCGCCGAACGGCTCGGGCTGCAAACCGGTGCTGTGACGAAGGCGCGGCTGAACCGCGTTCCTTCGCGCGCCAGCCGTTCAACGTTCGGAGTCTTGATCGTCTTCTCTCCGTAGCATGAGAAATTCGCTGACATATCGTCCACGACGAACCAGACTACATTAGGGCGTGAGGGTCGGCCCCGGTCTGAAACCTGTTCTCCGGTCGCGCTCGCGAAGAGCGCAATGGTCAATAACAGCAAACTGTCGCGCGTCACCCGGACGACTGCATTTGTTATTCGCATTTCATCCTCACAGTTTACTTATGTACGCTCGCATCCTTACGGGTTGGGATTTTTGTGTGGTGCGAATCATATCCTGCTTCCGTCGAAAACGATAGATTTGACCTGCTTGCCTAATAAAGACTGAAACCCTACACTCTGTTGCGTTTTTGAAAAGGAAGAGAAACACGGAACAAACGGAAAATTTACGAAACAAACGAAAATAATCGGCTTTTCGTTTGTTTCGTTATTTTCCGTTTGTTCCGTATTTCTCTTCCTTCCCTTAACCATCAAATCCGTTAGCATCGGAAGGCTGATATGAATAAAGTCTTCATCATCGTTCTCGTTTGCCTGCTTCCCGCAGTATTTTCTTTCGCGCAGGAATGGCCTTATTACGGCGGCGATGCAGGCGGGATGAGATATTCGCCACTCACCCAAATCAATCGGAGCAATGTTCAGCAGCTGCAAGTGGCCTGGACATATCACACCGGTGACCTGAGCGACGGCATGATTTATCCGGTCATCTCCGCGTTTGAGTGCACACCGCTAGTCGTGGAAGGGGTGATGTACCTGACGACGCCTTTTTGTCGCGTGATCGCGCTCGATTCCGAGACTGGCAAAGAACGATGGGCCTTCGATCCGAAGCTCGATAAAAACAAGCCCAACAACCTGTTTATCAATCGGGGCGTGGCGTTTGCGCGCCTGGGCAAAGAGCAACGCATCTTTCTCGGCACATTGGATGGCCGGCTGTTTGCGCTCGATGCGCGCAATGGACAGCCCGTGAAAAGCTTTGGCGATGGCGGCTTTATCGATTTGCGCAAAGGTGTCGCAGACAAGTTTCCGAACCGGCTTTACGGGATGACGTCACCGCCTGTTGTTTATCAGAATCTGGTGATTTGTGGCTCGGTGGTGCCGGACGGTGAACCGCAAGGGCCGAGCGGCGATGTGCGCGCATTCGATGCGCGCACAGGCAAGCTCGTATGGACATTTCACGTTGTACCGCGCCCTGGCGAGTACGGTCACGACACATGGGAAAAAGATTCATGGGTGGATCGAGGCGGCACCAATGTCTGGTCGATCATGAGCGTGGACGAAACACGCGGCATCGTCTATTTGCCAACGACTTCGCCGGCGACGGATCGCTACGGCGGCGAGCGCAAAGGTCGAAACCTGTTCGGCAATTCGCTGGTCGCGCTGAATGCGCGCACAGGCAAACGTCTCTGGCATTACCAAATCATTCATCACGATTTGTGGGATTGGGATTTACCCGCGCAACCGACATTGATCACACTGCGGCGCAATAGCCGGAACATACCGGCAGTCGCACAAATCACCAAGATGGGTTTCATCTTCGCCTTTAATCGCGTAAGTGGTGAACCGTTGTTCGACATCGAAGAGCGTCCGGTGCCGCCGAGCAATGTTCCCGGCGAAGAAACCTGGCCGACTCAACCGTTTCCATCAATTCCGCCCATCGCACGGCAAAGCTTCACACGTGACGAACTCACAAACGTCACCCCGGAATCGCGCAAAGAATGTATGGGAATCATCGAAAATGCTACGCTGGGCGCAATGTATCAACCGCAAGGTGTAGAAACAACTGTGATCTTTCCCGGCACGAACGGAGGGCCGAATTGGGGCGGCGCTTCTTTCGATCCCGGCACCAATCATCTGTTCGTCAATTCGATGGATGTGGGGCAAGTGTTCCATATGCTCCCCGCACGCGAGGGCAGCAAAGCGGCGTATCGTCCACGTGGCATTCCACAGGGCCGATTTTGGGACTCCAATCATTTGCCCTGTCAGAAACCACCCTGGGGAACGCTCACTTCTGTGGACCTGACAACGGGCAAACTCAATTGGCAGGTTCCGCTCGGCATCATTGAGGAGCTGGAAAAACGCGGCATCCCACAAACCGGCGCGCCGAACCTCGGTGGTTCGATTGTGACGGCGGGCGGCCTGGTATTCATCGCCGCGACGAATGACAGCCGCTTTCGGGCGTTCGATAAAGAGACAGGCAAAGAACTTTGGATTACAAAACTCCCCGCCAGCGGACATGCCACGCCGATGACCTTTATGGGGAAGACTACGGGCAAACAATTTGTTGTGATTGCAGCAGGCGGCGGCAACAAATACAACAAAAATTTCAGCGACGCGCTGGTCGCGTTTAGTCTGCCTTAATGAGGAACAATGCGCAGGTCACTTTCATGGGCATTGATCGTTTTGTTCGGCTTGCTCTGCTTGCAGCTTAGCTCGGCGCAGGACGTCAAGCACAGTCAAGGAGTGAAACAGCCCACTGCGTTCAGCCACAAATTGCACATGAAATCAGGCTTACAGTGCATTTCCTGTCATACCACATCTGAAAGTAAGGATCAGGCGGGGATTCCCAACGCAAAGGATTGTTTAGCGTGTCATCGTAAATTCGAAACCGACAGCGCAACCCTGCAAATATTGGTGGAATATGAAAAGACCAGGCGCGAAATCTCCTGGGTGCGCATTTATAGACTGCCAGGCTTTGTCTTCTTCGGCCATCAAGCTCATTTGAAAGCCAAAACCACTTGCGCGACGTGTCACGGCGAAGTGCAAGAACGCGATGTTCTCTGGCAAGAGAAAGAAATATCGATGGCAGCCTGCCTGAATTGCCACAAAGAACGCAATGCCTCAACCGATTGCAACTTGTGTCACGAACTAAGCCATTGATATCAAATTTGGTTACTTTTCTTAATCGGTGGCTGGTGAGAAGGATTTCCGGAAGTACAACAGTAAAAATATCGGCAAGGCAATGCCAATTATCCTGACGGGCCACCCAGCGAGTGGTTTGATAAACCCAATGAGAATAAACACCGGTACAGAAACAAATGCAGCCGCGCGTATATAAGTGTATGCCCGAGGAGACTGGCGAAGCAGGGCAATCCCGGCCGTTAAGATGAGCGCGCCTGCGACCGTGCCCAGAGTGCCACCAGTGAGTGGGTAGAGTCTATTATTGAAAATGCCTTGCACAACCAGCTCCTGGACACCGGCTGCTGTTAAGAGTGCACCGACGAGAATGACGAGAATTGCAATAAACATTTCAGATCTCCTTTAATTGATTGCATGTCAGGCATGCAGCCGTGGTCGAGCGCATCAGCCTTGAACATCAGTGCTCCCTGAGAAGGCTAATCTTCGGCGTATTCTTTATTCTCCCCTAGATGTGCCTAGTATGGATCATCCTCGCCTAGATCGTCAAGGGATAAAAAAAATTTTGAAGAATTGCGGGAGATCTGACTCGCGTTTCGGTAACTCAATAGACATCCAGGTCTCGGCCCACGACCACGTGTCCCGGATAACGCTTTATCATTTCGTTCAGCAGCTCTTCGGGTCTCGATTCCTGCTGCTCAGGATTGACAAACAACACAGTTGCTCGGCGGTGAATGGGTATTACTCAATTGTTTTCGTTTGTTTCGTTTATTTCGTTTTTTTCGTAATCTCTCTTAAAACACGAACTTGCCCGCGAACTGCCACTGGCGCGCTGAAGTGCGTTGCGTGGTCACCGTGCCGAATTGCGGTGTATTCACAAAGCGCCCCGGCGTGCTGTAATTCGGGTGGTTTGGCAAATTGAAGACCTCGGCGCGAAACTGGAATGCCAGGCGTTCGGTGAGCTGGGTGGTCTTGGCCAGCATTGCATCAATCATCACCAGCCCCGGTCCTTCGACTGTGTTTCTGCCGACGTTGCCAAAGGTGAACGTTGCCGGGGTAGTAAAGGCCGCTGTATTGAACCAGCGAGCCGTCGTGCGCTGATCGCGAGGCAATTGCACATCCTGGCCGGTCTCATAGTTTGCTCGGACAACATTGCCGGTACCGATATTGGCGGTGTCGCCGGAGACGCCGACAGTGAACGGTTCGCCGGATTGCATATTGCAAATAGCGCTTAACTGCCAGCCGTCGATCAGACGCTGCGCCAGGCCGCTGGCCGGGCCGGCAAACCTCTTGCCTCTGCCGAAGGGAAGTTCATAGACTGTGGTCGTAATGAAGCGGTGCCGCACATCCCATCCCATCCTTCCGTATTCGAGGAAGAGCCGGCTCTGGTCCATGATGGAATCCTGCTCCTGCCCGGTGCTTCGGAAAGAGGGGGCATCGGTCAGCGCTTTCCCGAAGGTATACGAACCGAGCAGCGTGAAACCGCTGGTGAAGCGGCGCTCCAGGCGGACCTGCAGCGCGTGATAGTTCGATCTGGCCGAATTCTCAAGAATCTGCGTGAAACCAATAGGGATGTCGGAGCTGACAATTTCAAAATCGGTGATCGGCTTCAACCCATCGGCCAGCCGGAAGAATTTGTACGGACGTCTTGGATTGACGTCTCCTTGTCCCGGCGACGCGTCGTTGAACCGGCGCGAACGCTGCAGCTTCATGCCGATGTTGCCGACGTACCCGGCATCGATCAGCCATGCCTTGCCGAGTTGCTGCTGGAGGTTGAGGGTGAACTGCTGAACGTATGGCGTTCGCATGTTCAGATCCATAGCACCGAAACTGCTCACTATAGTTGGATCGCCGAGTCGCGCCTTCGTGCTGAACCCGATCTCGAATATCGAGGGCGTGAACTGATCTACGATGTTTGTTTGCGGGATGATGTTGGGCACGTTGCGGACATGATTGAAATGCGTATTGCCGTCATCCGCGCCATAAAAGATGCCATAGCCGCCGCGGATCACCGTTTCCGCTTTTTCAAACGGGCGGTAGGCGAAGCCGATTCGCGGTGCGAAATTGTTTCTATCGGTAAAGATCAGTCCCGACGGATAACCGCTTTGGCCGCCAATGAAGATAGTCGGTTTGCCGCCGCTCACCCGGTTCAGATCGACATTCGCGGTAAACTGATTTATTTCGGACAACGGAGTCATCACTTCATAACGCAGCCCCAGATTGAGCGTCAGCCGAGAAGTGATTTTGAAATCATCCTGCATGTACCCGGCGATACGTGTGCTGCGCGCATCGAGCCGCGTCTGGCCAACCTGCCGCTGTGCGAAAAAGGGCAGTCCCAGCAGGTAAGTGGCAAAAGAATTACCTGTGCCGTCGTTGGTCGCCGTCCGCGTCGTATAGCCGTGATTGAATTGAAAGAAGCCGCGACTCTGAAACCACGCTTGCAGGTTGTATCGGAACCGCGTGATTTCTACCCCACCTTTGAGAGAATGACGCCCTTTGAGCCACGTCACATTATCCACGAACTGGAAAGTGTTGTTGCGAAGCAGTCGTGGGAGCGCGAACGTGCCGTCGCCAAAGGTGTTGAAGTTCTGAACAGAAAATTGTGGCAACCCGCGCGCCGCCTCTCCGCCAAAGCCTACACCCTGAATGCCTAGTTGTTGGATCAGGTCGGGACCGAAGGCATTCTCATGTAAGTCGCCTTCAACCAGGCGCGCGTATCCTGCCTTGAATTCATTGAACAGGTTGGTCGAGAAGGTATGAATGTCGGAGATCGTCACATTTTTGGGTTTGACATCGAAGTTGGTGCCGAAGCCGGGAAAGGTTCCCGGCGCAAAAGTCGTCCCGTCAGATGCGCTGAAGCGCCCGAATAGCAGATTCTTCGGGGAGAGTTGATGATCCACGCGCACCATGTATTGATCAGCGGTCTCGCGCTGCGAATCATTGCGGCGAAAGTTGTTCGACAACCCCGATTCGGTCGGCAGTGGCACATAATCCAGAATTTTTTTCGTGATCGGATTGAAACGGCTTTCCGGGATGCGGTTGGACGCGAACTGTTCGCGAATTACTCTCGGATTAGTCGCGGAAACGGGTAGTGATGGATTGAAGCTCGGGTTTGGCGTCTCTCTTGTCGGGTCATAGATGTTGGCCACCCCGGTGAAATCACCGCGCCGCATCGCCTCTGTCGGGACCGTCCCGGTGAAGGTCAACCCCTGTACGCGGCGAATGCCTTCATAACTACCGAAGAAGAAGGTTTTGTTTTTGATAATGGGACCGCCAAACGTACCCCCGAACTGATGGCGAATGAATTTCGGCAGTGTGCTGCCGAGCGTATTGAAAGTGCGCGCATCGAGCGCACTGTTGCGATGAAATTCGAAGGCCGAGCCGTGAAATTGATTGCCGCCGCTTTTGGTGATCACATTGATCTGTCCGCCGCCGGAGCGGCCGAACTCAGCCGAATAGGTGCTGGTCTGCACCTTGAATTCCTGGATCGCATCGATTGACGGATTAAAGATCGCTTTGTTGAAGTCGCCGTCAGTGTTTGCCGTACCATCAAGGAGGAAATTATTGTTTTGCGGGCGATTGCCGTCTACCGTGAGCGAGGAAGCGCCCTGTGCTCCGCCAGCGCGCCCCACACCCGGGACGAGGACGGAAAGCTCGATGAAATTGCGCCCGTTGAGCGGCAACTGCACGATCTTCTTTTCGTCAATCACAGTCCCGGCCGAAGCGTTCTCCGTTTGCAGCAGCGGAGATTCACCGGCGACCTCGACCGTCTGTGTGACATCGCCCACGGAGAGGGTAATGTCCACGCGAGCTGCTTGATCCACTTGAAGGACGATACCGCTCTGCCGATAGCGCTTGAACCCATTCGCCTCGGCGGACACTGCGTACCTCCCGGGTTTGAGCAAAGGCATGGCATAGTTGCCCAGACCGTCGGTCGTCACGTTAAATGCCTGGCCGGTCTGCTCATTCGTCACAATGACGGCCACGTTCGGCATCACTGCGCCATTGGCATCGCGCACGGTCCCCAGGATGGTGCCGGTCGCATTCTGGCCGAAGGCTGATAACGGAAGAATCAGCATGAGTAAAAGAAAAAACAGCTCGATAACCCATATTGAGCGGAATGCACGATTAGCTGAGTTATTCATATTTGTCCTCCTCAGAAAACCAGTTTTCAGTTTTCAGTTTCTAGTTTTAAGTTTTAGTGATAACCACTTCCATCTGAAAACTAAAAACTGAAAACTGAAAACTGAAAACTGGTTTTCATAGTTTCTGGGCGTCGCTCGCGACACGGAACGAA
>Ga0126377_10003510_pt1 | contig 11128 bp, 19 predicted proteins | sample PanSoiMetPlot_22_FD_92647 | JGI IMG/M metagenome (GOLD analysis project Ga0126377, IMG submission 92647) | Tropical forest soil microbial communities from Panama - MetaG Plot_22 | ecosystem: Environmental > Terrestrial > Soil > Tropical forest > Bulk soil | place: Panama | collected 2016-02-17
CCTAATAATATCATGCTCCTGTAGATGTTCAGTTAAAACTATACCAAACGCAGATGAACCCCATGCTGGGTCTATCCCTAAGGAATGAATAGCATATGGATTTGCTGGTATATGCTTCAACTGTTCTCCTAATTCTATCGCATGGTCAATTACTTTCTGACTTAGTAAATTCCCTATCTTACCAGCAAACTTTAAGCAATACTCTCTATCAAATTATGGGGACATCCTGGCCTTTGCTATCTCTTCCTGTGTGTATATTTTTCCAACACCGTAATCGAAATCAAGGAATAATCTTTTGTAAATACATGAATGTTCTGGTTCCTTTTTGATAGACTCCATTAATCCACCTGGAGATCCAGGAGTTGATAGCATTACAATGTATGGATCTGACTTACCGATATAACGCTCAGATACATGTCTGATATCTTCCTGCTCTGACTTGCGAAACATATCACTTTCGTCTAATAGGATAAATGAAGGATTGGTTAAACTTCTGAATGAATCGATATGATTACTTGGAAATGCTTCTATCAAACAACCATTAAGTTCAAGACATGTTTCCTTACTATCAAATATTATACCTAGTTTAGGATATAATAATCCCTTTAATCTTCTGACTAACTTAATGGCTAAGTCTAGATTGGGACCGGTAACAATAACCATTTGACTATTTCTATAAGTATTATCCTTTGTACATAACCAGGCCATTAACCTTAAGAATCATTCAGATGCTCCGATACCTGTACTTTTGAGTAAGTACAAATGTTTGTCTTTGAATGAACCTTCTTGAAGCATTAAAGTATCAATTATTAACTTCTGGTAATCCCACAGAGGCCTTTCTATCCCACCCTTCCTGGGCAAAGATACACAATGATTCCAGCAGCATTGTTGATTAGTTTCTTTGGCCTTTGCTGAGTGTTCCTGCTTATCCCAAATCCAAAAGGGTTTATTCTTCAGGATTTCAAGACTAGACTGTAATGTCGTTGAATGATTCTTGTTCTTCTGTTGTTGCTTTAACTTCTGGAATCTTTGGTATGGAAGCATGACTAACTATATCACTAGCAACGTCATAGAAATTACTTAAGGTTATACTCAACTTGTGTAATTCTGCTAATGAAGTCTGTTGAATAGATTGGTTATGCTTATTTAATTCTATTATTTCATGGTGCATTTGTTGAAGTGAAATAATTTCACTTATGCGTTCCCTGTATTCGTGGATATAACTATACTGGTCCTGTCTTAGTGTATTATACCAATTATACGAATCTCTTGATTTGTTGTCTAATCTTGTAAAGGCCTGACCTTGATACAGTGGTGTTAGTCTGCTTTTCTATTTCCTTAATTATTTCATTATCAGGTATTCGATTTATTGATAAGGTAGCAACTAATGACTTTATCATACTTCTTTCATAAAATGTTTATTTGGACGTGCTCCTATTTACGCAGTTTAGGGAAATAAAGTTTCATGGACCAATCACTAAATTGGCCCTATAGTGTCTCTCCCTGTTATTATTATCTTGGTATTACTTTGGGGAGTACCAATATTTGGCCAGCCATGTTTGGCAAGTGTACGTGACAGATATAATTTATGGTTCCAGGGTTGTTTGCTATGAATGATACAGTGTGGATTTGTCCTCTCAGTAGTGGGAAGGGCGCAAGTCCATCGACTGTAATCAGATGATGTGCACCTTGTACGCCTATAAAGTGGAGAGTAACTTTATCGCCTTGATTGACGACTATTTGATCTGGAGAGAATGTGAATGATCTGAAGTCCCATGCTCCGACCTTATTCGGTTCCGTTATTCGAAATCCCCCTCCAGTTGGTATAGTAGAATTTGCAGGAGGTTGTTCGGCTGGATGCAGGGGAGTATTTTGAGGACATGTATCACATTTTACTCCTGGATGCACGTTTGTCATGCCATCAAAGTGTACCGTATTTATCCAGAATTCCTTATCTGTTGATTGGCTTGCGTTGAGTGTTTTGAATGCAGTGGCATTTGTTGCTGTTGATTCAGTACTTGTTATCCCAGGTTGGGAGGTTTGTGCATTCGCATTCTGTAGATTTTGACCATTGATACCCATTATGATAGTTGCTGATAGTGTAGCCATGATAACCGTAGCCAAGATAACTTTTTTTTTGTTATTTTTTATTCTTATATTCAATTTTGTCCGTTAGTTCCTGTCATCACGGTTAAGAATTCCTTAACTAAGTTAATGGACGTTTATACAGTGTATTTTATATGTATTTAGTTGGCAATGCTTAGTTAGTAAGTCTAGTATTTTCTAACCTTTTCTTTCTCTAAACATGGAGAGCAATATCTTTCTACTTTAGAAACACAATCACAGGAATATATCATAAAGTATTCTGGTATTTTTTCGCAGATACTGCAGAAGCCTGTTTTTCTCCCAATCTTATAACGCTTGGCTGATGGTGATAGTCCCTTACCATAGTAGGGTGTTTCTAATTCTGATTTAAGTTGCTGTATTAATTCAACAGGTATGGGTTCTATTCTTGGAGGTTTGCCATTATACTTGATTGAACTACCTGGAACATTTTGTTCATTAGCAGAAGAAGTTACTTCAATACTTGATAGTAATTGGCTTCTAACTATTAAATTCTTAGTAGTAAATAAATACTAAAAACAGTAAAAAAAGACATTTTATTCCTAGTTATTTGTTATCGTATTATTTGATTGAAACTGGTTTTGGAACTTACCGGGATCTATCTGTTTTTGCGCAACTGTTGGTGGTGGTGGTGGAGGTGTAACGGCAATAGTATATCTCAATGTGTAATCTCCGTTACTATACTAGGCAACGCTTAGTGTACCATATTTTAACTTATTGTTTTCATGATATGTTAGTTTAATTCGGAATACTTTGGCTATAGTTAGTTAGAGTTTAAAAAAACAAAAAGAGGGATTGAAGATTTGCAGTTGGATTTATTTTGTGGTCCCATGTTTCAGTTCTTTTTATCAACGGAAGTTTGGACCGCCTTGGCCATTGGCGTACCCATCTGGGTATTTATCTCCATTTGCTCTAAATTCGGCTATTCCCGGATGAGTACTAGCAATACCTACCCCACAATCGCTTCCGTGGTTACATGCCGAAACATAGGTTCCAAGGAGTCCGGTTTGCGCAGTTCCCGCAATTTGCTCTTTTCCGTACGCATTTGGTGTTTTGTTGTCTGGTTGTGCTGCATTGGCTGTTTGTACGTTAAGGGTTGCTGCTATTGTTGCTGTTGCTAGGATTACAAGAATCCCCGATAAAACTACTTTTTGATTTTTTGTTTTCATATCTTTCTTAATAGGCATCGCCTAGGATACCCTATTTTAACTTATTGTCACCATGTTAGCCTAGTTTAATTTGGTACAAGTAACAGGATTAATCTTATACTTGAAAGTTAGATATTCATTAGGAACTACTTTAACTAAACCTTCTTTTTCTTTCTCTTTCTTATCTTCTACTGCTGACATATATAGAATTAATAAATATTTCACTTCTTAATAATATTTATTAAAAAATGATTAGTAGGTTATTAGAAGACGAGCATAGAGGTATTGGTATTATTGTAGATTCAAATGATATTGACGAAGGTAAAAATCCATATTGTAAATCGTGGTATGAATTTGGAATACTTTCAATATTAAGAGAAAGATTATATCGTGATGATAATGGTAAATCAATACCTCCTGAACCAGATAATGATAACTGGCTTCAATGTTGGTACTGTGGCCTTATAGTTGCAGTAAGGGAAATCAAGCAATCAGGAACCATATCAGGAATATCAGGAGTTGAACCTGTAGAGAATCCATATGATTTTAACAAGAAAACCATTGTAGGATTAGATAGTAAAAAGGAAAGAATGCGAAAATTAGCAATGAAGAAAAGTAAAGAAAGAAAATACGCTGATAAAGATATTCAAAGATATCTCAATGATGGTTGGGAATTAACTAATTATTCAAGCAGTCCGCCTATATAATTAGTTAACTGATCGGTCAATAAGTGACTAATCGAGACCAATGTTTTATTAATGTGGTTTATGAAACGTAAATGTTCTGTTGGTGATGATTGACTGCTCTATCTATCATCTATCCGATTCCCGACAGACCAAATTTCCCTTGTAAGTCGTGGAATACCAACAGAACTCTACTTATTGGTTTTCAATTAGACAGTTTACCTAATTGGGTAATCACTTATCCAACGATAAATACTATAGAATACATTTATAATACTTTATACCATTTAGAAAATTCACAACGAAAATGAAAAATCAACTAGTAGTTTTATCGGGGATTCTAGTCCTCATAGCAACAACAACATTTGTAACAAGCAATCTCGCACAACCAGCCACTGCGGCATACGGTAAAGATATTATTGCGCCCCGCGCACAAACAGGCACTTGGGGAAGCCAAGTTTCAGAGGGTGCACAAGACCCCAACACTCCTCATAATGGATTAGCCGATTATAGAGCAAATGGCGATAAGTATGACCCCAGCACTGGTTCAAACTATGTAGGACCTGGCAACAATGGTAATGGTGGTCCCAATTTCCGTCCATAAAGAACTGAAAACATAGAACCAAAATAAATCCATCTGCTTTTACCTTTCTTTTTGTTTTTTAATTATCTAACTAATTCACATTAAAACACTTTAAACTAAGCCTTAAAGCATCAAATGAATCTGAATAACTAGTTGCTTCTTTATCTAGTGCATACTCATTTACATATGCGGTCTTTAATGAAATTATCAATTTATCGTATTTCTCTGCTATTCCAATATAATCATCTTCGAATAAACTGACTAAATGACTTATCATTTGTTTGTGGTCCCGATTGAACGCTACTGGAAGTAATTTATTACTTGAAGGACTAACATCTTCTACCTTATCATAATGTGGATCCTCTCCAAAGGCTATTTTTAGACTGGTCATTGCACCTCTATTACTTCCATCACAGAATACCCATAAGTTATGGTATTCCTTATGAATCTCAAATATTCTGTTTATGATATCTTGTTGCTCAGGGTGATTATCAAAATCTTCTGCATAGATAACACGAATTTTATTCTGTTCTGTTAAATGCTCTGTAAGCACTAAAGCAGTAGCACTTGACCCAAAACCCCAATCTACACTTTGTCATTGGAGTCATTTTATCTGAATTAAGGAATCTTTGCAATTTATCAAGATCTGCTTGTGATACTTCAATCTTTGATATAGTTGGTTGCTTGATCTCTACTGGCTTTTGATCGCTTGAGTACATAGAGGTGGAGGGAGACTTCTGACAAATCAATTACTTAATAAGAAATGACTGCTAACTATTAAATTCTTAGTAGTAAAGAAAAAAGTAGGCTAAAAACACCTCAAAAAGGCATTTTATCACTAGATCATAGTTTACAAAGACCCAAAAAACGAAGTGAAATAAATAATAAAAAATAAGGATTGTATGTTCATTAAGGATTAATATCGCTATGAACTGTCTCGCAATTTACGGCGGTGTCATGATCACTGTTAACATTAATCCATGCTTCATCATTTCCAGAGCCACAATCTATAGTATCTTTGCTACCATCAGGTAATGTTGATTCCGATATAGGAGTGGATTTGCTGAAATGGTAGATCTCATCATTTCCAGAACTGCCTTTAAGTGTATCAGCACCACGAAATCCAATAACAATATCATCACCTGAATCGCCATTCATATTGTCATTCCCATTGCCGCCAAACATGTTGTCATCTCCTGAACCACCGCTCATCGTATCGTCGCCTGTGCCACCATCCATTACGTCATTCCTTGCAAATCCAAACATCTTATCGTCACCACCCTGTCCAATCATAAAGTCCTCATTGGCCGTACCTAGGATCGTATCTGGATTATCAGTTCCGACGCAATTAGCAGTACCTGGCGGATTGGGAGGAGGCACATTCGGACAATTAATTGTTGCAGCCCACGCACTATTTGTACTCGTCATTGCAGTTCCAAAGATCACTGCCAATGTTGCAATTATTGAAATGTTTATCTTTAGTCTGCTATTCAATATTTCTTAATTGAAGAATATAATATTATAGATTACAGAAGATTTGTTTCTACTTATTTATGTAAGAGAATTTATTAAATTGAAAATAACAAATTTTAGTAACAATTGAAGTCTACGAGTCTATGGTAATTCAAGTCAATCGCTTAGTTATCTCCTAGTATCGCATGCTCTAGTCTCTTAAGTCGCTGATCCATTCTATCTGATACCTCCTTCATTTTCTGGTCTAGTGATTCTAATGATAATGTTAATTTTACATTTGTATTTGTAGTTCTAGTAGTTGTTGCTGTCTCTTGTTTGGTAGGCCTACATTCATGAGCAGTACCATCCAGGTTATATGGTAACCATTTCCCATTATCATTTGACATTTGAATTTCTTTGCTGCAGTAAATACATGATTTTTTGTAACTCATTTCTTGTTTTTGTTACCTGCTCCTGCAGTCTTGAAGGTTTTACATTTGCATTTGCCGTGGTATCGACCAACATGATCACTTAGTCCGTGTCTGCATGTATAATTGCAGCATAGGTCCTCTGTCATTTTCTCACCAAATACGTTAACAATTTCTTGTTTGCTATGCATGACAGAATATAGTCATGCCTTGTTAATAAGCATTACGAAATATAGTCATGTTTATATTGTGGTATGACAGAAAATAGTTATATGGTGATTAATAGAATAATTGAAAGTGCTTAGTAAGGCTGAGAAAGAATTTATTGATAAATTAGCCGTAGATAAGGGCGAAGATATTGTCAAAGAGGAATACAATATTGAATATATCAGACAACTTAAGCACCGAATCTTAAGAAAAAGAAAATTGTTAACTGACGATCTAGTGTTGGTTAATACTGTTTTAGACAAGTTACAATCTTTGTAATTTGCAAAAAGTTTGTGCAATATTGTTTGCAATGTTGTTGTTTGTACCTGACTCAATCTATTGCCCATTGAAACAATTTCACGCTCAAAATGCCCTTAAAATCAACCCAAGATATCATTATACTAATACTAATACATACATATCATACATAGTTAGGGCCCTATGTCCTAAACTTGGACCTTACGACTTCAGATATGAAAGAGATACTATAATTGTATAATAATAAAGATGATTGTGTAGTTGTAAAGGCAAAGATTCCCAAGTCTTTGAATGAAAGTCTAAGGCAATTGATAGTTATGAAACACCCACAATATCAAAAGGGTGGATTATCCTTTGAAATAGAGCAAGCATTAAGGCAATATTTAGCGTCATACAAACAGCAACAAAACACAAATTCTTCTTTGTATGCAGAGAAATCTAATCCTAGTTTTAAGGTATATTCATTTAAGCAGGATATATTCAAGTGGCTAATTGAATCTGAGTTATATGTACAAGTGCCTCAGTTTATACCAAAGAAGCATTTGATAGATGCAATATCACAATTAAGAGGCACAGATAAAATGACTATCAATAAATGGCTTAAAGACTTGCAGAAATATGGTTGTATTAAAAAGTCTTCAATGTTTCAATATGAATTTGTCTAAAAGTAGTACAATGACGTTTTTAAACTGGATACTAATTTTATAAAATATGGTTTCATGTCCACATTGTCACGATAACTTTGATGTAGGCGAGATTAGGGAAGAAGTGAATTTAAAACCTCAACGGAAAGGATACGTAGTATTGTCTTGTCCAAAGTATAATCAGTTTCTGGATGTTCTAAACTAAATTTTTGACACTTCTAACCCATTTTTAGGCTAGTTATTTATTATTTTATTCTATTTTATCAAGCCATTTAATGCCTCTATTTTATCAGCAGTTGGTTTATTGAACCAGTTAACTCTCTCTTCCATATCCTTTATTTGTTCGGGTGTTTTTGGCTCTGGTAAAAATTCTTCTTGCACTACTGCACCACAGTCTAGACATGTTAACCCCCATTGAACGAACCTTTGTTTACCTTTAGGACCCTTCCTTATGTATAATCTTTGTACTTTGGCTATATCACCCATAAGACCGAAACAGCCTGGATTGTGTTGCTCAGATTTCATTCCATACATTTTATTGATTAACTATCATAATAGTATACTACTAATCAATATAAACGCTGCTATGGTAGTGTACTATGCATAAAACTGTTGTGTGTAGCATACTATACGGAACACTCTTCTGTGTAGTATACTATGGGGAAGAATATTCCGCAGTTGCATACAAGCAGGAAAATAGAACAATCTACTAGTCAAAAACGGGAAAATCCCGAAATTGACAATGATCTAGATACAGAAGAATCTACTAGTGGATCTGCACTTCTTGTGCAAAATGACGATAATAATGATATAGAACAAGATTTAGGGGTGCATAGCACTCTTCTGCATCCTCCCCGAAATTCGTGGAAGGTATAAGATTGTTATACCTCAACAAACTCCCAGACTTTTATTTAAAATTTGTCTTGGAGCCAATCATTGGCTAATCCCCAAACCTTTTATACTACTTTGATAGTTTGCTGCTTTTTAAGTCGCAAAACCTACTAAATTTTTATTTAAACGTGTCTTATAAGCCGCGTTAAGGCTAGACTTCACGATTTATATATTAGCAAAAGCCGGAAATTCGCGTAAATGTTTTACGCAAACATAGTTGCTCTATCGCTAGTGATAGTGCTTAGATGATCTAAGCACTTATAAAAGAAAATTAATTCCAAATTTCTGGGCATTCTTTTTTATGGATGTCTACATGGTTCTTAGGTTGATGGCTGTAGCAGTAAGGACAAGTGTAATTGTCTTTACTATCTGTTTCTTGTGAGGCTACTCTTTCAATTTCCTCTTCCATTTGTTTTCTGGTTTTGGTTATTTTTTTAACAGTAGTTGAACTATCATTATTTTGGTCTGTCATCTGGTTTACTTTTGAATACCCTAGATAATATACCCCGACTCTCCGATTTCGACTCAACAGAACAAAATGAATGATACAGAAGAATATTACAGGCAAGACGTAAATACTAGAAAACTTATAGTAGGAATACTGCTCGTGGAATAAGTATTCCTACTGCTTCGCAATGTTGTTCATTGCTCGTCGAATGTGTGTGCTTCCATGATTCGACTTCCCATGTAGGAGATTTGCGAGACATCTCTCCTGCATGGAATTTTGAGATTTACTACGTTACCCCTAACTTAAACATTATGGTTATTTGCTTCTATATTGATGGTTAGTTGTTCCAGTACAGGACTTTTTATGCAAATCCCAACAATGTGTAAATTGTAAATTGCTGTTTATTGCAATATTTACAGATATAAGTAGCACCTTCGGGTTTTTCTTCTTGATTATAAGTGTAAGAAATTTTCCCCCTGTGTGCTTCATTGTTTGATTCTGTGTCATAATCATTATTTTTTGAGTTTTGATAAGTATTTTCTCTTACACTTGAATCATAGGACACAGGGGTATTTTTTCTTACACTTGTAAATTCTTCAGATAAGAACCACTGGAATTTTTCTTTCAACTCTATAAAGTGCTCTGGACTTCCTGAATTACCTGTTTGTTGACCCACAGTTACAAGACCTAACCCATATAATTCCGCCATTGTTCGTTTTGCTGTGCTGTTAGTGGTATTGAGTGATTTCGTTATCAAAGAGGTAGTCAATCTACCTTTATGCTCTATTCATAACTCAAAGATTCTTACTCTTTCCATAGACGCAGTGGAAAAGACTACTTTGATAAGTAGCGGTATATCTGCCATTGTCATGTAATTCCTACCCTGTGATAATGCGTGACCTCTTGCAAGATTTCTTAACTGCGTCATTGCTCTTGACGGATCCTCTATAGTTGGAAGACCATAGGAATAGCCTAGACCTTGTGAAAAGCGGGATCGTCAGTGTGGAAAGTAGGTATAACACCTCGTAAATGCGCTAAAAGTATTCCTAATCTGACAATGAAAATTTTCGTTGTTTTATCATAATCTACATGGTTTGAATCCCATTCAGTTTTATTCAAATTACTTTTTTCATCCAGTTGTAAATCTGGACCCAATTCCCAAAGATTCAGGTATTCAAATAGTGCAACGTTAACTCTGGCAATCTTTTCTCCAAAGTCTTTGTCCAAGTCATCAATAAAATAATCTTCTGATTTAGAATTGGAAGGCAATCTTAGGAAATATAATTTAGGTCCTAAAGTCCCTAGCAGTTTATGAACCTTAAACGGAATATCAACTGCTGCACCAATCCACACAAACATCATTGGTTCATTATATCCTCTGTGACCATGTGCTCCCGTATCAGACTCGTAACCATGACCATCTAATACTCTCGTTATGATTCCCAAGATCTCAATAAGATCATCATCCTTTTTAGAAAAGGTTGGAGATAGTTCTGGTGTTAAGAATAGTTTATTTTTTATTTTTGGTAATAAATCAATATCCTTTAATGCTTCTTTCTTTACATTTGTAGAATGGGAAACAAAGGCTTTAGCACTAAAGTTGTCAGTGTAAAAAACATTAATCCATTTTCTGAATGCTTCAATACCGACTGTTTTTAATGAACTAGGAGCACCTAGAACTATACCTGCAAACGGTAATGTACAATCTTTTATGTTGAGAATTTTCTGTATTGATAATTCAAATTCCAGAGAGTCCCATAATCCAGGTAAGTTATCATTTGCTACTTGTTTAAGATAGTTGTATTTTTCAATTAATCTAGTCTGCCATTCTTCACTTGTGTAAACGTATTTAGTGGCTTTTTTGTTGAAACTCGAATCCTACTTGTATAGGATTTAGTTTATAGGGATTTTTACAGATCAGACAAATTTGTTTAATACTATCTTCCAGATATTCTAATTTTGTTTTTGGTGGATTATATTCATGAACCCTTTTTCCAATACTGCATTTTAGACACTCATATTCTACTGCTTCAATTAGTCTTTCTTGATCATTATTACATTCTTGAAAATGTGGATCATTTGGTAACCATGCTCTACCCATCCTTTTTTGATCTTCTGTTAATCCGTCATTATACGTAGGATTAGAAGGGGAAGGAGTTAGGTTATCGTTATCAATAATATTATTATTATCTTCTGCTGACAAGAAAATTAACCCAAGTCTCCGACATTTTCCGCATTCGCAACATCATCTGCCAAGTTTCG
>Ga0126377_10003511_pt1 | contig 11126 bp, 9 predicted proteins | sample PanSoiMetPlot_22_FD_92647 | JGI IMG/M metagenome (GOLD analysis project Ga0126377, IMG submission 92647) | Tropical forest soil microbial communities from Panama - MetaG Plot_22 | ecosystem: Environmental > Terrestrial > Soil > Tropical forest > Bulk soil | place: Panama | collected 2016-02-17
ATCTGAAGCCGTACGCCTTCATCACCCGCGACTATGGCGCCACCTGGACCTCGGTTGCCGGCAATCTTCCCACCTGGGGTACAGTGAACGTCATTCGCGAGGATCCCAAGAACAAAGACTTGCTGTATCTGGGAACAGAGAACGGTCTTTTCGTCTCCTTGAACGGCGGCGGTGAGTGGAAGCCGTTCATGTCGGGAATGCCGACGGTGCGGATTGACGACATTGTGGTCCACCCGCGCGACAACGATCTCGTGATCGGAACACACGGCCGCGGGATCTACATTCTCGACGATATCTCGGCGCTTCAGCAGTTGACGTCCAAGGTGCTCGAGTCGGAGGCACATCTCTTTGAAGTCCGACCCGGCACGATTTGGTTCAACGACACACGGCTCGGTCGTTACACGGGCGGCGCCAAGAATTTCCGCGGCGCTAATCCGACTCCGGGTTCTGCTATCACTTACTTCCTCAAGTCTGCGCCCTCCGGCGACGTGAAGATCACGATTTCCGATTACACCGGCAAGGTGGTCCGCAATATCACCGGTACCAAAGACACTGGCTTAAATCGCGTCCAATGGAATTTGCGTGGTGATCCACCTGCACGTCCAACTGGTGCTGGCGGCTTCGGCCGTGGCGGCGGCGGTGGTGGCGGCGGCGGTGGTGGCGGTGGTGGAGGTGGCGGTGGCGGAGGCGGTGGTGGCGGCTTCGGCGGCTTCAACCTCGGCTTGCCACTTGAAGCTGGCACCTACCAGGTGAAGCTATCAGTCGGTGGCAAGGACTACACCACCAAGGCGGTCATCGAAAATGATCCAGGAATGAACTGATCGAAGCTTAACCGACGGGTCAGTCTGCCGGCGAGGGTCACAACCTTCGCCGGCAGTTTTACTTAGGTTGTTCGACCGAGGACTCTCATAAGAGTGCTGGGGTAGTCAGTGATGATGCCATCGACGCCGAGTGAGATCATGCGTCGCATTTCGTCAGGTTCGTTAACGGTCCAGGCATGGACCACAAGATTCAGTTCGTGCGCTTTGTCCACAAAGTCTTTGGTTATGATCTTCACTATCAACTTTGAATGCCACTGGATTGCGTCCGTGTCAGGTCTATAGTCAAAACCGAAGATAGCGGAAAGGGCCTCGAATTCCTCAATCTCCAGGACTGATGCTGAGGTAGCAACGTCCGGACACTCTTTGCGAAAGTCATGTAGGACACTGTTCCACCCTGAGGCGATCAGTATCCTGTCTTTCATCTGATACTGCTCGATCAAATGGCTCAGGCGCGCGATGAGTGAGGAATCTTTGGGCTTGATTTCAACGTTCATTCGCTGCTCAGGAAAAGCCTGGAAAATCTCCTCCAGCGTTGGTACTTCCGTGTTCTCTTGCTTTTCTAACTTCCACAAGTGAGCAGCATTCAACTGTTTTATTTGATCGAGTGTTAGGTCCTTAATCTCGCCGGAACCGTCGGTGGTTTCATCGACAGTGCGGTTGTGCATTACCACCAGCTCGCCATCAAGCGTCTTATGAACGTCGATCTCCAGGACATCAACGCCGAGTGCGAGAGACTTTTGACAGCCGTAGATTGTTTCCTCGGGCCACTCGCCACCGCCACCGCGATGCGCAATCACTTCTGGTGCACGCGCTTGCTGAAAGAAGGGACGATTCCGTCCGACTGTTAGGGCCATGCTGATTACCTTCTTTGCTCGTCAAACTTCGTAAACTCAAGGTACCTATGCTTAGGATGGCTACCCACTAGCGCTGGCTTAGCTCAGCACTCGAGCAATCAGACATTTCAAGTAGTAGGTTTCCGGCATTCCCAGCAACACCGGGTGATCACTCGCCTGGATGCGCTTCTCGAGTATTTGCATCCGGCGCCGCGCATCGACTGCCGCGTCAGCAATTATTTCCAGGAAGAGATCCTCCGAGACGTGGTATGAACAGGTGCAACTCACCAGTGTGCCGCCTGGATTCAACAGCTTCAGGGCGCGTAGATTGATCTCCTTATAACCACGCACCGCTGCTTTCAAACTCACCCGATTCTTCGCAAACGCCGGCGGATCGAGCACGATTGTGTCGAAGCGTTCTCCATCTGACCCCAACTCGCGCAACGCATCGAACACATTCGCTTCGCGAAACTCGACATTCGCCAGGTTATTCAATTCAGCATTGCGACGGCCGGCGGTGACAGCTTCGGCAGAGATATCGAGGCCAATGACAGTGTCGCAAACACCAGCCAGGTGCAGGGCAAAGCCGCCGTTGAAAGTGAAACAGTCAAGGGCCCGGCCATGGGCAGCGTTTCGGGCAGCAATGCGGTTTTCGCGCTGGTCCAAAAATGAACCGGTCTTTTGCCCACCAGTAGGCTCGACGATGAAACGCAGTCCATGTTGCCTGATCTCCAATTCGTCGGGAGTCTCACCGTATAGCGTTCCGGAGACGAGTGGCAATCCTTCCAGTAGTCGCACCTTAGCGTCGTTGCGTTCAATTACTGCGCGCGGCGAAAAGTCGCTGACCAGGATCTCGGTGATCATCGACTTTACCGTCTCTGTTCCTTGCGACAGCGTCTGGATTACAAAAACATCGTCATAGCGGTCAATGATCAACGACGGCAACAGGTCCCCTTCGGAATAGACCAGTCGATACGCATTTGTATCTGCCCCGATATTCCGTCGCGCCGCAGCTTCATGAATTCTCCGCCGCCACCAGTTCTTGTCTAGATGTTCGTCTGTTTGGGTGAGAATGCGGAGGGCGATCTGTGAAGAGTCACTGTAGAGTGCCTGGCCGATGAAGTTGTTGCGTTCATCGTGGACGTTCACGATTGAGCCGCCGCTCGCATCCGTATTGGTCACATCACTGCGATAGATCCAGAGATGTCCTTGCCGGACGCGGTCCGCCCCTTTCTTTGTTACCGACGCCTTCCCCATGACTCGATACTCTGACACACGCCCCCCTGTCACTCAACTCCTTGGAGTGCGGCGACTCGTCGCGCTTTGGGATCAGGCCTCTAAAGAAAGCGGACATCTACCCGAAGGCGCCATCCATGCCAGTTGAGCGATCACAAAGCGCCGACGAGGCGGCGCACTCCAAAGGGTTGTGTTAATCTTGGTTTGAATCACAACATGTCCACCAAACAGAAAACTGAGCGGCGGGAAAAGTTCGAAACGACCTCCGGAATTGAGCTGCCGGTCGACTTCAATCCGAGCAATACGGACGACACAAGCTACGCGCAAGACCTGGGATCACCCGGAGAATTCCCCTACACCCGCGGTATCTACGAAAACATGTATCGGGGTCGTTTGTGGACCATGCGTCAATACGCGGGTTATGCCACCGCCGAGGAATCAAACGCTCGTTACAAGTATTTGTTGGCTCATGGCACGACTGGACTATCCGTCGCCTTTGATCTGCCAACTCAGATCGGTCTCGATTCGGACGATCCACTCGCCGTGGGGGAAGTCGGCAAGGTGGGAGTGGCGATTGATTCCCTCGAAGACATGTTGAGACTTTTCGACGGCATTCCCCTCGCTGAAGTCTCCACCTCGATGACGATCAATGCTACGGCATCAATCCTGTTGTCGTTGTACCTGGCCGTGGCTCGTAAGCAGAACGTTTCGTTCGACAATGTCCGGGGCACTCTGCAGAACGATATCCTGAAGGAATACATTGCTCGCGGTACTTACATTTATCCGCCTGCGCCTTCGTTGCGCCTGGTCACCGATACGTTTGCCTTTTGTACCCGGGAAGTACCCAACTGGAACACAATTTCAATCAGCGGTTACCACATTCGCGAAGCAGGCTCTACTGCGGTCCAGGAAGTAGCTTTCACAATCGCCGACGGGATCACTTACGTTGAAGCGGCGCTCAATGCCGGGCTGGCGGTTGACGAGTTTGCCCCTCGAATCTCCTTCTTCTTCAATTCGCACAACAACCTGTTGGAAGAAGTGGCCAAGTTTCGCGCTGCCCGACGTCTCTGGGCCCGGATCATGAAGGAGCGTTTTCAAGCTCGCGACCCGCGTTCACTAATGTTGCGCTTTCACACCCAAACGGCTGGCTCCTCGTTGACCGCGCAACAGCCGGAGGTGAATGTCGTTCGCACCACCATTCAGGCATTGGCGGCAGTCCTGGGAGGGACGCAGTCGTTGCACACTAACTCGATGGACGAGGCGTTAGCCCTACCGACAGAAGCAGCGGCAAAAGTAGCTCTGCGCACCCAACAGGTGATCGCCTACGAATCTGGAGTGGCAGAGACTGCCGATCCACTCGCCGGCTCCTACGCGATTGAGCAACTAACAAATGAGATCGAAAAGCGGGCCCTGGCTTACCTGGAAAAGATTGACGCGCTGGGGGGAATGTTGCGGGCTATCGAAACCGGGTACGTACAGAGAGAAATTCAGGACTCGGCCTACAAGTATCAGCGAGCCATCGAAAGTCAGGATGCAGTCGTGGTAGGAGTGAATCGTTTTCAAAGCGACGAAGAACCAGCCGTAGAAACTCTGCGCATAGATCCGGCGGCTGAGCGGGCCCAAGTCGAACGAGTGAAGGCACTGCGAGCCAGACGCGATGCTCGAGCGACAGATGCAGCGCTGGATCGTTTGGAAGCTGCCGCGCGGACCACGGAAAATCTCTTGCCCCTGATCCTGGAGAGTGTCGAAGCCTATGCAACTGTGGGCGAGATCAGCAATCGCTTGCGCCGGGTGTGGGGAGAGTACCGGGAAAACTCGACGGTCTGAACTAAATGGTTCCACTTAGCAATTTGTACTTCCGCTTAGACCAACTCACCTCGACTTGTCTCCTGCTTCTGTGCGCCCAACTCACCCTGGGCCAATCCAGTGCACCGGGAGTAAGAGTCTACCGTGGTCGCCTGGGCGATAAGCACGTCGAGATGAAGCTCAAGATCGAGGGTGCACAGGCTTCCGGCACGTACTTCTACGATATTTTCAAGCAGGATCTACAGCTCAAAGGCACAGTCGGCTCGGACGGTCGACTTGAACTTAACGAGACCGGGCCAAAAGGTAAGGCGACCGGGAAACTAGTTTGTAAGAAAGGGGATGAAGCACTCGACTTGGACCTTGATTGCGAGTGGTCCAGACCAGACGGAACGGGAAAGATTCCGGCCTTCTTCAACGAGCAGTTTGTGGGTTTTCACCAGGGACTGCAGCTGGTACCCAAGAATACTACGACCAGGTCTTTAAACCTCAGCGCGTCGTATCCGCAGCTGACCGGCACCACCACCCCGGCGATAACTGCTTTCAACCAGCGGATTGAGTCACTGGCTCAGGAAGGAATCAAGGTATACGCCAAGGATCCAAATCCAGGCGGCAGTTACGACTTGAACTACAACATAATGTTAGGTACGGACGAGCTCGTAAGCATCGAGCTCAACGAGGAGATATGTTGCGGCGCTCATCCAACTGAAGCGGTTAGTACGTTGACGTACGACCTGGTCGCGAACAAAGAACTTGCCCTGGCCGACTTATTCAAAGCGGGTGCGGACTACAAGTCAGTCATCGCGAGTTTTGTGGCGGCGGATATCAACCGGCGGGCTGAGCAAATCGAACGCGAGGAGGCAAGCAGGGAGGGGCGCAAAGTTGAAAAGCGTCAGGAGCCGTTCATGACCGCCGACTCGCTTCCCGAAATGGCGTCGTGGGCGATCACTTCTAAAGGAGTTGCGGTCTATTTTGATTTTCCCCACGCGCTGGCCGTTTTTACCAAAACTATTGTGCCCTTCAGTGTGTTGCGCGAACAGTTGAAACCCGATGGACCAGCAGCACGATTTTTACATTGAGGACTAAAGTGATGAATCGGCGCGATTTCACCAGGACGGTTGGTTTGGGCGCAGTCGCAATTGGCCTCAGTCGAATTAACCTGAGGGCGCAGAAGTCTACCCCACAATTCGCAATTACGATGGATGACTTTTCGTGGGGGAACGCAGTTAAGCTGACAGCAAGCGAACGCAATCAAGCGATACTGCAAACGCTCTCCGCCCATTCCCTCAAAGCCGCGCTATTTGTCATTGGCCGCAATATCGAGAGTGATGAAGGAAAACAGCTACTGTCTGACTGGAACAAGTCAGGCCACTTGATTGGGAATCATACTTACTCGCATCGCAGTCTCAACGCGACGAATGCTTCGTTAACTGAATACACGGACGACATCCTGCGGGCGGAAGCGTTGCTGCAAGGCTTTTCCCGTTTCCGCAAGTACTTCCGGTTTCCCCTGCTCAAAGAAGGAGACACAGTCGAGAAACGAGATGGTGTGCGAGCGTTCCTGGCGCAACATGGATATCGAGTTGGACATGTGACGATAGATAATTCTGATTGGGTGATCGATCAGCGACTGACAGCGCGGTTGAAGAAGGATCCGAACGCTGATCTTAAGCCCTATCGAGATTTTTATTTGGAGCACATCTGGGATCGCGCCGGCTACTACGACTCATTGTCTCGCCGCGTGCTGGGCCGGTCAGTCAAGCACACTATCCTGATGCATTACAATCTGCTTAATGGACTTTTCCTCGACGACTTGATCAAGATGTTCAAGCAGCAGGGCTGGCAAGCGATCGATGCGGAAGAGGCATTTACAGATTCCGTGTTTTCCGCGAAGCCGGAAGTTCTGCCGGCTGGAGAAAGCATTGTTTGGGCGCTCGCCAAAGCGAAGGGAACAATTGGTAAAGCGTTGAGATATCCCGCTGAAGACGGCGACTACGAAGCTGCGCGAATGAACAAGCTAGGTTTGTGATGGTGTGCTTTGTACTTAGTTCTTTGTTCTTTGTTTGGCCTGCCAGTCGCCATTGCGAGAGTTGGGACGATGCCGAATCGGTAATAGTGGAGGTGCGAGGTTCTAAATGAAGAGATTACGCATTCGCATCACTAGCTTGATACTTGTTATTGCTGCGCTCACGATTTGCCTAACAACATCGCCGAAGGTTTTAGGTGGCAACGCCGCACTGAAAAATTCAGAAACTCAATGGAAAACCTATACAGTCGAGGGTGAAGAGTTTTCAGTCAAGCTGCCTGCTCCGCCGACGATGAGTACTTACCAGGAGTTTCTCGAGCGAACACAAGCGAATCGCACGACGCGAATACTCGGGGCTTACTACGACGGAGTAGTTTACGGGATATACACGTTTGACAATCCTGAGCCCCGACAGTCGTTGCAGGCTTTCATTGACGAATTCGAGAAGCGAGGGCTAGTTATTAGGGAGATCGCACCCCAAGGCGATTTAAATCTCAAGGGAACTCCCGGCAAGCGGTATGCGACATCCAGTCCAGGCCCCGCAGGAGAGATTCAGTTCTACGCCGGCAGCGAACATTTGTATGCGTTTGTCGCATTTGCTGAACAAAGAAGTGCCATTGCCGATATTGTTGAAAAGAGAGATAACCCCAACGTATCGGTAGCAACCTTCTTTTCCTCAATAAAGTTGGGCTCAAGGTTGTCAGGCGAAAAAGTGAGCGATGATTCGGGATTGGGTCCGGAGGCAAACCGCTCGGTGGTGACTTCTCGCATCTCAAACGACGATGAGGGGAACCCAGTCTTCAGCGGCAAGGAGGTGACGAGGAAGGCAATGGTGTTTCTCAAACCTGAACCTTCGTACACCGAGATTGCCCGCAGCAATAAAGTCACCGGCTCGGTAGCACTTGAGGTGGTGTTAACTGCCAGTGGTCGTGTGACCAATATCCGGTCTATCTCAGAACTGCCAGATGGCTTGACTGAAATGGCAATTGCTGCTGCCCGAAAGATCAAATTTCTTCCGGCCAAGAAGGACGGACGGACCGTCTCGATGCGGATGCAGCTCGTGTACAATTTCAATGTCCGTTAACCCAATGCAGCCACACCTACTCGAAGTAAAAGACCTCAAAACTCATTTTCCCACTCGCGCTGGCCTGGTCCGCTCAGTGGATGGCGTCTCTTTCTATCTCGATCGCGGCGAATTGTTGGGCTTGGTAGGTGAGTCCGGTTGTGGCAAATCGATCACCGCCTTGTCAGTCATGCGCTTGATCGCACCACCTGGGAAGATCGTCAACGGTGAGATTCTTTTTGACGGAAAAGATTTGCTAAAACTCTCGGACGAGGAAATGCGCGAGATGCGTGGCGACGACATCGCGATGATTTTCCAGGATCCGATGACCTCGTTGAATCCGGTCTACACCGTTGGGGAACAAATTGCTGAAGCGCTGCGACTGCATCGCAAACTATCACGAACGCAGGCCCGGCAGGCAGCAATCGAAGCGATGCGTGAAGTGGCAATTCCGGACCCGGCGAGGCGTATCAACGACTACCCGCACCAGTTATCGGGTGGTATGCGGCAAAGGGTAATGATTGCCATGGCGTTGGCGTGCAATCCCAAGCTGCTGATAGCCGATGAGCCAACTACCGCGCTGGACGTCACGATCCAGGCGCAGATTCTTGAACTGCTCGATGAGTTGCGGCGACAACGTGAGCTGGCAGTGCTGCTGATTACTCACGATCTGGGTGTCGTAGCAGAAGTCGCGGATCGGGTGGCGGTGATGTATACCGGTCGCATCGTCGAGGAGTCGCCGGTAGCTGAGCTTTTTGCGCGACCAAAACATCCGTACACCGAAGGCCTGTTGCGCTCAGTCCCGAAGCTGCCCAGCGAGTCCGCACCTAAAAAAGAAAGACTGGAAACAATTGAGGGAATAGTGCCACGTCCCACAGATCTGCCAGTGGGTTGTCATTTTGCGCCTCGCTGTCCCTTGCGAATGCCAGCCTGTACGGTAGGAGATATTCCCCTGTACGATCTTGAAGGTGGAGTCAGAGTGCGCTGTGTGTTGTACGATCCGACGGCGAGACTAACAAGCGAGCGGGAAGCAACTCAACATCCATGAGCACTACCATTTCCCAGGACGATCAGCGGCCACTCGCTGGTCCCGTGATCTCCGCTGCTCCTGACACGTTGATCAGCGTCCGCGGCCTCGTCAAGCACTTTCCAGTCGAAGGAAGTGATGAGGTACTGCGCGCCGTTGATGGCGTGTCGTTTGATATTTTCGCCGGTGAGACGCTGGGTCTCGTCGGTGAATCGGGCTGTGGCAAGTCAACCGTCGGTCGCTGTTTGTTGCGCTTAATCGAACCGACTGCCGGTCAGGTCAGCTTTCAGGGTAGAGACGTCTTGCAGTTATCCCGGAAAGAGCTACGTGAGATTCGCCGAGAGATGCAGATCATTTTCCAGGATCCGTATGCCTCGCTGAATCCGCGCATGAAGGTCGGTGATATCGTTGCTGAGCCCCTGGTGATTCACAAGCAAGGAGACAAAAAAGAGAGACGAGAACGCGTCGCAAGTCTGTTGAGCCGCGTGGGTCTCGATCCTGACTACATGAACCGCTACGCTCATGAATTCTCGGGCGGCCAGCGTCAACGTATCGGAGTCGCCCGTACTCTCGCGCTGAATCCAAAGCTGATCGTAGCCGATGAACCCGTGTCGGCGTTGGACGTGTCGGTGCAAGCGCAGGTAGTGAATCTATTGCAGGAGTTGCAAGACGAGTTTAAGTTGACGTACTTGTTCATTTCACATGGACTGGCGGTTGTAGAACACATTTCCACTCGGGTGGCCGTCATGTATCTCGGCCGGATCGTGGAGATCGCGAACGCCGCGGAATTGTATGCTCGACCTTTGCATCCCTACACGCAAGCTTTGCTTTCAGCGATCCCGGTTCCCGATCCGCAGCAGAAGCGAAATAGAATTATTTTGCAGGGTGATGTGCCCACGCCGATCAATCCGCCCTCAGGCTGTCGGTTTCGCACCCGCTGCCCGATTGCGATTGAAGAGTGTGCCCACACGGATCCGGAGTTGCGCGAGGTGGCGCCGGGGCATCAAGTCGCTTGTATTCGCGTGCCTGGTTGGGTGGAAGCTGGTCGCTAAATTGAGATTAGTATCCTGTTTGTAAAGTTCGTGGCTGAATAACAGAAGCTAAATCGCGTGTGGTTTCCCCTGAAACCTAACGCCAGCGACAAGCGTATTAAGCAGTCTCAATGCTATAACTTCCAGTCAAATTTCCATTTCATGATTAACGATTGACATTTCACGCTGGACGGAGAGCAATGTCACACCGTCCTCCAAGGAGGATAAATCGATGAGTGATCCGCAAGCACCAGAGTTTCAGGCGCCACCGCCACCACCAGAGCAGCCTGCCCCGGCGCCACGACCAACCAAGATGAGGCCGGTTGCCATTGGCGTGTTTGTCCTGGGCCTGGTTCTTTTAGGCCTGGGTTTAGCGAAGGTACTACCGGCAGGTGTTGTCGCAGGCGGATTTACGTGCTTGATGGGCATTGTGGCTTTTGCGCTTAGTTTCATTCCGCTGCCTAGAGTTGAGGCCCCGGAACCACCCCTTTCCGCTGCCGAAAGAGTGTTCGGCATTTTCTATGAACCGACGCGGGTCTTTCGCAATCTCCGCGCGCATCCACGTTGGGTGGCTGCATTTGTGGTTATCGCCTTCATGAATGTGCTTTATACGACGGCGTTTGTGCAGCGACTAACCCCGGAACGGATCGTTAACTACAGGGTCGACAAGCTGGCCGAGAGTGGTTTTGTTCCAGCTGAGGCCATTGAAAGAAGTCGCGAGCAGCAACTGGAGCAGGCGAGAGGGCTACCAGCGCGGATCACCGAAGGGGTCGGCAGCGTGAATGGCACCTTCGCTAAGTATTGTTTCGCTGCCGCGCTTTTCTTGCTGGGCGTGATTGCTTTTGGTGGTCGCATAAACTTTTGGCAGGCCCTTTCCGCTTTGCTATATGCCTCGTTGCCTGTGGTCATCGTAACCAAGGTCCTGAGCCTGATTCTTTTGTACGTGAAATCGCCTGACGATATCCATCCAATACTGGGTGCGGAAACACTCGTGCAGGACAACCTCGGGGCGTTAGTCTCGCCGGCGACCCATCCCGCCCTGTTTGTGCTGGCGACCGCTTTCGGTTTGCTTTCCTTCTATTGGATTTGGCTAATGGCTAAGGGGTTAGCGAATACCGGAACGAAGGTGAGTTCGACGGTGGGGTGGGCGGTGACGCTCACACTTACGATTCTGGGTCTTGGCTTAGGAATGATCTTCGCTACGCTGTTCGCCAGCTTCTTGTCGTAGCCTATTCGTAACGCAGCGATTCAATAGGATCGAGACGGGCGGCCTTCCAGGCGGGCCA
>Ga0126377_10003512_pt1 | contig 11123 bp, 6 predicted proteins | sample PanSoiMetPlot_22_FD_92647 | JGI IMG/M metagenome (GOLD analysis project Ga0126377, IMG submission 92647) | Tropical forest soil microbial communities from Panama - MetaG Plot_22 | ecosystem: Environmental > Terrestrial > Soil > Tropical forest > Bulk soil | place: Panama | collected 2016-02-17
GCACGTCGTAGGTGAACTGCCGCCGCTGCAACAGGCGGATGCCACGACGAAATGCGGCGTCAGCCGTGAACGCTGACACGTTCGTCTCGTCTTGCAACTGGTGACGGAATCCGACGAGCGTTGTCGACTCCTGCCAGCGCTCGAGCCGTCGTTCGAGATCGTCGGCACGCAGATCGACCCAGCCGACGACACCCGCGATCCACGGATGTTGCGTGGCCAGCGTCAGCAGGAAATCCGTTTCGCCTTCACCGGCGCGCGCCTGCACTGCGATGCAATGGTCCAGACGCTGCTGTTCCAGCAGCGGGCGCAGGTCGCCGGGCATCCAGTCGCGACGCAGCACCTCCATGTCCGCGTTCATCCACGGGTATTCGCGCGGTTCGAACTGCCAGAAATGCTGGTGAGCGTCGATTCGCATCGGTGGTGGCTACTCGGCGTTGCGGCACACCTGGCGTTGCTCGCCCAGGCCGTCGATGCCGAGTCGCACGACATTGCCGCCGTGCAGGAAAGTCGGCGGCTTCTGCCCGAGTCCCACACCCGCCGGAGTGCCGGTGGAAATGACATCGCCGGGCTGCAGGCTCATGAAACGGCTCAGGTAGCTGACGAGGAACGGGACGCGAAAGATCATGTTGGAAGTGTTGCCGTTCTGATAGCGCCGACCGTCCACCTCCAGCCACAGACCGAGCGCGTGCGGATCGGGGATTTCATCCGCAGTCACCAGCCACGGCCCGATCGGGCCGAATGTGTCGCAACCCTTGCCCTTGTCCCAGGTGCCGCCGCGCTCGAGCTGGTACTCGCGTTCCGACACATCGTGAATCACGCAGTAACCGGCGACATGGCTCAACGCCTGCGCTTCGTCGATGTAGCGGCCGGGCTTGCCGATGACCACACCCAGTTCTACCTCCCAGTCGGTCTTGAGCGAACCGCGCGGGATTTCGATGCCGTCGTTCGGGCCGACCACGGCGCTGGTCCATTTGTTGAACACGACCGGTTCCGCGGGCGGCGTCATACCCGATTCCGCGGCGTGGTCCGAGTAGTTGAGCCCGATACAGATGAATTTGCCGATGCGGCCGACGCACGGGCCAAGCCGCGTACCCTCGGCGACGATCGGCAGTCGGGCGACATCAACCGAGCGCAGCCGCGCCAGGTTCGCGGGCAGGAGCGTGTCGCCGCCAACGTCGTCGATGACCGAAGTCAGTTCGCGGATTCGACCGTCGCGGTCGAGCAGCCCCGGTCGTTCTCTGCCGGGTGAGCCATAACGCAGTAGTTTCATTGCAAGCCTCTGAGACAGAAGTTGGATGGTGAAATGGGGACTGATGAATGAAACCGGCGAATCGTCAGCAATTGCGTATCACGGTACGAGTCCCCTGGTTCCAAAGGTTCAGGGGTACGTAGTTCCAAAGATCCAGTCCTGCCATCCTCTTCTCCCGGTCACCAGTCACTCGTCCCCAGCCTTCCTGTCTCAATTGCACCAGCCGCCGTCGATCACGTGAACGGCGCCGGTCGTAAATGCCGATTCGTCGGATGCGAGGTAGACGGCCAGCGCGGCGATCTCCTCGGGTCGACCAAGGCGGCCGAGCGGTTGTCGCGCGATGAACTGCGCGCGCACATCGTCGACACTGGCTGACTGCGCACGCGCCTGGGTGGCGATGCGGTCCGCCAGTGACGGTGTCTCGACCGTACCCGGGCAGATGGCGTTGCAGCGCACGCCCTTGCCGATGAAATCCATGGCGATGGATTTCGTCAGGCCGATGATCGCTGCCTTGGTAGTGCTGTAGGCGAACCGATTCGGTACGGCCTTCAGGCTCGACGCGATCGAAGACATGTTGATGATGGAACCGCCGCCACCGGCCATCATCGCGGGCAACAGCGCTTTGCAGACGCTGAACATGGCGCCGACGTTGAGGCTCCAGGCGAATTGCAGTTGTTCCTCGCTGCAGTCGAGCAGCGTGCCGGGCTGGACCACGCCGGCGCAATTGAAGATGACGTTGAATGCGGCCTCGGGCGCGCTGCGGGAGGCAGCGAGGGCAGCAATGGCGTTGCGGTCGAGCACATCGAGCACCTGCACTTCGAGTCCCGCGTGACCCTCGGCTGCGAGGCTCGCGAGGCTGTCACCGCTGATATCCGTTGCCAGCACCCGCGCGCCTTCGCGTGCAAACGCCACGGCGACGGCACGACCAATGCCCTGGCCGGCTGCCGTCACGAGTGCTCGCTTGTTCGTCAGGCGCATCCGCGTGTCCGCTCGCATCATGCCGGTCGCCAGCGATATTGCTCGCGCGACTGCGGCTTCATGGTGATCGAGATTCCCGGTGCTGGCGGCGGCATGTACGCGGCGTCGCGGATCACGCACGGATCCTCGAAGTGCTCGTGCAGGTGATCGACGTACTCGATCACGCGCCCGGTGCTCGTGCCCGCGATGCACAGATAGTCGATCATCGACAGGTGCTGCACGTATTCGCACAGGCCGACGCCGCCGGCATGCGGGCAGACGGGTAGTTCGTACTTCGCCGCCATCAGCATGACTGCCAGCACTTCGTTGACGCCGCCGAGCCGGCACGCGTCGATCTGCACTACGTCGATGGCGCCGCGCATGATGAACTGCTTGAACAGGATGCGGTTCTGACACATCTCGCCGGTCGCAACCTTGACCGGTGCGATCGCCTGGCGGATGCGCCGATGACCCTCGACATCGTCGGGGCTCGTCGGCTCTTCGATGAACCACGGTTTGGCAAATGACAGCTCATGCACCCAGTCGATGGCCTGCTGTACTTCCCAGATCTGGTTGGCATCGATCATCAATTGCCGATCGGGGCCCAGCGTTTCACGCGCGATCTGCAGGCGGCGGATGTCATCCGACAGGTCGCGTCCGACTTTCATCTTGATGTGCGAGAACCCGGCAGCGACTGCTTCCTGGCACAGCCGGCGCACTTTGTCGTCGGGATAACCCAGCCACCCGGCCGAGGTGGTGTAGCACGGATAACCATCGCGCTCGAGAATCTCACGGCGCTGCGCCTTGCCTGCGGCACGGCTGCGCAGCAGGTCGAGTGCTTCGTCGGGCGTGATGCAGTCCGTGAGATAGCGGAAATCGATGCAGCGTACGAGCTCCTGCGGATCCATATCGGCGACCAGTTGCCACACGGGTTTGCCGACCGACTTGGCCCACAGGTCCCACACCGCGTTCACGACTGCACCGGTCGCAAGATGAATGGCGCCCTTGTCCGGACCGATCCAGCGCAGCTGGCTGTCCGACGTCACGTGACGCCAGAACCTTCCCATGTCGGCGCTGATCCACTCGAGGTCGCGACCCACCAGCAGGTGGCGCATGGCGGCGATTGCTGCGCAGACGATGTCGTTGCCGCGTCCGATCGTGAACGTGAGACCGTGGCCCTCGAGGCCCGCCTGGTTGGTGCGCAGGATCACGTAGGCAGCGGAGTAGTCCGGATCGGGATTCATCGCATCCGAACCGTCGAGATGCTGCGACGTCGGAAAGCGAATGTCCTCGACGGTGAGATCGATGATCTTGATCGACATTGTGTAAACCCACTCGGCGACGCCGGTACAGCGTAGCGCCGATCCCCCCAAAACGGACTCAGACAACGCCGGACACTAGCAGTTGAATTGACACCCGGCTATTGTCCGACTAGATTCAAAAACGATTGGGACCGGTAACATTCTGTAGAACGACTTGCCCCCGGGCAATAGCGCGTCGGTTACCGGAGAGTTTGGGGGTCAGCATGGTTTCATGGGTCGGTGCACGGCGAGGTCTCGCCGTCGGGTGCCTTGTTGTCGTCGCTTCCGTGACAGCGATGGCAACGGCCGCCGAGTTGCCGCGCGTCGTGGAGAAGAACGGCAGGCACGCGCTGCTGGTCGACGGCGAACCCTGGCTCGTACTGGGCGCGCAGGTCAACAACTCCAGCGCCTGGCCCGCCGCGCTGCCGAAGGTCTGGCCTGCAATCGAACAACTCCAGGCCAACACCGTCGTCGTACCGATCGCCTGGGAACAGATCGAAGCCGAGGAAGGTCGCTTCGATTTCTCCTTTCTCGATACGCTCCTGCAGCAAGCGAGCGAACGCCATGTGCGCCTCGGGCTGCTGTGGTTCGGCACCTGGAAGAACAATGGGCCGAACTACGCACCGGAATGGGTGAAGCTCGACAACAAGCGTTTTCCGCGCGTAGTCACCGCGGACGGCAAGACGCTGAACTCGCTCTCGCCGCACGCGGCTGCGACGCTGGAGGCTGACCGCAAGGCCTTTGCAGCGCTGATGCGGCATCTGAAGGCCGCCGATCCGCAGCACACGGTCATCCTGGTCCAGGTGCAGAACGAACCCGGCACCTATGGAAGCGTGCGCGACTATTCGCCGGCCGCCGAAAAACTGTTCCGTGGCCCGGTGCCGGCGGCACTGCTGCAGAAGATGCACAAGCCCACGGGATCGTGGCAGCAGGTGTTCGGCGCTGACGCAGAGGAATTCTTCCATGCCTGGTCCGTGGCGCATTTCATCGGACAGGTTGCTGAAGCGGGCAAGCGCGAATACGCACTGCCGATGTACGTGAACTGCGCGCTGCGCGATCCCTTCAATCCCGGCAAGCCCGGCGGCTACGCGAGCGGCGGTCCGACCGACAACGTGCTCGACATCTATCGTGCCGCTGCGCCTGCGATCGACATCATGGCGCCCGATATCTACATGCGCGAGTCGGCGAAGTATTTCCGGGTGCTGGATCTCTACGCTCGACCCGACAATCCGCTCTTCGTCGCCGAGACCAGCAACGACAGCGCGTACGCGCGCTATTTCTTCGAAGTGCTGGGTCGGCAGGCCATCGGCTTCACGCCGTTCGGCATGGACTTCACCGGCTATTCCAATCATCCGCTCGGCGCGGTCGCCACGGACGAGACCATGGTGGCGCCGTTCGCCGCGAACTATCGCTTGGTCGCGCCGTTCGCCCGCACGTGGGCGAAGCTCGGTTTCGAAGGCAACGTCTGGGGTGCGGCCCAACCGGACGATGAAGCCAATCGCAAGTTCGATCTTGGCCGCTGGGATGCGACCGTGAGCTGGAACGACTGGCAGTTCGGCATGCGCGAATGGCTTGGCGATGCACCACGGCCCACGCGCAAGGACGGCGGCATTCTGGTGGCGCAGCTCGGGCCGGATGAGTTCCTGGTGACGGGGCGCAATGCGCGCATTTCATTTGCGCCGGGCGGGAAGCTGGGCAAGGTCAACGGTCTCATCTTCGCGCGCGTCGAGGAAGGGCACTATGACGACAAGGGCCAATGGGTCTTCGAGCGCATCTGGAATGGCGACCAGACCGATTACGGACTGAACTTCACCACGCTGCCGCAGCTGTTGCGTGTGCGGCTGGCGACGTATTGATAAAGAGAAGCGGTTGGCGGATAGGCAGAGAAAGGCGTTGCCGCGGGTTGTACTGTTCGACACACTCCTGAGGAGATTTCAGTGAGAGACATGGTTCTTCAGCGCCGCGCGTGCGGTTCGTCCTCCGGGCTGTCCGCGCTCCGCTACCCGCTGTCCGCCTCGATTCTGCTCACGCTGCTCGCCACCACTGGCTGTGCGAAGAAGCCGGAGAATTTCCAGAAGACCGCCGACGGCATCGTGGTCATGCCGACGCAGGGCAATGCGAAGCGCGTGCGTCTGCAGGTCATGTCGGATCGCATCATCCGCGTGACTGCCGTTCCCGGCGAAAGCCTGCAGCTTCCGGACAGCCTCGCTGTCGTCGCTAAGCCCGCCAGCGATGCAAAGTTCACGGTCGACTCGGCGAACGGCAAGGTCGTGCTGAAGACCGGGCAGGTCACGGCCGAAGTCGCGCTGGAGTCCGGCGTGGTGAATTTCCTCGATGCGAGCGGCAAGCCGGTGCTCAGCGAGCGCGACAGCGGCAGCTTCGAGCCGGTAAAGATCGGCGATCGTGGCCTGTACAGGATCCACCTGCTGTTCAACCCGGGAACCGATGAAGGTTTCTATGGCCTGGGCCAGCATCAGAACGCGGTGATGAACTACAACGGTGAGGATGTCGAACTCGCCCAGCACAACATGGACATCGCGGTGCCGTTCGTCATGTCCACACGCAACTACGGTGTGTTGTGGGATACCCCTTCGATCACGCGCTTCGGCGATCCGCGGCCGTACGGGCTCGCTTCACGCGACCTCACGCTCTATGACGCAGACGGCAACAAGGGCGGACTGACAGCGACCTATTCGATCAACGGCGTCGCGAAAGTGAAGCGGGTCGAGCCCGACATCAACTACCACTTCGTCAGGGACCTGGCGAACCGGCCGCAGGAAGTGCTTTCCGATCGCGTGTCGCAGACTTCCGGTTTCCGTACCGATCTTCCCGGGCTCACGGCCGTGTGGGAAGGCAGGATGGAATCCGCGAAGACGGGCGTGCACAAATTCCAGCTGTTCGCCGGCAGCTATTACAAGCTCTACGCCGACGACAAGCTGATCGTCGACGGCTGGCGTCAGAACTGGAACGCCTGGTATCACAACTTCGAATTGCCCATGGCGGCCGGTCAGCCGGTGAAGCTGCGCGTGGAATGGGTGCCGAACGACAGCCACATCGCGCTCATGCACAACGACCCGCTGCCCGATGCCGAGCGCCATTCGCTGTCGTTGAGTTCGGAAGCGACGCCGGCAATCGACTACTACTTCGTCAGCGGCGCCAACATGGATGAAATCATCGGCGGTTACCGCACGCTGACCGGCAAGGCGGCAATGATGCCGCGCTGGGCCCTGGGGTTCTGGCAGAGTCGTCAGCGCTATACGTCGCAGACCGAGCTGCTCGGCATCGCGAAGGAATATCGCAAGCGCGCGCTGCCGTTCGACAACATCGTGCAGGACTGGTTTTACTGGAAGGAGGATCAGTGGGGTTCGCACGAGTTCGACAAGAGCCGCTTCCCCGATCCCAAAGCCATGGTCGATGAACTGCATGCCGAACACGTGCAGCTGATGCTGTCGATCTGGGGCAAGTTCTATGCGAACACCGACAACTACAAGGAGCTCGATGGCAAGGGCTACATGTATCGCCGCAATGTCGAGCTGGGCGTGAAGGACTGGGTGGGTCCGGGCTACCTGAACTCACACTACGATCCGTACTCGCAGGAAGCGCGCGACATCTACTGGCGCCAGATTCGTGACAAGCTGAAAGACGTCGGCATCGACGCCTGGTGGGCGGACAACACCGAGCCCGACATTCATTCCAATACGGATCGCGAAGAGCTGACGAAGCGTATGGGCCCGACCGCGATCGGCCCCGCGGAGCAGTACTTCAATACGTATGCGTTGAAGCAGGCACAGGCCGTCTACGAAGGTCAGCGCGCCGACCGGCCGGACAAGCGCGTGTTCATTCTCACACGTTCGGGTTTTGCGGGCCTGCAGCGCTACGCGGCAGCCACCTGGAGCGGCGATATCGCGTCGCGCTGGCGCGATCTGCACAACCAGGTCGCGGCGGGCACGGGCATTTCCATGTCAGGCATGCCGAACTGGACGTTCGACATCGGTGGCTTCGCCCTCGAGGGGCGCTACTCGAAACAGAAGCCCGACCCGAAAGATCTCGCCGAGTGGCGCGAGCTGAATCTGCGCTGGTTCCAGTTCGGCGCCTTCGTACCGCTGTTCCGGTCGCACGGCGAATTCCCGCTGCGCGAGATCTGGAACATCTCACCGCCGGGCACCGAGGTGTACGACAGTCTGGTGGCCGTGAATCGTCTGCGCTACCGGTTGCTGCCCTACATATATACGCTCGCCGGTGACACGTACCATCGCGACGGCACGATCATGCGTGGCCTGGTGATGGACTTCCCCGGCGACCTCAAGGCCCGCAACATCAACGACCAGTACATGTTCGGTCCGGCGTTCCTGGTGAATCCGGTCTACCAGCACGAAGCGCGGACGCGCAAGGTATATCTGCCGGCGGGGACGCGCTGGTATGACTTCTACTCCGGCGCCGCCTACGACGGTGGCCAGCAGATCGATGCCGCGGCGCCGATCGCGCACATGCCGCTGTTCGTGAAAGCAGGGTCCATCGTGCCGGTGGGTCCGGCGGTGCAGTACACGGCCGAGAAGCTCGATGCACCGATCACGCTGTACGTGTATCGCGGCGCGAACGGCAAGTTCGAGCTCTACGAAGATGACGGTCTGAGCTACAACTACGAGCAGGGTCAGTTCGCGCGCGTTCCTGTCAGCTATGACGATGCCTCGGGCACGGTGACCATCGGCGCACGCGCCGGCAGTTTCCCGGGCATGGTGGAGAAGCGAACCTTCAACGTCCGCTGGATCACGCCGGATGAAGCGAACGCGGCAGACCTGGATGCGAAACCGGACGCAAGCGTGGAGTACGCAGGTCAGGCCGTGACCGTGCAATTGCCGCAGTAACAGGTTCCGGCGAGGAACTGCCGGGACGCGAGGCGAGTTCGTGAAAGGATTCACCGTGCCCTGGTCGTGGCAGCGGCCAGTGTTTTTCCGTGCGCAGCAGGACACGCCATGAGCAAAGCCGAAACGGAAATGTCGAACTGGCTGGCACACCCGAACGAGTTCGGGGAGGGGCCCGCAGAGATCAGGGAGATTCACCGCGAGCTCACCGACTGGCCGCTGGAGGACCAGAAGGTGGAACTGGTCCTGCATCGGTACCGCATGGCCGACGGGTTCACGAGCATCGGCATGACCGGTCCGATCACCTGGAGTTTTCTGGGTGATGGCGTGCTGGACGGCTTGTCGATGGACGAGATCAAGCGCGCCTATGCCGGATGGTATGTGTCGTTCCTGGCTGTGCAGCAGAACAGCGCCCAGTCGCAACAGATCGAGGCTCGCCGGCAGGACGTGCTCAGGCAACTGCAGAGCGGCAACCCCGCCATCCAGGACGTCACCGAGTTTCTGCCGATCGGCCAGCTGCTGTTCTACGTCTACAAAGAGAAGCGCGGCGACAGGGAAATGGTCGTGGCCACGGATCAGCAGTTTCCGCGCGAATATCCCGCCGACTCGCAGTTCCTGAAGCTGCCGGTTCTTTACAACTACATCGGCTCGCTGTTTTTCGAAGGCCGGCTCTAGGAATAGTCGACGCCCGATCGCCTGATTTCCCTCACAGACCGGCCTGCCGGATGGCTCGTATGGTCATCGCTGCCGTGAATGCGCTAACGTTCGCCGTGCAGCACGGGTCCGAAAGGGCGGACCCCGATGACCTGATACTACGTCGGCTGCACGCGGTGCGAGCTCCTGCCTCCTGAAACGCAGCGGATTGCGGATCAGCGTTGCAGTCTCCGTCGCGATCCCATTACTGACGATGGGGCCCGGTTCCTGGGGGGAACCGGCAACGGATGTTCCTGTGCAGCGCCGGGTGCTGTGCATGTGCGCGTCGTTGCGCAGGGACGAACATGCAAGCAAAGGAGCAGTCATGAAAAGTCCCAGACCTCTGCACTTCTTCTGGGTTGCGATCGCGCTCGCAGGCGCATCGATGCAGGCCCAGGCTCAGTACCAGATGGAACGATTGTCACGCGGCGTGATTGCCGTGCGCACCAGCAGCTCGCAGGTGTACGTGGGCTGGCGCCTGTTCGGCAACGATCCCGCCGGCACGGCGTTCAATGTCTACCGTTCGACGGCCGGCGGTCCGGCCACGTTGCTGAATGGCTCGCCGATCACAGCGTCGACGAATCTGGTCGACAACTCTGCACCGGCGACGCAGGCGAATGCTTACACGGTTCGACCGGTCGTGAACGGCGTCGAGCAGGCGGCCAGCGCTGCCTTCACGCTGCCAGCGAATGCACCGACGCAGCAGTACCTGCAGATTCCATTGCAGATCCCGGCGGGCGGCACGACGCCGAGCGGTGAGGCGTACACATATACAGCCAACGATCTGAGCATCGGCGATCTCGATGGCGACGGCGAGTATGAGTACGTGCTCAAGTGGGATCCCACCAATTCCAAGGACAACTCCCAGAGCGGTTACACGGGGAATGTGTTCATCGATGCGTACGAATTGAACGGCACGCGGCTGTGGCGCATCGATCTCGGCCGCAACATCCGCGCCGGCGCTCACTACACGCAATTCATGGTCTACGACCTGGATGGCGACGGTAAGGCCGAAGTGGCAATGAAAACATCTGACGGTACCCGCAGCGGCACCGGCCAGGTGATAGGCAGCTCGACGGCGGATTACCGCAATACGAGCGGCTACATTCTCACCGGACCCGAGTACCTGACTCTATTCAACGGTCAGACCGGTGCGATTCTCGCCACGACCAACTACGTGCCGGCCCGCGGCACCGTGGGCGACTGGGGCGACACGTACGGCAACCGCGTCGACCGCTTCCTCGCCGGGATCGCCTACCTCGACGGTCAGCGCCCCAGCCTCATCATGTCGCGCGGCTATTACACACGCACGGTGATCGCGGCCTGGGATTGGCGCAACGGCCAGCTCACGCAACGCTGGGTGTTCGATTCCAACACGGCGGGCAGCCAGTACCGCGGGCAGGGCAATCACAACCTGTCGATCGCGGATGTCGACGGCGATGGTCGCCAGGAAATCATCTTCGGCGCGATGACCATCGACGATAACGGCTCGCCGATGTACGTGAGCGGACTGGGGCATGGCGATGCTCTGCACGTGAGCGATCTCATCCCTTCGCGCGCAGGACTCGAGATCTGGGATATCCACGAAGCCAACAACGTGCCCGGCGCAGACCTGCGCGACGCCCGCACCGGTGCACGCATCTGCGCGATCGACAACACGTCGGGCACCGAAGGGCCGGGTCGTGGCGTCGCTGACGACATCTGGTCCGGTCATGCAGGCGCCGAGTACTGGGGTTCAGGGCCGGGCATGACGAATCTCTTCAATGAGTCCTGCCAGTCGATCGGCCGCACGCCGGGTTCAGCCAACTTCCTCGTCTGGTGGGATTCGGACACGGTGCGCGAACTGCTCGACAGCAACCACATCGACAAGTACGGCACGTCCGCCGACACGCGCCTGCTGACAGCGTCCGGCGTCACGTCCAACAACGGCACCAAGTCCACGCCGGCGCTCAGCGGCGATCTGTTCGGCGACTGGCGCGAGGAAGTCGTCTGGCGCACGACCGACAATGCGTTCCTGCGCATCTACACCACGACGAACGTGGCGACGAACCGGCTCTACAC
>Ga0126377_10003514_pt1 | contig 11120 bp, 20 predicted proteins | sample PanSoiMetPlot_22_FD_92647 | JGI IMG/M metagenome (GOLD analysis project Ga0126377, IMG submission 92647) | Tropical forest soil microbial communities from Panama - MetaG Plot_22 | ecosystem: Environmental > Terrestrial > Soil > Tropical forest > Bulk soil | place: Panama | collected 2016-02-17
CATGCGGCTTAGCGGCGCGCTGCAGTTCCCTCACAACTGTGACGGAGTGCGCACAGTGCGGCCGGTGCGAGCTCGCAAAGAGCGGCTGAACGCGCGACCGCAAAGAGCGGAGTGGCGCGCGGCCGGCCGGCGCGAGCACCCCCACCCCCGCGGCCAGCTCGCGCGGCGCGGGACCTCCTATTCGACCCCACGCCGGCTGAGCCCGTGAGTTTCAGGGGGCTGGCTCGCGCCCACCGGGGCCTTCTGGTCGGCTGGCCGGCGGGGCCTGTTCGGCACGCCGCGGGGCCTGTTCTTCTTAGGGGAGGTGTTGGGCATGCCTGGGCAGCGCTATGCGTCTAATGCGGAGCGGCAGCGGGCCTATCGTGAGCGTAAGCGCGCCCAACTGGCTGTGGCTGACCTGCCAGCTCGAGATCGAAGCTCGGAGCCTGCCGTCGTAGAGAAGGTCGCCGCCGTCGCTTCGTCGTCGCTGGAGGCCTATGTGGCGGACGCGGTGTTCATGGCCGAGCTGCATCACGGGCAGGCTTCTCCGCAAGCGACGCTGTCTTCGAAAAGCCTTGCGGACGCGATCGACAGGGCCGAGTTGTATGCGCGGTGGAGATATAGGGAGTTTCTGGCGGGCGAGGTGGGTTCGCTGTAGACGCGAACCTGTGGCTGGTGCTGCTGCTGGCGCTGCTTTTGTTTGCTGCCTGGTGGGTGCGACGTTAGCTACCTTGTCGCCGAGCTCCGATGTCTTCGCGGCCCATGTGGCTTTTCGAGTGCCTCGACGCAGAGGAGGCGCAGCTTCTGCTGGAGTCGGCACCGGACGGCTCGTTCATCGAGACGGTCCCGAAGGGCGCGGGCGAGCTGGTGATCCTGTGGGTGCCGATCGCACCTGAGCTTGTGGCCTCGCTCGCAAATGGACATAAAGACATATAGTGTCGCCCTCGCCCCATCGCTTCGCCCTCTTGCACGGCACCCTGCTGCCGGTGAGCCGGGGTGGTGGGGCGAGCTCACTGGTTCTCTTCGATCAGCTTTTCGAGCGCTGCGTGAGCCGCCTCCAGTCTTTGGCCGGCCGCTTCAAGTGCTCGGGTGCTGCGCACCAGCCGCCGTTGCGCCTCGACTGTGCGTTCACGCAGAAACGTCTTCTCGGCTTGTTGGTTGTCCTGCATGGCTGCTGCGACTTGCTGGTCGGCGGCGCGGAGTACGGCGAGCGCCTCTCCGATGTCGTCGCTCACGGGTCGGCCCAGCCTCGCAGCTCGTCGTTGACACGAGCTCTGCGTTGCGCCGAGGCGCATTCCGGCTTGCCGCACCACTGGTGGGTTTTGCCTTTCGTGTCGCCCATTGTGGGCCCACCGCAGTTGCAGCAGACACCGCCGTAAAGCGTCCGCTTGCGGTGGGCCACCTTGGCAATCACTTGTTCATGGTGGACGGCGTACCATTCCCGCTGGTAGGCAAGTCTGCGTTCCCGGTCTTTGCGCGGCATCAACGTCTCTTTCTCTGCGCCGCCTCCATCTGTTCGGGCGTGCGGTAGCGGGCGAACAAGCCGTAGGTGTCGCTGCCGTCGAGTTTCTTGTTGAGGAACTCCCAGCGCTCGTCGGTCGCACCGGCCGTCGCCTCAAGACGTCTGCGACCGTCGTAGACGGTGGAGGCTTGGGCGACGCGGATGCGCGCCCAGCTCCCCGGTCTTGCTTTCACCTTGGCAAGCGCTTCGTGGTAGACACGCGGAGGCCTCAACTTGTCGTCAGGTGGAGCCTCCCAGGACACCTCGATGCCGATGCCCTCGCGGCGCGTCATGTCAGCCTCAACTTGGCGATCGAACGGCCGGCCAGACGGTTGTACTCGCCCATCAGCGCCATGCGCATCATGCGCGCGCGCGTGTTGCCGCCGCCCGAGGACGGCATCGTCTCAGCCGACTTCTGGATCAGCCACTCCGGGGTGCGCGAGCGCAGCACGTTCTCCAGCGTCGGCTGGTCGAGGTGCGGGAACGCCTCGTAGAGCAGCGCGAGGCCGGAGATCATCTGCGACGAGTTGCCCTGCCTGAGCCCCAGCGTGGTCTGGCTCATCACCGCCAAGGTCTGGTCGAGCGTGCCGAGCTTGTAGGCGAGCTCCAGCGCGGTCACCGAGGCGATGTTGCGCTCGTCGGTGCCTCCTCGCACCACGCTGCCGGCAGCCGCCAGCGACAGCCTGTAGCCGCGCTTGGAAACGATCTTGGAGATGGCGACGGCGTCGGGGTCGTCGCCTGTGATCCTGGCTTTGAACAGGTGCATGGACATGATGTTTTTGCGATCCCTGTTTTTGTGGATGAAAAACCAGGCTTCGGCTTGCACGTCCAGTCCCTGGTAGACGGCAGCCCAACAAGTCGACTTGCCGACCATGCGCATCAGCTCGCCGCGCTGCTGACCGTCCATGATCGCGTAGCGTCCGCCGCGGTCGGAGACGTCGATCGCGCCCACCAGTGTCGGGTCGAAACGGATGGAATGCTCCCGGATCCACGGCCACTGCCCCGGCCGCTGATAGCTGTGGTCGACAAAGCATTTGTTCAATGGGATGAGCTGGGTGACAAACGGCCATTCGCCGGACGGCATCTGCAGTTGCTGCGGCAGCAGCGAGTCGGGCTCGGGGATGTTCTTGGCTTTGCGCACCAGCGCGAAGTACTCGCTGGACGGCGTGTCGGCTGCCTCCAGTCGCTCGGCGAACTCCACCCACACCCCACGAGCTCGATCCTCGATCGGGTTGCCCGCCTTGACACGGCGGATCGAGTGGCCCATCAGATCCGGGGTGAGCATCGGCTCGCCGTCCTCACGCGCGATCATCGACCCCACCTCGGCGATGTCTGCCAGGTTGCCGTAGTTGTCGAAGCCGCCAACTGAGGCCAGCGCTTGCTCCAGCCGCTGCTGCAGCTCCTTGGCCTGGGCGGCGCGCTGCCGCTGTAGCTCGGCCGAGGCTTTGCGCGCCGCCGCTGTCTTTGTCTTCGCCTGCGGGTCGGCGGGCTTGCGCTCCTTCACCTCCTGCTCACGCAGGACGCCCGCACGTGTCAGCTCGCGCTCGGCCTTGTGGTGGGCGTTCTCGTCGCTGGGCGAGGAGGCGATGCGCAGCGGCCGGCCGTTCGCGGTGCGCACCACCTCGCCCTCCGGGTCGAGCACGCCGAAATGGCTGCTCGACCTCGACGTCTGCTGCAGCGAATAGCCTTTCTTGAAACGACGGTGGAGCTCCTCCATCTCCTTGGAGGGGAGCGTCACTTCTGCCATGTTGGTCCTCCCAGGTGGCTGGTTGAAAGATCCCGTGGGCGGTTCCGACCAGCTCGCAGTGTAAAGGCCCGGGCGGGTGTTTGCTCGACAAGTGCTAGGCTCGTTCACGAACCCTCTGGGGGCTCCGCGCTCACCGTTGGGGTTCTGACCGCGAGCGGCCCCTTCGGGGGCCGTTCGTTTTGGAGGGAAAGATGACGCTCTCTAAACAGGAGATCATCCTGGCCGTGATCGCCGCCACGCTGATCCTGATCTTCCTCTTCGGGATCGATGTGGCATGAGCGAACCCGCGCCCGCCGCCGCCACCCATCCTTTCACCGTCTACACCGTCAACGAGGACGGCACGAAGAAGACCTACGTCGGCGGCTCCTACGACAACATCTCAGCGGTCACGATCGCCTGCGCGATGTACGACGCGATGCAGGACTACGCCGCCTCTACCTGGCGCAAGATCGTCGTCTACGACTCGACCGACACGCCGATCGCCTTCATCGGGGCCGAGGAGACGCCGCCGCCGCAGGAGGTGCCCGTGGCCCCCGTGCTCAGCTCGCTGGTGCCCGACTCGTCCGGTAACTGGGACGCCCTGATCACGGTGCACGGCACGGGTTTCACGCCCAGCTCGCAGATCCTCGCCGACTCCAACCCGGTGACAACGCAGACCTATGTGTCGGCCACCGAGATGAACGGGGTCGCCCCGATCAGCGCGGCGGGTGTCTACCTGATCTCGGTCAGAAACGGCACCCAGGAGTCGAACTCGCTCTCGTTCAACGCGCTCTAGGAGAAGAGATGCCTTACAAGTCCGAGAAGCAGCGCCGCTACATGCACGCCCGCCACCCGCAGATCGCCGCCAAGTGGGACAAGAAGTACGGCGGCAAGATCGCGCCGAAGAAGAAGACGGCGAAGAAGAAAAAGTAGATGCCGTACGACCCGCGCTTCGACCCACGGCTGAACCCGTGGCCGCTGCCGCCCGGATGGCTGACGCCAGCCAACCGACCACAGCCGTCGCCGCAGCTCTGGTTCACCGTCCCTCCGGCGACGCGGTTCATGAAGCCGGCCGTGCCGAGCTGGGGTTCGAGCGGCTGGGGCTACGGGCAGGGTGCGGTGCTGCCATGGAACTACGCGCACGGCGAGTTCGGCCTAGTCAACCCGACGCTGCCCGCCGGCGCTGTGCCTCGTCCCCGCCCGGTCGGCTACGTCCCGCGCTCGCGCGTGCCCCGTCGCGCCTAGCGCCGTTTTCGAATCGGGCCAAGATTGCGAATCGCCGCGACGATCTCAGCGGCCGAGATGACTTGGCCCTTCGGCCATTTACTGGGGTTCGACTCCGTCACGACTCACCTCGGGCGCGACGACAGACGGGGCACTCGCGGAAGTCGTACTCGCGGATCACATCGTCGCTCAGCGTCGCTATGTCGTGGTGCGCGGAAAGGGCACGCTGATATCCACGCAGGTAATAGGCGGCATCCTCGAAAATCGTGCCGTAAGACCCGTACTGGTGCGCTCGGTCATGTGACTTTCCACCCGTGCGGGAAGCACCGCGGGCATGCAACCCGATCACTAGCTAGTGCTTGCTCGCGCGTGACAACTTCACCGAAGTATCCGTGGATTGACCGGGCGGTTTTACGGCCTGCGATCTTCGGCGTCTGCGGTAGATGGATTGCCAAACCTGTGTCGATCCACAGCACCGTAAGACCCGTTAGCGGCCGTTTACTGGGGTTCGACTCCGGAAGCGTCACGGCTTCGGATCTCCGGTCACGCGATGCACCGGCTCATCACCCGCAATTAGTTCTTCGCAGCGCACACACGGATCGTCGCCACACCCGTCGTCCATCCACACCATCGAGTACGGGTCGCTTTTGATGTCTCGCTCATCCCACGTCTCCCGCTGGGCTCCGCACTCGCAGACAAACGTGCTTGCGTACCAGTGGCAGCCGTCCATGTGCAGCGTCATGCGCCAGTGGTGCTCATGCGGAGTCGTACTGGGGTTCGAGTCCTCTAACACTTGTCCCTCTCTACGTCTTCCAGCCGCTCGGGCAGACTGCCGCTAGCCTCAAGCCAATTCGGGTCTGCTGAGATCACGACATACGAAAAACCGAGGGCTTCGAGAACGTCGCGTGGGCGTAAAAAGTGGTTCTCTACCGCGAGACGCCCGTTGACGTAAAGGCCCGTCCAGTCATCACACAGCACGATCGTTACCGGATTCTTTCTGGGGTTCGACTCCGCTGGGGTCATTTCTGCTCTCGCTTCGGCGGTGGGCAGAGATCGCAGCCGACGAACGGCTCGCCGTTGAGCCAGCGGATGAAGCAGTCCTCACACATCTGCTCGGCTGCCTCGCGCTCGTCGTTCTCGTCGGGGCGCATGTGGCAAAAGCTGATCCGCTTCGGATCACTCACTGCGGCGTAGCGTAAGCCAACAGGAGGACAAGCGTGAAGGTGCTCGTCACCGCCGCCGTGTCCCTGTCCCTCCTCGTCGCAACACCCAAGGCCACCGGCCTGCACCATGACCGCGCCAGCGCGCAGGTCGTGGAAGCCATCCGATACGTCTTCGGCCCGTACGCGAGCCAAGCGCTCCGCGTCGCCTGGTGCGAGAGCCGCTACTCGATCTGGGCCAGGAACGGCGAATATCTCGGAATTTTCCAAATGGGCAACATGGCCCGCGCCCGCTACGGCCACGCATGGAACGCATGGGCGCAGGCCATCTCTGCCTACCGCTACTTCGCCGCGTCCGGCTTCGACTGGTCGCCGTGGACTTGCCGCCCCTAGTAGACCTTCCCGCCCGAGTCACGCACCTCGCGTGACGGCGCTTCGTCGCCGCATTTGTGGCAACTGACGTAGGGGAAGTTGACGCGGTGCGTCCCGCATTGGCACGTCCAGACCAGAGCCGTGTTGCCCGCGTTCTCGGGACTGACGAGGTAGATCGTCTTCTCCTTCTTTTCCATGTCGTCTCCTTCGATGCTCATCGCTGATCCCAGCAGTCCAGGCACAGCCACTTGCTCCTGCCGCGCTTGCGGCAGTAGAGGAAGAGGCCGCAGCCGCCGCAGGCGGTGTAGCGGGCATCGCTGCCCCACGCTTCCCAGGCGAGCTGGACTGCTTGGTCGAGGGCGCTCATTTGGCGACCGTCGTGAAGACGCCGGCTTCGTGTCCACGAGCGTAGGCGAGCGCCCACTTGCACATGAGCTCGCGAGCGGGCTCGAACGTAATCACGTCCACGCTGTTGAGGTCGAAGCCGATCGAGTGCAGCTCGCTTGCCATGCGCACCCAGGCTTCGTGCTCTTCACGTTGGATGACAAAGGTCTCAGTTACGTCAGTCATGGTTGCTCCTTTGTGGGTGGTTCTGACCATTGCACTGCATAGTTTATCGAAATCCGCGGAATGGTTTCCCAGCGGACAACGGCTAAGCGCGCAAAATCCCTGCACGCACATTTCGGGCCTTGGCTCAACCAAGCCGTTTGAAATTTTTACAAAAGGCCTCAGGAGGTTTCTCGTTTGACAACGACCGAGACCGCGCTGACGCCCTCCGAAGAGGCCGTCCTCAAGGAGTACGCCAAGCGGCTGAACGAACGCGCCGCCGCGCTCCAGCATCCGGCCGGCCTGCTCGACCATGTGCAGTGCATCGACGCTAAGACGGGCGAGCGTTTCACCTTCACGCTCAACGATCCCGAGGCCGGTTGGTACTGGCAGCGCGAGGTGCTCGACGTCTGGATTGGCAACCCGCTCAACCTCGTGCTCAAGGCACGGCAGATCGGCATCACCTGGCTGGCAGCCGGCTACGCGCTGTGGAAGCTCTTGACCAAGCCGGGGACGCGCGCGCTGATCGTCTCGATCAACGAGGACGAGGCGATCAAGGTGGTCAACCGCCTCTTCGACATGTTCCAGAGCTTGCCCGAGCATCTGCGCTTCGAGGCCGAGGTGACCAAGCCGACGCGCGACGCGCGCCCCTCGACGCTGATCGAGCTCACCTTCCCCGACGGCCGCATCTCCACGATCATCGGCCTGCCTTCCACCCGCCGAGCTGGTCACGGCGAGACGGCCACGATCGTGATCCCCGACGAGTTCGCGAGGCACGAGTACGCGCGCGACTCGTGGAAGGCGCTGTTCGCCACCGCCGACAACGGCGGACAGATCGTCGCCATCTCCACCGCCAACGGCGTCTCCAACGAGCAGACCGGCGAAGGCAACTTCTTCCACCACTTGTGGGTGAACGCCGAGGAGTACGGCATCGAGCGCCAGTTTCTGGGCTGGGATCGCCACCCCGACCGTGACGAAGAATGGTACGTCCGTAACGCCCGCGCGCTGCCGCCGGCCGACCGCGCCGAGCAGTTCCCGCGCAACCCCGAGGAGGCGTTCATCCTCACCGGGGACTGCTGGTTCGACCTGGAGGCGCTCGCCTGGTACGCCGACGCGCCGCTCGAACCGCTGGGGCGGATGCGCTTCCACGCCAACGAGCAGGGCTCGAAGGCGAAGCTGCACTGGGCCGACAAGGCCTGGATCTGGGTGTACGAGAAGCCGAAGGCCGAGAAGAGCTACGCGATCGGCGCGGACGTCGCCACCGGCAGAGGCTTCGACTACTCAGCCGCCTACGTCATCGACCTCACTTCGATGGCGATCGTCGCCGAGTTCCACGCCAAATGCGACGCCGACGAATACGCCGAGCAGCTCCACTACCTGGGCCGCTGGTACGGCAACGCGCGCATCGCCGTCGAGGTTGGCGGCGGCTTCGGCGACCCGGTGATCATCAGTCTGAGGGACGGGCGCAAAGGCCGGCCGCACTACCCGAAGCTGTACGTGCACTCGATCGCCGACCGCGTCGACATGCACCGGCTGAAGAACTACGGCTTCCCCATGAACTCGAAGACGAGGCCGCTCGTCATCAACCAGATCGAGCAGGCGATCCGCGAGCGCACCATTCCGGCGCTGCCGCCGGCACTGGTCATGGAGTGCCGCACCTTCGTGCGGCAGAAGACGCTGCCCAGTCCGCGAGCCCAGGACGGCTCCAACGACGATCGCGTGATGGCGTTCGGGATCGCGCTGGAGATGTACCGCCAGTTCGGCACCCACGAGAAGCGTGTGAAGCGCACAGCTTCCAGAGCCAAGCCCCACCGCTATGCGTGGGAGAGAAGGAGAGTGGCATGAGCACGATGGACTTCGCGAGTGCGCTCGGCGGTGGCGGCGGCGCACCCGCAGCACCGCCCGCCCAGGGCGCAGCGGAAGAGGGCGGCGAGAGCTTCTCGAACTCGCTGGAAGCACTGGAGGTCGCCCAGGAGGCGCTGCAGGCCTTCATCCAGCTCGACCCCGACCACGCGGACCGCGCCATCGCCGCGCAGTGCCTGCAGAACGTGATCAAGCTGATCGCCTCCAACCAGGAGTCGGCGCAGGCTGGTGACCTGACCAGCCTGACGCGCGCGCTGCAGGGCGGCGCGAGCGCCAACGCCGGCCTCGCAGGCGCGGGCGGTGGAGGAGGCGGCGGCTACTAGTGGCCGAGACCGACCTCTACGACGGCTCCAAACTGAACGGCGCGGTCAAGCTCGTCGTCAAGGCCGTCGAGGACTGCGAGCGCCGCTACCACGACGCCTTCGTGGAGAAGGTCGAGCGCCGCTACCTCTCCTACCGCGGGCTCACCGACAGTGGCAGCTCCGGCGGCGGCAAAGACACCTTCCGCACCAGCGAGGAGGAGGACTGGCATTCCAATGTTACGACGCCGTATGTCCTTCAGACCTGCGAGGGCATGCTCGCCACCATGCTGGAGCCCCACCCCAGCTTCAACGTGCAGCCACGGCCCAAGCCCGACGAGCCGATCGAGGACGTGCTCACCCGCATCCTTGCCATCGAGGCCGTGGGCGACACGCTGCAGTACGCGCTCGACCGCGCCGAGTTCGCGCTTCACCAGCGCGACTTCATGCAGCAGGACCTGATCGCCGGCATCTCGGTGCTCAAGGACTACTGGCATCGCGAGAAGCGCGACGTCACTCGTCTCGTGCCCGAGTACCTGGGCATCGAGAACGCCTACGGCGAGATCGTGGACACGATGCTCTCCCACCGGGAGGAGCGCGACAAGGGTGTGCTCGTCGCCGACGACGCCTGCGTCGAGGTGGTCGACGTCAGGGATTTCTTCTGGCCCAGTCAAGCCCCGAACGTGAAGAAGGCCGAGTACCTCATCCACCGCACCTGGGAGACGACGGCCAACCTGCGGCGCATGCAGCGCATGGGCTACGTCTCCAACGTCGACAAGCTCGCCGAGACCTCAAGCCACGAGGCGCTCTCGCAGATCACCAAGCGCGAGATGAAGCTGCGCAACATCGACCGCACCCAGGACCTGCACGAGGTGCTGGAGTACTGGACGCCGGAGCGCAAGATCTGCGTCGGCGACCGCACCGTGCTGCTCGATGACAAGCGCAACCCGCTGTGGAACGGGCGCATGCCGTTCACCGTCTGCGCCTCGATGCCCGACGCCTTCCAGATCCCCGGGCTCAGCGTCGTGGAGGCGCTCGCCCAGCTCCAAGAGATGCTGTGGACGTTGCAGAACCAGCGGCTCGACGTCGTCAGGATGCTCGCCAACCTGATCACGCTGATCCGCTCCGACGTCGATGACCCCGAGGCGTTCGAGTGGGCACCGAACGCCCAGTGGTTCGTGGAGGACCCCGGCCAGGTCGACACGTTGAAGATCGACCCGACCGTCGCCAACATCACCTTGCAGGCCGAGACGATGTTGAAAGGCGACTTGCAGAACATCATGGGCGGGCTGCCGTACGCCTCCGGTGCGGACTCCACCACGATCGACCAGCAGACGGCGACCGGCGTCTCGATCATCACCACGATCGCCCAGCGGCTGATCCAGGCCCGCAAGCAGCAGTACCTGTGGGCCTACGCCAAGCTCGGCAAGAACTTCCTGCTGCTCTACCAGCAGTTCCTCAGAGACGAAAGAGTGATCGCGATCGTCGGACGTCGCGGCGGCGAAGCCTTCCGCACGATCAGCCCCTTGGAGATCCAGGGCGACTTCGACGTCATGATCGACGTGACCGCAGACTCGCTTGTGCGCCAGGAGCGCAGAGCTGAGGCGCAGTCGCTGATGACGATGGCCGGCCAGCTCGCGCCTGTGATGGCTCAGACCGGGGCCGCGCTGAACATGAGAGCGTTCATGGAGAAGGTGCTGGACGCCTACGACGTCGCCGACAAGGAGCGCTTCTTCATGCCGGCGCAGGTGGCAGCGGCCAACGCGGCGGCGACACCGCCGCCCGGGGCTGCGCCGCAGCAGCAGTCGCAGCAGCCGCAGCAGACCAACGGCGTCACCAACGTGCCGGCGGCGGCGGGTCCGATGTCGCCGTCCAACGTGCAGACCATGTCGCCCGAGGCCGCGATGCAGCGGATGATGGCGCAGAGGGGTGGAGCGGCCAATGCGCCCACGTAGGCTCAGCGAACAGGAGCGCCGCGATCTGGTTGTTCGCCGAGGCGAGCTCACAGCACTGGCTCAGCATCCGTCGTGGCGCGTGCTCGAAGCTGTGGTCGAGGATCGCCGGCTGAAGTTCCAAAGCGAGGTCTGGGCCAAGATGCTCGGCGGTCACGGGATCGACCTGGAGCGCCAAGCCTTCATTCGCGGCTTCCTCAAGGGTGCCGAGTACGTGCTTGCCATTCCCAGCAACGCCGAGGCGAGGTTGGAGACGATCCTGCGTGAGACCGAGGAGGCAGCTTGAACTCAGATGAAGTCACCGCCCAGATCATGCAGGCCTGGGACGAGATCGTGGACAAGGACGAGCAGCCCGAGGCCGAAGCCGAAGAGGTCACAGCCGCCGTCACCGAGCCCGAGGAGCCGGAACAGGAAGAACAGGAAGAGGAAGAGGACGACGAAGAGCAGGACGAGGAGCCCGAGGAAGAACCCGAGGAGGAGCTCGAAGAGGCCGACGAC
>Ga0126377_10003516_pt1 | contig 11118 bp, 5 predicted proteins | sample PanSoiMetPlot_22_FD_92647 | JGI IMG/M metagenome (GOLD analysis project Ga0126377, IMG submission 92647) | Tropical forest soil microbial communities from Panama - MetaG Plot_22 | ecosystem: Environmental > Terrestrial > Soil > Tropical forest > Bulk soil | place: Panama | collected 2016-02-17
GTGCGGATCAGCCTGGTCGCGCGAAGGACCGTCTCCGGCTTCATGTGGTTGCCGGAACCGCGCTGATCGCCGGCCCCCCACTTCGATGGACAGCGCTCGGAGTCGGCCGGTGGCTGCCATGATTGGGCGTGCACGTTTGCGGTTGCGAGCAAGAACAATGAGGTTAGGAAAATGAAAGTAATGAAACGGGAAATGTGCGGCATTTTGATTCCTCCGAAAATTTTGATCACTGGCAGGTATAGCTGACGAGGCGAATCTGGCGATTTTCGACGCGCTCGACGGTAAATCTTCCGTTCCTGTGCTCAACCATCTCCCCGGGCTGCACTAAATGACCAGCTTGCGCCAGGATGAACCCGGCCAGGGTGGTATATGGTTGATTTTCAGGCAAGTCCAGCTTGAGCCATCGGTTGGCATCACGAACGGCGAGCATTCCATCGAGCAGATACCCGCCGTCAATTTTCTGAATCTGTGAGGAAACCTCCTCGTCGTATTCGTCGCTTATCTCGCCAACGATTTCCTCCAGCAGGTCTTCGAGCGTGACGATGCCCTCCATGCCGCCATGCTCGTCTATCACCAGGGCGAGGTGAAGGTGGGCGGCCTGCATCTGTTTCAGCGCCACTCCCAATTTTGCCGTGTCCGGAATAAAGAGTGGCGGAATTAGCAGGCTTTCAATATCGAATTCTTTCGCCTCGCCGTTTTCGAGATAAGGTTCCAGGTTTCGCCTTCCTAAAACACCGAGCACGTTATCCAGACTCCCTCTGTAGACCGGGAGCCGCGAATAGCCATGCGTGCGAAATGCCTGTTTTGCCTCTTCCAGAGTTGCAGTTACCGGTAAAGCGGCGACGTTGATCCGCGGGACCATCGCTTCTTTCACTTCGGCTTCGGAAAAGTCGAAGACGCGGTTGATGAGGCGTTTTTCTTCCTCTTTCACGTGTCCACTCTGCTGTGAGATATCGACCAGGTGCCGGAGCTCTTCTTCGGTGTAAACGCTGGCGTGTTCGCTCGAGGGTCGAAGGCCAAAGAGACGCACGGTGCGTGCGCCGGCCCAATCCAAAAACCGAATCGGCCAGTAAAAGAGCCGGTAGAACATGATCATCGGCCATGCGATTGCAAATGCAACTTTTTCGGCACGTTCCAGAGCCAGAGTCTTGGGCGCCAGTTCACCGAGCACAATGTGCAGAAAGGTGATAATGGTGAATGCAATGGCGAACGAGATGGTATGGCGAACCGTATCGGAAACCAAACCTTCGAGCGGCGCTCTCAACAAATGGGCAAATACAGGTTCGCCCACCCACCCGAGCGCCAATGATGCCATCGTGATTCCGAGTTGTGTGGCGGAGATGTATGCGTTGAGATTGTCGAGCAGTTGGAGCAGGAGTTTTGCTCCATGGTGCCCCCCCTCGGCCAGCGTCACAATGCGCGTTCGGCGGACCCCCACGAGCGCAAATTCTGATGCCACAAAAAACCCATTCGCCAGGACAAGAAAGAAGACGATAATAATGTAAAATACAGTTAACATATTGCCCTTAAACGTCCTTCAGCCATACTAAAGACGCCTCTGCAGCCGGTCAATCTCGAACGGGCAATATTTCCGGCGGACGATCGAGTGAGCAGACAGAAACTTCATCCCCGGGCTGGTCAAAACGGTAATTCTCGGCTATTATCTCCCTCTACTAATTTTATCCTCAATCTAAGGTTGCCATCACACATATTTAACACAAATTCTATAAAATTGATGCTTTCACACTTCGCATCAAGTAGAATCAAATAACGCTTATCTTTGCTGGGGACACAATAAAAACAATCTTAAAAGTGGCTTGCCACCACTCCAACCAACCTATCGGAGGAAAAGGTAATGAACAAAAGACTGATTTTTATCCTGGTATCGACAATTGTCATACTCTGGTCGATACCGTCCTTTGCCCAGCAAGAGACAGCGACAGTATCAGGCGAAATTCGAGATGCTACCGGCGCAGTCGTCCCTAAGGCAGCGGTCACCCTAACCAACGTCGAAACGGGTATGCTCAGCAGGAGCGAAAGCAATGAGCGGGGTATTTATACAGTGCCCCTGCTCAAACCCGGACTCTACTCGCTTACCGTCGAGAAACAAGGTTTTAATAAGTACGTCCAAAGCGGCATCATCCTGCAAGTTAACTCGAACCCGGGAATCGATGTGGAATTGAAGGTCGGAGAGATTTCCACTGTGGTGGAAATTACCGCAGGTGCTCCTTTGTTGGAAACTGAAAGTTCATCACGGGGCCAGGTAATCGATCAGAAAAAGATCGTCGATCTACCTCTCAATGGGAGGGATTACAATCAACTGGCATTGCTCTCGCCAGGCGTGCTTCCGGGAACTCCGCGCCTCGCTTCCGTCAACTTCAAAGGTGTGCTCAACGTCAACGGCAACCGCACATTCAATAACGTTTTTCTGCTCGACGGCGTTGACAACATTTCCTATTCGAATTCGTTCCGCGGTGAGAATGTGCAGGTCATACAACCTTCGATCGAAGCACTGCAGGAATTCAAGATCCAGACGAATGCTTATTCTGCCGAGTTCGGCCGCAGCTCGGGTGCGGTTGTCAATGCGACCATCAAATCTGGGACGAATAAGATTCATGGCGCCGTTTACGAGTTCCATCGCAATGAAGCGCTCGATGCCAACAACTTCTTTTTGAATACGACCGGTGATCCCAAACCGCGGAGATTGCGCAACCAGTTCGGGGGAGCAGTAGGAGGCCCGATCATCAAAAATAAAACTTTCTGGTTTGGCGACTATGAAGGATTGCGCGATCGCGAAGGGGTCCCGCGTACACGATTAGTACCGACGGCGGCAGAAAAGGCCGGGCTCTTCAGCACCGCTGTGGTCGATCCATTTGCCGCCGGTCGTCCTGCCTTCAGTCAAAATGCGGCGGGACAGTGGGTCATCCCATCAAGTCGCTGGGACCCGGTCGGCGCGAAGATCGTTGGGTTTATTCCTGATCCTAATGCAGTGATCAACGGTCAACCGGTTTACATCTCCGCTCCAGTCACAAAAACTCGGCAAGATCAGTTTGACGCTCGCTTAGATCATCAATTCGCCCCTAACCTGACGCTCTTCGGGCGCTACAGTTTTGTGGACACCAATACATTCCGTCCGGGACCACTTCCAGGTTTGGCCGAAGGATCATTCAACGATGCATTCGGCGCAAATGAGAATCGGTCGCAGGGATTTGCTGTTGGCTTGACGTGGACATTCTCACCGTCGTTGATTGGTGATTTTCGCCTTGGATGGACGCGAGGCAACTACTTCACATATCCGCCAAATTTCGGAGTGGATGGACCCGGTCAGGTCGGGCTCCTGAACGTGCCGGATGATCCAGCGATCGCCGGGGGATTACCGAAGATCAATATTCAAGGGTTCGACGCCGTCGGTCGGCACACGTCGACACCTCAATTCCAAACGCCTCGCGCATGGAATCCGCGCGCCACTATCAATTGGAATCGCGGTTTGCATCTCTTCAAATTCGGCGGCGAATTCCTCAAAGTCCAGACCAGGATCAATGATTTGAACGCGACGATTGGCCGCATGAACTTCGAGAATCGCTTCACTGGTCGAGCAGTTGGTGATCTATTGCTGGGCCTCCCTTCACAACTGGCGCTCACCAGCTTCACCGTCATGGATCAGGGGCAGAACATGCAGTTCTACTTCTTCCAGGATGATTATAAGGTCAACTCAAAATTGACCCTGAATATCGGAGTTCGCTACGAGTACGCCACGCCGCCGATCGAGAAAGACAATCAATTCGCCAACTTCGATCCGCGGACGGGCACCATGGCTTTTGCGAAAGATGGAAGTATCTACGATCGCGCGCTCATTCATCCTGATCGTAACAATCTCGCGCCGCGTTTCGGCTTTGCCTACTCGCCGACTTCGCGCTGGGTGTTTCGGGGAGCATATGGCATCTTCTATACCCACACGGTCAGACAGGGACGCGAAGGACTGCTCGGCTTCAACCCGCCTTTCCTCGTTGACAACCTGCTGCAAGTCAGTGGGTCCGCAAATGTGGCATCCGCGGCGCCTTTCCGGCTGGTCAGCGGATATCCTTCAGGCTTGCTCGATCCGACCTCTCTCTCTCCGACGATCTCGCGCCGCTCACAAGATCCGTTCCAAAGATCCCCATATATTCAACAATACAATTTCGGTATGCAGTACGAGCTGGTCAAGGACCTGCTGCTCGATGTCGCGTATGTCGGCAATAAGGGAACGAAACTGAACGGCTTCCGCAATCTCAATCAAATCGCCGTGATCGACAATGCGGATGGCTCGCAACGCGCCGGCGCGCGCCCCTTCCCTGCTTTCGGCGATATCCAATGGATGGAAAACCGGGTCAACTCGAGCTACCACTCGCTCCAAACACGGTTGGAGAAACGCTTCTCTTCCGGCTTGACCGGGATGATCAGTTACACCTGGGGCAAGGCATTGACGGGTGCGCCGGATCATATCTCAACCAGCGGAGGAGGCGCCGGTTTTGACACGGGTACATTCCGCGAGCCCCAGGATGGCAACAATCTGCGTGCCGAACGCGGCCTGGCCGAGTTCGACATCAAACATCGCTTCGTAGCAAGCTATGTTTACGAATTACCGTTCGGTAAGGGTCGCCGCTGGGGCAATAACTGGAACTCACCAGCAAATCTCATACTCGGAGGATGGCAACTGACCGGCATCCACGTAGTGCAAAGCGGTCTGGGTCTGACGGCAACGTTAGGCGGCTCATCAGTCCTGGGCCTCGGCGGTGAACGCCGCGCCCGTCCTAATCTGGTCGGTGATCCGGAATTACCGGACTCAGAACGGACGATCGCTCGCTGGTTCAATACCAGTGCATTTGCCGCGTTCAATGCCCCACCCCTTCCGAGTTCCTTTCAACGAGCGTTCGGCAACGCCGGCGTCGGAATTATGCGCGGCCCCGGCCTGGTAAATTTCGATTTCACCATGGCAAAAAACTTCAATCTTTCCGAGCGTAATTATTTCCAATTCCGCACTGAATTTTTCAATGCGTTCAATCGCGCGAATTTCGGTCCCCCCAACATCGCTCGTGATTCAGGAGGGTTTGGCACAATCCTGACCGCAGGCAATGCGCGGATCATTCAGTTCGGGTTGAAGTATTACTTCTGAAACGAGGAATGAAGAGAGAATACGAAACAAACGAAAATAAACGAAACGAACGAAAAAAGATGGTTTTACGTTTGTTTCATCTACTTTTGTTTATATCTTATTCTCTCTTCATTCCACCACTCCAATCTGCTTCCAGAAATACCGCAGAGATTCATCATCAGCGGGGCGTCGAATACCACCTGCGACGCTGTCTTGATGAGGCAAGCCGGGAATATGCCCGTGCACTCGAACTCGATCCGCCGCGTGAACTGACGGCCGATGAATGGCAACTCGCGCGCAAATTCGCCCCACGCATTTTCACGACTCCATCAGAATTCTTTCCACTCAAGGATTTCGCAGTTATCATACATCCCACCGAGCGTCTGATCGCTTATCATTTCTTCTGGGAAGATGACATCGATTTCCCCGAAGACAACGACCCTTGTGATCACGAGGTGATGTGGGTGCAATATTCGGCGGACAAGTCTTCAATCGAGAAAATCCGCAGCTATTTCCATGGGCGGATACTGACTGGCGGTGAGCCGGCGCTCCGAGATGCTCGCGCTCACGGAATGCGCCCGCGCATCAATGTTCAATGGGGCAAGCACGGATCAATGCCCGCAGGCTGGGAAGAAATTACGATCACCGCCAATGAAGGTGACGTGGAAAAGAAATACATGCCACTCGATCGATCAATCACCTTGAAAAATTACAATGAAGGAACTTATCGTAAACTCGCTGAAGAGGGCCGCCGGTTGAAGGATAATCCCATCAGTCTACGGTTAGGATGGCCGCAGAGATTCAGCGGAAGATGGGAAGACTTCATCAACTTCTCGCGATTTGTCGAACCTCTGCGGTTATTGGACAAAAGCAGGATGGCGCGCGTCACGCAATGGAACAGCGCAACAATCAATCGATATTTCCTGACTTATAATTTTCGCCCCAAAACGGAGTGGCCAAAATGAAAATTTTGCAGAGAGATTACGAAATAGACGAAAATAACGAAATAAACGAAAAAATTTTGCTGTTTCGTTTATTTCGTTATTTTCGTTTATTTCGTAATCTCTCTTTATTTCTGGGGATAATTTGCCTGATTCCCTTCACTACTGAAAGCTCCCGTGATGAGCGGCGCGAATTTCATCGCAAGCTCGCTCTCTACCATGCGCCGATCCTCTTTCAGGACACTGAAGTTCGTGGTGAATCGCAGGACGAAGGAAATCAGACAAATGTGGATCAGCCTGTTCAGAAGCGCGGCGATTTCATGACGAGGTTCGATTTCGACGGTGATTGGAACGGTTTGAATAACTGGGCTAATTTCGCCAAACGACCGCCCACCGACACTCGCAAAGACACGATGGCACGGGCTTTTCTTTATTACAGTGTCGCCGAAACCGAGACTCATTACCTGATAAATTACTGCGCTTTTCACGCACAGGATCGTGAACCACGATGCAACGATGTCGAATGTCACGAAAATGATCTCGAAGGCGGTGTGCATCTCGTTAAGAAAGGCCCGGAAAACGGTGGCATGGGAACTTTGTGGTTGATCATGTACCTGGCGCACGACAACTGGTTCACACACCTGACACCGGCCGGACGCGCCGCCGGAATCAAACTCGGCGGCAAACCGCCACATGAAACGCCCGAGAAAGCGCATCATTATAACGCCGATTTCATCTACGATGCCGTCTGGCGTGGCATTACTCCCGACGGTAAATTATTCACTCCCTCCAGCGCAGAGGAGACCAGCCCGGGAACAATTTTGCGACCGACAGTCTGGTCCGAGCCGTGGGGCCACGGAATGTATGGTTGGCCAGGTGAAGATTCAAAATCGCCATATGATCGTTACCGCAAGCCCGAATATTCCTGGAAAAACGGTTTCATCAACGGCGACGGCGTGATCTATTTTCCCGGCAATACCGCTGGAATTCCGGATTACCGCAAAGCTATCGATTCGGTCCCCTATCAGTTAATCGATCTCCTCGAGCCCAACGGACTCTGGGACCGGCGTGAGCAGATCGATTGGAAGATGGACGGTTGCGGCGGCAATCAGAATGGTTCACCCAACTGCACCTGGGGTTACTTCGGCACATTTCGGGGCGATCGTTGGGGAACCGACAAGGCCAACGCGCCGTGGCGATGGGATCATTCAGATGATAAGCTGCCGCCCGGTATGCAAGCATACGATCCCCTGCGGCTGATTGAAGAATTCAACAATCTCAGCGCCGTTCCGGCCGATCAATTAAGCCGGGTTTATACGCACAACTTATTCATCGGCATCCCCCAAGGCACCCGCCCGAACAGGCCTGAACCGATTGCGGACACAGGGTCAAAAGTTATTGCCGTCAAACCAGGTGAATCGTTCACACTCGACGGCAGGCGCTCGCGTACTGCTGATCTGGATGGGCAGGGTTATCTCAGTTATCGCTGGGAATCTTCAGCAGAAGGCTTTGGTGAACCGGTGCTGGGTGAGAAATGGATTCGCAAATCTTTATCACATGAAGGAATTTATCCTATCAGGCTGACGGTCAACGATGGTGATCATACGGCGACGGACGAGGTGATGGCAGTCGTCACATCAAAGTTACTTTTCTTCGATGATTTTCAGACGAATGTCCCGCAACCGTCACTGTTGTTCCTCGGCCAGACCTGGCAGCAAAGCGATGGGATGTTAACTGCTCAAAGACCAGGCGCCGCTTTGAATGCCGCGGTCGCCGCCGGCAGGGCTTTTCCCAAAGACCTCGTCATTGAAACGCTCATGAGATTGGACTTGTTTTATCAGGAGACGCGTGAGCCATTCGGTGTCGGTGTGGCATACCAGACTTTGACCGGGAGCCGCTCCGCAGTCTTATTTGGTTTCACTGGTACGCGACGAGCAGATTCATTAAAAGACCCATCACGAAAGCATATGACCGAAGTCGCCTTCTATGATGTGAGCGAACAGAAACGCGTCAAGCTCGGTGATTCGGTTCTGAATTTTCAGGGAGGTTATAAGCTTGGCGAGTGGTATCACGTCAAATTGATGGTCGAGGGCGGAGAAAAGTTGAAGGGAAAAATCTGGCGACGTGGATCAAAAGAGCCGGATTGGATTTACGAGGAGAGACTGGCACAGCCGAAAAACGGGGCAATCCTGCCAATACTGGTTGCCAGCACGAGCACGAGTGGCGCGGCGAGTTTTGATTATTTTCTGGTTACCGAAAAATAACCGCCGGGTCCGCAGGCTTCCAGCCTGCATGGCTTCCGCACGCAACGCATCATAATGCCATGCAGGCTGGAAGCCTGCGGACCCGGCGGTTATTTTTCGTTTGTTTCGTGTCTCTCTTCAATCCGGAATAACACCGTAATATCTTGCCATCCAATATGGCAGGATATAGTCGATGCCGGCAGTTTCAATCGTTCCGCTGCCTCCACCGAAGAGAAGAAAAGGGCTGCGTTGCCAGAGGAAATCGGTGTTCACGCGGTCCACCACTGCGATCGCATTGCAAGCTCTATCCGATCCACAGGGTGGATAACGCGGATCCCCACGCAAGTCGCGCGGCAGGTCGCGGCGCGGCCGTTGGAGCCACTGCTGCAACAAATCTCGCGTTTCGGCATCGCGGCGTCCATCCGGGCCCTTCAATGCACGGTCAATCATATTGAAATGAGCATTTCCATGATCGTCGGTCGTCCGGCGTAAGACGTCGTATACATTCCGATAATTGCTCCGGAAGATAAAGTTGCCTTCCAGACGAATTAGATTGAAAAGGTTGATCGTATCAAGATTGAATTTGAAGTAGGAACTGTGATCGTCGAGCAAATCATAGTAGATGGCTGTTCCCACAATCCCAAAGTTGCGGAGGCGCTCATTTTCATAAGTCGATCCGAAGCGCGAAGGATTCACTCTTCGCCCGAAGATCAGAAAGCTCAGCCGCTGATCGGGATTGGTAATAAAAGTTGTGCTGACCGAGCCGTCCGGCATGACGACGAACCAGTCATTGGCGAGCAGGAAATCGAGCAGCCTGGTGGACAATGAACTGATTTCAGACCTGACTTCAGTATTCTCGACCATGTCGTAAGCAACACCGAAGCCAAAAAAGATACCTGAATACTGATCACGCGACGTGTTACCGATCCAGTAATACTCGCGGCCGTTCAAATAATTTCGGTAAATACCATGCCGGCCTTCTTCCTTTATGATCGCCTGCGCATATTCCGAATCGACCGGAAACAGACATCGTGCCAGGAGATTTGCCCCGGTGATGTCGATCAGCGCCCGTATCCCGGCAATCGCCCTCCTGACATTCGCGAGCGCTTCCGGTGAGCCAGTGACACGATAGCGGAAGGATTCCGCCGCAAGATAATGGCCGGTCCAGATTGCCGAATCCCCGGCCTTTGCATAACCGACTATTTGATCACTATCGGGCGAAGAGAAGATTGGATCAAGAATTGTATCGTAAGGCAGATGGCGTTGCTGAATATTGTTTGAGATAACAACTGCATCACTCTCCGAACCATATACTTTGCCAACCACGATGAATGATACAGCTAACATTAACGTGAGAGTGAGGGAGAGGTGGACGCGAAGATCTTTCATCGGAACCTCCAATTGTGAAACCCCGCAGTTTGAAATAGTGAGGGGAGATGTGAAGTTCAGACAGGCAAAGCTTATGCCAACACTATTCGCGTGACAACAATTTTCTACCGGATCTTGTGCTTGTGAAATTGTGAATAACTGAAGAAGGATTACGAAATAAACGAAAATAACGAAATAGACGAAAGGTTTTCGTCTATTTCGTTATTTTCGTTTATTTCGTAATCCTTCTTCAGTTTTTTATTGACGGATTTCCCACCAGGCTATCGTAATACCATCTAACGGCAATCTTCGCCAGTTTCCACATCTTGCCCCATTGGATTTCATTATTCTCGCCGTAGACAAGTTTTCGATACAGGAGATCGCGGAAATGACGGCCTTCCCTCTTGAGCATGAATTCTTTCGCGAATGGCTTGGCGACATCAAAGAAGCTGAAGTTCGGATCCATGATAACTCCCATGCCTTCGAGCGTCATGATTGCGCGCATGACATAAGTGAAATGCGGCGGGATACGGAACGGGTATTCATAAATCACATCGGCCAATTCATATGTCAATTCCTTGAAGCGAACTTCGCCAAGCTTGAGGTTGAGGTAATCCGAGAAGAGCTTTTCGACCACCGGTCTGATGATATCTGCATCAATGGTCGGAGCGAGAAAATTAAGGTTGATCATGTCCTGGGTCAACCCTTTAACGTCGCGTTCGACGATGTGAAAGAAGGCATCAATCATCTGGCTTTGCAGCTTCTGCGTTATTCGGCCGACCATTCCAAAATCGAAGAAAGCCAGCCGCCCGTCGTTCATGACGCGAAGGTTGCCGGGATGCGGGTCCGCGTGAAAATAGCCGTCTTCCAACAATTGTTTGAGGTATGTGCGCGCGATCAGTTTGACAACCTCCCGCGGTTGGATGCCCCGGTCATTAAGCGTCTGCAAGTCCAGAACTTTTGTGCCATCAATGAATTCCATGGTCAGGACGCGTGGGGAGACATGTGACCAGTGGATTTTCGGCACGTAGACTTCTTGCCACCTACTGAAATTATCCCGGAAAGTTTCGGCGTTATGTCCTTCCTGCACATAATCCATCTCTTCGAAGATGACAGCGGCGAATTCATCGATTGTCCCTTCCCAATCGATGCCCCGGATGTGGCGTGGGAAGCGCTGCATAAAGCGCGCAATTCGATGTAAAACAGCCAGGTCGAAATTGATAATTTGTCCGAGATTCGGACGTTGGACTTTGACAGCAACGACCTCTCCTGAATGAAGACGGGCGCGATAAACTTGTCCGAGCGATGCAGCGGCAATCGTTTGCGGTTCAATCTCGGCAAATAGCTCAATGATCGGCCTGCCCAGCTCTCTTTCAATGATTCTCATGGCCTCGTCATGTGGGAAAGCCGGGACATTGTCCTGCAGCTTGCTCAA
>Ga0126377_10003517_pt1 | contig 11115 bp, 4 predicted proteins | sample PanSoiMetPlot_22_FD_92647 | JGI IMG/M metagenome (GOLD analysis project Ga0126377, IMG submission 92647) | Tropical forest soil microbial communities from Panama - MetaG Plot_22 | ecosystem: Environmental > Terrestrial > Soil > Tropical forest > Bulk soil | place: Panama | collected 2016-02-17
CTGACTTCCGATTGTTCGATCCGTACGCGACGCGAGAGTTGACGATCCGCGATCTCGTCACGCACCGCAGTGGATTGCCGAGCACGGATCTGATGTGGGGCAGGGAGCCGATGGCGTTCAGTGAGATGCTGCGCCGGCTCAGGTTCGTTCCGCCGACGTCGTCGTTCCGGTCGACATTCGAGTATCAGAACGTCGTTTACGCCATCGCGGGCACGATCGTCGAGCGCGTGTCCGGAATGCCGTGGGACGCGTTCATTCGCTCGCGCATCTTCGCTCCGCTCGGGATGAATGAGAGCGAGCCACTCGTGGCGGGGATCGACCGCAAGCCGAACGTCGCAACACCTCACGTGCCGGTCGGCGACTCGGCGCGCGTCGTTCCCATCCGCACGACAGATCCTGTGGCGCCAGCGGGCTCGGTCTGGTCGAGCGTCAGCGACATGTCGAAGTGGATGCGCTTCATCCTCGACAGCGGTCGCGTGGGCTCGAAGCGACTGCTGACGTCTGCGACGTTCACCGAGCTCGTGACGCCGCAGATTCGCGCGACGATGGCGCTCTATCCGGCCTTGACACTGTCTCGGCCGCACGGATTCAGCTACGGCCTCGGGTGGTTCATTCAAGATTACCAGGGCCAGGTCGTCTGGATGCACACGGGCAGCATCGACGGGATGAGCGCGATCATCGGATTGATGCCCGACAAGCGCGTCGGCGTGTACGTCCTGGCGAATACCGATCACGCCGAGTTGCGTCATGCGTTGATGTACAAGGTGTTCGATCTGTACGCAGGGAATCCGACGCGCGATTGGAGTGCGGAGTTGAATACGCTGTTTCATCCGCCGCGCGCCGCGAATGCAGCGACGCAGCAGGCAACCGCCGCCGCGCCGCCGTCGTTGGCGCTCGACCGTTATGCTGGCACTTACGCCGATTCGGCGTACGGCACGTTCGAGATTACTCATGCCGCCGGAGTGTTGCGCGTTCGCTTCCGCGGTGCGGAGATCGGGACACTCGAGCCGCTTCGGTTCGAGACGTTCCGTCTGAGGACGCCGTCGCCTGACGATCAAGCAAGTCTGACCTTCGTGCCCGACGGCGCTGGCGGAGTCTCCGCCCTGCGCGCGTTTGGTACGACGTTTACTCGTGCGCGCAGGTAATTGTCATCCCGCCCTCTTTGTCATCCCGAGCGCAGCGAGGGATCTCGGCCGCCGCGCCCCACCGAGATCCCTCGCTCCGCTCGGGATGACAGGCTTGTACCGGAGACCCGAATGATCCGCACCACCGTCGCCTGCCTCCTCGCTGGCGCGAGCGCCGTCAACGCACAGGGCACGAGACTTCTTCGACACCCCACCGTGAGCCGAGAGCTCGTGGCGTTCCAATACGCCGGCGACCTCTGGGCGGTCTCGCGAAACGGCGGGCAGGCCAGACGCCTCACGTCGACGCCCACCGTCGAAACCGACCCGCAGTTCTCGCCTGACGGATCGAAGATCGCGTTCACCGCGACGATCGGCGGCAACACCGACGTCTACGTCATCCCGTCCACGGGCGGCGATCCCACTCGGCTCACGTTTCATCCCGGTTTCGATCGCGTTCGTGGCTGGAGTCCCGACGGCAAAAACGTCATCTTCGGCTCGACGCGCGCGAGTGTCCCACACACGTCGTACCTCAAGCTGTGGAGCGTCCCGGCCACCGGCGGATTCGCGGAGCCGCTGCCGATGCCGCGTGCGTTCACGGGCGTCTATTCGCCCGACGGCAAGCGCATGGCGTATGAAGAATTCTCGAAGACCTTCATCGCGCAGTGGTACGAGACGAGCGAATGGAAGAACTACCGCGGCGGGCGCACACATCCCATTCGCGTGATGAACCTCGCCGACTACTCGACCGAAAAGCTGCCGTGGAAAGACAGCAATGATTCCGATCCCGCGTGGGTCGGCAACACGATCTACTTCCTCTCCGACCGCGCGAGCGCGACGAACGTCTTCGCCTACCACACCGACACGAAGAAGCTCGACCAGATTACGCATCACACCGACTTCGATGTCATGAACTTGTCGGGCGGTCCGGACGCCGTCGTCTACGAGCAGGCGGGCGACATCCACCTGATCGATGGCAAGACCGGTAAGGATCAGAAGTTGAACGTCGAGGTCGCCGGCGACCTGCCGTGGGCACGTCCGCAGTTCAAGCGCGTGGGTACGGCCCTTCGCGATGCCGCGCTGTCGCCGACCGGCGTTCGCGCCGCATTCAGCGGACGCGGCGACATCTTCACGGTACCGACTGACAAGGGCGACGCGCGCAATCTCACCAAGAGCACAGCGGTTCACGACCGCGAGCCGGCATGGTCGCCCGATGGACAGCAGCTCGCGTGGTTCTCCGACGCGAGCGGCGAATACGAGCTGATGATCGGCGATCAGAGTGGGCTCTCAAAGCCACGCGCCATTTCGCTCCCTGCCGCTGCGTTCTACTCGGCGCTGTCGTGGTCACCGGACGGTAAACGCGTCTCGTTCCAGGACAATCATCTCACCCTGTGGACGCTCGACGTTGCAACCGGCAAAGCGACGAAAATCGACACCGACACCTATACCGATCCGTCACGCACGTTCGATCAAGTATGGTCCTCCGACTCGCGCTGGCTCGCGTATTCGAAGAGTCTCGACAGCCACCTCCGCGCCGTCTTCCTCTACTCGATGGCCGACGCCAAAGCGACGCAGGTGACCGACGGCATGTCCGATGCGATCTCGCCCGCGTTTGATGCCGGAGGCAAGTACCTCTACTTCCTCGCGAGCACCGACTACGGTCCGCGGACGGGTTGGCTCGAGATGAGCTCCATCGATCGGCCCGTGCGACGCGCGGTGTACCTCACCGTGTTGTCATCCACGGAGCCGTCGCCCTTCCTGCCTGAAGCAGGTGACGAGCCGGCAGCCGGCGGTGTGACGCAGGCGGCGCGCGCTCGACCGGATTCCGTGGTTCGCATCGATCTCGGTGGCATCCGTCAGCGCATCCTCGCACTCGGCGTCCCTGCGGCGGATTACGATCAGCTCATGGCTGGTCCCGCGGGCAGCATCTTCTACTCTGAACCCATGGGCGAAGGCCCGGCCGCCGCGTCGCGTCGGCTGATCAAGTACCAGGTACGCGAGCGAAGCGCCGCGCCATTCCTCGAGGGCATTCGGTCGTACACGCTCTCGGGTGACAAGAAGAAACTGCTGTATGAAGCACCCGGCGCGCGTTGGGGCGTCGTCTCGACCGAACGTCCAGCGCGTGTCGGCGACGGACCGCTCAATGTCGCGACGCTCGAGACGTGGGTCGATCCGCGCGCCGAGTGGGCCCAGATCTTCAAGGAGACGTGGCGCATTCAGCGCGATTACTTCTACGACGCCAAGCTCCACGGCGCCGACTGGAACGTGGTCTTCAAGAAATACTCACAGTTCCTGCCATTCGTCGGCCACCGCTCCGACCTCGGCTACCTCATCGCGCAGGTTGGCGGTGAGCTCGTCGTCGGACATTCGTATCTCAACGGCGCCGGCGACGAACCGACGGACACGCCAGTGCAGGTCGGCATGCTCGGCGCGGATTACGTCGTCGAAGGCGGGCGTTATCGCATCCGTCACATCTTCTCGGGCGAGAACTGGAATCCAGAGCTTCGCGCGCCGCTCAGCGCACCTGGCGTCGACGTCGCCGAAGGGGATTTCATCCTCGAGGTGAATGGGCGGCCCGTCACGTTGCCGACCAACATCTACAGTGCCTTCGAGGGCACCGCGAATCGACAGACGGTGATTCGGGTGAACAAGACGCCATCGCTCGAGGGGTCGCGCCTCGTGACGGTCGTGCCAATCGCGACTGAGGACGCTCTGCGCTCGCGCGCGTGGGTGGAACGCAATCGACACCTCGTCGACTCGTTGTCGGGCGGACGTCTCGCCTATGTCTGGCTGCCGAACACCGGCGGCGGCGGTTACACCTACTTCACCCGTTACTACTTCTCTCAACAGCAGAAGGATGGCGCGGTGATCGATGAGCGGTACAACCAGGGCGGCCAAGTCGCCGACTATATCGTCAACGAGCTCGATCGAAAGCCGATGGGGTATTTCGCCCAGCGCGACGGCAAGATCTCCACGTCTCCCACGGCGGGCATCTTCGGCCCGAAGGTGATGATCATCAACGAGTCGGCCGGCTCGGGCGGCGACGCGCTTCCGTATTACTTCAAGCTGCGCAAAATCGGCCCGCTGGTCGGCACACGAACCTGGGGCGGTCTCGTCGGCACGCTCAACATTCCCGCTACGATCGACGGCGGCGGCATCACGGCCCCCAGCCTCGCGTTCTACGACCTGTCGGGTCGTTGGGCAGTGGAGAACGAAGGCGTGACGCCCGACGTCGAGGTCGAATACACGGCCGCCGACGTGATCAAAGGACGCGACCCACAGCTCGAGCGAGCAGTACAGGAAGCGATGAAGCTCCTCGACCAGGGCACGCTCAAACGCGCGGCGCGACCGGTCCCCATCGATCGCACTAAACGACCGTAAAGGAGGGTCGAGGGTCAAGGAAACGTCCTGTCATCCCGAGCCACCAGCGAGGGATCTCGGCTCGGGCGCAAAGGAGGGTCTAGGGTCGAGGGTCGCTAGCTTTCATTGGATGCATGTCCCCGAGCTCCTCGCCCCCGCCGGCTCCTTGGACGCCGTTCGTGCCGCCGTCGCAAACGGCGCCGACGCCGTCTACCTCGGAGCCGTGCGCTTCAATGCTCGCGACGAGGGCGCGCAGCTCACGCTCGACGAGCTCGGAGAGGCCTGCCGCATCGCACACGAGCGCCAGCGTCGCATCTATCTCACGCTCAACGTCCTGATCAAGCCCGGCGAGTTGATCGATGCACTCATGTTCCTCGGTGAGGCGGTCGATCTCGGCATCGACGCAGTCATCGTCCAGGACGTCGGCCTCGTGCGGTTGATTCAGAACGTCTATCCCGACCTCGAGATCCACGGCTCGACGCAGATGACCGTGCACGATGCCAGCGGCGCCGCCGTGCTGCGCGAGCTGGGCGTCGAACGCGTCGTGCTCGCGCGAGAGAACACACTCGACGACATCCGAGCCATTCGCGAAGCAGTACCATCACTCGGCCTGGAGTCGTTCGTGCACGGCGCGCTGTGCATCTCGTACTCCGGGCAGTGCTATATGTCCGGCATGATCTCCGAGCGCAGCGCGAATCGTGGGTCGTGCGCGCAATCGTGCCGCAAGGACTACGTGTTGACCGACGCGACGACACGCGCCGAGCTCGATCGTGGATACCTCATCTCGGCGAAAGACCTCGGCGCGTACGAGCATCTCGCCGAAATTGCCGAAGCGGGCATCGTGTGTCTCAAGGTCGAGGGGCGGAAGAAGAAACCCGAATACGTCGCGACCGTCACGAAATCCTATCGTGAATTCCTCGACAGCGTGGAGAAGGGAACCTTCACGCCGCCGACGGAAGAACAGGTCGAACCGCTCGTCCAGATCTTCAGTCGTGGATTCACGGGTGGTATGTACGGCGGCCGCGCGGGTCGCGACTACGTCACACGCACACAGCCCGACAATCGCGGCATCGTGCTCGGCTCGGTCGTCGGTTACGAGCGCGGTGAGTTGATCGTCGAAGTCGCGACGCCAATCGAAGTCGGCGACGGTCTTGGCTTCGAGCCACCCGATCACGTCGGTGGACCGAGCGTCGGTTTTACCGTTTCAGCCGTTCGCACGATCTCGACGCGACCAATGCTTCGCCAGGCCTTGGAGACGCGCACTCGTGTCGACGCGGGATGGCGCGTCGTCCGCACGTCCGAGGCGAAGCTCCTCGAGCGCGCACGCGCAAGCTTCGCGGCGCTTCCGACGGCGATTCGTGCGCGCAAGACGCGTCTCGACGTTCGTCTCTTCGGTGCCGCGGGCACGCCACTCAAGGGCGTCTTCTCCGCAGACGGCGAATCGGTCACCGTTCGCACCGAGATCACGCTCTCGCCGGCAAGCAAACGTCCGCTCGACGTCTCGTCGCTACGCGAACAGCTCGGCCGACTCGGCGACACACCGTTCGCGCTCGGCGCTCTCGATGCGAGCGCGCTGGCCGACGGTCTCTTCCTGCCGGTGAGCGAGCAAAATCATCTCCGGCAGCAGGCGATCGAACAGCTGCTGCTGCGACGCGACTGGTCGCGCGAAGCAAAGACGGCGGAGCGTCGTACGCGCGTGGAAGAAGCGGTTGTGGCAATCCCGCGCGCAGGTCGGCCGAATGAGGATAGTCAGAACGCCTTCGAGTTGATCGCGCAGGTGTATCGCATCGAGGATGCTGATGCCGCCGCGGCAACTGGCGCGACGGAGATCTGCTTCGACCCGTTCCTTCGACATCCCTCGCCGCCGCTCGCACGAATTCGTGCGCTGCACGAGCGCCTCGCGACTGAAGGCGTGAGCCTTCGTCTCCGGACGCCGACCATCGTTCGCCCCGAGGAGCGAAAGAGCATCCAGAAGTGGCTCGACCTCGGTCTGCCGATCCTGAGCGGACACCTCGGGCTCGTGGCCGAGCTGTCGCAAGAAGGACGCGACGTCATCGCCGATTACGCGGTGAACGTCTTCAACGCACACACCGCGGCCGAGCTGTTCCGACTCGGCGCGCGTCGGATCGTTGCGTCGGTGGAACTCACGGGGGACGAGTTGTCGCAACTCGTCGCGCCGTGGGATGGAAACGGATTCGACGTCTTTCTGTTTGGTCGCCCCGAAGGAATGACCATCGAGCACTGCGTGTTGTCTGCCGCCTTCGATCGCGAGCCGACGACATGCCGCGATTTGTGCGTTCAGAAACACGTCGACGTCGAGCTCACCGATCCGACGGGCTACACGTTCCCGGTTGCCACCGACTCCGCATGCCGGAATCGTCTGTTGCATTCGCGTCCGATCGACGGCGCCGAGTTTCTCCCGCGACTTTGGCGTACCGGTATCCGTGGGTATCACATGGCCTTCAACGTCGCCGGCGATGATGTCGCGTCGATCGTTCGCGGATATCGCGCGGCGCTCGACGCCCTCGCCGCGGGCGCGAAGCCGGACATCGATGCCGTGCGGCGGGCGATCGGGCCTGAGTTTACGCGCGGTCACTTCGCACGCGCGGTGTAATGCGCCAAGACGCGATGGGCTGGTGCGGGTCCGTCGGTCGTTCGGTTACATCGTAAGCGCATGACAAACACTCCTACCCTCGACGACGCGCGCGCCGCGCTCCGCGAACACTTCTCCTATCCCGCGTTTCGTCCGGGACAGGAAGCCGCGGTGCAGTCGGTACTGTCGGGTCGCGACACGCTCGTCGTGCTCCCAACCGGCGGCGGAAAGTCGCTGTGTTATCAAGTCCCCGCGCTCATGCTGCCGAAGCTGACGGTCGTGATCTCGCCGCTCATCTCGTTGATGAAAGACCAGGTCGACGCGCTCGCCGCACGTGGCCTGCCCGCGACGTTCATCAACAGCACGCTGCCGTCATCACAAGTCTCTGATCGTCTCGCTCGTGCGGCGCGCGGGGAATTGAAGCTGCTCTACGTCGCACCGGAGCGGTTCGACGCCGGGCGAACAGCGGAACGTTTGCGCAACGCCGGAGTATCACTGCTCGCAGTCGACGAAGCACACTGCATCAGCGAATGGGGCCACGACTTCCGGCCGAGTTACCTTCGCATCGCGTCGGTCCGCGAGCAGCTGGGCTGGCCGCCGACGGTCGCGCTCACCGCGACGGCAACCCCGCACGTGCGCAGCGACATCGTTGCCCAGCTCAAGCTCGATTCACCAACCACGATCATCACGGGATTCGATCGTACGAATCTCTCGTATAACGTCGTCCCCGCACCGACAGAGCGGGACAAGGACGACGCACTCGTCCAACTCCTCCGGTCGAATGACGACGGGCTCGCGGTTGTGTACGCGGCGACGCGCAAGACGGTCGAACGGATCGCGGCTGTCCTGGAGCGAGCGCGGATTCCCGCGGCGGCATATCACGCCGGCCTGGACGACGCGAAGCGGCACACGGTGCAGGAAGCGTTCATGACCGAGAAGGTCCGCGCGATCGTTGCGACGAACGCGTTCGGCATGGGTATCGACAAACCAAACGTGCGGCTCGTCGTTCACTACGCCATGCCCGGTACGCTCGAGGCGTATTACCAGGAAGCCGGACGCGCGGGACGCGATGGCAAACCCGCCACGTGTTATCTGCTCCACGCGTTCCCCGATCGGTTCACCCACGAGTTTTTTATCAAGGGCAACTATCCGGAGCGGGCGCTGGTCGAAGAGGTGTACGAGTTTCTGAGGCGGAACACGGACGCTGCCGGCGGCGTCGATGTGAATCCTCAGGACGTCGCGACCCGTATTAAGACGAAAGCGAGCGGCCGCGACATCGAGTCGGTGCTGCGATTGCTCGCACAAGCGGGTGCGTATGCCAGGTCGCAGGAAGGTGGTTCGCGCGTCGTCGTTCGGCTGCTCGCCACGCCAGAGCGAATCAAGCGAGAGCTCACTGCGGAATCGGGGCTCGAGCTCGGGATCCTTCGCGCCATGTGGCGCGTCGCGGGCGAAGCGCTGAACGACGGCGCAACCATCGACCTCGATGGACTGCCGCCTGGGTTCGGCGGAGGTATGGGCAGCATTCCGCTGCTCGACGCGTTGCAATCGCGTCAGTTCCTCGACTGGAGACGCGCCGGCGCTGGAGCGATGCTGCCGTCGCCGAAGAAGCCGCTGAGTGCGTTCAAGATCGATTGGGCAGCGATCGACCGACGTCGGCGCGCTGACCTCCAGAAGCTCGACGCGGTTCAACAGTATGCCTACACGAAGGGCTGTCGCCGCGGCTTTGTGCTCCGATATTTCGGAGACCCCGCCGCCCGCCCGTCCTGCTCGGGCTGCGACAACTGCCTCGGCACCAGAGTTGAAGTAGAGCGGGGAACGGCGAGCTCGGCACGCGGTAGTTTTCGAGGAAGACGTCGGCAGGAAGCCGAGCAGCGCGCGCCGGACGACGACAAACCGACGCTGTCGGGCGCCGAGGAGGCGCTGTTGGCTCGGCTCCGCGATTTGCGCCGGACGATCGCCAAGCAGGATCAAGTGCCGGCGTATGTCGTATTCACTGATAGGACCCTCGCCGAGATGGCCGTTCGCCGCCCGACGACGACGGACACGCTCGGCGCAATCCGCGGCGTCGGTGCCGTGAAAATTCAGAAGTACGGCGACCGTTTTCTCGACGTCATTCGAGCGTTCGACGAAACGGAGGCTGCTTGAGAAAACTGGTATCATCCTTTGTTGCGTTTCCGCGCGTTCCGTTGCCTTTCCGTTTTGGTCCCCCGTTTCCGTTCCGTTGCCCGACCGATGTTACAGCTACCGGCCCCAAGAAGGATGCGCGTTGGCCAGAAAACCGGTGGGGCAACGGCAGTGAACGGAGTGACCGAAACGGAATGGCAACGGTAGAGGCAGAACTACCTGCTGACGCCGGTGGGCGGCATCACGTGCGCCGGCTCATTTTGAAAACGCCGCCTAATCAGCGAACACTCATCAAATGCACCCACTCATTTCCCCGAAGAGCCGCTAAAAAGGGATCAAGGAGTCTTTGTAGAAATGGACGACGCCCTTTATTTCGATGACCAACACCTCGCGACGCGCGAGATGGTGCGACAGTTCGCGCGCGACGAGGTAGCGCCCGTCGCCGCTAAATACGACGCCGAGGCGAAGTTTCCCTGGGAAAACATTCGCAAGATGGGCCAGCTCGGACTGCTCGGTGTGCCGTGGCCCGAGGAGCTCGGTGGCGCGGGACTCGACTTGATCAGCTACATGATCGTGATCCACGAGATGGCCAAGGTCGACGCCTCGCACGGCCTCACCATTTCGGCGCACACGACGCTGGGCACGTCGCCGATCGTTCGCTTTGGCACCGACGAACAGAAGAAGCGATACGTCCCGTTCCTCGCCACCGGAAAGGTGATGGGCGGCTTCGGCCTCACCGAACCGGAGGCGGGGAGCGACGCGGGCGGCACACGCACCACCGCTGTTCGAAAAGGAAACTGTTACGTGCTCAACGGCGTAAAGCGATTCATCACGCACGGCAGCGTCGGCGAGATCTTCGTCGTCACAGCCGTCACCGACCCGAAAGAGGGCACGAAGGGGATCAGCTCCTTCATTCTCACCAAACCGACGAACGACCCTGAAGCCGCGAAGCGCGTCGGCGTCGGACACGAGCCCTCGCTTCCCGCGATGCCTGGATTCCGCGCGGGGAAGAAGGAAGACAAGCTCGGTTGGCGTGCGTCGGACACCTCCGAGCTGATCATGGAGGACGTCGAAGTCCCCGCCGAGAATCTTCTCGGTCAAGAGGGCGAGGGGTTCGTGAACTTCATGCGTACGCTCGACAACGGACGCGTCGGGATCGCGGCGCTCTCACTTGGCATCGCCGAGGGCGCGTTCGAGCAAGCGCTTCAGTATACGAGCACTCGCAAGCAGTTCGGGCAGGCGATCGTTCAGTTTCAGGGTGTGCAGTTCCAGTTATCCGACATGGCGACGGAGATCGAAGCAGGGAAGCACCTGATGTATCACGCGGCGTGGCTGGCCCAGAACGGCAAGCCGTTCACGAAAGAGGCAGCCATGGCAAAGCTCTTCTGCTCTGAGCTCGCCATGCGCGCCACCATTGCCGCGGTCCAGCTTCACGGCGGGTACGGCTACACCAAGGACTATCCGGTCGAGCGTTTCATGCGCGACGCGAAAATTTGCGAAATCGGCGAAGGAACGTCCGAGATCCAGAGGATCGTGATTGCCCGCCAGTTGTTGAAGGACCTGGACTGACCACCATAGCCATCTCGCGCCACTTCGATTTACTTACAAGGAGTGCTGACTCTTTCGGTTTCTTCCGCTCTGATCCCGTTCCGCGACTCGAGTCGGGGTACGAGCGATTGGCGCGCGACCACGGTCGATGCAGTTTTCGCCGTCGTTCGCGCGCTTGTCCTGATTCCGGTGCGTGGCCTATCCGAGTGGGCCGATCGCACGTCTCTCCGCAACTTGCTGATGTTGGCAGGAGCCCTCGGGTTCCGTCACGCGCGCCGCTGCGCTCAGCCGGAGTCGACGTGGACGATCACGCCGGATCCCCGGACACCAATTTCGTGTGCTGTCGTGCGCGGCCCGGGCGCTTCGCCC
>Ga0126377_10003518_pt1 | contig 11114 bp, 20 predicted proteins | sample PanSoiMetPlot_22_FD_92647 | JGI IMG/M metagenome (GOLD analysis project Ga0126377, IMG submission 92647) | Tropical forest soil microbial communities from Panama - MetaG Plot_22 | ecosystem: Environmental > Terrestrial > Soil > Tropical forest > Bulk soil | place: Panama | collected 2016-02-17
AACTACACCGGCGGCAATGATATTGGCCAGCCGCTTACCAGCCCGATAACAGGTTTTGCGTCCTACTTAAATGGTAATTTCCAAATTGGAAATTTAGCAGGCAGCGGCACTAGGACTGTTTGTACCGATAGTAGCGGCATACTCTCGGCAGGCTGTAATAGTGGCACTGTGGCAGGTTCTAATACTCAAATTCAGTTCAATAATAACGGGGCGTTTGGAGCGAGTACAACTTTAACTTTTACAACAACTTCTACTGATGACGGAGGTACAGGCTTAACTTTTACTGGACCTACTTTAATGCTTAATGCATTAGCCAGTAATAAAGCAGTTTTTCGTTTTGGCGATGATGCTTTAACCGCCTTAATTACCGCTCCAAGTATTTTAAATATTTCTACTAATCCGAATGATACTTATAGTGGCCAAGGTATTCATATTGAGCCGGGTTTTTCTGCAGATGATGTTGATGGCAAGCCATTAGAGTTGTATTCAGGTGAAAGCGGTACTGCCTTAGCTGGCGTAGCTAATGATTTGCATGGGGGTGATTTGACCTTATATGCCGGAAGTGGAAGTGCAGGAGCAAGTACGAGCACTAATGCTACTGGTGGCAATGTTTTGATTTATGGCGGTGATGCAGGAACTAGATTAGGTTCAGGTAGCAATAGTTTAGGTGGTAATGTTATATTATCGGGAGGCATAGGTTCTAGTGCGGACTATGGTGGACGTACTGCTTTAAATAGTAAATACACCTCTATTGGCACGAGTACATTATTTAATTCAACACTACTTATAACAGGTCACTTTGATAGTCGGGGCAATGGCGCAAATATTCCGCTTTTTACTGTAGCTTCTTCTACTGGTACAAATTTCTTTAATATTGGCAGTAATGGTTTTGTGGGTATTGGCACATCCACGCCAGTATCTTTTACCACAATTAAATTCCCTGCAGGAGCTGGTTCAAACGTTGGTTTTCGCATAGCTTCTAGTAGCGGTGTAACTATGTTTGCCGTTGATGGTATCGGCAATGTTTACATGAAAGATACCAGCGGCACTACGACCTGTTCTAAAATAACGGCCAGTAGTGGTGTGCTTAGTGTGTCAACAACAACTTGTCCTTAAATAAAATATATGAGAAAAAATAGAATTTTGGTTAAATGTTTAAATTGTTCAAAAGATTTTACGACCATACTTTCAAGAATAAAATTAGGTTGGGGTAAATTTTGTTCTCGTTCTTGCCAACAATTTTTTCAATGGAGGCAAAAAGAATACAGAGAAAATATGATTTTAAAACATAAAGGTCAAATTTCGGGAATGAAAGGAAAACATCATACTAAAGAAGCTAAAGAAAAAAATCGTTTAGCTCATTTAGGAATAAAATATTCATTAAAATCAATTAGGCAAGGTGCTTCAAAACGAATGGGAAAATTAAATAATAAATGGAAAGGTGATAAAGTAAGCTACCGTTCTTTACACAAATGGGTTGAAAGGCATTTAGGTAAATCAGATACCTGCGAAGAATGTGGAATAAAGAATTTTATTGGACATCAGATTCACTGGGCAAATATAAATCATGAGTATAAAAGGAATTTAACTGATTGGCGTAGATTGTGTACTAAATGTCATGGAATATTTGATACACAGTTGAGAAGGGAGGTTGAAGTTATATAGCTTCACAAACAATAGATAGCAGGCTAGTTCCCACAGTCCAATACGTCACCCCAGGCACCGGTGATACTGTAACCGCTAACAATACGGGTTACGTTAATTTGATTATTAATCCCTCTGGTTCGCTTTTAAGCCTAACTGTCAACTTGCCTTCCAGCCCTGTTGACGGGGATATAGTCAGAATGACCAGTAGCCAAGCTGTTACCACTTTAACTATGGGTGGTGGTACAATAATATCAGCCCTAACCAGCATGGTGGTGGGGACAAATGCTTCATATATCTACTCGGTGACAGCGAACAAATGGTTTAGATTAAGCTAATAATTAATAAATTTTATGGACGAACAAAATATAATGCCTGATGATCCCTTTAATGATCCAGTGTTTAAAGTTACAGGAAGTCCTGCACCAATAAAATGGTACAACGGAGGTTGGTTTAAATGGGTAGTCTTTGCTATAGCAATTTTAATAATTGCCCTTTTAGCCGTAATAGCTTGGAAGACTGACAAGCCTAAAGCCGCAACAACTAATGATGACTATAAGCTCATTTATTTGGATAACAACCAAGTAATTGTGGCGAGAATGAACGGTAAAATTCTAACCTCGGTTTATTACCTGACTGCGGTCCAGACTGCTACAGGCACTCAACTGTCTTTAAACAAAGCCACAGACGGGCAGTTAAAGCCTATTGACGAAACCGAGCTGAATATGGATAAAATTGTTTTAATCCAGACTCTAGCCTCTGATTCACCCGTGGTCCAACAAATTAAAAATCCGCAACAATGAAGTGGATTAGCTTTGACATTTTTATAATGTTTTTAATTGTCGGTCTGTTCTTTGCCGGCTTTATCAGCATTAGTATTCAAAGCAATAGAATGACTAAATATGCAGAAACACAAAAATTTAATCCTGTACCGAAGCAAGATGACAATTTAGCTTGGAAGCCGGGAGGAGAAGTCAGTACAGGAATTGCTACTACTGCGCCAACCACTACAGTTGCTGTTAAATCTGTTGCTCTGCAGAAGAAAATCGTTCCTTCTAAGCCAAAACAGTGCCTCGCCTTTGTAGGCAAGGACTGCCTCTCTTATGCTCCTTAATTATTCCGTCATCCCTGGAGTTTTAATTAATTTGTTCTCCAGGTTCTAATCTCGCCAAAATAGTGAGATTGGACTTTTATCCATACCCCGAAGCCTTCTCATATTGCAGACTTCGGGGATGACGGAGTAATAATAAACTATGCTCGCTTTATACTTAATTATCCTCACCTATTCAATCGTTACAACGGCTATCTGCTCTTTTTATTGTTACAAAATTGCCAATCTCTCTACTACAGCAACAAAGGTCTATATCCTCTTAAGTTACGCCTCTGACGCCAGGTTTGCTATTTATGTCGGACAGATGATTTTATTGTTAGTGTTTTTTCAAACAGTATTTACCTATGCCCCTCTGTGGAGTTTGCAGTTTTGGATTACTATTCTTTACCTAATATTAGAAGCCTTAATCTCTAGCATGGCTCTTTGGGCTATGATAAAAGTCCATTCGGGCTTAACCAGGATTCCTGGGATTGAACAGTCAACAAAACTATGATTTATGCCTTTTTACCAGCAAGCAATTCTGGCCATTATAACAGGTATGCTAACAGGCGGAGGGTATATAGCATGGTTAAGATACCGAGAAAACGCCCCTTTAACTTGGGCTAAGGCTAGGGAAGTTAATAACATAATTGCCGATAATGTGACTAACAAATGGAAAGAAATTGCTAAAGACTATGAAGCGAGACTCTTGAAGGCAGAGCAGAAGATTGAGACTTTGCAGACAAGTTTGGACGAGTACAAGGAGAAAAGCTACAAACAAGAAATGAGGATAGCCGAGCTTGAAAAATTAAACGCAAAGTAAATGATTCTATTAGTTGAAGATGAGCTACCTATACGCAATGCTTTAAAATTCATGCTGGAAAAACAGGGCTATGAGGTTAAGGTCGCAGGCAACGGGCAGGACGGGCTAAAAATAGCTTTAGCTGAAAATCCCGATTTAATCCTGACCGATATTATTATGCCGAAGATGGACGGCTTGAAGATGGTGAAGGAAATTCATAAAGCAAAAAGTTCCGTTCCCATACTTGTACTGACTAACCTTGATAACTTAATCAGCGTTGAAGAAAGTTTAGAGGGAATAGATGTAGAGATGATAATTAAATCCAACACTCCGCTTAGTGCGATACTAGAAAAAGTAAAAACGATTTTAAAATAATGGAAATCACTAAAAATACAGGAGTTCTTTTAGGGCAGAAGTTCACTGACTGGGTTTCAGGCAAGGTCAGCGGCGTTAAGTACGAGGTGGTTAATTCCAGCGGCGACTGGCGGCCTTATGTGCCGACTGGCGAGAAGCAGTATTATGACACATTCGACACGCTTAACTGCACCAGCTACAGCAACAACAATGCCGCAGAGATACAGCTAAAATACTACACTGGCTATGAGTTTAATTTCAGTGATAGAGCTTTAGGCGAGTTGGCTGGCAACACCACGCAGGGCAATTACCTCTACAAGCCGGCAGATGCCAGCAGGCAATATGGCAGGATCTTGGAGCAGGACTGGCCGGACGACGCAGGCGGAGATAATTGGAACAGCTACTATCAGGGCGTGCCGCTTAATGTGCTAGACAAGGCTTTATTTTTTCAGGAAAGCTATGAGTGGGTTGGCACGGACAGGACGACCTTAAGATACCATTTAAAGCAAGCGCCTATTCAGATTGTCATAGGGACAAGTACGCTACTGCACGCTGTGGTCCTTTTAAAAGCTGATAGCTTCGGACTTTATTACTTTGATTCATATAGCCCTTGGATTAAGAAAACAACCCAAGTGCCTGTGAGTGCTTTAAAATTAATCACGAAACCAATGTCCAATGTTACTTTTGTTCATAAGTCAGGAACGCAGGAGTATGGTTTCTTTTTTCCTAAACTTAGCCCGGATGCCCTTAGGGATATGGCTATGAATATTGGAAAGAATGAAATCGTTAAGGGTGATGGCACAATAGACTTTGCCCAAGCCCATGAGATGACAATTAACTAATTTTCTATGTGGTTTAACCGCAGTGATAATCCAAAAAAGAGATACAAGGTAATGGAGGATAATGATTTTGATTTAGAGCCAGAGCCAGAAGAGCCAACTTCGGAGGATTTAAAAAAGGTTGAAGTTGACCCGTTCGATGAAGATGAAGATTTTAATATTAAATAAAAATATATGAGCAATAATGTAAGTGGGAGTGATTTTACTTTCATGAGTTTAGCCCTTGCCGACTTTGCCGCTATTAGCGATAGGTTGGAAGCTAAAGACTATGTTAGCGCAGGAGCGTTACTGGTACTAGGCTTGCTGTTTGTTTACCTTTACCATCGGCTAGGCAGCCTGACTTTCTCAAAATCTGACGCTAATAGCGTTGAGATTGTAAAGGAACAGGTTATAGCTTCTACCTCACCAGAAGTGGAAAGTATAGAGAGCGACAAACCAGAGTTTACTTCCAAGAAGGTTAAATAATCTAATCATTAACAAATAAATATATGCTTCTACAACTCATTCCCGGGGGGAGTTTGACAACGCCAGCTTCTATATTCTGGCTGATTGTGGAGATTGCCATTATAGGCATTGGCATAGCGGCTATTGTTTGGGCAATTAGAACTTTTATTTTGCCCTATGTACCCGCTCCGTTCCAATGGATTATAAATGTGCTGATCGGCATTGTAGTTGTTGCTATACTTATCTGGCTGTTCTTTGGAGGTGTAAGATAATTTATAATTAATTTTAGAAAGGAGTTTAAGATGGAAGATGAATCTAAGTCCTCAACAAGCGAAGAAACTGGTGCGGAAAGTGAAGCTGAAAAAACAGCAAGTGAAGAAGCAAAGTAAGAACCTTTTAGAAGGTCGAAGAGGTAGAGTTAAAAAAATTAAAGCCGACTTAGAGTCGGCAAGGAAGGAAATTACAATGACAGCAGAAGAAATTTCTTCAGCAGTGGTAGCGGCTTTGCAACCAACAGCTGACAGTGCGGGAGTAGACTTTGATGTCAGTTATATCCCAGGCGCACCCGCCCCTGTGTCTATCAAAGTTACTCACGCCGCCCCAACTGTTTAAAATAAGGGAGAACTCATTAAGAGCCTGCTACCTCGCTAGGAGCGGGCTTTTATAAAAAGAAAAAGCGCCCAAACGAGACGCTTAATCTTAGAAAAACATTGCAGTTTTACTTAAATTATTATAGCACAAGTTCCCCCCAATGCCCCACATTCTACGGGGAACAAGGGTAGCACCCTACTTTTCATATAGCTACCCTTGCAATACTAACAAAGGAGGAAAATGATACAGTGAATAACGATAACAATTAGTTACCCCCCAAGAGCCAGTCCCAATGTAGCTTACCAGCGAAGTTGGGACTGGCAACACAAATAAAAGAGAGGATTAGATGGCCAATTCAGTTCAACATCGTTGGTGTAGCATTTGTGAAAAAACGACAGTCCATGCCGCTAAAATGGAATTAGGCCAGATGGTTTGGCACTGTTTACAATGTATTATGAGGTGTTACGAAAATGATAACCTTACAACCTGGGAAGATTTTAAGAAAGAATGGACTAAAACTAAGACTGCTGGCTCTGGTATCGGGTGAAGGAATGGCTAGACAGCTTTGGGAGGTTGAGATACTTGACCCACCGCCAGCCAGAAAGACAACCGAGTGGCTGACCACTTACAAGGACTATCCCGAGGAGCACGAAAATGTCAGAAGCGCAAAATGAAATTGACCCTGTTTGGTTCTGCTTCTTGCTGTTTATCGCAATTGCAGTTGTAGCTCTGCTTTACTGCGTCAGAAGTTATAGGAGAAAAAAATGATTTACCAGCCGAAGTTCGTCAAGCCGAAGGTCGGACAGAAAATTATCCGGCGCGGCAAACGTTACGAAATCACACAATTGGTGCAAATCGGGCCGAGTTCCGCCGAAATGGTACCTGGCAATCGCTGTCCGAGGCTGTGGGTAATTCGAGAACTCATACCAAGAGAAACCAAACGGAAAGGCTTAGTAGCCTGGACAATTCCGCAACTCAACGACATTAAACTTGAACACTTCAAGTTTATGATGTTGAAGTACGGGGAGACAGTCCAACTGGCGGAAGATTAAACCCTTCCGCCCTAATCATTTTACGTTCCAAACGTTTTGAGTGTAGCGTAGGATTACTCTTATAAAAATAATATTTATGTTTCTTACAAACTCTTGCGCGACTTTCTATTTCTTTATTGCAAATTAAACATTTTGGTTTACCTCCTTTCCAACTAGGATTATCTGGACCTTTTTTTACCAATCTACCAACTGAAGTTCCGTCATAATCAATATGACAATTAGCACATAATCCCCAAAAATTTTCTCGTTTCCGTTCATATTCTTTATTTTTAAGTTTTGCCCAATGTATATTCCATAAATCATTTATTTTTTTCCCAATTTTACCGCAATTTTCGCATTTAGGCGGATTACCAAAATTTGTTTTTAGCCATGTGTGAATTGCTCCATAACCAGCTTTATCACCTTTCCAGAGCACACTTTTTTCCTTTTTGTATCTACCAATTTGGAATCGGTAAAAACATTTTTTTGAACAAAATTTTCTTTGGAATGCGTAATAACTTTGGAAAATAGCAAAGCATTTTTTACAAATTATAGTAATTTTTCCTCTACCAATAAATTGTCCCTTATTATTTCTGACAATTTTCATAAATTTAAAACCCGCGAACGCTGACACGCTCACGGATTATAATAAAAATTTGTGTCAGCAAATTCTAATATAATTATAGCATACAGCCGGTTATTCGCATACGGGAATACTGCTATGTTCTTTTGAAGGCAACGGAGTTGGTTGAGGAGTTACAAGACGAGCCTGCCAGTGGGCATTAAACACTGGTTTAATTTTATCCACATTCTTTAAAATTCCGCATAAATATGGGAAGAAATAAGGTAATTTATTCTTGACTTTTGGTTTACGATAGTATACTATTTAATTAAGGATAATTTGTTCTTTAACAACTTAAAGCGGATTGGAAGGAGTAAATATATGGAAATAATTAGAAAAAGAACAACTGTAATGAATGTTTATAAAATAGTCTTGCGAGATGCTAGAGCATTTAGAGAACAAGCAAAAAAATCAAAAGATAATTCTTATTCAATTAGCGACAAAGAAGTTAATGAAATGATAGCTCAAAATTTATATGCTATTGCCGCTAGTTTAGAAAATACTCCCGAAATAAATCCTTAATTTTTATTAAATAATTTTATTCGCTTTAAGTTGCTAGGGTACAAATCCTAGAGGGTGGCGAGAGGCAAGGCTCAAGCTCTCGCCCTCCTTCCAAAAATTAACAAAAAACGAAGGGTGGTGAGAAAAATGAAAACTATAAAAGTCATGGGTATTGTTGGAATCGTTATCGCTGTTCTTAGCTGGATCTTTATGGCAGTTTTATTCAGCACCGATTCCGAAGCCGCTATTGGCTGGGGCTACATTAATTTATTGTATTCTCTAGCTTTAGCCATAGTCTGTGTAGTGCAAGGATCAAAAAATTCAAAAATAATTAAGGACGAAGAGGTTAAAATCTCTAAACTCACTTAAGGAGCTTTTATGGGATATTTTAAAAGTTTGGATCTGGATCAAAAAGAAAACTCCCCCGCTCAGGAAGAGTTTGAAAGTATGATAGCGGAAGAAGAAATTATCCGCAAGAAAACAATGGCAGACATTAAAGCAATGAATAGAATTTTAGATGCCATTGAGGCTAGGCGAAGAAGTAAATAGTTTGGGCGGCCCGGTATAGTCTTTAAAAAATTATGCCGGGCTAACAGATTTGACAATTAGTTTATAATTATATACTATTTAAGTTATGGACAAAAAAGATCAAATCATTCATATCTGGCAGACCGAATTTCAAAAGCCTAATTTAAGGTATATTTCTCGTAGGGTAAATGTCACTAAGAGTTATGTTTGGAAAATATTAAAAGACTTGCCGGAGTACAAGCAATATATGGCAAGCCTAAAATAAAGGAAGGTGATCAAAATGAAAAAATTGCAAAAAGAAAAAGCCGCCTCTGAGGGAAACGACTTTTATAATATTTTACTACAAAATATTTATAAAGGTCAAGCTCAGGCTTTCGATAATTTGTTCTCGGCAAATCATCGAGGATTAATGCTAAGGGCTTATGGCTATACCGAGGCTATGAGGGTAACTGTGGAGGATCTAATTAATCTAACAAAATAACTATATGGCTAATTTTAATTTCAGTAAGGCTAGGGAAGAGGCTGAGGACAAATATAACCTCGGTAAGGGGCAATATTTTAAGGTTAAAGAGGGAATAAATCGCATCCGGCTAATCAGTGAGTGCTTGCCGCATGCTTCGGACTATCAGGGTAAGCCAACCTTTAAGTGGCTTTGTCAGGTAATCGATCGCCGGGATGGCAAGTTAAAACCCTATTTTATGCCTGATAAGGTCTATAAAGGCATTATGAATCTGCAACTAGATGAAGAGTATTCTTTTGACGGCGTGCCAATGCCTTATGATCTGAATATTCAAACTGTAAACGCCGGTAAAATGGATGTTATTTATACTGTTATCCCGGCTAAAAATAACGTGGCTTTAACTGAGGAAGAGCAAAAACTGATCAAGGAATCTCCTTCTGTCCGGGAATTGCAAGCTAAGGTTAGAGAAAATGATGGTAAAAAGGAAGAAGGATCTGCTTCAGTTGAAAATGTAAATGTTGATGAGATTCCTTTTTAAGGCTTAGTTAAGATAAAAAAATAAAAACCATGCTTATGAACTACTATATTTCTATTTCTAATGGCTTACTGGAAGGTGATCATGAATTAAGAATGGGAGCGGCAGTTTGGCAATTTATGTGGCTCTTAGACAAAATTACTAAAATTGATGATGAGGGTTTAGGTTGGGTCCTAGGAGGCAAACCCATTAAACTTGACGAAATAGCAAAAAATCGGTCTAGACCTACTGTTAGTAGAAATCTAAATCGCCTTAAAAAACAAGGTTACATAAACATTAAATATGCTCCTTTTGGATTAATAATTTCAGTCAATAAAGCAAAGAAGAGGTTTACCAAAAATGATAAACCCGGTTTATCAAAAATGATAAATCAGGGTTTCAAAAATGATAAACCCCGTTTCAAAAATGATAAACCCAACAAAGACAATACAGTAGACAATAACAATAAGACTACTACCGTAGGTATCACTGGCGTTGCCAGTGATGAAGTAAATGAAGTTTTTAAAATCTTTTATCATCAGATAAATCCCAACATTGATTTTAGTAAGAAAGGCGAGCGTATAGCTGCTAAATGGTTAATTGATCATTATGGACTTGAAAGAACCTTAAATGCTGCCCGGTTTGCCTGTTCTGTCCAAAATCAAAAATACGCTCCGACAATTACAACACCTTATCAATTAAAAGAAAAAATGGCCTCTTTAGCAAAATTTAAGGAGTCCAAACAAGGGAGAAAAATATGGAAACCATCATCGCAGTCATTACCCTCTCAACAGGGCATAATTACGAAATAAACCAAGAAACTTATAATCAGATCCTAGAAGCAGCTCCGGAAGATTTAATAACTTTACCAAATGGCACGATTTTTAAAAGTTCAGCCATTATGGAAATTGAAGGACTGGAAGATTATCTTAAACGAGATTTTAAGGAAGGATATGGGCAACCATACAATCAAACTAATGATTTTGAGTTTATAAAGGAAAAATATGCAATTTTTAATTTTCCACAAATAATGGAGTTGGCGCAAAAAGTATATAATCAGGTTAAAGATTTTGACAGGAAGCAATTTCAGGATTATTGCTTTGATAAAAAAGCAATTACAATTAACGGCGAAATTACAACTACTCGAATTACTGATAAGGATGGCATTACAAAATTTGCTCCATTTGCTTATCCGTTTTTTATAGATTTATGGAATTTAGCACAAAGGAAAAAGGAAAAGGTTGCTTATGCAAAGGAGATGAGTTGGGATCAATTAGAAAAAGGAATGGGCTTTGAGGGGGTTATTGCCAGAGAGAATGATCCAAAGCATATTGAGTTAATGGCTAAGGGTTTGCAACGGAGTATTGATTCAAGAAAATCGGAAGGGCTAAAAACCTCTAATGCTGAAAAGCTATTAGAGTTAATGCGACAGCGGTATGTTTATGTTAAGAATTTAACGGAATAAAATTATATGTCATCTCTACTTATTCAAAATCATTCTTTAAAATTGAGTTCGGTTGTTAGTTCGGCGGTAATGGAAGAAGTTCTTGGACAATATTCAAAAGAGTTTTTAAACCAAATCCTCCAAGACCTGCAAAAGCCTTTAGGCTCTAGCCTTAGCGATGATGAAACAAAATACAAACTAAGCTATTGGCTTAGTGAGAAAATTAAACAGATTAAAAATAAGTATGATT
>Ga0126377_10003519_pt1 | contig 11114 bp, 4 predicted proteins | sample PanSoiMetPlot_22_FD_92647 | JGI IMG/M metagenome (GOLD analysis project Ga0126377, IMG submission 92647) | Tropical forest soil microbial communities from Panama - MetaG Plot_22 | ecosystem: Environmental > Terrestrial > Soil > Tropical forest > Bulk soil | place: Panama | collected 2016-02-17
ACGGAGAGGAGGGCGATGACGTCAACCAGCCGGGCTACGACACGACGGCGTATTGGGCGCGCTCGGGTTTGACCGGCCTGATCTTCGATTTGACGACGCAAACCGGCGCGACGCCCAGCGGGTCGGGCGATCATCCGGTCGCGCTAGCGCTATTCGGCTCGATCATGCTGGCGCTTTACCAACGCCAGATGACCGGGCGCGGCGCGAAAGTCACGACCTCGCTTATGGCGACCGGGGCCTGGAGCAACAGTTGTCTGATACAGGCCGCGTTGGTCGGGGCGGCGTTCCAGCTCCGGCGCCCGCGCCACATCGCGCTCAATCCTCTGGTAAATCAATACCAGACGCGCGACTCTCGGCGATTTATCTTCTGCTGCATCGACACGGCCAATGATTGGGGACGGGTTTGCCGCGCGATCGGACGCCCGGAGCTGATCGATGATCCGCGTTACGCCACGGCCGAGGCCCGTTCACAGCACAGCGAAGAGGTGGTGGCGCTGCTCGATGAAGCGATCGGCGGCAGAGATATGGCCGAGTGGGAACCGCTCTTCCGCCAGCAGGGCGTGGTCTGGGGCCCGATTCCAACGATGGGGCAAGTGGCCGCTGATCCGCAGATGGCGGCCAACGGCGTCTTCGCCGAGTTGGAGCACCCGCGACTCGGCGCCATCCATACCGTCGACAGCCCGATCAACGTGCAAGGCGTGACGAAGGAGAGACCCGCAATGGCGCCGGAAGTCGGCGAGCATTCGCGCGAGATTCTGCGCTCGCTCGGCTATGGAGACGCCGCAATCGAAGAGATGATCTTGCGCGGTTGCGTGACGGCCCCCGGCGCCGGGTCATTGTGAGATCACGAATGATTCCTGCCGCGTCAAGAGCTTTTGCGTAGTTCTGTCTCTGGCTTCGATGACCGCCACATATTTGCCGGCTTGGAGCCCGGCCAGTTTGACGTATTTCGCAAACGTCAGATGAGGCGACGGCGTCGCCACATTCTCCGTCAACACGTAGTCCATCGGCGCGGTCGCCGCCTGGCCGTCTTTCATCAGCTTCAAGGTCACCCAGACCATCGGCTTGCCGGTCTCCGGTTTGGCTGCGGCGTTGTACAATTCGAATAATACGACCAGGTTGTCTGTGGGGCGAAACTCGCGGCTGGGTGTGGGATGAATCCGGACCCCGCCCTGGCTAAACATGTCGATTGTTTCGCCGGTTTCGGGCGCCTTCTTGATCGGCTCGACGAAACGGCTCAGCGTCACCCCGCTCATCGAGAATTCGGTATTCAAAGCTGGCAAAACAAGTTCTCTCCTTTTCGCGGCTACCTTTCCCGATTGCCTGTCTCTGAAGACGATCTCGAGGTTGTAAGCGCCCGGAGCGAGTTCCACATCCTGCCGGAAGGGGATGTTGTTCTGTCGATTGGACTCATATTGTTCGGCGGTCAGGAGGATGTTAAACCCTCTTCCAAGCCGGGCGACGATTTTCCCCGGCGCTTCTCGGATCACTCCGACTATGTCGAATTGGACAACATGCTTATCGCCTTTGCGATCGGACTTCACCGCGCCCAGCGGAACTTCCAGAGACAGCGGGACCACGTAGCTTTCTCCTTTAAATCTGAACGGACACAACTCGACGAACAACGGCAGCGCCGGATTGGCCTCCGCAGCCGCCACATTGGCGAGCAGCTTCTTATCCTCCGGTGAAAGGAAGACGACTTCACCCGGAGGATTAGCGTAATATCCGGAGCGCGAGACCACGTGCATGTCCGGGCGACGAACCTCTACCTTCAGCTTGCGATAGCCGCCGTCAAAGTTCGCGTCGGAGCTGTAGAAGGCGAGCGTGTAGCGGGAGCGGATCTCTTCATCTATGCGATTCAACCCCTTGGACAGATCGTTGGCGCCCTTGATGAACTCTCCGCCTGTGTCGCCTGAAATCCGATACAGAATATCGTACTCGCGATTCTGACCTTCGTGCCGCACGTTATCGAAGACGTTCTCCCCGCCGACGGCCCGGATCCGGGATTCGACGTCGGTCAAGCCAGAAATGCTGGCAAGCGGCCCGGACGGGACAGGAGATGTGGAGAGCGGAGAACTGGTCCTGAGGCCGGCGGAGTCTATGATATAAATTGCGACGTTCGACTGATTGGCGAAGTCAATCACGCTTTGCGCCTGCCAGTCGAGTGTAGCGGGTGTAACGAATCCTTGCGAGAAAAGCACTATTGTCTTTTTGCCAACTACGCCGCGCTGCGACGAGCAGATCGCCGCGAGCGCCGCCAAAACGGGGCGCGCCTGTTGCAGGCTAAGTTGCGAGCGCAGTAGCGCGAATTGTTGTAGGACCCGGCTCGCGATCATCGCCTCGGCTCCCGCCGATCCTTGAGCGGCCGACGCCGCCGATGGCGCCGCCTCTGTCCCTCCCAACCTCTCCAGTTTGGCTCTGGTCTCCGCGATCCCTTCCGTCAATTGACCGCGTTCGAGGTTCTTGTTAGAGGTAGGCAAACCGGCGCCCTTCTCGACGGCCGCAATGATCTTCGCTTTGTCCCGCGTGAACGGATGCAGTAGTTGCAAATCGTTTGCAATGCCGAACAGCGCCACAGTGTCGGACGCGGTGATGCGCTCCTGAAGATACTTGAGCACCCCTTCCCGCACCTGCTTGAAGTTGGTCAAGTCCGTCGTCGCCCCATCCAGCACGAGGGAGATAATATTTGTCGGCTCATTCTTAGAGGCGGCGGGTGGAGCCGGGTCAACGCTCTTCGGTTGGGAGGCGTCATTGCCAGGGCCGAGCGGCGGCGAGAAAAATTCGACCTTCTGCGCCACGCCCTCCTCAAAGACGCTGAAATCCTCGGCCTTCAGGTCCGTGACGCGCTTCCCTTTTTTATCCTTCACGATCACGTCCAGGGTGACAAGGCGCGTTTCCAGCTTGACCGTTTCGTCCTGCTTCTTTTGCGCCTCCTTATTGCCTTGCGATTGAGCCACCGTCATCTGTAAGGACACCCCGGTCATTACGAATAGGCAGATGAGCAATCGCCTGGACAAACCTGGCGGCGCCGTCTTGAAGAAAGGTCCCGGCATTATCATTTTGGCCTCCTTGGAAAATGTCCGACTACGGTACCTGGCGCGCCGCGATTTTCATTGTTTCAGAGCGCCGCAACGCGGCACGAACGGTCTCTTGGGAAGGTAGGGCAAACTGGCAGTTTGCCTTGTTCTCCCAAAGACCGCGTCGAAGGGATCAAGGCAAACTGCCAGTTTGCCCTACCCCCGCGCCTCACTTTTCATTTTACTCAACGACCCGTTGCGGGGCTGATTTTCCGGGTCTCATTCTGTTCGACGAGTCCCTGGCCCTCTTTGACCGTCAGGAATTTGTTAGCATTCACGTTCGTTATCTTGTCAACCACGCCGCTCGGCCAGCGAACTTCAATGAGGTCTATTTTCATCCGCTTCTCCAGGCCGAAGTGCAGCCGAAGGTCGTTCTGCGATATATAACTCCCGCCGCTTCGCGCTTCGCCAATCTGCGTTAAATCCCCGGAGACGACTTTAACCCGCGCCCCGATGCCGTCACGATTGCTCTTCACGCCAACGAGCCTGACCAGAATGAAATTGTTCGCGTTACCGCCGTCGTTGCGCAGCAGTTGTGGCGGGCCGTCCAGGTCATTGATCACCAGATCGACGTCGCCGTCATTATCCATGTCCGCGAAGGCGACTCCTCGACCCGCCCGCTCCTGCATCAACGGCGCTCCGCACTGCGCGGCGACTTCTGAAAAAGTCCCATCACGGTTGTTACGGTGCAGCAGCTTGCGCTGGCGATAATTTTGCAACTGGGGGTAGACATGCCCGTTGGCGATGAAGAGATCGCACCAACCGTCGTTGTCGTAATCGAAGAATTTGGTTCCCCAACCGACGTAAGGCAGGCTCACGCGGGCGACGTCCGCCTTATATGAAACGTCCGTGAACATATTTCGCCCGTCGTTGTGGTAGAGCGTGTTGTACTCGTCCACGAAGTTGGTCACAAAAATGTCGAACCGCCCGTCGTGATCATAATCTCCGGCGTCCACTCCCATACTTCCCTGTTCACCGCCGTCCTGGCTCAACGCCGTGCCCGAGAGATAGCCGATCTCCTTGAATGTGCCGTCGCCGTTATTGTGGTAGAGGAGGTTCGGGGTCGAATCGTCAGCCACGTAAATATCGACCCAGCCATCATCATCAAGGTCGCTGCAAACCACGCCCATCCCAAAATAGCCGTTGGGATCGGATACGCCGGCCTTTTTTGAGACTTCCGTGAAGGTCCCGTCGCCGTTATTGTGGAAGAGCGAATCGCCCGCGCCGCGCATTCCTCTGGGGCCGCACTGCACCGCGATTCCCTTGTACTGGCATGTTTTGTCCTTGCCGAACTCCGGCAGTTTGTTGAGGTCGTAATCGACGTAATTGACGACGAAGAGGTCCAGCCGGCCGTCGTGGTCGTAATCCACGAACGCGGCGCCTGTAGACCATCGCGGATCGCTCACGCCGGCGGTCTGGGTAACGTCCGTGAAGGTTCCGTCGCCGTTATTTTTGAAGAGATGGTCCTGTCCCAGACAGGTCACGTAGAGGTCGTCGAACCCGTCGTTGTTATAATCCCCGACCGCCGCCCCCATCCCCCAGCCGACGTCGCCGACGCCGGCCTTGTCCGTGACGTCGGTAAATGAGCCATCGCCGTTGTTGCGGTAGAGAAGACTCCTGGTTTTTCCTCCCGACTTCATCAGGTCGCCGTTAAGAGAGTTGACGAAGTAAATATCTAGATAACCGTCGTTGTCGTAATCGAAAGCGGCCAACCCGCCGCTCATAGACTCTGCGAGATATTTCTTTTCGGGCGAGGCGACATGCCTGAAGGTAATGCCGGATTGCGCCGTGACGTCCGTGAAGCGAATCGCCGCCGGCTGGCCGCCGGTCGTCGGAGTAGAGAACGGCAGGAAGAAAGAGAGACAGAGAGAAAGACAGACGGAGAGACGGAGGGACAGAGAGACTGGGCGACTGGGCGACTGGGCGACTGGGCGACGGAGAGAAGAAATGACGTTTTCGCATTCCATCTCTCTATCGCTTTCTCTGACTTTCATTCTCTCCATTTCTTTGTCCCTCTGTCTATCTGTCTCCTCATCGCCCCGTCGCCCCGTCGCCCCGTCGCCCCGTCTATCACTGGTTTGGTTGGCCGCGCTCTTTTGCTTTGAGGCGGTCGAAGATTTCGAGTTGGATTTCACCATCAGCCTTCCGCCCGGCGGCAAGGTAAGCCCGGCCCAATTGATAATGAACATAGGTCGCGTCAGGTTTGAGTTTCACGGCCGTTTCAAGCCTTTCCACCGCTTCCCTGACGTTACCCTCTAGAAGCAAAGTCTTGCCCAGTTCATAGTGCGCCTCGGCATAGTCGGGCCTGAGCTGAATGATTTCCCGCATGAGCTTGGTTCCGCGCTCGCTTTGCTTATTCGCCAGCAGGACAAAGCCGAGATGGTACTTGGCCTGAATGTCATTTGGGTTGATGGCCAACTCGCCTTCAAATTCCCGCGCCGCTTCATCAAGCTTCCCCAGATTTATATAGACCAGGCCGGAGTAGAAATGCGCAAGACGGGTTTTGCCGTCCATAGCCAGAGCCGCATTCAACTCTTCGAGCGCCTTGGCCGTCTCGCCCTGGTCGTAGTAAACCTGTCCGAGCAGGATATGAAGTTGCGGACTGCTGCCGTGCAGGGCCGCTAACCGTTGAATGACCTGATTCGCCTCATCCCGTTTCTTTTGCTTGATGAGAGCGATCGCGAGCATGTAGTAAAGACCGGCGTCATTCGTTTTGACCGAGACGACCTCGGCTAACAATGCCGAAGCTTTCGGGTGGTCATCCGCCATAAAGTAGCTCGTGCCGAGCAACTGTTTGGCAGGAAGACTGGCTGGATTGCTCTTCAGTTCGGTCTCCAGCGGCGGGATGGCCTGTTGATACAACTCGGCCTTGTAACACGCCAGGCCCCAGTTGAAATAAATCTCTTCCAGTTGCGGATTCCATTTGGCGGCCAGCGCGAACTGCTCCGCCGCCGCGCGGAAGTCCTGTCGCCCGGCCCGCAGAATGCCGATGTTATTGTGGGCGCTGGCGACCACTTTCGTGTAGTAATCCTCGCCGCTCTTCAACTCTCTGGCGGTCTTTTCATCCGTCGTCACGGATTCGGCCACGACCCCCACGGCTGAAATCTCCTCCAGGAGTTTGCCGTTCCGCTCGCCAAGACTGGCGGGGTTAAGGTAAATAGCGGTCTTTATCTCCTCTTTCCTGAGACCTTCGGTCTTCAATTCCGCCGCCAGTTTCAACTCTTTCTCGGCCTCCTCCGCCCGCCCGGTTTTGAGCAGGGACTGACCGAGTTGGTAATGCGCCCTGGCGACCTGATAATCATTGTGACTTACGGAAGTGGTGAGAGCGATACTCTTTCCGAGCGCCCCGATAACCTGGTCGTACTTCTCCGCCGCCTGGTACGCCTGACCAAGATAAAAGTATGGATCTGGATTGTCGGATTGGAGCCGGCAGGCCTTTTCCAGCAAACTGATCGCCGGTTCCAGCCGTCTTTCCTTCAGGTGAATTATCCCAAGATAATAGTTGGCGAAGTAATCGTCCGGGTTTAGGGCCAAGGCGATCTTGAATTCTTCGGCGGCGTCATTGAACTTTGAGGTTCCATCTTTCAGCAGGTAAGTCAGTCCCAGGTAATAATGGGCGCGGGAGAATTTGGGATCGAGCGAGACGGCTTTTTTGAACTCTTCTATCGCATCCGCTAAAAAAACCGTCTCCCGGTAAGCCCGGCCGAAGATGAGGTGAAGTTGTGGCCGATCGCCAAGCTGGCGGAGCATCCTGCTGTAGATCTGCTTTGCCGGAACGAGCCGGCCCTGTTTGAGGTACGCCAGCCCCAGCGTATATGCGACGTCATAATCCCTGGGCGCGAGTTTCAGCGCCGTTTCAAGCTCAGCCGCAGCCTTGGCGAACTCTCCGCGCATGAAGTGTGTCTTCCCCAGCATGTGGCGCGCAGCGGCGCTTCTGGGATTGCGGGCAAGCGCCTTACGCAGCGATTCGGAAGCCTTTTCATACTGCCCCGCCCTGAAGTAGGCGACCGCCAGATCGATGAGCGCTTCCGGCGTCTCGGGCCGGGTAAGGGCGGCTGCTTCTAGAGCCGTCGCAGCCTTCTCGTACGCCTTTTGCGCCAGGTAGATCTTCCCGAGTTTGCCGTAGCCCTCCGCGAGAATGGCGGCAAATTCCGCCTCCGCCGCCGTGAGATTGCCCGCGCGTTTATACGCTTCCGCCGCTTCGTAACGCTGTCTGATTGCGTCTTGGGTAAAAGGCAGGGCCGCCAGTGGAAACACAAGAAGAAGGAAGACAGGGCGTAAAAACATAACGATCCCGGCTTACAGAATCAGCGCCGTGAGCGGTAGCGAGCGCGACTCCCGTAGAGGGCTATTTACGGGAGCCTTGCTCGCTACCGCTCACGGCGCTGATTCGGCGATGCGCCTCTCGGTAGGCCTTTCAATACGATGATCGGTAACTGGCTCCCGATATAAACCAAGACGGAGGACTGAGTAGTCACAGCCCTCCGTCTTCAAGTCAACCAGATCGGACTATATCAGAAACTGAGCTTCAAGCCGAACTGGATCTCCCTAGGTCCGCGGGTGCCTCCGAAATTACCAAAACTCCCATTGGTTGATTTCCCGAAGTCCGCAAGAAGAGCATTACCCTGGAGAGATAGCCCCGTATTAAGCGCATTCACCGGCGCATTACCGATAAAGTTCGCTCGGTTGAAGAGATTGAACATCTCTGCGCGGAACTGGACGCCATAGCGCTCGCGCACTCGCCAATTCTTGTTTAGCGAGAAGTCGACACTGGCGTATCCAGGTCCCACAATAGCGCCACGTCCCAGAGTCCCAAACTTACCGACTCCAGGCAGCGCGAACGCCGCGGGATTGAGATATTTCCGCTTGTCACTCGATTCGAGATAGATGGGCTGTCCGAGCACAAGGTCAGGACGCTGAGTGCCAGCGGCGCCCAGACCCGCCGTGTCAGCTCCGCTCTGTACGTCAACCGGCGTGCCATCCAGGAGGGAGACAATCGCGTTGACCTGCCAATCCCCGAGGATACCATTGACGAACGCTCCTTGCTGCTTGAACGAAGGCAGCAGATAGACCGCATTAGCGATAAACATCTGCCTGCGGTCGAGATCCGCCTCGCCACGGTCAAGGTTGTAGTTGAAGGGGTCAGTCGTGGCGGTTGTGAATGAAGTCAGTGGAACGTTCGTGATGGCATGGCTCCAGGTGTAAGCCATCTGGAAAGTCAACCGGTTAGAGAAGCGGCGGTTAACCCACATCTGAAGCGCATGGTAAGACGAGTCGCCAGTGGACTCGCTCGCTAAAACCGGGCCAAGCCCCCTGAAAACCTTGTTAGCGTTAATCAGGGCGGAGCCGGCGCCACCATCATTGAACCGTTGGGCCTGAGCGATCGCTTGTCTGCCGCTTAAAGTCACGGGATTATATTGCACCTCTCTGCGCCAGATGTGAGAGCCGCTATTCCCGACGTAAGAGGCTTCGACTACCGTGTCCTTCAGGATTTCGTGAGAAACAGAGACATTCCACTGCCAGCTCTCGGGTGGACGGAAGTTAGTATTAGTCGCGCGGAACGTGGTATCCGGACTTACTCCCGCAACGGCGCCCTTCAACCCGGAGTTGATCGTATCCAGGCTACGGCAGGTTGGACCACAATCCGCCAGGTTGAGCTGGTCACCCCGTCCGCCGGTATCTACGGTGACGGTCCAGGGCGCGTTGTTGGCCATATTCAGAAGGTCTCCGATGACTTGCGAACGGCTCATATAGCGACCAGTTCCCAGGCGGAGCACTGTCTTGCCGTCGCCGAAGAGATCCCAGGCGACGCCCAGGCGCGGCTGGAAGCCCTTGTTATAGGCGTTGACCAGAGAGCGAGGCAACCCGGCCTGTTCAGCTTGATCGGCCCGCACCAGGCCGCTCAATGGATTTATGCCGTCATACCGGCTCACAAGATAGTTGCTGACACGGTTATTGTTCGAGTAACCGGGGGCATATCTCGAAAACCGCATGCCCAGAGTGAGGGTTACCCGCGGTTTAAACTTCCACGTGTCGGTCCCGTAAAACTCCAGGTCATGCCAGCGGCCCTGCACATTCTCCTGGTGATCGAGTTCGACGTAATGAGCCACCGGCAGGTCTTTGAGCAGGAGTTCGGCGATCGCATTACCGGTCCGACCGTTACCCGGCTCAAATGTGTAAAGACCGCTCCCGCCATTCGGCTGCTCGTTCTTGATGTTGTGGCTGAAGAGCCCGCCGACCTTGATATTGTGGCTGCCCAGCGCCTTCGCGAGATCATCTCTGAAAACGAAGAGGTCTTCATGATTCTCCCAGGGAGCCTGATGCCATAGCGTGGGATATCCGTCCGTACCCCAACCCACGGTAGGAAGGCCAGTCCCTTCGACACGCGGGAAGACGGTCGGGAGCTTGGAAGCGATCTCATCGTTGAGCGCCTTGCCTGCGCTGTTTGTGCTGACGAAAATATCATTGCCTGACCGCGAGAACTGGAAATCATTCACGAGGGTCGATGTGATCGTGTTCGTCAGTTTGACGGCAAAACTCTTGCTGGGCTGATTCCAATCCGAACTCAAGGTCGGGAATGGAGTGTCGCCCCAGAAGTTGCCTGAAGCATTTTCCCGATTCCAGGCTTCGTTGATATAGCGGACCATCAGGTTCGTCTTGCTGTTGATAACCACATCACCACGAATGAGGTCCTGACGGGTGGCGACAGGCTCCAATGGCGAGGCGACCCAGTTATTCGACCCCGAAGCGTTGGGCAGAGGGAAGATTTTCATAATGGCGAGGCCAGCGGGGCTGAGCCGGGCTGCCGGGATCTTGTTGCCCGGGAAGGGTTGGCAGACCTTGTCACCTTTCGCATTAGTCACACAGTTATTAGGATCCACCGGTAATGCGGCTGTAAGTGGGCCACTGAAATCTCCGAGCCTCTCCTGGGCGTTCGGGACTTTGGCGGTCAGCACAGTGCCGCGCTTCTCACGGCGCCATTCCTCCGAATAGAAGAAGAAGATCCGGTCCTTCTTGATCGGCCCGTTGACGTTGAAGCCGAAGTTGTTATAGCGCAAGTTTTGCTTGGGAGCATTCGCCGAATTCAGGAAGAAATCGGTCGAATTGAGCGCGTCATTGCGGAGGAATTCAAAGGCCGAGCCGTGGAACTGATTGCTGCCACCTTTGGTGATCAGGTTGATGACGGCGCCCTGAGCCTGGCCGAACTCCGCGCTGAAGCTGTTGCGTTCGACACGGAATTCCTGAATCGCGTCAATTGACGGGAAGACCAGCAGCGTGGCGTTCGATCCCACGTCCATATTATTAACGCCGTCAACGGTCCACATATTCGTGTTCGACTGGTTGCCGTTGACCGCCATGTCTATATTGGAATCGAGCCCCGTGCCGCGGGTGGCAAAAGACCCTGCGGTTGAGATGCCGGGAATTACTGTCACCAGCGCGGCGTAGTTGCGCCCGTTCAACGGCAATTCCGTCACCTGCTTCTCCGAGACGAGGCTGCTTATGTCGCCGCCGGTTGTAGACACCTGGGGAGTTTCGCCGGTCACGACGATTGTTTCGCTCACCTCCCCGACCTGAACAACCAGGGTGATTGCCAGATTCTCGCTCACGTGCAGTTCTACTTTCTCGTTGACAGTCTTCTTGAATCCCTGCGGGGTTGTACTCACCGAGTAAACGCCGGCGGGTAGGCTGAGAACCGAGAAGAATCCGTTCTCATCAGTGGCGACGGTTCGTGAGAGCCCCGTCCGCTCTTCCTTAACGACCACCGGGGCGTTGGGAACGGCGGAGCCTTTCTGATCCCGCACCGTCCCGCTGATGCTCCCCACAGTGCTCGTTTGGGCCTGAACTACAACGGCCCCGCTTAAACTTAGAAGAAAAACCCCTATCAAATAGAGCAATCCGCTCATTGCGGGCGTTTTTCTTGTCCCTGACATAAACATATGCTTGCTCCTTTCGTGATTGTTTCTAAGAGACACAAAACATGGGTCAATCCAGCAAGCTGCGAATTTCTAGCGGGCAGTCTGATTAGAGATTGTGACA
>Ga0126377_10003520_pt1 | contig 11112 bp, 13 predicted proteins | sample PanSoiMetPlot_22_FD_92647 | JGI IMG/M metagenome (GOLD analysis project Ga0126377, IMG submission 92647) | Tropical forest soil microbial communities from Panama - MetaG Plot_22 | ecosystem: Environmental > Terrestrial > Soil > Tropical forest > Bulk soil | place: Panama | collected 2016-02-17
AAGCTGTTCGACCAGCGATTGATCTCCAGGCGCTGGTAGACGCCCGCCCGGTTCAGTGGCTCCTCGGCGACGAACTTTTCCGCCGCGGCGCGGTCGTCGAGCTGCATGAAGAACGTGGTGCCGAGCGCCTCGCGGCCGTCGTCGGACACGAGATGGCCGTAGCCGATGACGCGCTCGCCGAAATTCTTGACGTAGCTCTTCTGCTCCGCCAGCAGCGCACGGCGCTTCTCCTGCATCCCCGGCTTGTCCCAGCAATAGATCGCCCACTGGGCCGGCTTGGTGCGGTAGTAGTTCTTGAGCGCCTCGCCCTGCAACCCATAACGCGGATCGCCCGGCAGATATCCGGTTGCTGGCTGGTCCTGCATATCGTCCCTCGATCGCACGGCGCGAGCACGAGCCTAGCACGTAGGGCGGAATAGCGAAGCGTGTTCCGCCGACGGCGGCACAACGGTGCAATAGGCTTCGCTATTGCACCTACGCGCTGCTGTCCCGCATTTCGCTCCGCTCGATGTCCGGATTCGCCGTCCTCAGCCGGTCGGTGAGCAAATAGCGGTCGCCCGCATGGATGCCGAACAGGCGGATCGTGCCCTTTCGGGTCCTGATCACCAGCGCCGAGAAGGAACCGCCCCCGACCCACAAGATGTCCTCGGTTGAGCACCTCAGAAGCAGGAACCGCTTCCACAAATACCAGGAGAGCTCGTTTCCTTCGATCTTCAACCAGGTGATCGACAGGATAGCGGCCAGCGCAACCCAAATGCCCGGGATGCCCACCAGCAGCATGATGAACCCCTCCCAGTGCCGCAGACCGGTGCCCTTCAGGATGGAGGCCACCACGGTCGCGACGCAGGCGAGGATCGCAATCACGCAAAAGATCAGGAGGCCGCCGAGAAAGGCCTTTTTCGTGAGTCCGTACCACATGCCTGCACCGGCGCCGGTTCGATCTTCCACGCGTCCTGCTGACGATCACGCGCACCTGTGACGGGCACGACGCATCACGCGGTCGAATCTCATTTCTACGACATCATCCCCGCTGGCGATCCCGTTGTGAATGGCCCACGAGCACGCAGGGAGAATAGCGAAGCGTATTCCGCAGCCCATCATCAGCGTCGCATCTTGCCATACGGCTGATGGGTCACGGCGCTGCGCGCCTAACCCATCCTACGGCGCCAAACCGAGAAATGCCCGCACGGCCCGCGCGACCGCGCGGGTCTCCTCGCGCGTCATGGCCGGGGACAGAAAGAAGCGCCGCCCCGACGCGAGCGTGACGCGCGGGTCGAAGCTGTTGAGCGGCGGCCCGACCTCCATCACGTCGAAACCGGCGATCTCGCCGAGCGCGACGTCGATGGTCTTGCGCGGAAGAAAGAACAGCTTTCGCTCGAACCGGGCGCGTCCGGTCGTCTTGTCGAACACGCAGGTCGCGCTGTGCGGAAACATCGCGCCAAGCTGAACGACCAGCCGCTGCGGCGTGTGCTCGACGATCCACGTCATGCTCATAGCCCGTTGCGACGCCGTGACCGCCCGGCAAAAGGTACGACGGGTTGAGCGCCGAGGAAACCCGTCGCTTTTGAAATCCAAGGCGTATGGCGATGACGGATTTTCCCCGAATTCGCGGGGCGGAACCTGCGGCGCCTCGCCCGTCGAAAGCGCCAAGCTGCCGACGACCGAAAAGGCCCGCCAGCCGCAAGTCGGTCCGGAGCCGCCTCATCAGGCGGTCGAACTGCACGTCCTGCAGGCCGTGTGCCGCGAGGCCCAGATGGTAGGTGAGGTGAAGCGAGATCTGCCCGCCGCGCTCGGGAATCCGGACCGCGAAACCCGAGACCGATCGAGCGCCGGCAAAGCCGTCGGGCGCAATCGCACCCCGCGATGGCGTGCGCCATCGCGGGGTCAACTTGCGCCTTGCCTATCGCATCGAAACACTCAGTCCGCTGAGATCGAGATTGACCTGCAGGCCGACCTGCCTGCCCGTCAGCGTCAACTCGGCGCCCTTCTCGTTGCGCAGCGCGATCGCCTGCGCCCCGACGATGATGGCGCCGCCGCCGCCGGCGGCGCCGTAGAGGCCGGCAACGTCATAGGGACTGCGGATATGGTGCACCGTGCCGCGGAATTTCGTCTCGGACGCGCCGAACACGAAGCCCGCAGAGAGGCCGCCGATCGTGATCGGGTAGCGCCGTCCGTGGAAAATCAGCACGCCGCTGCCGGCGGACCCGCCGATCACCCAGCCGGCCTTGACCACCGAGAACGCGATGACGCCGCTGTCGGCGCGCGCGCCAGTGGGTGCTGCCATGGCGGCGGTGGCGGCCAAGGCGATGAAGGCGGCGCGAATGCGGGTCGAGAAGTGCATGGTGGGAGTCCTCCCGTGCTGTAAGTCCCACATCGATCATAACGCGACCGGCGGGCGAGCATAGGTATCGAATGTCGTTTTGGCAGAACAAAGCCAGAAAAGTGAGCAATTTCAATGCAGGGTGGTTTTACCGGCTGCCCGCGACGGCTCCGTGCGATCGCGCGCATCGCAGGGCGCCATCGCCATCGTTCCTTCCCGATTTCGGCGGCGTGCGATCCGCGCTACGCTTGTGGCGACGAGATGCGCTGCAGCCATCGGGGGAGACCATGCACCACGCTTCGCTCGCCACCGCAATGCTGACGCTGGCGATGGCGGTGTCGCCGATCGCCGCCGCGCGCGCCGCTGAGCTGAAGGTCCTCGCCGGCGGCTCCATGACGGCGAGCCTGAAGGAGCTCGGCCCGCGCTTCGAGCGCGCCACCGGGCACAAGCTCGAGATCCACTTCGCCGGCACGCCCGAGCTGATCAAGCAGGCGACATCGGGCGACCCGTTTGATCTCGGCGTCGTGCCGATCGACGTCATGAAGAATGCGGCCGCGCGCGCGAGGTTCGCTCCAGGCGCGACCATCGACATCGCGCGCGTCGGCTACGGCGTCGCGGTGCGCGCCGGCGCCCCCAAGCCCGACATCGGCACGCCGGAGGCGCTCAAGGCGGCGCTGCTCAAGGCAGACTCGATCACGCTCTATCCCGAGAGCGCGGCGGGCGCGTTCGTGCTCAAGACCTTCGAGCGCCTCGGCATCGCCGATGCCATGAAGGCCAAGCTCAAGCCGCAGGCCGCGCCGGCACAGATCCCGCAGGCCGTCGCCAAGGGCGAGGCCGAGCTCGGCGTCTTTCTCACCAATGTGCTGGCCGCGCCCGGCGTCGAGCTCGCGGGCCCGTTCCCGGCCGAACTGCAGCAGGAGCTGGTCTTCACCGGCGCGGTCGCGGCCGAGACCCGGGAGGCAGACGCCGCCAAGGCGTTCATCGACTATCTCAGGACCCCGGAGGCCGCCGCGGTACTCACCGCCAAGGGCATGACGCCGGGATGAGGCTTCCGGGCGGCGCCTGCGTGTCGTCCTGTGAATTGCGTCCTGTGAGTTGAGTCCTGTGAGTTATGTCACACGGCCAATAGCCAAACCGTGCGATTCATTCCCGCCCGGGATCGGTCCATCCGGTCTCCGGCCAGGGAGCACGGCCATGCTGGCGGAGATCTTTCTCGTGCGGTTGGAGATGCTGCTGCGCGTCGCAGCGGCGAATTCGGCGACGACGACGAGCGACCGGCGTTTCGTGCCCTTGACGCTGCCGCGCCAAGGACAGGATAGCGAGCGCAAGTCAGGCTGATCCGCGCGGCATTTGTGCGTCGATCGCAAGGCTTTCCGGCGACCGGCATCTTGGTAGGCGTGTCGGGCGTCCTACACCTGCATCGCACGCGGCGCCGGTGCCTGCTGTCAGCCTGCACGCGGCTGACCGGCTCCCCACCACGCAACCCGAGTCGAACCGCATCGCCTCACGAGCGTTGCCTACCCGTGCGTACTGCTTCTCAACCGCGACGAAGCAGTCTATGCGTAGGCGGACGGCGAAATGTCCGGGTTGAGACTGAGCGAATCGGACGCCGAGCGAATTGTGTGGCGGGTGGCGATGAAGGACCGCAAGGACAAGACCCGCGGACCGATCCTGGCAGCAGGCGGCATCGTGCTGCGCGGCGAGCGCAAGCCGCGCATCGCGGTCGTGCAAATGCGCAAGATGGACGCCTGGGTGCTGCCCAAGGGCAAGCTCGCGGACGGCGAGGACATGATCACGGCGGCGCGGCGCGAGGTCCTGGAGGAGACTGGACATCGGGTGTCGATCCACGACTTCCTCGGCACCCTCGGCTATGAGGCGGGCGGGCGGCCGAAGATCGTGCAGTTCTGGCACATGCAGGCGATCGGCGGCCCGGTCGCTGAGCTCATGCGCGACGTCAAGGCGGTGGACTGGCTCGCGCTCGACGATGCGATCACGCGGCTCAGCTTTCCGCGCGAGCAGGCCTTTCTCGAGCATGTCGGCCCGACCGCGCTGCAGTCGGCCGAGCGTTTGCGCCGGGCGGCGGCCCAGCGATCGAGCCGCCGGCGCCCGCAGCCGCGCACATTCGTGCGCGCACCGGCGCGGCCGCCCGTCATCGTTCCCGAGGAGGTCGCAGCGATCGCGCTCGCGCCGCCACTGGCGGCGGCATTGCCAGCCACCGGGCGGGATAACGCATACGAGACGCCCGAGCCGACCTGGTTGCCGGCATCGGCGCCGCTGGTCGAGCCCGTCACGGCATCCCTGTCGACCTTCGTATTCGAGCCGCCGCCGACGTGCGCCGACATGGCCGCAACCGCGACCGGACGCACCATGCTGGAAAAAGCCTGGCTATGGTTTCGCCAGGCCGCGCAGACGCCCGGCAAGCCGTAGGACCCCGTCGTCCCAGTCCAGACCTTTGTCGCGCGCGTCCAAGCGAAGCGATGCGATTGCTGCTAGTGAGCCGTCATTGCGGAGTCGCGCACCATCGTCTGGAGCATGGCCATGTCGGCCGAGATATTTCCCATGTCATTGCAGCCCCGGCTGTGGGCCATCCCAATCCAGCCGATCACGGCGGCAAGCGGCAGTCGCTTGGTCGCGAGCACGCTGCCGCGTCCGTGAGCCGAAGTAGGGCGGGCTGATCGGCGGCGTGCCCCCATCGCGCTCGGCCGCATCATCCGGTGTCCCTCGCGGCGCGAGGGGTCGGCCCGCCCTACACGCCTCTTCGGAGCGTGACATCCGGTTCGGGCGGGCAAAGGCGCACCGATGCGCGCCGTGCCCACGAGGTCTGGGGGTGGGCACGCTTCGCTTTGCCCACCCTACGCCACAACGCGGGCGCGGCCGCCGCTTTTGCCCGCCCTGCGGCTCAGCCGTTCTTCAGCCGCACCATGACGAGCTTCCTCTTGTCGCCGAGGCGCTCGATGTCGGCAATGCCGGAGGCCTCGACGAGCTCGCCGAGGCGGGTGAAGCCGTAGTTGCGCGGATCGAACTCGGGCAGCTGCTTGATGATGTGGGAGCCGACGCCGCCGAGATCGGCCCAGCCATCGTCGTCGGAGACCGCGTTGATCGCGGCGCGCAGGGTCGAGAGCAGCTGCGGATCGCCCGCATTCTTGCGGCCGCCCGACCGGCCGGCGGCCTTGGCGGCCGGCGCGGCGTCGCCGTCGGCCTGGAGCACGTCGAGATAGATGAACTTGTCGCACGCGGTGACGAACGGGCGCGGCGTCTTGCGCTCGCCGAAGCCGTAGACCGTCACGCCCTGCTCGCGGATGCGGGCGGCGAGGCGGGCGAAATCGCTGTCGCTCGAGACGATGCAGAAGCCGTCGAAGCGGCCGGTGTTGAGCAGGTCCATGGCGTCGATGATCATGGCGCCGTCGGTCGCGTTCTTGCCGGTCGTGTACGCGAACTGCTGGATAGGCTGGATCGAATGCTCGAGCAGGCAGCTCTTCCAGCCGCCGAGGTTCGGCTTGGTCCAGTCGCCATAGATGCGCCGCACGCTGGCGACGCCGTATTTGGCGACCTCGGAGAGCAGGCCGGCGATGATTTTTGGCGAGGCGTTGTCGCCGTCGATCAGGAGTGCGAGTGTCGAGCCGCTGTTGTCTGTCATGCGGCCAGCATAGTCGATCGTACGGGCAACTGTCGCCTTTCTGGAGCATGATCTTGTCCGAAAAGTCTGCAACTTTTCGGGATCATGCTCGCGATCGCGCCCCGCGAAATCCGGGTTGACCTGGTTCCGGCATTCCGCTTCCGTCTACCCGCCCGGGACGCTTCGCCGGACCCGAACCCGCCCTGGCTCGCGGAGCGAGCGGCGGCAGGTCGCTCCATCCTGGCCATGCGGCCCGCACGAGGGAACGTCACCAATGCAGATCATCGACCTGAGCCGCGAGCTCTATCACCGCACGCCGAGCTATCCGGGGCAGCCGCCGATCATCCACGGCGTGTGGAAGACCCACGAGGAGGCGCGCGCGGAGAACAACGGCGTGCACGGCAACAGCGTGATGTATTTCTCGATGCCCGATCACGGCGGCACCCATATCGACGCGCCGCGCCATTTCGGCGAGCGAGGAACGCCGATCGACGAATATCCGCTGGAGAACTGCATCGTGCCTGGCATCTGCATCGACCTGCGCCATATTGCGCCCAGGGCCGAGATCAGCCCCGCGGACCTCGAGGCCGCCGTGACGACGGCGGGCGTGTCGATCCCGAAAAAGGGCACGGTGCTGCTGTGCACCGGACATCACGCGCGCACCTTCCCGACCAGGGCCTATGCGACCGACAATCCCGGCGTGAACGTCGCCGCCACCGAGTGGCTCGCCCAGCAGGGCATCGTCCATTTCGGCATCGACTCGATGCGGCCGGGGCCCGAGGGCCTGGTGAACACGCTGGTGCACAAGGCCTGCCTCGAGCTCGACATCACGCATATCGAAAGCCTGTGCAATCTCGAGGCGCTGCTCGGCCGCGGTGAATTTCGCTTCATCGGCCTGCCGCTCAAATGGCGCGGCGGCACAGGGTCGCCGATCCGCGCGGTCGCGATCTTCGACGAATAGCGTGGACGGTATCGCGGTCGGCCTTGAACCGAACCGCGACGCCGGGCGACAAATATTGACGCATCCATCACAACCCGATCGGGTTGCAACGAACGTATATCTCGGCGGGAGCTCAAGGACGACGTCATGCGCCGCGGCGTCTCGATGGCATGCGCCTGCTGCTGGCTCGTCGTCGGGGCGGCGAGCGGCGTATGCGCCGAAAATCCGCCCGCGCAATGCACCGGCGCACAAAGCACCAGCGCACAAAGCACCAGTACGTGGGACTGGCTGCTCGGCTACCTCCTGGACCGCATCCTCGGAATCGAAAAGGAGCCCGCCGCAACGGCGCTCGCGCGACTTGGCGGGTCGTGCCTGGTTCTGCGAGCCGACACCGCGAAGCTCAACGCCGCGATCCTCGACGACCTGCGCGGCGACGTGCGCCGGGTCATGCGCGGGGCGCGCATCGCCTACAGCAGCCTCACGGCGCGGGACGGCGGCGTCGACGTCCGCATGCGCGAGCCGGACGACCTGCCGCGCGCCATGACGGCCCTCGCCACCGGCCCGTCCGGCGGCGCGCTCGACCTGCGCGACATGGGCGACGGCCTGATCCGGCTCACGCCGACGCCGAGCGACCTCGACGATCGGCTGACCGCGGCGCTCAACCAGACGATCGACACCATCAGGCAGCGGCTGCAGGGCCTCGGCGCGACACCCGCCGGCGTGGAACGCGACGGCGCCGATCGGATCGTGATCCTGCTGCCCGGCAACAAGGATCCGACGCGCCTTGCCCAAAGTCTCCTTCCGAAGTCGGAGCTCGAGTTCCGGCTGGTCGACGCCTCGATCAGCCCCGACGCGGCGCAGCGCAACGGCGCCCCACCCGACGCCGAAGTGCTCTACGGGTTCAAGATCAAGTATCCGTATGTCGTGAAGACGCATGTCGAGATCGGTGGCCAGGACATCGCCGACGCAAACGCCTCGTTCGATTCGCGCACACAGGCGCCGGTCGTCGCGTTCCGCTTCACGGCGCGCGGGAGCCGCCTGTTTGCCCAGATCACGCAGGAGAACGTCGGACGGGCGTTCGCGATCGTGCTCGACCACGAGGTCATCTCGGCCCCCATCATCCGCGAGCCCATCCTCGGCGGCACGGGCCAGATCTCCGGCAATTTCACGGTCGAGGAGGCAAGCGATCTCGCGTCCCGCATACGCGCCGGCGCGCTGCCGCTCGGCCTTATCGTGGTCGAGCAGCAGGTGATCGAACCTGCGCAAAAACCGTAGGGCGCGTGTAGGATGGCGTGACCATCCAACGGACGCCCCCCATGAACCGCATCCTCGAGATTCCGCCCGACAAGCTCACCGCCGAGCAGAAGACCGTGTTCGACCGGCTCACCGCCGGGCGCGGTCGCATCCTCGGCCCCTACAAGGTGTGGATCCATTCGCCGACGGTTGCGGACGGCATGGAGCACATCGGGACCCATCTCAACAAGCGCGGCACGCTCTCGACCCGCGAGGTCGAGATCGGGATCCTGGTGATCGCGCAGCACTGGGACGCCGACTACGTGCGCCAGGCGCATATCAAGGCCGGCAAGGCCGCCGGGCTCAGCGACGAGATCATCGCGGCGGTGCTCGCGGGCCGCGACCCCGAGCTCAGCGATCCGCACGAGCGCGCCGTGCACCGCTTTGCGGCCGCGCTCGCGGCCGGCGCGCGGCTCACGGACGCGGAGTTCGCCGAGATCGAGAAGGTGCTCGGCCGCGCCGGCGTCGCCGAGGTGCTGGTGCTGCTCGGCTACTATACGTCGGTGTCGCTGGCCATGAAGGTGCACGACGTGCCGGTGCCGGCGGCGTGACGCCGTTAGGATCGAAAGTGGGGCGCGCCCCTGCGAAAAATGTTCTTGGCTCGCGCCGGTATCGCCGCTATTGGCAAAATGGGATGAGGGCGATATGCGCCTCGCGTCACGCGCGTTGAGCCCTCGCGCCGGCGGGTCTGTTCGCCTCGGTTGCGCTGCGTCGAGCGCATGGCTCGAGCCAATGTTTTAGGGTTTCAGTTCGGTGATGCCCGATCGCCCGGCGCGGGCGTCGCCCTGTATTTGCCCTGTATCGGCCTGCAAAGAACAGGGCGCCGTACGGCCGCGTGAGCCATGCGGCCGGGGAAATGGCACAATCGGCGGCGGGCGTTTTGGCAGAACGAAGCTAGGTCGAAAACATCAACGATTTCAGCGATGGCGGCATCCGGCGCAAGTTCAGGCCGCGCAATCAGAGCCGCAGGATCCGAACCCACCGCGCCACGTTGAGCAGCGTCGCAAGCGCGGCCGCCACGTAGGTCCAGGCAGCGGCGCGCAGCACGCTGCGGGCGGCCGGCAGGTCGGCGGGGCCGAGATAGCGGCCGTGCGCCAGCACCGGCAGCGCCTTGGCGAAGCTCGCGTCGAACTCGACCGGCAGCGTCACGAGATGCACCACGATGTGTATGCCGAGCAGCACCACGACGGCCAGCACCTGCAGCGCGAACAGGATCGGCAGCTTGACCACGACGAACATCACCGGCGCGAGCAGCAGGACCACGGTGGCGACGCGGTCGATCCACACGAGATTGCGGGCGAGATGGCAGCGCAGCGCGAAGGCGCGCTCGCCGCGCGCGTGCTGAACCGCATGCGAGACCTCGTGCGCCGCCACCGCCACGGCGGCGACCGAACGGCCGTCGTGATGCTGCGGCAGCAGGCGCACGGCCTGCGCGACCGGATCGTAGTGATCGCCGCGATCGGTCGTTTCGACCGTGACGGCCTGCAGGCCCGCCTCGTCCAGCAGGTGGCGCGCAAGCTCGCCGCCGGTGCCCGGAAAGTCCGGCCGGTCGCTGCCGTGCTGGCGCATGACATGACCGACCCACCATTGCGGACCGAACACGATCGCGAGCAGGAGCAGTATGGCGATGCCGGCGATGATCGGCATGGTGGATTCCGCAGGCCCCCTCCGTGCGACCGGCGGGCGAACGAACGCCCAGTCGTCGCGTTGGTCATCGTGCTCACTATATAGTGGCAGCAAAATATAGTGGCAGCAAAAGGCCGGCACGACAGCGAGGAGAATGCATGACCGAGGACGAGCGCGCGATCCGCGACCTGGTGTCCACCTGGATGACGGCGAGCCAGGCGGGCGACACCGCCACCGTGCTGAGCCTGATGGCCGACGACGTGGTGTTCACGGTGGTCGGCCGCGAACCGTTCGGCAAGGAGGCCTTCGCGGCCGCCGCGCAGGGGATGAACAACGTCAAGATGGAAGGCACGAGCGACATCCGCGAGCTCAAGGTGCTGGGCGACTGGGCTTTTCTGCGCAACTACCTCACCCTCACGGTGACGCCGCCCGGCGGCAAGCCGATGCGCCGCGCCGGCTGGACGTTGACGATCCTGCGCAAGGCCGACGGCAAGTGGCAGCTCGCGCGCGACGCCAATCTGATGACGGAAGTGAAGTAGTGTAGGATATTGATGTTGGAGGTGGGTGCGCCTGGGCTGGCTCTGCCCTCATCCTGAGGAGCACTCGCGAAGCGAGTGCGCCTGGAAGGATGGCGGCTGCGCACCGGCCGCCACATGGTTCGAGACGCGCGGCTTCGCCGCGCTCCTCACCATGAGGCGGAAATAAAAACTCGGCGCGCAGCGCCACAGGGGGGACGATATGCAATGGAACATAACCGCGCTCGCGACGGCCGCGCTGCTCGCGCTCGCCGCGCCGGCAGGCGCGCAGCAATGGCCCGCCCAGCCGATCCACATCATCGTCCCGTTCGGCCCGGGCGGCGGCAGCGACATCGTCGGCCGGATCCTCGGGCAGTCGCTGCAGGAGAAGCTCGGCCAGCCGGTGGTGATCGAGAATCGGCCGGGCGCCGGCGGCACCATCGGCAACGAGGCGATCGCGCGCGCCGACAAGGACGGCTACACGCTCGGCATCATGACGGCCGGGCAGATCATCGCCGCGGTGATGAACAAGACGATGCGCTACGACACGCGCACAGCCTTCGACCCGATCGCGCAGGTCGCCACCGCGGGTTTCCTCAACGTCGTGCGCCCCGACTATCCGATCGACACCATCAAGGAGCTGGTCGCGGCCGCCAAGGAGGCGCCCGGCAAGATCGTGTTCGCGAGCCCCGGCTTCGGCGCGACCCAGCATCTCGCCGCCGAGCTGCTGCAGCAGACTGCCAACATCAAGATGCTGCACGTGCCGTTCCGCACCTCGCCGGAAGCGGCAACCGCGCTGCTC
>Ga0126377_10003521_pt1 | contig 11112 bp, 13 predicted proteins | sample PanSoiMetPlot_22_FD_92647 | JGI IMG/M metagenome (GOLD analysis project Ga0126377, IMG submission 92647) | Tropical forest soil microbial communities from Panama - MetaG Plot_22 | ecosystem: Environmental > Terrestrial > Soil > Tropical forest > Bulk soil | place: Panama | collected 2016-02-17
CCCGGCGCTGAGCGCTTCCCAGTTCGCCTGGTTCCCTATGCCGAGTGGCGACACGAGGCCGACACCCGTCACGACGACTCGCCTACTCAATTCCCCTCCGGACTACTTCTTTTTGCTGTGAGACTCGATGTACTCGACGGCTTCCTTGACTCGTGTGATCTTCTCGGCATCCTCGTCCGGGATCTCGATGCCGAACTCCTCCTCGAATGCCATGACCAGCTCCACGGTATCGAGCGAGTCCGCACCGAGGTCGTCGACAAACGACGCATCCGGGGTCACTTCTTCTTCGTCGACGCCCAGCTGCTCCACGATGATGCCCTTCACTTTGTCTGCAACCGCCATTCAGTCCTCCATCACGGCTTCCCAAAGAAACGCCGCGCTACGTATACATCCCGCCATTGACCGCCAGCACCTGCCCCGTAATATACGACGCCTCGTCTGACGCAAGAAAGCAAACAGCCGATGCTATATCGGCGGGCGTGCCCAGGCGCCGCAGCGGAATCTTCGACGCCCACTCATCACGCGCCGATTCGGTCAACGCGCGTGTCATATCCGTCTCAATCAATCCCGGCGCCACCACGTTCGCCGTGATGCCGCGCGATGCAACCTCGAGCGCCAGCGCCTTGGTGAAGCCGATCAGCCCGGCCTTGGACGCGGCGTAGTTCGCCTGGCCGGCATTCCCGCTCTGCCCCACCACCGAGCTGATGGAGATGATCCGTCCACCGCGTTGACGGACCATCGGCTTCAGCACTGCCTGCGACAACGCAAACGCGGCGGTCAGATTGGTCGCGATCACGGCGTCCCAGTCGTCGCGCTTCATTCGCAGCAGCAACTGATCGCGCGCGATCCCGGCGTTGTTCACCAGCACGTCGATCCGCGAATGCCGCTCGACCGTCGTCGCCACAAGTTGCTCGGCCGCGCCGGCCTCGGTGACGTCCAGGCTGACCGCTTCGGCCCGGCCACCCGAGGCGACGATCTCGTCCACGACCGGCCGGGCATTTTCCCCGCGGGCCGCGGCCACCACCACCGCACCCTGCCGCGCCAGGTGCTGCGCAATCGCTCGCCCGATCCCGCGGGACGCCCCGGTGACGATGGCGACGCGGCCTGACAGGTCAATCATATATTTCAATCAGGTTCTGCTGGGTTCTACAAGGTTCTACTGGGTTCTGCCAGGTTCGTTCTGGGTTCTGCTAGGTTCGTTCTGGGTTCCAGCAGGTTCGTCGCAACTGCGCGCAATTAGAACGAACCCTGTAGAACCCCGCAGAACCCAGCCGAACCTGGTAGAACCTATTGCGTTAGCTCCATCAGCGCCTCGAGCCCTGTTTCGTCCTCGACGCTGATGGTTTTGACGCTTCGGTCGATCTTCTTGATTAGACCAGCGAGCACCGATCCCGGTCCCAGCTCCACGAACGTCGTCACACCTTCGGCAAGCAGACGCTTGACCACCTGCTCCCACCGCACCGGTGACGAGACCTGGCGGATAAGTGCGTCGATGGCCGCGCGTGCGTCGCGCTTCGGTTCCGCGTCCACATTGGCGACGACCGGCATCTTCGGATCTGACGTCGGGATCGCGCGCAACTCCGGCGCCAGACGATCCTCTGCCGGCTTCATGAGCGCGCAATGGAAGGGAGCGCTGACCGCCAGTGGAATCGCTCGCTTGGCGCCCAGACCTTTCGCCCGCTCGCTGGCTTTGGCCACCGCGTCGGCGTGTCCGGCAATGACCACTTGTCCAGGTGCATTCATGTTGGCCGCAGACACAACGCGCCCCGGAAGCGTGGTCATGGTCTCGGCGCACGCGGTCGAAACGTGATCCGCGTCGAGGCCCAGGATTGCAGCCATGGCACCCTCGCCCACCGGAACGGCCTCCTGCATGTAGCGTCCACGGTGCCGTACCGTGCGCAGGGCATCCGCGAAGGATAGCGTACCGGCGGCGACGTGCGCCGAATACTCGCCGAGGCTGTGCCCCGCGGCGAAAGCCGCGCGCACGCCGCGGGATTCGACGAGCCGAAGTACGGCCACGCTCATCGCGAGGATGGCAGGCTGCGTGTTCTCGGTGAGCTGCAGCGCCTCTGCCGGCCCTTCGAAACAGAGTGTGCTGAGGTCTTCGCCGAGGGCGGCATCCGCCTCGGCGAAGACCTCGCGGCAGACCGCGACATTTTCCGCGAGCGACTTCCCCATCCCGACCTTCTGCGCGCCCTGTCCGGGAAAAACGAATGCAATCATCGAACGCGACCTTCGGACGTGGTTGACGTGAGCTGTCGCGAGAGTTGATCGATCAGTCCCTGACTGACGAATCGGGCCGCCATCGCGACGCCGTTTCGGACCGCCTTGGCAGACGAACGTCCGTGGCCAACGATGCACAACCCGTTGAGGCCCACGAGCGGAGCCCCGCCGTACTCGGACGAGTCGACACGCCGCCGGAATCTGCGAAACGCCTGCCGCGACAGCAGATATCCGACCCGGGTGCCAAAGGTCGACGACAGCTCCTCGTGCAGCAGTGTTTGCACGGCGTCGACGAGCCCTTCGCTGATCTTCAGCGTCACGTTCCCGGTGAAGCCGTCGCAGACGATGACGTCTACGTCGCCGGCGTAGACGTGACGGCCTTCGACGTTGCCGGCAAAATCAATTGGTGCCGTCTTGAGCAGCTGGTGGGCCTCGCGGGTCAGGTCGTTCCCTTTGCTTTCCTCTTCGCCCACCGACAGCAGCCCGACGCGCGGCGAACGGCAGTCGAGCGCAACCCGCGCGTAGGCCGTACCCATGATCGCGAACTGCACGAGATGCTGCGGCCGGCATTCGACCGTCGCGCCCGAATCCAGAAGCACCGCGGGCTGCCTGCGTGTCGGAACGATGGTCGCCAGCGCGGGGCGGTCGACGCCCGGCAGACGGCCAAACGCGCTGATGGCCGCCATGACCGAGGCGCCGGTGTGACCGGCGCTGAACAGCGCGGCTGCGCTGCCCTGCCGAACCGCGTCGGCAGCCAGCCTGATCGACGCACGCGGCTTGCGGCGCAGCGCCACCGTGGCCGACTCATTCATGCCAATGGATTCAGGCGTGTCGAGGATTTCCAGATCGAGTGTTGCGCGGCCAGGATGTCGCGCGAGCTCGCGCTCAATCGTCGCGCGATCGCCGACCAGCAACAATCCGATCTGAAGATGGCGGGCCGCAACCAGGGAGCCATCAATGATTGTTCCTGGCCCCTCGTCGCCGCCCATCACATCGATCGCGATTCGCAACATCGTCAGGTTCTACAAGGTTCTGCAGGGTTCTGCGCGGTTCTACAAGGTTCGTTCGTTCGACGCGGCGTCCGTGAACGAACCTGGCAGAACCTCGTAGAACCCAGTAGAACCTGGCAGAACCTGAAGCTCTTAGGCTTCTTCGATCGGACGGACCTGGCGGCCCTTGTAATAACCGCAGTGCGGGCAGATCTGGTGCGGGGCCTTCGATTCACGACACTGAGGACACGTGCCCACGGGGACGGGACTCAAGGCATCGTGCGTGCGCCGCTTGGCCGTTCGCGTCTTGGAATGGCGGCGTTTGGGATTCGGCACGTCTAGTTCTCCTTCTCTCGATTCAACAATTCTTTCAGCGGTGCCAGCCTGGGATCGACCCATTTGGGCTTGCACCCGCAGTCGGTGCGGTTCAAGTTCGTACCGCACTCGGGGCACAGGCCACGGCACGATTCCGCGCACAGCGGCTTCATGGGCAACGCGAGCTGAAACTGCTCGCGCAGCATCTCGATGACGTCCAGCGTGCCCTCCCGGTAAAAGGAGGTCGTCAGATCGTCTTCGGCGATCTCGCGTTCCCCTTCGGTCGCGTCCGGCTGCGGCACGTAGCGCAGCTCGAAGCGAGCGTCCACCGGCACCTCGAGGTCGTCCAGGCAGCGTCCACACTCGAGTTGAAGCCGCGTGATGGCCCGGCCGGTGACTCGAAAGACCCCGTCGGACGCTTTCTCGATGTCCATCGAAAGCTCGACCGGGAGCGCCACCTGGTAGTCCTCGTCCTGCGGCTCAAAGGCTGACGGCGGGAACGTCCGTTCGAAGTGTTCTCGCTGGCCGTGAAGCTTGCTGAGATCGAGGAGCATCACTCTTCAGGTTCTACAGGGTTCCGCCGGGTTCCACGAGGTTCCGCTAGGTTCGTTCACTAAACGCCCACAAACGAAGGGCGCGAACCCCTGATTATACCCTATTATTCGCAGGTGGCGTCGCCGCGGTCGCGCTACAGGTCTGCTCAGACAATGCGGGCGACGGTGCCGCGGCGATGGGGTTGCGTCGTAGCGACCTTTGAGCGCCGTGACACGCGATAGTCCTAAATCAGCTTCGCAGGTGTTCCGATCGCCGGCGGCGATGAGTACGCTATCAGCGCAGCGGCGAACCCGAATGCCGAACAGTCGGCTCACCGGGGCTCGACCAACCCCAACCGCCGGCGCATCGTAAGGCGCGCACCGGAGAAGCTGATTTTCCACGGCGCGAAACGGGAGCAAGACGCAATCCCGTCGCCGCGGCGATTCACGCCCGCTTTGAGAACGCAGCGTCGCATCGCCGCGGTCGCGCAGCCAGCTAACGTCTGCAGCATTGTCGAAACGGCGCCGCCGCGGATCGGAACGCCTGCGGCGTGGTTTTCGGACTGACGCAGCGGCCTGGCCGCATCGCGCCGGGGAGCTGACGTGCGTGACCACGGCGACGCGCCGTTTCAGCGCTCCTCACCTCCACCGACCCACGATTTCGGGATGAACAGCTGCTCATAGAGGCTCACCGCATAGCGATCGGTCATGCCGGCCAGAAAGTCCCGGGCCGCCGCGTCGAGCCCCTCGTCGTCGATCGTCCGCTGGTCCAGGAACTCGGCGGGCCGCTCCCGCACCTTCTCCCATAACCCGCCGAGAATGCCGCCGGCCTTCTTGAACTCGGCAGTCGCCACCTCGTTTTCGTACACGGCCTCGAACAGGAAGCTGCGTAGACCGACGGTCGCGTCGAGAATGCGGTCGCTCATCCGGATCTCGGTCAGTCCACCCTCGAGACTCTGAACCACGACGTCGGTGACCATGCGCCCGATGCGCTCGGAGGAACTGGCGCCGAGCACCTCGACGCGGTTCGACGGCAAGTCCTCTTCCCGCAGCAACCCCGCTCTCACCGCATCGTCGATGTCGTGATTGACGTAAGCGATGATGTCGGCGACGCGCGCGATCTGACCTTCGATCGTGCTGGCGCGATGTTCCGGATCCGCCCCGACTGGCATGCCGCTCTTGCCTTTCGAGTGACGCGCAATCCCGTCCCGGACTTCCCACGTCAGGTTGAGACCGGCGCGATCGTTCTCGAGCACATCGACGATCCGCAGGCTCTGCTCGTAATGATTGAAGCCGCCCGGAATGAGATCGCTCAGCACGCGCTCTCCGGCGTGGCCGAACGGGGTGTGGCCGAGATCGTGGCCGAGGGCGATGGCTTCGGTGAGTTCCTCGTTCAGCCGCAGCACCTTGGCAATGCTCCGCGCGATCTGCGACACCTCGAGCGTGTGCGTGAGGCGTGTCCGGTAGTGATCGCCCGTCGGGGCAAAGAAGACTTGCGTCTTGTGCTTCAGTCGACGGAAGGCCTTGCAGTGGATGACGCGATCGCGATCGCGCTGGAATGCGGGGCGGATTGGATCTTCAGCTTCCGGCCGCAGCCGCCCGCGCGTGTCGCCGCTCTTCGCTGCCTGCGGCGCGAGAATCTGGCGTTCGCGTTCCTCGAGTTGCTCACGGATGTTTGTCAACTACTTGCTCTCCAGAACGACAGCCACCGTCGCGCTGCGATCAAAAAAGAGAGCACCGGAGAAGGGAGAAAAGAGGACCATCAGTTTTTCTCCTTTCTCCTTTCTCCTGTGGACTCTTCGTCGACGAGGATGGAGGACAGGAAGCTGACCCCATGCTCGAGCGGTTCAACGCCGAGCACCTCCGCGATGGTCTGCCCGAGATCCGCGAACGTCTTCCGTGTACCGATATCGACGCCGCCGCGAACCGTCTGTCCCACCAGGAACACCGGGACATGTTCGCGCGCGTGATCGGTGCTGGGCGTGGTCGGATCGTTGCCATGGTCCGCGGTCACGACGAGTAGGTCGCGAGGCTCCAGCCGCGCCATGAGTTCTCCGAGCCGGACATCGGCGCGCTCGAGATTGGCCGCATACCCGGCGACGTCGTTGCGGTGGCCGTACTCCGTGTCGAAATCAACGAGGTTGGCGAAGATCAAGCCGCGCTTGTGGGTCGTCATCGCCCGGAGGACCTCGTCTATTCCCTGATTATCGCTGGCCGTATGAGTGGCCGAAGTCACGCCACGACCGGCGAAGAGATCCTCGATCTTCCCAATCGCGACGACCGGGAGACCTGCACCCTTGACGCGATCCAGCAGCGTCGGCGCCGGCGGCGTCAGCGCGAAGTCGCGGCGATTTGCGGTTCGCTGAAATCCTCCCGGCGATCCGATGAAAGGGCGCGCGATCACGCGGCCGACGCCCATGCCGAGGCCCGCCAGTTCGAACGCGATCTCACACCAGCGATAGAGTTCTGCGATCGGCACGACGTCTTCGTGCGCCGCAATCTGAAACACACTATCGGCTGACGTATAGACGATTGGCTTGCCGGTCCGCACGTGCTCGGCTCCCAGCTCCGCGATGATCGCAGTCCCGCTGGCGGCACGGTTGGCCAGCGTGCCGCGACCAATCCGCCGCTCGAACTCGTCCATGAGCATGCGCGGAAACCCGTTGGGAAACACAGGAAACGCGCGATCGAGAATCAAGCCGCTTATCTCCCAATGACCGGTGACGGAGTCCTTGCCGGGAGAGGCTTCCGCCATGCGACCGAACGCACCCACCGGTTCGGGCTCGGCAGCCAGACGGCTGACGGTCGAGACGCGTGAAAGGCCAAGCCGCCTCAGGTTGGGAACGGCAAGCGGGACGGCGCGCGAGATGTTGCCGAGAGTGTCGCTGCCGGTATCGCCATAGTCGGCAGCGTCGGGCAACTCGCCACACCCTACGCTGTCGAGCACGATCAAAATGACGCGGTCTGGAACTGCCGGCGTGCCCAATCAGGATTCGTGCGAGGAGTAGTAGTTGCTCATCGGCCGAGGCGATCGGATCGTGGCAATGGCGTGCTTGAAAATCATGTGGTCGGCGCCACTGTGCTCGACGATGACCGCGAAACGGTCGAAATTCTTCACCCGTCCTTCGATGTCGGTCCCGTCCATAAGACGGATGTGCACGGCAAGTTTTTCGCGGCGCGCGTAATTCAGGAACACGTCCTGAATGTTCGGCTGCGCGGAGGCGGGTCGAGACTCACGGGTTGTGGGCATCGCGACTGATCTCCAAGGCCGCGAGCACACGAGCAACTTCCTCCCGGGTCGACTCGAGTTCGCCAGCGGCGTGAATCCATTGTAGATTAGGCTCTTTCCGGAACCAGATCAACTGCCGCCGGGAGTATTTGCGGTTCTCCCTCACGATCAGCTCCCGGGTCGAGGGTTCGTCCCGCACACCGTGCAGATGCTCGAGCGCCTGCCGGTACACCAGGCCTGTGAAAGGGTGTGCGCTTTCGGGAATCCCGGACGCCAGGATCCCGCGAATCTCGTCAAGCAGCCCCTGCTCAAACTGCGCGTCGACGCGAGCGGCAACACGACCCGCCGTCAGATCTGGGGGAATCTGGAGCGCGAACGGCACGATCTCGTACTCAGGAAGTGGCGCCTGGGTCTCGGCAAAGTGGGTCGTCAAGGGACGACGGGTCAGGATGTACACCTCGAGTGCGCGGACGAGGCGTTTGCGATCGCGGTGATGAATCCGGAGCGCCGAGTCTGGATCGACCCGGCGCAGAAGCGCGTGAAGCCGCTCGACTCCCCTCCGATCGGCGATGCGTTCCAGCCTGGCCCGGGTCTTCATATCGCGTGCGGGCCCGGGAAAGAACCCGCGTGTCAGCGCGCGATAGTAAAGGCCCGTCCCACCCACGAGGATCGGCAGCTTGCCTCGCGCGGTGATGTCCCGAATTGCAGCTGACGCCTCACGAGCATATCGTGCCGCGGAGTATTCCTCCGTCGGGTCGGCAACGTCGATCAGGTAGTGAGGCACACCCTGCCGCGCGGCCAGCGGCACTTTGTCGGTGCCGATATCGAACTGCCGGTAAACCGCGGTCGAATCGCAACTGACGATCTCGCCGTTGAAGCGAAGCGCGAGGCCAATCGCGAGCGCGCTCTTGCCGGTCGCCGTTGGACCGACAATCGCCACGACTCGCGGGCGTGCCATCAGCTGTGGGTGAAGACGCGGACCAGCGCCAGCGCCACAAGTGCGGCCAGCGTGAACAGCAGCCCGATCTGTTGCGTGTGCGTCGGGCGAATCATTGTCCGGGATTCTCGTTGAAGAAGAACGTAATCGTGAAAAACGCGCGGTCGTCGGGATACTCCGGCGGGAGCGGCTGCGTCGGATTCGAAGCCGCCAGCGCGTTGAACGCCGAATTGTTGAAGGCGCCAACATCCGAAGGCCTCAACACCTTCAGCTCCGTAATGCGCCCATCCTTGCCGACGTAGAACGTGATGACGACGTGCCCCTTCTGGAACATCGCGGATTCCGGAATGAACCAGTTCCGGCGAATCTGGGCGATGAATCGGCGGAGCCACGGGCCGAACTCGACGCCTTTCGTGTCGAATTGAATCGATGGCGCGAAGTCCTGATCGCCGCCGCCGCCCTGCAGGTTCACATAGGAATCGCGCGGTGCGTACTTCTGGACGTTGCGGATGGCATCCGCGATGACGCCGGCCGAAGGCCCGCGCGGTTGCTGCGGCATCTCGACGCCCTTGGGCTGTGTAGCGGTCGGAGAATCCGGTAACGCCATCGCCTGACTGTCTGCCTTTGGCTGTGGCTGCGGAGCCTCGTTGGTGCGCGTCTCCGGCGTCGGCGGCGAGCCCTCCACGCGTTCGAACGTATTGCCGCGAGAGAACGGCATGTTGTTCGTGGGTTTCGGCGCACGCTCGACGGTTCGCGCCTTGCGATCGAGATCCGACAGATCGGCCTTCGGCGGAGGCTTCGGCGCCTTCAGATCGACACGCGGCTCCACAAGAACGAATCGGGCTCTTTCGCGCTGGCGCTCGAGCTGCTCCTGCGCGAGCTTCACCAGCTCCTGCTGTCGCTGGGCCTCCCACGCTTTCACGAAGTCCAGATGCGGCCACACGAGAATCAGGATGACAACGGACAGGTAAAAGACAACCGTGAGCAACGCGACTTCGAGGCGCGTGAGCGACCGAGGCAGGGTCGGTGTATCCGGTCGAAAGTCCTCGAAGTTGAAGTACATCAGGGGGTTATCTATTCTAACAGGTTCTACTGGGTTCTACGGGGTTCCGCAGGGTTCTGCAAGGTTCGTTCACACCATCTCAAGCTCAGCGCTGCCGAAAGCGGCCGAACTCGCGGGACCCGAAGAAGGAACCCTGTAGAACCTCGCGGAACCCAGCAGAACCCAGCAGAACCTATTGTTGCCGGTTTCGTTCTGCAACGAAGAGATAGACGATCCCGAAGGTGAGCGGGACGGCCTGCACGTGTGAAAAACCTGTGGCAGCAATGACGCTCGAGAATTCCGACGGTGGCGGAAAGGTACCGACTGAGGCAGGAAGGTACGAGTAGGCGCTTTGGTGTTTTGAGACGAGACGTCCGACCAGCGGCAGCAGGTATCGGAAATACCACGAGTACAGCGTGCGAACACCTGGAATTCGCGGCTGGCCGAACTCCAGGATGGCCAGGCGGCCGCCCGGCCGTAGCACGCGCGCGAGCTCGCGCAAGGCCATTTCAGGCTTTGCAACGTTCCTGATGCCAAAGCCGATCGTGGCGGCATCACAGGACTGGTCCGCGAGAGGAATCCGGGCGGCATCCCCGCGAATCACCCGGATGCGACGGTCGAGGCCAGCCTGCCGAATCTTCCCCTGCCCGAGCCGCAGCATCTCCGCGGCGAAGTCAACGCCGACGACCGAGGCCGACGATGTGCGAGTGACCGTGGCAATGGCAAGGTCAGCGGTTCCCGTGCACAGATCGAGCACTCGAGCGTTATTGGGAAGCGACAATGCCTCGACCGCGCGATCGCGCCAGCCGCGATCCATGCCGGCGCTCAGGAAATGATTGAGAAAGTCGTACCGCGGCGCGATCGCGTCGAACATGTTCGCGATGCGCGCAGGAGTCTTATCAGGAGCTTGGCTCATTGATTCAGTTGCATGCGGAGAATGCCGAGGGTCTCGCGCAGAGGTCGCAGAGAGCGCCGAGGAACCAGGTCCTGGACCAGCATCGCGTGCGTTCCACCGACGCCGGCCTTCGGCTGCCTTCGGCCGGCGCACGAGCCCGCACGGGGACCCCAACACAAGCGCGTCCGTTTCAAAGGTAACGCGTTTGTGTTGGGATCCCCGTGTGGGCTCAACTGCGCGAAGCGCAGTCGGTGGAACGCACCGTAGCTAGATCATCTCTGCGTGCTCTGCGGTCTCCGCGCGAAATACTCTTCTATCCCTTCCACGCGGGGTACAACTCGTGTTCGAAGCCGAGCGCGCTCAGGATCTTTCCCGCCATGAAGTCCGCGAGATCGTCCAGCGTCTGCGGCATCTGATAGAACGCCGGCATCGCCGGCATAACCATCGCGCCGGCCTCCGCGCACAGCACCATGTTCTTCAGCTGCGGAAGACTCATCGGGGTTTCGCGCGGGACGACGATCAGGGAGCGCCGCTCTTTCAACATGACATCGGCCGCGCGCTCGACGAGGTTCCGCGACAGGCCGTGCGCGATCCCGGCAAGCGTCTTCATCGAGCACGGGACCACGACCATGCCCTGACAGTCCTGACTTCCGCTCGCGATCTTTGCCCCAAGATCTTTGTTGCTATACAGCGTCGTCGTTCCCTTCCGCACGCTGCTGCCGTATCTCGACACGAGGTAGTCGGTCAGCTTGTCGACCGACGCCGCGTCTCCAAGCTCGTCGCGCAGGAGCCGCCGGCCGTAATCCGAGATCACGAGTTCGAGATGGCATCCGCGCTCGAGCAGCGCAGCCATCGTGCGGGTCGCGTAAATCGCGCCGCTCGCGCCCGTGATGGCGACCGCAATCGAACGCTGATTCGCCTCAGTGGACATACATCGCAGCCGCCGTCG
>Ga0126377_10003522_pt1 | contig 11111 bp, 6 predicted proteins | sample PanSoiMetPlot_22_FD_92647 | JGI IMG/M metagenome (GOLD analysis project Ga0126377, IMG submission 92647) | Tropical forest soil microbial communities from Panama - MetaG Plot_22 | ecosystem: Environmental > Terrestrial > Soil > Tropical forest > Bulk soil | place: Panama | collected 2016-02-17
CCCAACGCATCGGCGGCGGTCCATTCGCCGGCCGCCTCGCCGTATACGCCGCGCGATGCCGCCATCAGAGAATGAGGCGACTCGACGCCTTCGACGAACAGACTTCCAGGACGCATGAGCAGGTGGACCTCGCCAGTGACGCGCGCTTGTGAGGAAACGAGCAGCGCTTCGATGTCGCGACACACCGGGTCCAGCAACTGGCCCTCATGCACCAGGTCGCCATAGGGTTGCGCAACCAGCTCCTTGATGCGCTGCTGGCGCGCGGTGAGCACGAGCTTCTCGAGCTCCCGGTGGGCAATCAGCAACGTCTCGGCGGCCGGCGCTTCGAATGCCACACGACCCTTGGTGCCGATGATGGTGTCGCCCAGGTGAATGCCGCGGCCGATACCGAACTTCGCGCCGATGACTTCGAGCTTTTCGATCAACGCGACCGCATCGAGCTTCACGCCATCGAGGTGTGAGGGCACGCCCTTCTCGAAACCGATGGAGTGCGACTCTGCGGCGGCCGGATTCGCGAACGCGTTTTTCGACAGCACCCAGGCATGATCGGGAATGCTGCCTTCGGAGGTCAGCGTTTCCTTGCCGCCGATGGTCACGCCCCACAGACCGCGATTGACGGAATAGGCCGCGCCGTACGGCGGCACGGTGAGGTTGCGATCCTGCAGGTACTTGAGCTGGTCAGGACGCTTGAAAGCCTTGTCGCGCACGGGCGCGAGAATCGTCAGCTCCGGTGCGAGCGTGCGCAGCGCAACCTCGAAGCGCACCTGGTCATTGCCGGCGGCCGTGCAGCCGTGCGCAACGACTTTCGTGCCGAGCTTGCGCGCGTATTCCGCGATGGTCTGCGCCTGCATGACGCGTTCGGCGCCGACGCACAGCGGGTACATCTGGCCGCGCTTGATGTTGCCCATGATCAGGTACTTCAGCACCTGCTCGAAGTAGCCCTGCTTCGCCTCGACCAGGATGTGGTCCTGCGCACCGAGCGCACGAGCGCGCTGATCCAGCACATGCGCTGCATCCGCATCGATACCGCCCGTATCCACGGTCACCGTAATCACCGGGCGGCCGTAGTTGTCCTTCAACCACGGCACCAGGAACGAGGTATCGAGGCCACCGGAGAAGGCCAGCAGAATGGGTTCGGAGCCAGCGGGCAGAGTGTCGGTCATGGGAAAGAAGAAGTGACTGGTGAATGGTGAATAATGAATGGAAAGAAGCTTTTCCCTCGTCGCTCCGCGGGAAAGCGGGAGGGGCAATCTCAGATGCGGAAGATCTCGCGCAGACGCTCGCGCAGCTTGCGCTGGGCACGGACGTCCTCGGTCGCGACGAAAATCGTGTCATCGCCGGAAATCGTGCCGACCACTTCGGGCCAGTCGGACTTGTCGATGGCCACAGCGACGCTTTGCGCGGTGCCGGTGGTGGTCTTGACGACGGTCAGGGACTCGCCGGCCGTGCGCACCTCGACGACGAAGTTCGCCACTGCGGTGAAGTGATTCGAGGGCAGCGGCTCTTCGGAGGGCGTCAGGATGTAGTGATCACCCGCCTTGGCCACACCCAGCTCGCGCAGATCGCGGCTGACGCTGGACTGGGTCGCCTCAAATCCCTGCTTGTGCAATGCCTTCACCAGTTCGTCCTGGTTGCGCACGGTCGACTCCCGGATGATCCGGAGAATCGCAGCGCGGCGCGGCAGGGACTGGCGGATTTCGGCGGCCATGGCGAAGGTTCAGGAAATGCCCTATGCATAAAAACCCGCGCATGTTGCATAAATATGCAGGTGCTGTCAACGGGTCAGAAGATAGATAAGAAGGGAGTGACCACAAGGAGCACAAAGTGAAGGCAGAGAGCCAGAGGCTTGCCGGTCAGAGTCGTCCGACCAATGGCCACCAGGAGTCACAGGAGGCCAGCGCCAGAGATAGGGCGTTCCGACCTTTGTGTTTTTGTCGCTATGCCGGAATGCTCTTCCGCGATCGCCACAATCCGTCGATGGCGTAGATGGCGAGCGCGGTCCAGATGAGCGAAAAGCCGATCACGCGCGGGCCGCCGAAGGGCTCGTGGAAAGCGAACACGCCGAGCAGCAGCTGCAGCGTCGGGCCGATGTATTGCAGCAGTCCGACGGTCGAATACGGAATCCGCCGCGCCCCATAGGCAAACAGCACCAGGGGGATGGCGGTCACGGGCCCGCCGAGCAGCAGGAGCAGGTTCGTGCCGGCTCCCGCGTGTGCCATCACGCCGCTGCCGTGCATTTCGCACCAGACGAGGTAGCCGACGCCGAAGGGCAGCAGGAGCAGAGTTTCGGCGCCGAACCCGGCCAATGCGTCGACCTGCACAACCTTGCGTACGAAGCCGTACATGCCGAAGGTGAACGCCAGCACCAGCGAAATCCACGGCGGATGTCCTGCGCTCCATGTGAGCCAGGCAACCCCTCCGGCGGCAATCGCGACTGCGCTCCACTGCGCGCGGTTCAGCCGTTCCGACAGCAGCACCACGCCGAGCAGCACGTTGAACAGCGGGTTGATGAAATAGCCGAGGCTGGTCTCGACGACGCGGTTGTTGGCCACGCCCCACACATACGTGATCCAGTTGGCGCTGATGAGGCCGGCGCTGATGAAGAGTCGCAAACGGACCTTCGGATTGGCCAGCGCGGCGCGGATATTTCCCAGTTCGCCGCGCAACGCCAGCCAGGCCATGGCGAAAACGCAGCCCCACGTCAGTCGATGCGCCGTGACCTGCAGGACCGGGACTGCCTGCAGCCACTTCAGATAAATCGGCAGCACACCCCAGATGAAGAATGCACTGGCAGCCGCAGTCAGACCGCGGGCATCGGTACGGGTGGAGGCGGGAAGCGCGGCTACGCGAGTGTTCATGGCGGCTGGCTGCGGCAAGCGCAGGGCGCGTGATGATAGAGCAGCGAGCGCGCGGTGTGCGCACTCAGTTTCGCGAATCGATCGCAATACAGTGTTGCTCCCTTGTTCATGGCAGGCGAAGCTTCGGCATCGCAATCCCGTCAGCCGTCCAGATCATGCCTAACACTCTCGATTTCGCCCGACGCCTGCTGGCCCTGTCACAGAACGGACTGCATTTCACTGCCGGCGAATACGACCGCGAGCGATACCGGGAAATCGTCGAGATCGCCACGGCACTGCTCGCAGCGCAGTCGGAACACTCGGCGGAAGATATCCGGCAGACATGGTTCGTCGAAGATGGCTACGCAACGCCGAAGATGGACGTGCGCGGTGTGATCTTCCGCGACGACCGGGTGCTGCTGGTACGGGAGACCACGGACGGCAAGTGGTCGCTGCCGGGTGGCTGGGCCGACGTCAATGACTCGCCGTCACATGCGATCGAAAAGGAGATCGAGCAGGAGACGGGATTCACCGCGCGCGCCGTCAAGCTTGCCGCACTCTACGATCGCAGCAAGCACCCCCATCCGCACTACCTGTTCCATTCCTGGAAGGCCTTCTTCATCTGCGAGATCACGGGAGGTGCGCCCCGCACGAGCCACGAGACGGACGGCGTCGACTTTTTCCCGCTCGATGCCCTGCCGGAACTATCGATCGGTCGCGTCACCGCACCGCAGATCCAGCGCATGTACCAGCACCACCTGCATCGGGAGTGGGCGACGGAGTTTGATTGAGGATGGAGAGGTGACGTGTGACGGGTGACGAGTAAGAAACCGGAGGAGAGCGCTCGGGCTGAGGGCGGCGTGTCTCGCGTGTGCCCTCTGAACGCCTTGTCAAAGCTACTTGTAGTGGTACCACCAGTTGCCACTGTTCTCTGATGTGATTTCTCTTGCCAGTCCCCAGTCCCCAGTCCCTATCTCTCAATCGTATATTCCGCGTCCGCGCTCTGGATCTCGCCGGCTTCGATCTTGAACGTCCAGCGGTCACTGATCGTGTAACGCAGCTTGAAGGTGTTGATGGACTCCGTCAGCGAAATGCCGTAGCTGACGAACAGGCGCGGTGACAGGAACTTGCCGAGCACCAGCGAGGTATTTTTCTCGCCGGCGGCGTCGGTGGTGCTTTCGACGCCGACCTCCTCCAGCCCGATCTGTCTGCCAAGACGCGAAGCAAGGAAACCGCCGCCCTGCAATGCCAGCGTATCGGATGCCGACCGCATCGTTGCGGTGTCGCCGCTCTGCATGTTTTCGATGCCCCTGCCGACCAGCAGGTACGAGATGATGGCCGTCTGCGACATCGATGGTTCCGAGAAGAACGACAGTCGGGGTGTACGCAGCGTGCCGCGCACATTCATGCCGACCCTGATGTTCTCGATCTTGCGCTGTGCTTCGATGTCCAGGCCCGGATCGTCGAGTGTCGAGGCATCGAACAGCAGGCGGCCACGCGTGATGTCCAGCTTCTGGCCATACGCCTCGTAGCGGCCATCTGCGACACTCAGTTCCCCGCGGCCGATCGGCGTCTCACCGGTCACGATCGTCGTGCCCACACCGCCGACGATCCTTCCTTGCAGGCCGAACGCGTCCACCCGCACGTCGTCGCCCATGCGGATGCGGATCTCGCTGCGAACGGTCAGCCGCCCCTGCTGTTCCGCGACCGTTTCGCCGACGTAGCGCGCGTCCGGCGATGCCATCACGGCGCCGCTCAGGTTCACGGGCTGAATGCGTGCGCTGGGGATGAGAACGTCGCCGGCGACATTGATCTCGCGGCCATCGATGCGGAATCGCAGATCGGGGGATGCGACGACGCGATACTCCGGCAGATCCGACACCAGCAGGTTCTGCCCGGTCAGGTGCAGATCGCCGCGCAGCACCCGCTCCTCCCACAGGAAGTGCCCGTTGACGCCGAGCCGTCCTTCGCCCGCGGTGCCGGAGCCGCGGAAGTCGAGCCGGTTGCTGGCGAGATCGGCCACCAGGTTGAGCTGGCGCAGCGCCAGGTTGACCCGGAAGGAGTCGAACGCACCGTTGGTGAGTTCGATACGGCCCGAGATCTCGGGTGCCGCCAGCGTACCGCGCACGTCCATGTTGGCCGTCAGCAGTCCGGCGGCGTTGTCGATCTCGGTGAAGACGATCGGCAGGATGTTGGCGTCGGCAGCGCGCGCACGCACGTCCCCCGTCAGTGGCAGGTGCAGCAGGTCATTGCTGCCGTTGCGCGCGATATGCGCGTTCGCATACAGGAATGTGTCTTCGAAGGCCTGGATACCGAGCGAGAAATCGAACTTCGCCGCCGTCGCAGTTGCCGACAGACCGCCGTTGCCGAGATTCAGCGTTTCCGGGTCGGCGCCGGGCGGCTTGTAGATGATGGCCGCGTCGATGATGCGCGCGCCCGCATCGAGGAGCCACGGCTGACCGGGTGTGCCGGATGCGTGGACACGCCCCTCGATACGCCCGGAATATTCCGCTTCCGGTCCGCTGGGCGGCAGGACTACCGCGAGTGGAATCTCGTAGCCCGAAACCGTTCCTTCCCACGGACCGTTGCGCTGCCATTTGCCGGCGGCGCAGAACTGTCCGTGCCCGAGCGCTAGACAGAGCTTGTCCACCGACAACCGATCGCGGGCGATCAGGAAGCTGGCCGGTTGCGGCATCGTGAGCGCTTCGCCGCTCTTGCGGCCGTTGCTGATGTCGCTCGCCAGCAGAGTGCCGCCCCACGTCTGATCTGCGTAGCGACCGTCGATGCGCAGGTTCACGCGCGGTGCCGGAGTGGCTGCGTCGCCGATACCGACGATGCTGATGTCCATCTGGTGATTCGTCGCGACACCGTGACCGTCGATGTGCAGCGATTCGATGAAGGGTTCGGCCTGACCGGCGGAGCGCATCACCACTGACAGCCGCGATGAGTTGCGGCCGCTCAGATCGACATCGCCATCGGCTGTCACCGTGGCGATCCGCCACTCGCCGTACTGCAGATCGTCGCCGTTGATCTTTGCGACTACGTGAGGTGCCCGGGTCGTGCCCTTCGCACTGCCCACGATTTCGATGTGGCCGCGTGCCTGCGGCAACAGGGTTTGCAGCGACGGCGCCTTGAAAGCCAGGTCGACATCGATGGTGTCGTTGATGACGCCGTTGACGGAGCCGTGCGCATCGCCGAATTGCAGGGCCACGTTGCGTGCACGCCAGCCGCTGCGACTGCGCTCGAGGCGACCGTTACCGCGCACCGGCTGGCCACGCAACGTGCCGGTCAGGCCGGCGAGATTCGCTGCGAACAGCGCCTGCCGGTCGAGGCCCTCGCCGCGGGCATCGAGATTGAAGCTGACATTGCCACCGAACTCGGCATTGAGATGCCCGGGATTGATGCGTGCGGCGCGCGCGGACAACGTCCAGGCGCGCGGCTGGGCCAACTGCAGCGATGCACTGCCCGTGATCGATCCATCGAGCGACTGCAGTGTGTATTCGCGCATCGTGAACCCGTCGCGGTTCAACATGCCGCGCGCCTGCGCATCGGCTTCCAGGGGCTGCGCGGTCTTCGTGAGTTCTGCGGGCACTGCGACATGGGCTGTGAGGTCGTAGTCGTACGGCAGTGGCCCGCGCAGTGTCAGGTTCCCCGCTGTACTGCTCGCGACTGCGGTGCCGTCCAGCGGCCATTGCAGATTGGTCCAGCGCGCGGCGACATCGAGCGTCGGCGCATCACCGTCGAAGGTCACCGAGCCGGATGCATGGATGCGAGCCGGCGTGTTGTTGACCGCAACCTCAGCAGCACCGAGTTGCAGTACGCGGTGCGCGTACTTCCCGTGGATGTCCACGGTGAAGTCGCGTCCGGACCACTCGGGTATCCCGATGTTGCCCGCAGCGCGAATGCCGTCCGCCCGGGCGTCGACCTTGAGCGCGACGTTGCGAAACGAAAATGGCGGCTTCTCCATCCAGGGCTGCAGGGAAATGGCTGGTGCGGCCACGCTGCCGTTGATGTGCCAGTGATTGTCGGGTCGCGTGAACATCGCATCGACATTCACGACGTCGGGACGCAGCACCGTTGCCTGGATCGCCAGTTGGTCAATGGTGCCGCTGGTCTGCACGCTGGCGGCTACTTCGGTGCCGCGTTCCAGGTGCAGGTTGCCGTTGACTCGCATCTCCAGGCCGAGCGGCCGCTGTGCCACCAGTCGCCCTTCGCCCGCAAGGTTGAACCGCGGCGCTTCCACCTGGAACTCGCGGATACGCAGCAGACTCGGGCTGATGCGAACGCGGCCGCGCAACCGCGTCGCATCGACCGCCGTGCCATCGACGTTCACGTAACGCAGTCCCGTCAGGTCCATGCCGCGGACGTCGACGCGCAGGAAGCCCGGCAGGAAGTGCGGCGGCTTGTCGCTCGGCGGCGTGGGCGCATTGCGGATTTCAACCAGCGTGTCCCGCGCGGTGAACGAGCTGACGTGAACGGTCTGCACCAGCAGTTCGCGGATCCGTACCCATACGACGATGTCGTTCGACACGATGTGCACGTTCGGCTTGTCGAGTTCGAACCGCTTGATGTACAGCGGTCCGGCGAGCGTGCCCGACAAGCCTTCGATCCGCACGCCGTAGTGCTCCAGTCGTCCGAGCTGCGAGGCGACCATCGAGAGTCCCGCCGGCGTGTACAGCAGCGTGCCGACGAGCGCGAGCGGGGTCACGATCAGCACGGCCAGCACGATGTAGATCCACTTGCGCATGCCGGATCTGTTCAGAGCAGCGTTGATATGAAGATATGCAGGCGCGGATTGCGATCAGGCTGGGAGAGCGCCTGCGCGACATCCAGGCCGAGACTGACGACCGCGACGTGAAAACGCACGCCCAGGCCGGCGGAGTATTCCAGCGGGTCACCGAAATTGTTGAAGGCGTTGCCGAAGTCGTAGAACGCGGCCACGCCGAAATTGCGCGGCAGGGCGCGCTCGATTTCGAGAGTGCCGGTCAGCAGGTTGCGGCCGCCGATGCTGTTGCCCTTGTCATCCTTGGGGGAGAGCTCGTTCAGTGCGAAACCGCGTACGCTGCGGTCGCCGCCGGCGAAGAAGCGCTGCGATGCAGGCAGCTCGGAGAAGTTGTCGACCCAGCTCGCGCCCAGCTCCAGCCGCCCGCGCAGGCTCCAGCGTTCCGAGAAACGGTAGACGCGCTCGACCTGTGCACGGAACTGCAGGAACGAGGAGTCGGAACCGAACGAGCTGGGCGAGCCGCGCAGTTCGGCGTAGACCGTGTAAGGGCGCACCTTGCCGCCCAGAATGTAGTTCGGCATCGTGGCGAAGCTGATGCTGGGAATGATCAGGAAGGCGGTGCTCGTGGTTTCCGGTTCGGTCGTCGTGGCGGGCACCGTCGTTTTTTCATCCGACAGTGTGACAAACAGCACTCTCTGCCAGCGGCCGATCACCTGTGTGAGGCCGGCGCCGACTTCGGCGCGCTGGCTTTGCGTGTCGCCCCTTTCCTCGTTCGTGAGTGCGGCGCTGAACTCGAGCTTTTCCAGCGCGACGTCCATCACCGGAATCACGTAGCGCCCGGAGATTCCGCTCAGCACCGAGGAGCCGATCAGTTCCACCTTGGCGCGATGGCCGTGCGGGTTGACGTACCGATCGTCCCACGTGAACTTGCCGCGGGCGCGCGTGTCGGTCGCGTAGCCGAGGGAAGTGCTGTAACGGTGGCGGCGGTTCGGCTGCGCGGTGATGGTGACGGGTACGGTACGAGTCACGGGGTCCGGATCGCCGCTTTCGATCTCGACACCTTTGAAGTACTGACTGTCGTCCAGCACGTACTGCGTGCGCAGCAGCGAGTCGAGCGTGTACGGATCGCCTTCCCTCATGCGCAGCAGGCGGCTCATGGCACTGTCGGTAATCACTTCCTGCTGCGTGGAGATCGCGCCGTAGTAGTAGCGCTCGCCGGTTTCCAGTTCGAGCGTGACCGTCGCGCGCCGCTCGTTGCGGTCGATCAGCAGTTCATTCCTCGTCAGGCGGGCATCGAGAAAGCCTTCGTTGCGCGCGACGCGCAGCAGGTTGGCTTTCACCGCTTCGTAGGTGCCGTGATTCAGTCGCAGGCCCGGCTTCAGGGCGCGCGCTTCGATGATTTCCTGCAGAGCACGTTCGCTTTCACCAGGGCCGGTGACTCTGACCGACACCTCGGACAGGCGTACCGGCCGCCCCGGGGTGATGTGCAGGGTGACCCTCCAGTTGCCGCCGGTGTTGACGGTCTCAAAGGTGACTTCGGGTTCGTAGAAGCCCAGCGGTTCGAGCGCCCGGCGCGTTTCCGACACGATGCGCCGTTGCAGGCGGCCCATCACCTCCGGGCTGATGTCAGGGCGATCGGCGTAGCGCGTGAGACTGAGGAAGGCGCGCACATTGTTGGCGATTTCCGGCGTCACGTCGGGAATGTCGATGTCGATCCTCGCAACCGCAGGCGAGGACAGCAGTGCCGTCAACAGGCACGCGCATGCGGCAGTCGACCTCCGGATACGCAGGGCCGTCGAGGGGCGGGTCCGCGGCGCGGCTGCAAACGTCAACCGCGGCGCACCCCCTGCAATCATTCTGGAGATGAATCGAAGGATGTGTCGGGCGCTACTGCGTGGCTGGGATCCTCGGCCTCGAACCACACTTCGGGCACTTCGGCGCTGGTAAATTCGAAACGGCTGGTGCCACTCTGCACGCCGGCTGCATCGAAGCGGCGCTCGTGCAGCACCGTGCGCCCATTGCGCTCCACGAGCAACAGGCTCGAGCAACGCGTGCCATAGCGTTCGTTGACAATGAACGGAGACGACACGACGCGTTCCCAGTCGGCTGGCAGGCCGGTCGACGGCAGGTTGTCGATCGGCGCCTGCTCGCGGTCGCCGAGCATGGCAAACACATCCTCGCTCTGGATTTCCGGCTCTGCGAGCAGCGCCGCAAACCGCTCGCGCGTGCGCGCCAGTTTTGGCCACGGCGTGTCGAGCAGATGGTTGCTCAGCCCGTACACCCCCGGAGCGAGTGCCGTGGGCGCTTTCGGCCCCCGATTGGAGAAGTAGTACAGAGCACGTGTGCCGCCGACGAGCAGGTTGAACCCGGAATAGCGCAGTGCCGCGCCGCGCAGGTCGTCGAGGAATTCCTTCGGTGATGTCGCGCCTGTCAGGAATCTGGGGACCAGACCGCCGCGCGACGGCGCGTTGTCGACGGGGGCCTGCAGATCGCGATAGTTCGTGACGACGCCGAAGCGACCGGAACGCGCCACTCCGAGCCAGGTGCCGCTCGCCTTCAGGTCCCGCCCGCCCAGGATGCGCGGGTCATCCTGCCACCAGTTCAGCGGTGCAGCGGCGCGGTCATGAAACTCATCGCGATTGCCGGCAAGGACCAGCCGGTAGCGGGGGTGGGATTTCCAGGCAAGAACTAGCAGGCACATCAGGGCAAGCGCATGGCGGGTGGCGGAAATGACGGATAGTAGCGGCGAAACGTCAACGCTGCCTGAACCAGGCACGGCGTCACTGCCGCGATTCTACGTACGAATTCAGGCGTCTGCAGCGCCGGAGAACCCGCCCGGCTATCCCTTCGGCATCTGCCACAACCGTGCATGCGGTTCTTCACGCAGCGGTGTCGCCGATCCGGCGTCGTACCAGTCCTCGATCAGCCGGAACGAGATGGACACCGGATTGGGCAGCGCAACTTCCCCCGCGGCAATTTGCGCACGCGTCAGCCAGCGAACGTCCTCCAGTTCGTCATCGATGCGCTGAATCCCGGTCCGTGAAGCATGCGCGGTGAAGCCGAGCATCAGTGAAGAAGGAAACGGCCAGGGCTGCGACGAGTGATACTCGCTGGCATCGATCAGTACGCCGGTTTCCTCCAGAACCTCGCGCGCCACGGCGTCCTCCAGGCTCTCACCCGGCTCGACGAACCCGGCGATGGTCGAGTAGCGACCTTCGGGCCAGGAAGCCTGGCGGCCCAGCAGCACCCGTTCGCCATCGGTCACGAGCACGATCACAGCCGGGTCGAGACGCGGGAACTGCTGGTTCCCGCAACCGGGATCGCCGCACTGGAGGACATGTCCGGCCTGCGTTGCGACGGTACGGGAGCCGCAGCGACCGCAGTAGCGATGGCGTTCGCGCCACAGGACCATGGCGCGCGCATAGGCGAGGATGCCGGCTTCATCGCGAACCATGTCGCCGGCGACGCTGCGCAGGTCGCAGAATTCGCCGCCTGTCTGCAGTTGTGGCGTCTGCGTCGCCGGCATTTCGACGGCGAAGCAGAGCTGGCCG
>Ga0126377_10003523_pt1 | contig 11111 bp, 4 predicted proteins | sample PanSoiMetPlot_22_FD_92647 | JGI IMG/M metagenome (GOLD analysis project Ga0126377, IMG submission 92647) | Tropical forest soil microbial communities from Panama - MetaG Plot_22 | ecosystem: Environmental > Terrestrial > Soil > Tropical forest > Bulk soil | place: Panama | collected 2016-02-17
CGAAAAGAAATTGGCCGAAACAATCATTCCATCAAGTTGTTCCGGTTCTCCCTGCCCCGTCAAGGTGAAGGACATCGACCGATATGCCGCCATTTCGGTGAATGATCGATTTTGCGACTGGTAATCAAGAAATTCCGCCGGGGAAAAGGCTTGATTCCCTTGCGTCTGCCCTTCCCAGACGGCGACGAGTTGCTCGGCGTCTTTGTAGGGCAGGGGGCGCAATAACACAGTATTGACAACACTAAAGATCGCGGTATTCGCGCCAACGCCTAAGCTGAGTGTGAGTACAGCGAGCGCAACGAAACTCGGCTGTTTCATTAAGCTGCGCGCGCCAAAGCGTACATCTTGCCATAAGGTTTCCATACGTCGTCTCCTTCTGGGGCTGTTATCGGGTCGCCAGGGAACTTGTTCTCGCAACCGCGCGGCAAGCGGTCGTTCCGCGCGACTCAATTCACATTCCAGCAACCGCCAGTCATAACTCCGCACGGCTCGCGCCTCGGCCTCCGCCGCCGATAAGCCATCCGCGAGCGCGTCTTCGTAGGCGGCTTCCAGATGCAGCGCCTGTTCCTCGACGATTTCGATCTCGCGTTCGGGCGACAGACGCAAGACCGCGAGATGTTCGCGCACGATGTGGTTCCAATTCGGCATAGAGTCATTCGTGGCGTAAGGCTGTGAGCGGATCAACCTTCGTCGCCCGCCGCGCGGGTATGTAACAAGCCAGCAGCGCGACTCCTGTCAGCGTCAGCGGAATGCTCACAAACGTCAGCAGGTCGGTGGGGCTGACGCCGTAGAGCAAATTCCCCAGCACGCGCGTCAAAGCCAGGGCGGCGACTACGCCCAAGCCGATGCCGACGAGCGCCAGTCCCATGCCTTGTCGCACGACCAGCTTGAGCACGTCGGATGTTTGCGCGCCCAGCGCCAGGCGAATCCCGATTTCACGCATCCGGCGCGCGACCAAATAAGCCATTACGCCGTACAGACCCAGCGAAGCCAGCAACAAGGCCAGCAGCCCAAAGAAGCTCGAAAGCATCGCGATCAGCCGTTCCTGGTAAATGGATTGCGCCACCAAATCGGTAAACGTGCGCACGTTGTACACCGGCAGATTCTTATCCAGCGATTCCACCTCGCGCCGAATGGCGTCGACCAAATTCGTCGGCTTGCCCATCGTTCTGACGTGCAGCGTGAGTTCGGCGCTCGTGGCTGTCGGTTGCGCTAATGGAACATAGACCGTACGCGGCGCCTGTTTCTTCAAGTCCCGATACTTTGTGTCCTTGATGACGCCGATGATTTCGCGCTCCGGCTTCTCGCCGACGCCGATGCGCCGGCCCAGGGGATTGTCATTGCCAAAAAAATCGCGGGCCAAGGTTTCGTTGATCACTGCGACTTTGGGCGCGCCGGCTTCGTCATGCACGTTGAAATCGCGGCCTTTCAAAAGTGGAATGCCCATCGTTTCGAAAAACTTCGGCCCGACTTTTTTCGCCGAGACGCTCATGTCTTGGCCGGCCGCCGCCTTGTAGCCTTCGACCTCAATGCCATCTACCCAGGCGCCACCCATCAGCGGCATGTCAGCGAAGCTGGCCGTCTGCACACCGGGCAGTCTGTCGACCCCTTCGAGCAGTTGCGCATAGAAGCTCTTGATCCGCTCCGGGCTGTAACCATTGAGGCCGGGATTCATCGAGAGCAGCAAAACTTTGTCGGCCCGAAAGCCGAGGTCTATGCCATTCAGATTTTGCAGCGTGCGTATAAAGAGGCCCGCGCCGATCAATAGCAATAACGAAAGCGCGACTTGGGCGACGACCAATAGCTTGCGCAACTCGAAGCCGCCGCCGGCGCCGGTTAAGGTCGGGATTTCATTTTTTAGCGCCTCAATCAAGTTCGGGCGCGTGGCCTGTAGCGCGGGCGCCAAGCCAAACAGAATGCCGGTCAATACCGCTACGCCGAGATTGAAACCGAGCACGCGCAGGTCGGGCTGAAGTTCGAGCGTGAAGCGGGCCTGCGACAAAAAACTCAATAGAAAATCGACTCCCCAGAAAGCGAAGAGCAGGCCGAACAACCCGCCCAAGAACGAGAGCAAAAAGCTTTCGGTCAGCAATTGAGCGACCAAACGGGCGCGGCCGGCGCCCAGGGCCAGCCGCACGGCGATCTCTTTTTGGCGAGCCGTGGCGCGGGCCAGCAAGAGATTGGCAATGTTGGCGCAGGCAATCAGCAATACCAGCCCGACCGCTCCCATCAAGACGAGCAGCGGTTGTTTGAATTGATTGCGCAGGCCCGACAACCCTTGGCCGGCCGGGCGCAATTGGATGTGTTGACCCAAAAGAAAATCGCGTAACTTCGGACTGAGTCCCGGCGCGTCCCTGTTGATCTGTCGGTAAAGCGCATCGGCGCCGGCCTGGGACTGTTGTGCGCTCACACCAGACTTCAGGCGCGCCATAAGATTGACCCAAAAGTTATTCCGCATTTGTAATCGATCCGCCAGGCCTGATACTTGTGGCTGCATCATCATCGGCGCCCAGAGGTCAGGCGCAGCGCCCACCTCTACGCCGAAAAAGCCGTGGGGCGCCACGCCAACTATCGTGAAAGGGTAGCCGTTGAGACGGACTGTTTCACCGACCACGTTGGGATTGCCGGCGAATCTACGTTGCCAGAAACTGTGGCTAAGGATAGTCACCGGATGCGCGCCTGGCGACTTGTTGTCATCGTCAGTAAAGACTCGGCCAAGCAGCGGCTGTACGCCCAGCACAGAAAAGAAATTCCCTGAGACCAACTGCCCGGCGACCCGCTCCGTCTGTCCGTTTCCGCTGAGATTGAGCGCCACGCCACTGTAAGCAAGTATGCCGGAGAAGACCTGGTTGCGCTCGCGCAGGTCTTGAAACAACGGGTAGGAAAAGGCAATGCGATTTTCTCCATCTCTCGCCGTCTTGGACAAAGCGACAAGCTGGGCGGGGTCTTTGACCGGCAACAGTTTGAGCAACACTGCGTCGATCAGACTGAAGATGGCTGTGTTCGCCCCGATACCCAAAGCTAGCGTAATGACGGCGATCAACGTGAAACCGGGCCCCTTCAGTAACATCCTCGCGCCGAAGCGCAAGTCTTGTAACAGCGATCCCATTCTCAGTCCCCCTCTTCTTTCGATCATTTCTAGCGGTGGTTGCAGCACCCTCGCGGCCGACGGCCGTTCCGCCCGGCTCAATTCACATTCAAGCAATCGCCAGTCGTAACCGCGCATGGCTCGCGCCTCGGCTTCAGCTTCCGATAAACCGGCGGCTAGCGCGGCTTCGTAGGCGGCTTCCAGGTGCAGCGCCAGTTCCTCGACGATTTCAATCTCGCGCTCGGGCGGCAGGCGCAAGACCGCGAGATGTTCGCGCACGATGTGATTCCAATTCGGATTCATGGCGCCCCTCACGCTGGGTTGATTTTGGCCACGCGATCCAGCGCGGCGAAAAAGTCCGACCACGTTTGCCGTTGTTCATTCAGCGCTTTTTTGCCTTCCGGCATAAGTTTGTAATACCGCCGTCGCCGCTGCCCGGCCTTTTCGATCCACGTCCCTTTGATCAGTCCGCGTTTTTCCATCCGGTAGAGCAGCGGATAGAGCGACGCCGGGTGAAATTGAAGCACGCCGTCCGATCGCTCTTCGATCAGCTTGGCGATTTCGTAGCCGTGACGCGGTCGGTCTTCGACCAGCGCCAAGATCAACATTTCCGTGCTGCCGCGTTTGACTTCGTTATCAAGCATAGCAATCGCCTCCATATATTTCGTCGCCACATATAGTCCCGCAACTGTGAATTGTCAATGGCGCGGCGCACAGTTTGGCGAGAAATTATTGTTTGTTTGGATCACGCGTGGACCGCGCGCTTGCGGCGGGCTTTCGATTTCGCGATCGGGCGGCGAGCGCGATGGAGCAAGGTGTTCGCGCGCAGTCTGATTTCAATTCGGAGCAGTTCAGTTGTGGCGAAGCGCGACCAGCGGATCAACCTTCGTCGCCCGACGCGCTGGAAGCCAGCACGCCGCCAGCGCCACCAGCGCCAGCGCGCCGATGACCAGCGCGAACGTGAGTGGATCGCGCGCGCTCACATCGTAGAGCAAACTGTTCAGCCAGCGCGTCAACGCCAACGCCGCGACCGCGCCGAGCGCCATGCCGACGAGCGCCAGCGAAAGCCCTTGCCACAGCGCCATTCGCAGAATGTCTCGACGCTGCGCGCCCAGCGCCATTCGCACGCCGATCTCCCGCGTTTGCTGGCTGACCGCGTAAGACACGACGCCATAAACGCCGATGGCCGCCAACAGCAAGGCGACTATCGCAAAAATGCCTATCAGCCACGCAGAGAAGCGGCGCGTAAAAGCGGCGGGCGTCTGCGCCATCAGCGTTTCCATCGTCTGGACGTTGAAGATCGCCACATCCGGCTCCAGCGCGCGGCAACGCTCGCGCACAGCATTGGCGAGCGACGCCGCGTCGCCGTTGGCGCGTATCACGAGGTTGGCGAAAATTGAAGCGTTTTGCGTGAAGGGCACATACAGCGCCGGGCGGATGGCTTGATCCAGCTGCGTGACTTTTACATCACCGACCACGCCGACAATTTCCATCGTCGCATTCGGAAAGCCGGGAAACTTCAACTGCCGGCCTACCGGATCACGCCCGCCGAGCAATTTGTCCGCCAATGATTTGTTGATGATGCCGACCTGTTTGGCATTGGCTTGATCGCTCTCCGCAAATGCCCGTCCCTGCAAGAGCGGAACGCCGAGCGCCGAAAAGTAATCGGGGCTGACGACTCGGTAATTGGCGTTGGTCTCCTGGCCGGGCGGTGGGATGGGTTCACCTTCGACCGTGAAGCGTGTGGTGTTGCCGGGTTGCAGCGGCAATATATCCACCGTTCCCACGCCCTTAACGCCTGGCGCCGTGGCCAGGCTTTCCCGCAGTTGTTGGAAGTAAGCGATGTCGCGCTGCGTTTCGGTATATTTGCTGGCGGGCAACACGACAGTCATGGTCAGCACATTGGCCGGATCGAAACCGATGTTGACCCGCATCAAGCGCAGCATGCTTTTCATCATCAAGCCCGCGCCAGCCAGCAGGACGACAGCCAACGCGATTTCCGTCACGACCAACGCGCCGCGCAACCGCCGCCGCGAGCCGCCGCCCGTACTGTGTCCGCCTTCTTTCAAGGCTTCCTGCAAATCGAGCCGCGACGCTTCGAGCGCGGGCGCGAGACCGAACACGAAGCCCGTCAGCGTGGCCAGCGCGAGCGCGAATAGCAAAATGCCCGTATCGAGTCGCAGCGTGGCAAAGAACGGCAAGGCGAGGAGTTGATTTTGCGGTAAGGCCGCGATCAGCGCATCCAGCCCCAACCGGGCGATCAGCAAGCCGCCGAGTCCGCCAAGCAGAGACAACAATCCCGCTTCGGTCAGCAACTGCCGGATGATGCGACCGCGCGTTGCGCCGAGCGCGGCGCGCAGCGCCATATCTTTTTGCCGCGCGAGCGAACGCGCCAGCAACAGGCTGGCGACATTGGCGCAGACCATCAACAAGACGAAGCCGACCGCCGCCAGCAGCGCCAGCAGCATGGGTTTGATCGCGCCGGTGACCTGCTCCTGCAACGGGGTCAGCAACAGGCGCGTGCCTGCGTGCGATTCCTTGTGCTCTTCAGCGATGCGCGCGGCGATCGCGCCGGCTTCGGTTTGCGCCTGCTCGAGGCTGATCCCCGCGCGCAACCGCCCGATCAAATTCGTACCATGCATAAACCGGCGCGTGATCTGGTTCTGCGTCGGCTGATACGGCAACCACAAATCCGCCGGGCGCAGCGCAAACTGAAAGCTCGGCGGCAAGACGCCAACGACCGTGTATGGCGTGTTGCCGATCGTCAACGTTTGCCCGATGACGCCCTTGGCGCCGCCGAACAGCCGGCGCCACAAGCTGTAGGTCAACACTGTCACCCGCTCCGCCCCCGGCTGGTCTTCGCCCGCGCGGAAGGTGCGACCGAGCAGCGGCTCGACCCCCAGCACCGTGAAGAAATTGGCGGAAGCCGCCGGCGCGAAGACGCGCTGGGGGTCGCCGCGCCCGGTCAGAATCCCGCCGCCGCCGGTATACGCCGCGAGGCCGTCGAAGGACTGGCTCCGCTGATAATCCTGATAATCGGGATAAGAGAATTCGCGCTGCGCATAGTCCTTTTGCGGCGTCGTCTCGAACAAGTGAACCAGCCGCTCCGGCGCTTGATACGGCAAGGCGCGCAGCAGCGCCGCATTGACGACCGTGAAAATCGCTGTATTCGCGCCGATGCCCAGCGCCAGCGTGACGACAGCAACTAACGTAAAACCGGGTTGCTTGAGCAACATTCGCGCGCCGAAGCGCAGGTCTTGCCATAGGTCTGTCATCATATTTGCCCTCCGATTGGTTCCGAGTACGATGGGTTCGGGTGTGATCCGCCGCTCGGCGCGCCGCAGTTCATGCGCTAACAACTCACTCCCGTCCAATTCGGTAAGTGTTTGGCGATAGGCTTCCGCTTCAGTCGCGCCGCCTGCCAGTAGCTCGGCGCAGTAGTCTTCGAGATATTGCGCCAATTCCTCGACAATGGCGGCTTCGCGCATCGGCGCAAGATGCAAGTCCAGAAGACGCCGTCTGATCTCTGGTTTCCAGTCAGGCACGATTGATTTCCTTTTTTATTCCACAGCCTGGTTCATGCCCGCCTACTCCTGTCTCAATGCGACCAGCGGATCAACCTTCGTCGCCCGACGCGCCGGTATCCAGCAGGCCACAAAAGCGACGATGGTTATCAACAGCGCGATAACGCTGAAGGTCAATGGATCGGCCGCGCTCACGCCAAACAACAGCGTCTTCAGCAAGCGGGTCAACGCCAGCGCCCCCCCCAATCCGGCGCCTACGCCGATCAACGTCAGCGTCATTCCCTGTTTCACCACTAGCTTGAGCATATCGTGTGATGGCGCGCCTAAAGCCATTCGGATGCCAATCTCGCGCGTCCGCTGCGTGACGGAATAAGAGATCACGCCGTATATGCCGACGGCGGTCAGGAGCAACGCTACGCCGGCGAAGAGCAGCAACAAGAGCGCATTGAAGCGCGGGCGCCCCACCGCTCCGCTGACATACTCATCGAGCGTCTTGACCTCGAAGACGGGCAGTTCCCTGTCCAGCGCCTTAACTTCGGTCCGCGCGGCGCCGATGAGGCTGCGCGGATCGGCGTCGGTTCGCAGCGCGACCCACATCCCGGTGGTGACGGCGAGTTGCGGGTACGGCATATAAACTTCGGACGGAACGTCCGCCGTCAAGCTGCGGTACCTGACATCGCTGACAACGCCAATGATTTCGCGGATCGGAACGTCGCCCGGCCCGGCCGCGACGTCCGGGCGGATGCGTTTGCCGATCGGGTCCTCGTTCGGAAAGAAGCGCCGAGCGAGCGTCTCATTGATGATCGCGACGGGCCGCGCATTCTGACCATCGCGCGCGTTGAAGTCGCGCCCTTTGATCAGCCGAATGCCCAGTGTGCGGAAGTAATCAGGCAGGACGATCTGGCAATCAATTTGCGGACGGTCGCCAGGCGCGACGGGCCGCCCTTCAATGTCAAGACCAGTTGCGATACCGCTGTTACCGAAGGGCAATCCGAAAGTGACGCTTGCGCTATGCGCTCCGGGCAGATCCTGTAAGCGCGCTTGCAATCGTTCGAAGAAGGCGACGGCCTGCGGGTCGGAGTATTTGCTATCCGGTAGACTGAGCCGGAACGTGAGCGTTTGCCGCGGATCAAAGCCAGGGTTGACTTTCAACAAGCGCCAGAAGCTGTTGAGAAGCAACCCTGCTCCGACCATCAATATAAGGGCGATGGCGACTTCGGCGATCAACAATGCGCCGCGCAACCTTGCGCCGCGCGGGCCTTCGCCGCTATGCCCACCCTCCTTGAGCGTTTCCGTCAATTCCGTTTTAGCGGCTTGCAGCGCCGGAGCCAGCCCGAAGATCACCCCGGTCAGGAGCGAGACCAGCAAGGTGAAACCGAATACGCGACCATCCAGGCGGATGTCCTGCAAGCGCGGAATGTTTTCCGGGCAGATCGAAAGCAGCGACTCCATGCAACTCCACGCCAACAACCAGCCACACGCGCTTCCGGCCAGAGCGAGCAGGACGCTCTCCGTAAGCAGTTGCCGAATGACGCGCCCGCGACTCGCCCCCAGCGCGGCGCGCAGCGCGATTTCACGCCGCCGCGCCGTCGCACGCGCCAGCAGCAAGTTGGCGACGTTGGCGCACGCAATCAACAAGACGCATCCGACTGCGCCGAAGATTATCAGCAACGGCCTCCGCACATCGCCCACTATCTGTTCGAGCGCCGGTACAAGACGCGCTCCATGATGAGCGTTGTCATCGGGATATTGCCGCTCCAGGCTGCGCGCAATGCCATCCATCTCCGCCTGCGCCTGGGCGCCGCTCACGCCGGGCTTGAGCCGCCCAATCACGCTCAGATAGGCCAACCCGCGCTGCGCCGTCATCGGGTCATTGCCGGTCGCGTCGTGCGCAATCGTCGTCCACAAGTCCACCGGCTCCGCTGCTATGGGAAACTGAAAACCGGCCGGCGCCACGCCGACGACGGTGAGGCTGCGATCATCGAGCGTGATGTTTCGCCCGATCACCTGCGGGTCGGAGTTGAAGCGGCGGCGCCACAAACCGTGACTGAGGATCACAACGGACGCGCCGGCATTGTCCTCTTCCGTGCGGAAGCTTCGTCCCAGACTCGGCGAAACGCCGAGCAACGCGAGCAAATCCGCCGAGGCGACTACGCCCTTCAAGCGCGCTGGCTCATCGCTACCCGTGAGCGTGAAGTTGCGGTCGCGGAAAGCCGCCAATCGCTCAAAACTCCCGCTCTGCGCGCGCAAATCCACAAAGTTCGGATAGGAAACGCTGCTGAGGCCATCGCCTTTGCGGGAATCTACAGTCCCCAACATCATCAATCGTTCTGCTTCCCGGAATGGCAGCGGGCGCAGCAACACTGCGTCAACGACACTGAAGATGGCGGTATTGACGCCGATGCCCAGCGCCAGCGTCAGCGTCGCAATCAACGTAAAACCGGGTTGTTTCGCTAACATCCGCGCGCCGAAGCGCAAATCTTGCCACAGGTCTGCGATCATATTTGTCCTCCGATTGGTTCCGAGCGTGATGGGTTCGTGAGGGACTTGCCGCTCCCCGCGCCGCAGTTCATGCGCCAACAACTCACTGCCACTCAATTCGGCGAGTGTTTGTTGATAAGCCTCCGCTTCAGTCGCGCCGCTTGCTAGAAATTCCGCGTAGCAGTCCGCTAAGTACAGCGCTAGCTCTTCAATAATCGCGGCCTCGCGCGTTGGCGCGAGATGCAAGCCTACGAGCCGTCGCCTGATTTCTGATTTCCATTGCGGTTTCATATTTGACATTGCCTCGTCGCTTTTCATCGTTATTCACTGCGCAATGCAATCAGCGGATCAACCTTCGTCGCCCGCCGCGCCGGAATCCAGCAGGCCAACAGCGAAACTCCAAGCAGCAACAGGACGACCACGCCGAACGTCAACGGATCGGTCGGCTTCACTTCATAGAGCAGGCTTTCGAGGTAGCGCGTCAGCGCGAACGCCCCGCTCAAACCGATCCCTATGCCGACGCCCGCCAGCCCCATTCCCTGACCAATGACCAGACGGAACACGGCGCCTGGACGCGCGCCCAGCGCCAGTCGAACGCCCATCTCATGCGTGCGCTGCCGCACGGCGTTGGCCAGAACCCCGTAGATACCTACAGAAGCCAGCAAAAGCGCCACCACAGCGAAGAGCCCCAACAGGATCAGATTGAAGCGCGGTTGCGCGACCGTCTGGCCCAGCGTCTGCTCAGCGGCGCCAACGTCAAAGACCGGCGCCGCGCTGTCCAGCGCCTGCGCCTCGCGGCGCACAGCCGCCGCCAACGCCAGCGGTTCGGCGGTTGTGCGCACGACCAGGCTCATTGTTCTTGACGGGCCTTGCGCTTGTGAATAGTAGGCTTCCGGCTGAGTTTCCTCGTTCAACTGGTGGAGCGACACATCGCGGACGACGCCGACGATCTCAGACAGGGGCCCTTTTTGCGACGCGCCTATTAGGAGTTGAATGCGTTTGCCCAGCGGGCTTTCATTGGGCCAGAAGCTGCGGGCCATCGTCTCGTTGATAACCACGACCGGCGGCGCGTTCGCGTCATCGGACGGTTGCAAGGCGCGCCCCTGCCGCAATGCGATGCCCATCGTTTTGAAATAATCCGGCGTCACCTGCCAGAAGTAGAAATGTCCGTAGGCGTTGCGGTCAGGCGGTATTGATTGATCAGCGACGCCGTTGTTGTCAGGCCGCCCTTCAATCTGAAAGAACGTGTCGCCGTACCGGCCGGTCAGCGGCAGCCCACTCGTCGCCGCGGCTGAGACGACGCCTGGCAATGCTCGCACCCGCTCCAGTAGGCTATCGTAAAAGGCGGTCACGCGCGGATTGTCCTGATAACGCGACGCCGGCAAGTCGATATTGACCGTCAACAGGTTTTTCACGTTGAATCCTGGATCGATGCGCAGCAGCCGGTCGAAGCTGCGCAGCAACAATCCCGCCGCGATCACCAGCACTACGGCCAGCGCAACTTCCGTTACTACCAGCGCGCGCTGAATGCGGGCGCCTCCGGCGCTCCCCGTCAATCCACGTCCTTCCTCGCGCAGCGCGCGATTTAAATCGAGCCGCGAGACCTGCGTCGCCGGCGCCAGGCCGAACAGTATCGCCGCCATCAGCGAAATGCCCAGCGTGAAGAGCAGCGCAGTGACATTCAGCGAGATCTGGCTAAGGCGCGGAACGTTGACCATGTCCGTTTTCGAAATCAACCGGACGACCAACGCCGCCAATGTCACTCCGACAGCCCCGCCTGAGAGAGCGATCAACATACTCTCGGTCAGCAACTGCCGTATCAGCCGCCCGCGCCCCGCGCCGAGCGCAGTTCGCACGGCGATCTCTTTTTGCCGCCCGGCGGCGCGAGCCAGCAACAGGCTGGAGACGTTGGCGCAGGCGATGAGCAAGACCACGCCTACCGCGCCGGCCAATACCCACAAGGCTTTTTTCGCAGCGCCGACCAGGTCGTCCTGGAGCGGCACGACACTGATTTTGTA
>Ga0126377_10003524_pt1 | contig 11109 bp, 8 predicted proteins | sample PanSoiMetPlot_22_FD_92647 | JGI IMG/M metagenome (GOLD analysis project Ga0126377, IMG submission 92647) | Tropical forest soil microbial communities from Panama - MetaG Plot_22 | ecosystem: Environmental > Terrestrial > Soil > Tropical forest > Bulk soil | place: Panama | collected 2016-02-17
AAGCGGTTGGAAAGCTGGTCGACGAGGCCACACGTCTCGTAATCAGATATCTGCAATAGTCGTCGTGATTTACGAAGGGAGCGGTGAGCGCCTCTCTGATGTCCTTCACTGTCCTTCGCCAAAACCTCATCCCGACGCCAAATGCCTCACATTGGTCGCATATAACTCCGGTTAACATGTTATATCCGGTTTTCCCAAGTTATTGAAACTAACGGCGGATTAGGTTTTGGCGAAGGACATATAAGCTATTAGCGATCTTTTCTGGCGAATTTGAAATCATCGTCGCTGTGATTCGGGTCGAATTCCTGGCCCGTATGGTTTGGGAGATTTGTCTTTTGGCTCCATAGGCGTTCCTGAGAGATGAACCAGTCTGGCGCTCGTAAGACATTCATTTCAAGGAGCGTAAAAGCCATTGCTCCCAGAAACAACTATTGAGCCTTGTCTTTATTTTCATATTCCTTCTGTGTTGGTCATTGCTGGCAGGTTCGTAGTGTCGAGCCGCCAGATCGTTTCTGGCTTCGTTTTAATCTAACAAACTAAAAATAATAAGTGGGAATGCGGGTTCGGGTAATCGGCCTGATTCATTCGCGCTTTATCAGGCTTTGCCAGGGTGTTCCGTGTTTTCAACCGGAGTGTCGCCAGGTAGTTAATGTCTGGTCCAGACGCTCATCCACAGCAATTGACCCAACAACGGAGGAATGCAATGAAACGCAGAATCATCCCTGAAGACACGATTATGTTGAGAACTATACATAGCAAAAAGCAGGCGAGTTGGATCGCGTTTGCGGCATTGTTTGCAGTTGTGCTGGCCGGTTCGCTCTTCCACCAGAACATTGCGCTCGCCCAGAGCGGCGCGGGATCAATCCAGGGCACGATACAAGACCCCTCGGCCGCCGCAATACCGGGATGCGCAGTCCACGTCGTGAATCAGAAAACCGGCGTCACCTTCGACACGACCTCAAACAGTACCGGGTTCTATTCGGTGCCGGGCATGTTTTCGGGCAGCTACACGATTACCTTCACCGCCAAGGGACTGAAGACGTACAAGACTGAACTCACGCTTCAGGATGCGCAGAATGCGGTGATCAATCCCACGCTGACGGTGGGTGACGTGTCGGAGCAGGTGGTGGTGACTGGCGATCCCTTTCAACAGGTCACTTACGACAGCGGCACTGTCAGCACGCATCTCGACACCACGCGCATCGACCAGCTTCCGAAGAACGGCCGCAATGTGCTTGGCCTGGCGGGAGCGACGACGCCGGGACTCGAAGGAAGCGGGACGCGCGCGAATGGAATCATGCAGGAGGGCCTCGAATATTCGCAGGACGGCGCGCCGATGACCAACCGTAATTTCGGCGGAGAACTCAATACGGCGCAGGCCACGCTGCCCGATCCTGATTCCGTGCAGGAGGTCAAAATCGAGACGCTCAATTCTAGCGCGCAATTCGCCACGCCGGCAACGGCGATCATCACCACCAAGTCCGGAACCAATCAGTTTCACGGGTCGTTGTTCGAAACCGCCCGCAACAATGCCGTCGGGATTGCGAGAGCGCGGCAGAATCCTGCCGATTTTGCCGCGCCGCATCTGGTGCGCAATGAATTCGGCGCGTCGGTCGGGGGTCCAATCATCGTCCCCAAGCTCTATCACGGCGATTCCAAATCGTTCTTCTTTTTCGCTTACGAGCGCTTCTCGCTTCGGCAGGCATCGAATCAGCTGGTGAGGGTGCCGACAGTGGCGATGAGAAACGGCGATTTCAGCGGATTGGTCAATAGTCAGGGCGTCAAAATAACCCTCTACGATCCCGCGACCACGGACCCGGTTACTCTGCAGCGCACCCCCTTCCCGAACAACCAGATTCCGCTCAGCCGCGAGAGTCCGCTGGCCAAGGCGCTCTATGCCGCCACGCCGCTTCCCACTTCGGCGGACAACCCGCTCGTCAATGCGAACTTCAATGATGTGAATAACAACACACAGACGGTCCCTAACACTACCTTCCGTCTGGACCACGTCTTCAATCAGAACAACCGGACGTATTTACGGTTCACCGATATCGATCAGTACCAGCGATCCCTGCGCAACTATCCGGCAGCTTCGCCGGCCAACATCGAAGGCGGAGGATTACCGGAAGGCGCCACCGGTTATCAGACGATCCCTGTACAAACCGTCAGCGCTGCTCTCGGATATACGCACATATTCTCCCCGACCTTCTATGCCGAGACGATCCTGAGTCAGCAATGGCAGCGGATGTATGTCGAGGGCGGCGGCGACGTCAATCAGAATTATGAAAGTCTGCTGGGCCTCCCCAATAACTTCGGACAGTCGGGCTTCCCTAACATCGGAGCCAATCTGCTCATGCCTTACGGCGGTTCTCAGTTCAACTATGGCATGAGCCAGATTCTGACGACGATCGACGAGAACATGACAAAGATCTGGGGGAGCCATCAGTTAATGTTCGGCGGCCGTTATCGCCACGAACGCTTCGGCTATCTTCCAGACCGGAACGCCGATACTATCGCTTTTTCGAACCAGGCGACCGCCTTGTATGATCCATCGACGAAAACGAACTACGGCGCTGTCCCAAATACCGGTTTCCAGGATGCGGACTTCTTCCTGGGCGCGGCCAGTTCCTACAGCCAGGTGAAGAACGCTCCTTTCGGACGCTACCGCGAGCAGGAATTCGACTTTTACTTGCAGGACAATTTCCGCGTGAACAGCCGGCTCACGCTCAATCTGGGTCTACGCTGGGAGATGCATCCGGCGCCACATACAAATGATGGAATCAACTCAGTCTTCGACATCAAGAATGATGCGCTCGTACTCGCCAATCCGCCGCAGTTCTATATCGACAAAGGCTACACGACGCAGGCGATCATCACCAACATGCAGAATCTGGGAGTCAAATTCGAAACTCCGGAGCGGGCCGACATCCCCCAGGCCGGAATCTTCAACAGTATGGCCAATTTCAACCCTCGCTTCGGTTTCGCCTACACTCCTTTCCTAAAGCTGGGTACGGTGATCCGCGGCGGATTCGGCGATTACATCTATCCGGTACCGATCCGCAATTCAGTCAAGGTTCCCACCGGGACGCTTCCATTCCTCGCCGGTTTCTCGCAAAGCTACACAAGTGCGGCGCAGTCACCAGATGGTCTCCCCAATTATCTGTTGCGCAATCCGCAGACCGTGATCGCCGGACTGAACAGCGCCAACGTGGTGAACACCAACTCGACCGATACGCTGCTTCCCGGAATCGGCCTCGGCACGCTCGATCCACACTATCCTCCCGCCCACGTGAAACAGGCGAACCTCACGATCGAGCAGCCGATCAAGGGCGGAGTATTCCGCATCACCTATCTATTCACGCACGGATCTAACCTGGATCAGAATTACCAGTTCAACATAAATCCGTCGGGTTATATCTGGGAGACGACCACTGGAACAGTGCCGCCGAGCGGACGGTATGCTTCGACTGCGACGCGTCCCTATGATCAGACGACCTGGGGCACGAACGTGATCTCGACGAAGTATGGATTCTCCAACGACAGCGCGCTGCAACTCGACTTTCAGCGGCGTTTCAATAAAGGCTACGCGTTTCAGGTCTTCTATGTCTATTCGCGCGCATTCCGGGTTGGAGGAAATACCTTCCGCGATAATCCCCTCTATCCCGCTAGCGCATACCTGCCCGGCGTCATACCGGCGGGTATGGATACGGGGACGCTAGAACATCCGAGCGATGAGTTCAATCGCTGGCAGAACTATCGCGAGGATACCGATATTCCCAGGCATCACATCAGCTTCAACGGAGTTGTCGACCTGCCCTTCGGCAAGGGGAAACCACTGCTGCGGAATTCCCGGGGCATCGTGGATGCGATCTTCGGAGGATACCAGGTGGCGTTCATCGGAAACATCCTCTCGCAATCCTTCCAGATCAACGCGGGAAACTGGGGACCATCCAGCGATATCAAACTCTATAAGAACAAAGTTCCGATCACCGATTGCCGCAGCGGCGTCTGCCGAAATGCTTATATGTGGTTCAACGGTTACATCGCGCCGAACTTGGTCAACACAGCTAAGGGAGTAATGGGCCTTCCCGCCGATTACGTTCCCTATCAGACGCCGATCAACAACACGCCTGGCACGAAGGATTTCGGGAACAATAACGTGATGGTCACGCTGAAGGACGGCGCCACGGTGCCGGCCGGCTATTCGCCCGGCCCCCAGGGCGTAAATCCTTTCTCGCATACGGTGTTGCCCGGGCCGTTCAACTACATCGCCGACCTGTCGATCTACAAGACATTCTCGATCACTGAAGGGATCAAGCTGAGATTCAACGTCGATGCCTTCAACGCGTTCAATATTCAGGGTCTCAACAATCCGGACGGGACAACCGGTATTCAGAGTATGCAGAACTCCCATTGGACGCCGCGTCAGGTACAGTTCTCATTGCGTTTGACATTCTGAACCCTTTAGATTCGTCTGCGCAGTTTGCCCCAGGGGGCTGCTCATTTTGGGGCCTTTCTCCGCTATTTCTCTTCCTCGGCGACCGTAACCCAAATAAATTGAATTGGGAACATGCGGTACGCCATTTGCCCTTTCGGGTAGCGTCACAGTGCATAAGGACACCTGTGATATTTCAGTGTTGGAGTTAGATGCGGTCAGGACTTTCACGACTGCGACGGATCGTTATGGATTACCGTGACGATCCGTCGCAGCGGCGAAAGTCCTGGCATGCGTCTTTTCCAGGTAGAAGAAAGGTAAGCTTTCGGCAACAGTGCATGGTGCGACGTGAAAGGGTTCTGGCGCCATTTTTCGATAGAAGGCAGATTGAGCCTATTTCAACTTCTCCCTACGCGGCAAGCACTGCTTCCCATACCTGCAGGATCATGGCCCCTGGACCGGTGATCTCCGATGTGTCGAACTGCCCTTTTTTGATTTTGTTCGCCAGCTCGATTCCACTCAATGTTACTTCCGCATTACCGAATATCTTGAACCCAAGCATCGGATAACACCTCTGCGGCGCCTTCCGGTGATCCTGCTCAATCATGTTATTCAATTACTTGCTGGCCCGGACGAGCGTTTAAGCGGTCAAGACGCCTTCGGCCTTCAATTCGGCGACGGCTTGATGAGACGCCCGACTGCCATCGAGTGTGATTTTCTCCGGGACCTCATGACTGCCGATCGCTTTCTTGAAGAATCGTACGGCGGCCGCTTTATCTCGATTCTTACTCAGCAGGAAATCGACAGTCTGACCTTGCTTGTCGACCGCGCGGTAGAGATAGCGCCATTGACCCTTCACTTTGATATAGGTTTCATCGACTCTCCAGGATGAATCGACAGGGCGCGCGTAGTTCTTCCATTTTTTCTCGAAAGCGAGAACGAAGCGTTGGACCCATCGCAAAACGGTGGTATGCACGACCGTGACGCCGCGCTCCGCCATCAGATCGCACACGTCGCGATAACGCAGTTTGTAAGTGACATACCACCGCACGGCCTGAATGATCAGGAAATGATTGAAATGGCGGCCTTTGAAGAGCGTGGGCTTCTCAGAAGGAAGTTGGGTCATGCCGACGATTATCCATAATGATCAGATTTGCACCAGAACCGCTGGAACTGGTGTCTTCTTTTAGCGTCGCCGACCGACAAGAGCGCTCAATCGTGTCCCTTCGGGAGTTGGAATTGACCTGACAATAAATTAGTCAATCCCGGCTCCCGAAGGGATACAATCCACTCGCATCCATAGTCGTTATGCGCGAAAGCTTGCGGACCTTCCCTGGATAGGAATCGCCGTTAAGATTGATCTCCTGGCAAGACGCTTCTTTTGTGATAACACCTCATCAGGGGATCGAATCATACGCGCCGTTTCTTGGGCGGGTAGCGCCGCCGGGATGTCTCAGCGCGCCGAGCCCGCGAATTATCGCCGGGAGCGCTGCCGGCCCACTGCTTTCGCAGTCCCTCAATGAAGCCAGTACGATCGTTTTGTATAGCATTGAGGATGTGTTCCGGCGCGGCGGTCTTCTCATGCTTCGCCACCCACAGAATCAACTCAAGCAAAACAGGCGCAAGATCAAAACCCTTTTCGGTGAGCCTATAAATTAAGCGGCGGCGGTCGCCGGAGTCTCGCTCCCGCGTCAGGAGCCCGTGTTCCTGCAACTTCGCCAGCCGGGCCGTCAGAATGTTCGAAGCTATCCTCTCCTCCCCGCCGCGCATCTCGCTGAAAGTGCGCGCGCCCTTGAACATCAGATCGCGTACGATCAGGCCGGACCAGGAATCTCCAATCATGTCCAACGCGATGCTTATGGGACAGAGGGATCGGCAACCTGTCGATTTCAAACTCATGCTTCAACCGTACATTTATCAGTTGCGTTTTGCAACTGATATGCTATCGTAAGATCCAGTTGCAATCTGCAACTAAATGGCGAGGGCGAACATATGTGTGTCTTGGTCACCGGGGCTACTGGCTTCCTGGGAAGCAACATCGTTCGGGAGCTGCAGGCGACGCGCGACGTTGGCGGCCATCGGCTTGTACGGGACGATGGCCTACATGGTTGGCAGGCGAACCAAAGAGATTGGCATTCGGATTGCGCTCGGCGCGCAAAGCAATGACATGCTGCGGATGATGTTTGGCGAAGCTCCTCTGCTGGCCGCCATCGGCATGTTCATCAGCTTGCCGTCATCGGCAGGCGCCAGTCGTTTGACCGCGAGCTTGCTCTTTGGCGTTACTGTGACTGACCCTGTCACAGTCGCAAGCGCCATTTTAGTAATGCTGACGATAGCTTTATTGGCCGGCTACTTCCCCGCCCGTCGAGCGACGAAGGTTGATCCGATGGATGCGCTTCGAAGTAAGTGACTGCCGGATGATTCGATTCAAATATTCCTGGAGACCGAATTGCCAAGTAAATTAAGGATGTGGCTACGCGCGCTGCTGCGCAGACCAGAGATTGAGCGCGAACTAGACGAGGAACTTCGCTATCACGTCGAACAGCAGATCGAGCAGAACATTCGGCTGGGAATGAATCCGGAAGATGCCCGCTACGCCGCCCACAAGGCTTTCGGCGGAGTGGAGCAAGCGAAGGAGCATAGCCGTGACTCGCGGGGTGCGCGATGGCTTGATGATATCTGGCAAGACTTACGGTTCGGCATACGGGTGCTGCTGAAGCGCAGAGGATTCACAGCAGTGGCGTTACTCACGCTGGCGCTCGGTATCGGAGCGAACACCGCCATATTCAGTGTCGTCAATGCAGTGTTGCTACGCCCACTGCCGTTCGCGGATGCGGAGCGGCTGGTGATGATCTGGGAAACGCTCCCGGCGATTCCCAGAGCGCCGGTTTCGATCCCGGATTTTCAGGATTGGCGGGAGCAGGCGCAATCGTTTGGGGAAATGGCCGCTTACGCGAATCGTCTTGGGAACGCGCAGTTGATCTGGCGGGGCGAGCCGGCGACAGTGCAGGGGTCGTTCATTTCGCAAAATTTATTTCCGATGCTCGGTCTTAAACCCATCCTGGGCCGCAATTTTTTACCCGAAGAGGAACGGCGTGAGAACAACCGGGAGGCGATTCTCAGCTACGCGCTATGGCGACAAAGCTTTGCCGGTGATCCGAGCGTCATCGGCAAAACCATTCGGCTTAATAATGACAACCTCACTGTAGTGGGCGTAATGGGCGAACAGTATCCTCTGGATATGGATATCTGGCTGCCGTTGACGCATTTACCCGCAGACGATTTTGTCGACCGAGATCATCATCCTATTACGGTTATCGGGCGACTTAAACCCGGCGTGACTCTCGAACAGGCGCGCCACGATATGAATGCCATTGCCGCGCGCCTGCAACTGGAATATCCGGGCAGTAACAAGAATATCGGCATCGAACTATTGCCGTTGCGCCAGCAATTGATCGGGAATTTGCAGTCCGCTGTTTTGCTCGCTTTCGCGGCAGTTGGGCTGATTTTGTTGATTGCCTGCTCTAACGTTTCCAACCTCTTTCTAGCGCAAGCGGCGGGACGACAGAAAGAGTTGGCATTGCGCGCGGCGCTGGGCGCTGGACGTGGCCGTCTGGCACGGCAGCTTTTGCTGGAAGGCTTATTGCTGGCGATGCTCGGCGCAGCAGCGGGGCTGGCGATGGCAAAATTGTGCTTGCCGTTGCTGCGAATCAGATTGATGGATATGGGAGCGGCAAAGATTTCAGGACTTGAATCCATCGGCATTGATCCGAGTACACTCGCCTTTACTTTGGGTGTGACCGTGCTGACGGGGCTGCTTTTCGGGACATTGCCCGCTTTGCAATTTTCCCGTGTCGATCTCAATCAGATGTTGAAGGAAGGCTTCAACAAATCGACAGGAAGCAGGCGGCGCAATATCAGCCGTCTGCTGGTCGCGGCCGAAGTCGCGCTGGCTGTCATCGTTCTGGTAAGCGCTGGACTCCTAGTCAGGAGCTTTCAGCGGCTATCGGGCGTTGATCCCGGTTTTCACGCCCAGCAGCTGCTCAGTTTGAAGATCGATCTGCCATCCGTCCGCTATTCCAAAAGCGAACAGATCGACAGTTTCTATCAACGATTGATACCACGCCTGCAAACACTGCCCGGGGTTGAGGGAGTGGCGATCATTGACCGCTTGCCGTTTGGGCCTTCATTAGCGGTTGACCCCTTCACAACAGATGGACATTTCCCAGAGCCCGGCGCTGATCCGATTACCCAAAGGCGGTCTGTGGATCATCGTTTTTTCGAGGTGATGCGGATTCCGCTGCGGCGCGGGCGATTCTTTACCGAAACCGAGATCGGGGACAATCCACGAAATCACGCCCTCATTAACGAAACGATGAAGCGTCGGTTTTTTCCCAATCATGATCCTGTAGATAGGCGGATTTTTATGCGAGGGCCGGGTAACAGGGCCATAGCTTTTCACATCATTGGCGTGGTTGCCGACATCAAAGACCTCGGATTGGATGCGCCAGTCGAACCGGAAATCTACTTTCCCGGTAGGAGAAGCAATGCCGTTCTGCTACTGCGAACCAATATTGAGCCATCAAGTCTTACATCATCGGTTCGGCAAACGGTGTTGTCTATCGATCCCGCATTGCCGTTACAGCCCGCTCGCAGTATGGAAGAGTTGCTTTCCACTTCATATTCGCGCCGCCAGCTGACAACTGCTCTTCTCAGCATATTTGCGTTGCTGGCGTTGCTATTGGCGGCCATCGGCATCTATGGTGTCGTAGCGTATTCGGTAGTCCAACGGACACAGGAAATAGGGGTTCGCATGACCCTGGGCGCACAGTCGAGAGATGTACTCAAGCTCATCATCGGACATGGGATCGCGCCAGTGTTGCTCGGCCTGGCAGTCGGGCTGGCTGTAGTGGTGGGGCTAAGTCGATGGATGACGAGCTTGACAGCAGGGTTGTTATTCGAAGTTCACTCCAGCGACCCGATCACGCTGGCTGCGATTGCCATGTTGCTGGCGATTATCGCGCTGCTGGCCTGCTGGATCCCGGCGCGAAGGGCGACAAAAGTCGATCCGATGATCGTGCTTAGATGTGACTGAAAGCAGGACGATTGCCCAAATTAATTCAGACACCTCCAGGTAGAAAGAACGGGTTGCTCGTGGGCTGCTCGATGGCTGACCCGTCGCCCTGCTCGCGGACGCGGCGCAGCAGAACATGCGCCATCTGCGCAGCTTCGAGCCCATAGGACCAGCGCGTGTCCGGTCGCTTGTCGTTCGCCAATACTCATCTCACACCAACAGAAGGTTTTCGCAATGGTTAAGACTCTCGGAATTATTTGGGGTATCCTCTTCCTGCTCGGCGGAATTCTCGGGTTCGTTCCCGGAATCACCAAGGACGACATGTTCCTTGGTATCTTCATGGTGAATACCGCGCACAGCATCGTGCATATCGCTTCGGGAACAGTCTTCCTCATGGCTTCCCTATCAGGAGCAAGATCCGCCCGCTTGTGGTTCCAGCTCTTTGGAATGGTTTACGCGGCAGCGGCCGCGATGGGCTTCAAGGTTGGCGACGGGATGATTTTCGGCCTTATCTCAAATAATCGATACGACAGCTGGGGGCATGCGGTGCTGGCCGTGATATTGCTGCTGATCGGCTTCGCCACTCCAAAACAGACCGCCGCTATCTGACAGGTCGTTTTCCGTAAGTTTTGCGAAAGGGGACTGTCAGCTTATAGGGTTCTGGCGCATATCTGATGATTATGGATAATCGTCGGCATGACCTAACTCTCTTCTGAGAAGCCTGAACTCTTCAAAGGCCGCCATTTCAATCATCTCCTGATCATTCAAGCCGTGCGATGGTATGTCACTTACAAGCTGATTTATCGCGACGTGTGCGATCTGATGGCGGAGCGCGGTGTCACGGTCGTGCATACCACCGTTTTGCGATGGGTCCAACGCTTCGTTCTCACTTTCGAGAAAAAATGGAAGAACTACGCGCGCACTGTCGATTCATCCTGGAGAGTCGATGAAACCTATATCAAAGTGAAGGGCCAATGGCGCTATCTCTACCGCGCGGTGGATCAGCAAGGCCAGACAGTCGATTTCTTGCTGAGTAAGAATCGAGATAAAGCGGCCGCCGTACGCTTCTTCAAAAAAGCGATCGCTAATAATGAGGCCCCGGAGAAGATCACGCTCGACGGCAGCCGGGCGTCTCATCAAGCCGTCGCCGAATTGATGGCCGAAGGCGCCTTGCCCGCTCAAACGCTCGTCCGTACCAACAAATACTTGAATAACATAATTGAACAGGATCACCGGATGGCGCCGCAGAGATGTTATCCGATGCTGGGGTTTAAGACATTCGGGAATGCGCAAGTAACGTTGAGCGAAATCGAGTTGGAAAACAAAATCAAAAAAGGGCAGTTCGACACATCGGATATCACTCGTCCGGGAGCCATGATCCTGCAAGTATGGGAAGCCGTGCTTGCCACGTAAGGAGAAATTGAAATAGACTCAGTCTGCCTTCTTTCGAAAATTGGCGCCAGAACCGTTTCAAGAGCCGCAACGGTGACCTGTATGGTACTTGCAACCTCCACGGCAGAGCCGTTCGTGTTGCGGCGATTATACCATGATTCATGGCCGGAACGCTTCCGGTCGGCGAGAAAAATTATGGCTCTCGGTC
>Ga0126377_10003525_pt1 | contig 11109 bp, 7 predicted proteins | sample PanSoiMetPlot_22_FD_92647 | JGI IMG/M metagenome (GOLD analysis project Ga0126377, IMG submission 92647) | Tropical forest soil microbial communities from Panama - MetaG Plot_22 | ecosystem: Environmental > Terrestrial > Soil > Tropical forest > Bulk soil | place: Panama | collected 2016-02-17
GGACCCTGGTCGGACTGGTCCATGCCCCACCGCTTCAGTTGCCGCATCACGCCGTTGAACGCCTCGTCGCCGCGCGCATGCTGCGCGTAGAGGGCGGCGAAGTACTGCGCGAAGCCCTCGCTGATCCACTGCTCGTGATAATTCCGCCAGCCGACGGCTTGTCCCCACCACTGGTGTGCCAGCTCGTGCGCGATGAAGAACTCGGGGAAGTTGTTGAACGCCGCGGGATCGTTCCGCCACACGAGCTGCGAGGTCGGCAGAGGCTGGTTGAGCGATGCGAAGTACGCCGGACTGTGTCCGCCCGGAAGGTCGCTCTCGACGAGCGCCACCGTGAAGCTCGAATACGGGCTGTCGCCCACGATCGACTGATAGAACGAGGCGATGTCCGCTACGCGCTCGCCGAGATCGCGTCCGCGCGATACCTGACGCGGGTTGGCCTCGATGGAAAAACTCAGGCTGCGATACGAAATGCCCGTGAGCGGAATGCCTTCGGTGAGCTTCGCGGGGACTTCGGGAAAGCCGATGGTCGCGGTCTCGGCCCGCGTGAACCGGCTGACGATGAATGCAAGATAGCGAAGCGGCTGCGACGCCACGTACGAGTACTGCTTGCGCTGAAGGGACGGATCCTTGCTGTCCTTGCCGGCGACGAGCACCGGAAAACCAGGCTCGAGCTGACCGCTCGCGACGGCGTCGAGATTCCCGGGCACGGTGAGCCGAATGCGCGCCGTCGCGTAATCGCTCACGACCCCCTGCGGGTACCAGAGGCTTCGGCTGCTGTACAGAAAGCTCGGCTCGGCCGTCATCAGCGGCGAGTCTTCGCCGACGGACTGCGACCGCTGCGCCTGGTCGATGGCCACGGTTTCGCGGTCAGGCGCCTGAGGCTCGAGCCGTCCGGAGTAGCTGACGGTTATCGTGAGGTTCGCGTCCTTCGTCAGTGCCGCAGGCAGGTTGACGATAACCGTGTTCTGATTCTTGATGCGGACACCAAAGAGCCGTCCGAGCTCGGGGCTGACGATGGAATGGACCTGCAGCGAATCGGCAAGTTTCAGCGTCAGCGTGTTGATGAGGTACGAGCGGACCTTGACGAACAGCCGCGCGCGGCCTTCGATCCACTGTCGCTCCGGGAATGACGCGACGTCGATGTCGTAGTCGAGCACGTCGTAATCGACGAGTTCGTCCTCGTTGTAGAAACGTCCGTGCGACGCGATCTTTTCTTTCGACGGGTAAATCGAGATGTTGCGATGGTGTTTGCGATCGAAGACCGTGATGTCTTCCGCCTCGGTACTGGACCTGGCGTACGTGAGCGTGTCGAACTTGCGGGTGTGCATCTCCGCCAGGAAGTCGCCTGAACCTGGCAGGAGCGTCCACGGTTCACGGCTCAGATCGCCGAGATCCACGATGAACGACTTCACCGAGTCTTCGCGGAAGAGGTCCTGCGCACGCCGGAATTCCCGCTGATCGACTGGCCGGGCCTCGAGGCTCGACGACTTGACCAGCGTCTCGTAGTCACCAGGATTCAGCCGAACGAAGACCGTTTCGAACGTCGACTCGAGCACCTCGCTGCCGCAGAAAATCTTCACCTGCCCTTTTTCCGTCACCGGATCGGGATGGAACCTGAGTGTGCCCTTCCCGGACAGGACCAGTCCCGTCACGCCGAGATCCACTTCGGCGACGAACACGGAGCCGGCGGAGAGCGTGAGGTCCAGATCCTCGACCGCGATCTTCAGGTCGTGCGCGGCGAACTGCTTGTTCGGGTTGAGCGACAGTCGATAGAGGTTCTCGAGCGACGAGAGGCGTTCCTCGTCAGCGATGGCCCATTCGCGCTCGTCGCCCGGCTCTCCGACCCGCTTGAGATCCAGCCGCCACGTCGCGACGCGCGACCGGTTCCCGAACTCGCTGAAGACATCGACGATCAGCCGGTAGCCTTCTCCCGGGAGCGTGCCGCGGAGGGACTCGCGGTCGCGTTCCTGGATGACAACCCTCGACGCCGCCGCGAATTCCATCGAGGTGAAATCGTCGGCACGGGACCGGTCCGCGGCGTCGGTCAGCAGCGAACGAAACGCGCGGACGTCGCCGGCTTGGACGATCGGCTCGAGGCGGCGCAGGAGCGCGGTGATGCCGTCCGTGTTCTGCGCATGGACGACCAGCGGAGGCGCGCCCGGAAAGAGCGCGACGCCGAGGAACGCCGCCACGAGCAGTCGGAGTGTCCGCATGGCCACACGTACTGTGCCGAGATCTTTATTTTAGACACCGACGGGAGCCGCCGGGGTAACAGTCACACGTCTGCGCAGCAACAGCAGCGTCAGGTCATCGGCGAATTTCGTCTCGCCGGTGTAGGTCTCCACGGCGCGGACGACGTCGGAACCAATGGTTTGGATGTGATGTTGCCGGTTGGCGCGGAGGACGGCTTCCAGACCGGCCTCGTCGAAGGGACGCCCCCCCGAGTTTTCGGCCTCCGTGATGCCGTCGCTGTAGATGGCGACGAGGTCGTCGGGCTCGATCGTCACGTGTCCTGCGGTATAGCTCGACTGTTCGAACATGCCGAGCGCGATCCCGCCATCGCTCAGGCGGTCGCAGCGATTGTCGGCGCGAAGCACGAGCGGCGCGGTGTGCCCGGCGTTCACGAACGTCAGGAGCCCCGAGTCCGGTTCGAACACCGCATAGAACAGGGTGATGAACCGCGTGCCGGGCGCGTGGCGGCTGACCTGCACGTTCAACCGCGTGACCAGCGCCGCGGGCTCGAGCTCCTCGTCCACGAGCGTGCGAAGCATCGCGAGCAGCAGTGCCATCAGGAGCGCGGCCGGACTGCCTTTGCCTGCGACGTCCCCGAGCGCGATGACGACGCGGCCGTCCTTGACCGGCAGGATGTCGTAGAAGTCTCCGCCGACGGTGTTCGCCGGGCGGCTGAGACCGAACGTCTCGACGCCGGGAGCGCTGAAGAGCCCCGCCGGGAGCATCGCCTGTTGGATCTGCCGGGCAATCTCGAGATCGTTCTTGAGCGACAGTCGATCGGCGACCTCGAGCAGGACCAGCAGGTTCATCAGCAGGAACGCGAAGAAGAGCGAGTACGTGCCCTGCCGGAAGAGCGGACCGGGCACGCCCATGTCCACGCCGAAGGGCAGCGTCGCAAAGCGGATGATCCCGATGCCGCGGAACAGATTCACCAGGCCGATGAACGCCAGCACGAGGGAGATCGCGTAGAGCATGCGCCGCGCGGGCGACAGCTTCATGGTGAACGCCATGAAGAACATCCGCGCCTGCGCGATGGTGCGTTTGTGCCAGGGAAGTCCCTTGAGCGCCTGGTCGTCGACGCCGCGCGCGAAGAAGCGGTAGGCGTCGCGCGTATCGCGCGTGAACAGACGCTGGAAGTCGTCGGCGGTCAGGTCCCGCGTGTACGTGTCGACGAAATCCTGGAGGCGTCTGGTGCGCGTCTTCACTTGATGATTCCAAGCTCCCGGCCGACTTTCGCAAACACGTCGAGCGCGAACTGCAGCTCGTCGCGCGTGTGCGTCGCCGTGACGATGGTCCGGACGCGCGCCTTGTCGCGTGCGACGGTCGGGAACGCGATGCCCTGCGCGAACACCCCGGAGTCGAAGAGCCGATCGGACAGCTTCATTGCGAGCGCGCCTTCACCCACGATGACCGGGGTGATGGGGCTCTGGCTGAGCCCCGTGTTGAAGCCGAGCGCGTTCAGGCCCGCCTTGAAGAATCGCGTGTTGTCCCAGAGCCGGTCGATGATCTCGGGCTCCTGTTCGAGGACGTCCACGGCTGCGACACACGCGGCGGCCACGGCCGGCGGATGCGATGTCGAAAACAGGAAGGGACGCGCGCGGTGGTAGAGGAACTCGATCAGCGTCTTCGTGCCGGCGACGTAGCCACCGAGCACGCCGACGGCCTTCGACAACGTGCCGACCTGGATGTCCACGCGACCGTGCATCTCGAAATGGTCGATTGTTCCGCGGCCGTTCTTGCCGAATACGCCGCTCGCGTGCGCATCGTCGACCATCATGATGGCGCCGAACTCCTCGGCGACCGCACACAGCTCCGGCAGCGCGCCGAGGTCGCCGTCCATGCTGAAGACGCCATCGGTGATCAGCAGCTTGCGGGGGCCGGCCGGCAGATCCCGCAGGATTTTGCGTGCCGCCTCCACGTCCTTGTGCGGAAAGACCTTAATCGTGGCCCGGCTGAGCCGACACCCGTCGATGATGCTGGCGTGATTCAGCTCGTCGGAGATCACGAAGTCGTCCTTGGATAAGACGGCGGCGACGGTGCCGGCGTTCGCGGCGAACCCGCTCTGGAACACGACGACGGCTTCGGTCTTCTTGAACGCCGCCAGCCGCCGTTCGAGCTCCATGTGGATGTCCATGGTGCCGGCAATCGTCCGGACCGACCCTGAACCGACGCCCAGCTTCTCCGTTGCTTCCAGTGCCGCTTTCCGCAGCCGCGGATGCGTCGTGAGCCCGAGGTAGTTGTTCGAGGACAGGTTGACGACCTGGCGGTGATCGAAGCTCGACTTTGGCTTCTGTTCACCGTCGAGGATGCGAAGGTGGCGGTAAAGACCTTGCTGTCTCAGCGACTGGAGATCGGTGGCCAGAAACGCGAGGGGATCGGTGCGCATCGTTGTTGTTGGTTGTTGGTCGCGGTTGTTGGTGTTGGTTCTGAGTTCAGTATAGATAATCGAAACAGCGGAGCGCGACCTGTCCGCCGAAGCTCGCCAAGCGCAGGCGGAAGCCTTAGCCGAGCGATAGGTTCAGTCCGGCAGACGAAAGACGCGATCGCGTCCGTAGAGACCGACCTCACGTGCGCCGTGGCTGCGCAGCCATTCGCAGACGTCCGCGCCGAGGCGTCCCTCGTAATACGCTTCGTGCACGACCGCGTGGCTCGGGCGCGCTGCGGTCAGCACTTCCCAGGCACGTTCGGGTCGCGTGCGGAACTCCTGGAGCGCCATGTCGAGCGACTCGTACGACGGCGGCGCGCCGCCAGAGTAGCCGTTGACCAGTCGACGCCAATGGCGCGTCGAGTAAAACATGTAGCGGACGTCGAACGCGGGCTCGCCGAGCGGGAGCTCAGCGATGACGCTGTCGGTGGGCAGCGACGCGAGGAACGTGTACACGGGCGGAGCGGTGAGCTGCAGCGTCGGCAGCGGTGCAAGGCCCTGCCGCGCGTAGCCGGCGGAGTTGCCGTCTACGGGAATCGGTGCGGCAAACGATTCGACCGCGACCAGCATTCCGCAAATCCCGATCAACCACGATGGACGGACGGCGACGTCGAGGATGTAAGTCGAGCGGAGGCGATCAGCCAGCCACTGCAGCCCGATCCCCGCCAGCATGGACAGCCCGAGCATCACGATCATTCCGAACCGCGCCGGGACCCGCAGGCCATCGAAGCCGGGCACATACGCGTAGAAGAGCGCGTAAAGGCTCGTGTCCAGGACACGGCGATCCATCGCGCGAATTTCCGGGCCGAACGACATCACTGCGGCGAACAGCGTGATCAGCGCGAATAACCCGGAAACAGACGATGCCCATGTGCGGAGGTAATCGCGAGCGTCGCGTGAGAGGGCCAGCACGCCTGCTGCGCTCGCAGACACCATCACCAGCGTGCGGGAGAGGCTCGTGATTCTGAGGAACGGCAAGCGAATCGTAAAACCGAGCAACAGCGCGATGATCACGGCCTCGCCGGCGGCCGCCGCGGCAAGGAGCGCGCGACGGGCGGGAGCGGATGCGCCTGGCCACGCGCCGCGGAATCCGGCAAGCGACCCAAGAGCCGCAAGGACCGTGACGGTGAAACCCGAGAAGAGCGCGCCTTCCGCTCTTGGCCACGCGTGAATGACCGAGCCCCAGAGCCGCAGATTGGGATCGATCGTCAGGTAGCCGTAGACGTCCGCCGAGTACTTCTTTGTTTCAGCAAGCGATCGCGGGAGAAATCCGAGCTGGCGAAGCTCGAGATACGGCAGAAGAAACGGAAGCGTCAGGGTGCCGACGACGAACGCCACGAGTGCCAGCGCACCGATCACGCGTCCGCTGCGCCAGCAGCCGCGGACCGTGAGCTCCCAGGCGATGTAGATCGCCACGACCGGTGCAAAGAACAGCAGGTAGTAGCCGCACGACAGATTCTGCAGAGTCCACGCTGCCGCGGCGAGCACGAGCGCGCGCGTCCTCCGGCCCTCGAAATAGCGGCGGAAGCCGAAGAGCACGAACGGCATCCACGCCGATGAGAGCACCTGAATGTGCGGCAGCGACGAGATCCGGTACGGGGTGAACGCGTACGCAAGGCCGGCGACAAATGCGGCAGGCGCGCTGACGCCGAACGCGCGCGCCAGGAGAAATACTCCCAGCCCTGACAGCACGAACGTCCCGAGGAACACCAGGTTGTAGCAGAGGACCGCGTTGCCCGTCAGCCAGTAGATCGGCGCGATCGAAAGCGCCTGCGCCGCGAGATGTTCCGAGTAGCCGAGCGCGAGCGGGTTCGGATAGAAGATGTTCGCGTTCCACCAGCCGCGACCGAAGTGCGTCGCATCCCACGCGAGAATCCACGTGTTCAGCAGCGAATCGCCGAAGTCGCTTGGCACGACGCTGGCGATGCGCGCAGCAACCGGCCACGTGAAGACGAGGGTGAGGACCGCGAAGAGCCCGGCGGCCGCGGCGGCTTCGCGCCCGCGATTCGATCGCACGTCGACGAGATTATATGAACGCTCGGCTGGAGAGTCGCTCGGCTGAAAAGCCTTTGCGCTCCACCGTTCACGCAGCCGTACGGAGCGCGAAGCCTTCAGGCGAGCGGATTCAGCCGAGCGGTTCCGAAGCCAGCCGGTCGCGCCGGAACGCGAGATCTTCGATGATCACCGACCCAATCGCAGCGGTGGGAATGGCCAGAATGGCACCGACGACGCCCCAGAGCGCGCCGCCGATCAAGAGCGCCACCATCACGGCCACCGGGCTGACGCCGACGCGCTTTTCCATGATCTTCGGAACGAGGATGTTCGCTTCCAGCTGGTGGAGCACGAGAAAGTAGACGCCGACGGCGAGCGCGAGCTGCGGCGATACGGTCAGCGCGATAGCGACGGCCGTCACGCCCGCGATGATCGGTCCGAGGATCGGAATCGTTTCGCCCACGGCCGCAATGAGCGCGACGACGTAGAAGTACGGAACGTTGAGGAGACCGAGCCCGACGGCGGCGAATGTGCCCATCACGCCCGCGAGGATCACCTGCGCGCGAAGCCACGCGCTGACCTTCTCGACGACCTCGTGTGCCGCCTCGCCGGCCTCGTCGCGGCGTCCCGCGGGCACGAAGCGGATGAAGTAGTCGAACATCGTTCGCGCTTCGATCAGCAGGTAGAAGCTGAGAATCAGCACGGTGACGACTTCGAAGATGCCGCCGGCAAAACTGGTCAGCGCGACAAGGACCGTGCCGACAGCGGCGCCCGATCCGTTCGGCGCGTTTTGAACGGCTTCGGCCAGCGTCACCCGGCGCCGCAGGATGTGGGACCGAATCAGGAAGTTCTGCACCTTGTCGAATTCCTCGGGGATCTTGGCCCACAGCGCGTTCGCCTGCGCAACGAGCGGCGGAATCACGACGAGCCCGACGATGACGAAGCCGATGACGACGGCGAGATAGACGACGAGGATGGCCAGGGAACGGGGGATTCGGCGGCGGGCGTCGTGGCGCCCGCGCTCGATCAGCTTGACGAGCGGCGCGAATCCCATCGCGATGAGCGCGCTGATGTACACCAGCATGACCGCTTCGCGGGCGACCCAGAGGGAGATGACGAGTATGGCGACGCCGGCGATGGCGAACACCGTCTGCAGCATGCGCCGCGTGAAGACGGAATCGGTGGCCATTGCGGATTCCGGATTGCGGATCTCGGATTGCTCCGCATTGCCGCTCTCGGATTTCCGATTGGCGAGCCTGTTCAACACGCGGGTGTCCTCAACGGCGCACGCGATGGACGCCGAAGCGTGCGCCGCTGGGCTAGACTCGCAAGAAGCTTGCCGTGAAGCTCGCCATCAGGTCGTAGATCTCGGCCAGCTCTTCGAGCGACGCGAGAAACACGATCCGCAGGAATCCCTGGCCTGCGGGCAGGCCGAATCCGGAGCCGTAGACACTCAGGACGCCCGTCTCGTGGAGAAGCGCTTTCACGTAGTCTTCGTCGGTCTTGCCCTTCGGCAGCGCCACTTGCGGCATCGCGTAGAACGCGGCCGTCGGCGCGACGCACGTGACGCCCGGTATCCCGCAGAGGCGCGAGATCGTCAGGTCCGCGCGCGCCTTCAACGCACGCCGGAATTCGACCTGGTGCGACTTATCGCCCTCGAGAGCCGCCGGGATCGCGTGCTCCATCGGCACCGTGCTGCACAGCCGTCCATCCGCGAGCTTCCTCACCGCCACCGCGAGATCGTCCAGCCGCGGCGAACGGCCAATCGCCATCCATCCGGTGCGCCAGCCGGGCGCCAGGTAGGCCTTCGACAAGCTCGAGTAAGAAATGATCGCCGCGTCCGGATCGAGGATACCGAGTGGTTCGACCCGGCCTTCGAAGCCGAGATCCCCATACACCTCGTCGGCGAGGATGAGCAGCCCGTGCCGATCGGCGAAGTCGAGCAGCGCGCGACGCATCTCGCGCGGATAGACCGCGCCGGTCGGGTTGTTGGGATCAATGATGACGAGTGCTCGCGTGGACCGAGTAACCAGGCTCTCCAGATGATCCAGGTCGGGCATCCAGCCATTGGACGGATCGAGCCGATAGAATTTCGTCTTCGCGTCCAATTTTGCGAGGACGGCGGTGTACAACGGATAGGTGGGCATCGGCACCAGGACTTCGTCGCCGCTGTTGATCGCGGCGCCGAGCGTCAGCTCGATGCCTTCCGACGTGCCGGCCGTGATGAACACTCGATTCGGCGACACCGGGAAGCCGTTCCGCGTGTACTCGGCTGCGACGGCCTCGCGCGCGGCCGGGATTCCCGCCGAAGGTCCGTACGTGTTGTGGCCGTCGTGCATCGCCTTTTCGACCGCCGCCAGCAGGTGCGGAGGCGTGCTGAACCCGAACGCCACGGGATCGCCGATGTTCAAGTACCGGACACGTTTACCGGTTGCCTCAACCTTTTGGGCCTCGGCGACGATATTTCTGATGGCGTACGTGAAGCGATGGACCCGGTCCGCGGTCGCAATGGGGGCGTGGGTTCTTGCAGTCGTCACGGGCGTGATTTTAACCCGGCAGATACGATGTAATTTCTACCCTGCCGGCACAGGCGCGGCCCCGGGGTTCCGCGTAATTTCTACGCGATTGAGCATGTCTTTTCAGGCGTTTCCCATGATTACGAAACCGCTAAAGGGGTCTCTGTGTTGAATTTACCAGTTTGGCAAAGCGATTGGAAGAAGAGGCGCCGGATGTTGTGTGGTGAGGGACTCAAGCACAGTCTGGCCGTCGCTTTGGTCGTGGGAGCCCTCCAATCTGGAGTTGCCGTTGCCCAGGACGCCCAGCCTCCCGTCGCGACCTTCAAGGCGGGAGTCGATCTCGTCCGCATCACAGCCGTCGTTCGCGACCACAAGGGGCGTCTCGTGCAGGACCTGACCGTGCGCGATTTCGAGGTCATCGACAACGGCAAGAGCCGTCCGATCACCGAATTTCGCCACGACATGACCGGCATCAGCGTCGCGCTGCTGTTCGACGTGAGCGGCAGCATGGAAGGCCAGCTCGCCATGGCGCGCGAAGCGGCCAAGCATGTTCTCAGCTGGCTGGACGCACGGGATGAAGCGGCGATCTTCACGTTCGATACGCGCCTGGAAGAGATGATGCCGTTCACCGAAGGCATCAAGATGCTGCCCGACGCGATGTCGCGCGTGACGCCGTTCGGCGCGACGTCGCTGCACGACGCGATTGCCGAGACAGCCAAGCGCGTCGAGTCGCGCGAGGGCCGCCGCCGCGCTGTCGTCGTCCTGACCGACGGCAACGACAACGCGAGCCGGCTGACGCCGGCCCAGGTGTCGGCGATCGCCAGCGAAATCGATGTGCCGGTCTACCTCTTCGGCATCGTGCCGTCGATCGACAATCCGACGTCGGAGATGGCGACCAATTCCGTTGCGCAGTCGGCGCTTGGCGGCCCGCTTGCAGATCTGGCCACGTGGACCGGTGGTCATGCATTCGTGGCCAGCACACCGGCGCAGCGCAGCACCGCAGCGCGGCAGATTATCGACGAGCTGCGGCATCAGTACCTCATCGCGTTCGAGTCGAGCGGGAGCCCGGGTTGGCATCCGCTGGTCGTGCGCGCGAGGCAGAAAGACCTGACCGTCAGAGCACGTGGTGGTTACATTGCGGGGCAATCACGCCCGTCGTTTTAGGAGGATCGTCATGTTGCGGAAATTCTTCGTGGCTGTTCCCGTTGTGGTTCTTGCGATCGGCAGTACGACTGCCTGCGCGACGAAGAAGTTCGTGCGCACCAGCGTCGGCGAAGTGAACGACAAGGTCGACTCGATGGGCCGGTCGCTCGAGGAAACGCAGGAGCGCACCCGGAAGAATGAAGGCCGGATCACCGAGGTCGATCAGAAGGCGCAGGCGGCGCAGCAGTCGGCCACCCAGGCCAACGATGCGGCCGCTGCGGCGAACCGCGCGGCCTCCGAGGCGCGGAACGACGCGAACTCGAAGTTCGACGCGATCGACAAGACCAACAAGCGCCTGGTCTACGAAGTGGTGCTGAGCGAGGATTCGGGCGGCTTCAAGTTCAACAAGACCGCGCTGCCGGATGAAGCGAAGGCCAAGATCGATCAGATGGTCGCGCACCTGAAGCAGGATCCGAAGAACGTGTTCATCGAGATCGAAGGACACACGGACAACGTCGGCGACAAGCTGATCAACCAGAAGCTCGGTCTCGAGCGCGCCGAAGCGGTCGAGCGGTATCTCTACGAGCAGTACCAGGTTCCGCTCCACAAGATGAACGTGATCAGCTACGGCGAAGAGAAGCCGATCGCGCCGAACAACACCCGCGACGGCCGCGCGCAGAACCGCCGCGTCGTCATCAAGGTCCTGTCGTAAGACATCGTTCCCGGCATCGCCGCGACGACATCAGGAGCGCGGGGGACTTCAGCCCTCGCGCTCTTTTTTTGTACGCCCGGCACCCAGAA
>Ga0126377_10003526_pt1 | contig 11108 bp, 9 predicted proteins | sample PanSoiMetPlot_22_FD_92647 | JGI IMG/M metagenome (GOLD analysis project Ga0126377, IMG submission 92647) | Tropical forest soil microbial communities from Panama - MetaG Plot_22 | ecosystem: Environmental > Terrestrial > Soil > Tropical forest > Bulk soil | place: Panama | collected 2016-02-17
CGCTCACCGGCCGGCGCCTGGCGGACCCAATGTAAGAACTGACGGACAATCATGGCACTGTCGACGCTACCGAAACCGGCTTCTCCTACCGGCCTTATCAACCTACCGTAGGAGGCTTAATAAAGCGTTCACCATAGAAATTGAGCGCCCGTTAAGCATAAGGGCCCGGCTGCCCCGTCAGGCTTTGTCGCCGAGTTTGCGCTCGTTGGGCCGCATGTCGCTGAAGAGATCGAACACCTGCACGGCCTGCGCGGTTTGCGGCCCACCACTCGCCGTCGCGCCCCAAAGCGTGGTTACGGTCGGCGCCAAGGGCGTGCTGACCCGGTCAGTGAACATTGATTGGAAGGATGGCCGCCGTGCCGGCGGCGGCGGCAATTGCTCGCTGGCGCGAGCAAGCGCCTGTGTTGTCCCCGCCGTGTCAGGCGTTGGGACGGAAGCCGGCGGCGTTGGGATTGGCGCCGGCGGAATTGGCGGTGCCGCTGAGGCCGTGCGCATCACGCGCGCCGGCACATCCTTCACGGGCTTCGCAGCAACCGTCACCGGCGGCGGCAATGGCGGTGCGGCACCCGATCGAGCGACGGCTGATTGGCTCACGCCTCCCTGCGCGAACGCCACCGTTTGCGCTGAATCAAAAAGGCTCGTGAGCTTGCCGTAGACTTCGCCGACGCTGCGGGCGCGCCCGCGATTGTCGTAAAATATGCTGTGATTGGCAGCGGCAGCATGCGGAAACATAACCGCAGCACTTGCCTGCGGACGGCTGGCCGCCCCGTTGATCAATTTGCCCGCGCCATCCGCTCCCAAAAAATGCGCGATATAGAGTTCGCCATTGGTCGGCTGCCGGCCAATGTTTGCACCTACCAGGGTGGCATTGTTGCGCGTCAACGCGCCCGCCAGCATTGCGCTTGCCTGCGGGTCTGTGCGCAGCCGCAGGATCGCCGTCCGCATGGCGGGGTCGGCAACCTCATAGCGACCGTCCGGCGCACGCGTGATGGCGTCGGCATAGCGGCCGAGCCCGAGCGCGGCTCCATCCTGCTTCATGGTGCCAAGCCAGGTCTGGTCGATGAACTGGTAGAGACCTTTCGCTGACGATGTCGACGCTTGCGCCGACGGGTTGAGATTCGACTCGATCTTCGCCGTCGTCAGCAGATATTCAAAGCTGATCCCGGTCGACTGTGCGGCCTGTCGGATCGCACCGGTAATTTGCGGTGCCGCGCTGGCATGAGCCGGATTGACGGCCATTGGGTTGTGCCTGATTGCATCTCGGATGTATGCGCCACTGACGCAACGCAACGGCTCTCGCGGGTCTGCCGACCATGGAGGAACTATGGTAAATGAATGGTTAATAGATCCCGCATACGACTGACGACAAAGGATTTCGGAGAACAGTGATGGTTGGAACGATCGAGCGGCACAAACGCGGCGGCCTCTATTTCGAGGATTTCGAGGTCGGCAAGACCTACGAGCACCGCTACACGCGCACGGTCACTCAGATGGACAACATGCTGTTCTCGAACATGACACTCAATCCGCAGCCGCTGCACATCGATCGTCATTTCTGCGAGACCGAGACCGAGTGGGGACAGCCGCTCATGAACTCACTGTTCACTCTCGGTCTTATGATCGGCATCCAAGTGTCTGATATGACTGTCGGTACCACGATCGCCAATCTCGGCATGACCGACGTGAAGTTTCCCAATCCGCTTTTTGAAGGCGACACCATCCGCTGCACGACGCAGGTCGTGAGCAAGCGCGAGTCGAAATCGCGGCCTGGCGCAGGTATCGTCGAATTCCACCACAAGGCCTTCAAGCAGGACGGCACGCTGGTTGCGGAGTGCCACCGGCAGGCCTTTATGCGGATGCGGCCGAAATAAAAAAGGCCCGGCAACCGGCCGGGCCTAAGTATTCTCTGGTGGAATTCGTTGAGGTCAGATGCCGCGACCGTAGTAGCCGCACCAGCGGTGGATGTTCCACTCGATGTTCTGCTCGTAACCGGCGAGCGTTCCGTATTTCGGCAGCCGCACGTCCTTCGTGGCGGGATCGAAGCATTTGCCGGCGTCCGACGCTTTTTTCACTTCAGCGGCCAAGTCGGTCATGAAGGCAATTTGCTGCTCCATGTCCTGCTTGGTGCCAAGCCGACCGCCCGGTCCGGGGTGGCCCGGAATCATGCGGTCCCATCCAAGCGCCAGCGTCTTTTTGAGCGACGCTTCCCATTCGGTCGGGTAGGAATCGTTCACGGCAAGACGTGACGGCACTGCGCCGAGGGCGTTGAAGTCAACAGCGAACAGGATCTTTTCTTTCGGCAGCAGCATCACAATCGACGAATCTGAGTGATTGCGGCCGGTGTACACGAGGTCGAGCGTCGTTCCGCCGAGCTTGATCGTGCGCTTGCCATCCACCACCTGGTCGGGGACGACGACGTCTAGACCTTTGAGCTGGGCAAGCCGCTCTTTTGCGCGCCGGTGCGCGACAACGGTGGCGCCCTCATCCTTGAACACCTTGCCGCCGGCAATGTGATCATAGTGATGATGGCTGTAAATCAGATACTTGATCGGCGCTTTGGTGATCTTGCGGATCTCGTCCAGGTAAGTTTTTGCCGCCTGCGGGCGGCCATAGCTGATCGGGTCAGTGACAATCACGCCGGCGGGCGTGACGATGAACATCGCCTGGTGATTTTGATAACGGAAGATATAGACGTTGTCGGTGCCCTCGACCTTGGTGGTTGCAAACATCGGCGGTTGCGCCGGTGCTTGCGCCATTGCGGCCGTCGCACAACCTGCCGTGAAGATAGCTACCGAAAGTGTTATGAGACTTCTGTTCATGGGTGGTACCTCCCCAGAGACCCCCAACCCCATAGAGCCGCAGTAATTCCTGCGCCAAAATCGCGCACCTGGGCGGTATTTCGGGTAAATTCAAAAAGCTCAACAAGGACCGGTACATGCGCTCTCTCCTGTTCGTTCCAGCCGACGGTGGCTCCAAGCTCGACAAGGCGCTGGCGAGCGGGGCCGACGCAGTGATCGTGGATTTGGAGGATTCAATCGTTGTGGAGCGCAAACCGGCGGCCCGGACTGCCGCGGTTGAATTTCTCAAACGGGCAGGTGCCGCCAGACAACGCCCCCGCCTGCTCGTGCGCATCAACGGTCTGGAGACAGGCATGACCGACGCCGACCTTGACGCAATCGTCGCCGGTCGTCCGGATGCCGTTGTCTTTCCCAAGGCCGAAGGAGGGCCAAGCGTCGTCCATCTCGATGCAAAGCTCACCGCCCGCGAAGCCCTTGCCGGCCTGCCCGAAGGGCACATCAAGATTTTGGCGCAGGCTGTTGAATCGGCAGCCGGCCTTTTTGCCGCCGGTAATTTCCGCAACGCGAGCCCGCGCCTGATCGGATTGACGTGGGGCCCGGAAGACCTCTCGGCCGAACTGGGTGCGGAGACAAATCGCGATGCGCAGGGCAATCTGACCGAACCCTACCGGCTCGCGCGCTCAGTGTGTCTTTACGCGGCGGCCGCGGCGAAAGTGCCGGCTATCGAGACGGTCTACGTCGATTTTCGCAATTCGGATGGACTGCGTCGCGATACCGAAGCCGCACGCCGAGACGGTTTCACGGGACGCCTTGCCATTCACCCGGCCCAGGTGTCGGTGATCAACGAGGTGTTCACGCCGACTGCTGCGGAGGTCGAAAAGGCGAAGGCGGTGGTCGCGGCGTTCGCAGCTCAGCCTGGCGCGGGCGCCGTCGGCATCGACGGCAAGATGTATGATCGTCCGCACCTCGCGCGCGCGCAGGCGCTGCTGGCAAGCGCAAAAGGCTGAACGCTATTTGTAGACCTTCGAGGGGTCGAAACGCCTTTCAGCGTCACGGAACTCAAGCGTGACCGCGCCCGCTTGGCCCAATGGTACAGCGCGGTAGAAGCACGAGCGCCGGCCGGTGTGGCAAGCGCCCTCGCCTGCCTGTTCGACCTTGAGCCAGAGCGCATCCTGATCGCAGTCGACGCGCATTTCGACCACGCGCTGCGTATGCCCGGACGTTTCGCCTTTTCTCCAAAGCATCTTGCGTGAGCGGCTGTAGTACCAGGCCTCGCCACTCCCCACGGTTTTTCTGATCGCTTCTTCGTTCATGTGAGCAACCATCAGCACGTCGCCCGATTTGGCGTCCGTGACAACCACGGCGACCAGCCCGTTCGCGTCGAACTTTGGTGTGAAGGCCAGGCCTTCCTCAATGTCAGTCGTTTTATCCGTCATGGAAATCGCGCGCCAATAGTCACGTCATCATGAATTGCCGGTCCAAGCCCGGCAACCACTTCGTGCAAGGCTGGATACTAACGCGTTGCTACCGCTGAACGCCGCGCAACATCGTCATGAAGCGCACCTGCTCGGTGGCATCCTCACGAAACGCACCGGTGAAATGCGTCGTCACCGTCAGCGCGCCCGGTTTCTCCACACCACGCAGAGACATGCACATATGCTCTGCTTCGATCATGACCGCAACGCCGCGCGGCTTCAAAATCTCTTCGATGGCAGTCGCAATCTGCGAGGTTAGATGCTCCTGGGTCTGCAGGCGCCGCGCATAGACATCGACCAGCCTCGCAAGCTTCGAAAGGCCGACGACACGATCAGTCGGCATGTAGGCGACGTGCGCCTTGCCGTAGAACGGCATCATGTGATGCTCGCAATGCGAATTGAAGCCGATGTCGCGCACGAGCACGAAATCGTCATATCCGCCTGTCTCGCTGAAAGTACGATCGAGAACCTCGACGGGGCACTCATTGTATCCCTGATAGATTTCATCATAGGCACCGACAACCCGCTTCGGCGTCTCAAGCAAGCCCTCACGGGTCGGATCGTCGCCGGCGTAGGCGATAAGCGTGCGGACGGCGGCTTCGGCCTGTTCGCGCGACGGCCGCGGCTCGACCGGCGCAGGCGCCGCCCGCACATGATCGGACAAGCCTTGCTTCGGCCACGGCTTTACGTTGGTATTTTTCGCGTCCATGACGGGTCTCTCCGTTCGACCGGCCCTCGTCCAAATAGACAGAGCCGGATGTGTCACCGGGGTGGCCGCGTCGTTTGTTGCTCGGGTCTTTGCCAGAGCATCTGGACGCCGCATTCCCATTTCACATGGCCTCATGCCATGCTGGCGCCAAGAACCCCTTCCCGCGCCATCGGGTCAGCCCCTATATATTCTTTTGGACGGCCGAGGCAATCCGCCAGCGTTGGATATTCGGTAGATCACCTATGCTTAACGACGTTTATAACGCCAGAATCCTAGACCTTGCGGGCAACATCCCCCGATTGGGCCGGCTACCCGCGCCCGACGCGACAGCAACGGCACATTCGAAGTTATGTGGATCCACCGTCACGGTGGACCTGAAAGTCAGCGACGGCGCAGTGAGCGACTTCGCCCATGACGTGAAAGCCTGCGCACTTGGGCAAGCCTCGTCTTCGATCATGGCGCGGCACGTGATCGGTGCAAAACCCACCGAATTGCGGGAATTGCGCGAAACGGTGCGAAAGATGCTGAAAGAGAATGGCCCTCCGCCGGCCGGCAAGTGGGCTGACATTGCTGTGCTCGAGCCGGTACGAGACTACAAGGCGCGCCACGCCTCGACCATGCTCACCTTTGATGCCGTCGTGTCTGCCCTCGATCAGATCGAGGCGAAGCCTTCCACCAAACGAACGCAGGCGGCCGAGTAGTTACTTCGCCGCAGCCAGACCGCCAGTTTTTGTGCGCGGCAACTCAGCCCGGTCACCCCCGGGCTTCCGGCATCCTGCCGACAGGCGCGGCAGGTTCTGTGAGGCGCCGGTATTGCCGAGGCGAATTCCGGTAACGAGCTTGGCGCTCTGCGTCTTGATCACCATCGAGTGGCTGCCCATCGCCGCAAAAGCACCGATCAGCGTGGAAGGAACGCGCGCGGTTGCGTAGGTGAAAAGCTCGTCCGGCTCGCTGCGCTGCTCAGTCGAAACGACTTTCAGCACTGCCGAATTGCTGCCGACACGCAGGCTGATCGAGTCAATCGCGGCGGGAAGCGGTGTCTGCTCCCCGCGATGCCGGCGCTCGATGTAGCTGACGTCATAGGTGTCAGCGCCCGGACTACAAGCCACAACGAGGTCGAAGCTTCCGATTTCCTCGCCCTCCACAGTGAGCGGATGACGGCGGGCCAGCGTCGCCACCCCTGATCGATCCACGAGCGACCATCTCTGCTCGCTGATGGGAGTGGCCTGCAAACCATTGGTCGCGCGCGGAGCCGGCTGCGGCACCGATACCGGCGATGCGGCGATGGCCGCGGCAGCTACCGGACCATCGATATCCTCAGTCGTCAACTTGGTCAGCCGCAACTCATCGCGGGTGAGCGCATGCATCGGCTCCCACGGAGGAATGCGCAAAGCAACTTCGATCAAATCGGCGCTTGCACCCATGTCTGCCGTATATCGCGCAAGCCGGCCAATATCGCGCTGGACCAGGACAAGGTCTTCGGCTGAATAGCCGGCTGCGGTCGGATCTTCGCGCCGGTCACCAAGCCAGATCTGGTGCACCATCACCCGCGACTCCGCGGGCACCGACCGACGCACACCACCGAGCAGCACAAAGGCACACATTGACTCGCAGTCAGCCTGTGGCGAAAGCGTCGCGCGCGGCTGCCCGTCGTTGGCCGCAGGAAGATCGACAAGACTGCCGACCGTGGTTGCGAGCTTGAGCTTGCGCAATTCCCGACCGAGCGCGATGGCCCCGTGGACCGATCCGCCATCCGAATTCAGGACGACGGTTGCGCCGGTGACGTCGTGGTTTTGCGCAAAAAGAAGAAAATGGCGCGGGGTCTCCGAAGTAATCGCACCGGATGCTGTGATGAAAGTCTTGCAGTTATCGCCGCAAACCTCGGCAGGTCCCTGCAGGCGCATTTCAAAGCGCATCGGCAGCGCCCGATCGGACGCACAAAGGGGGCCTGGCAGCAAAACTAGCGGCGTCGCCAAAGCGAGCGCAACGATCGAGACTGATCGGTTCATTCTACCCCTGTCTCGCTCCCAAGCCCGTCTTCTGGCGTGGTTGGTCCACGTTCTGGCTGGGCTTTGGCAGCGCTAAATACCCCCGCGCGAGTACGTCTTAGTGCACTTGCGAGATTCGGGTCTAGTGTAAAAAAGTCGCTATACCCCTCGAAAGCCGAGAAGTTCCATTGGCTTGCCGTTGAGATGGAACTTCCGGCGCGAACGGGTCATCTTGAACCTCCACTGGAACTTGAATGGCTTTCAACACGAACCATCAAGGACTTGCTGGGCTGCCGCGGATGGCTGGTCGGGGGCTTGTCGCGCTTTATCGCGCCACCCTGTCGCCATTGATCGGCCCGCGCTGCCGGCATTTGCCGAGCTGTTCGGAATATGCGGACGAAGCTATTGGCCGTTTCGGACTCTGGGCGGGCAGCTGGATGGCTCTTGCGCGAATCTTGCGATGCCATCCGTGGGGAACGTCCGGCCTCGATCTTGTGCCGACAACCCTGCCGCAACGATCCCGTTGGTACCTTCCATGGCGATATGGGCACTGGCGCCGCATCCACGATACTTCGCAAGCCTAGTTGCGGCACGATTCGGCTGCTATATCGACTTCCACGCTTACCTGCATTCGTAGGCAGCGAGTGAGCACAGGAGACCTTGATGGTCGCGCTGACCTTTCCCGACGGCGCACGCCGCGAATACTCTCCAGGCACAACAGGTCTCGACGTCGCCAAAGGCATCTCGCCTTCTTTGGCCAAGCGTACGGTGGCCATGGCGCTCGACGGCACCCTCGCCGACCTTGCGGATCCGATCGAGCACGATGCCAAGATTGAATTTATCTCCCGCGAAGACCCACGTGCACTCGAGCTCATACGGCACGATGCCGCGCATGTGCTCGCGGAGGCCGTGCAAACACTCTGGCCGGGAACGCAAGTCACCATCGGTCCGGTGATCGAGAACGGTTTTTACTACGACTTCTTTCGCAATCAGCCATTCACACCGGAAGACCTGCCGGTCATTGAAAAGAAAATGCGCGAGATCATCGCGCGCGACAAACCCTTCACCAAGGAGGTGTGGGGGCGCGAGAAGGCGATGAATACCTTCCGCGACATGGGCGAGGCTTTCAAGGTCGAGCTGATCGATGCCATCCCCACGGACCAGCAGATCAAGATCTACAAGCAGGGAGACTGGTTCGACCTGTGCCGAGGTCCGCACATGACATCGGTCGGCAAGGTCGGCAATGCGTTCAAGCTGATGAAGGTGGCGGGCGCCTATTGGCGCGGCGATTCCAGCAATCCGATGCTGACCCGCATCTACGGCACTGCCTTTGCGAAACAGGATGAACTCGAGGCCTACCTTCATCAGATTGAGGAAGCCGAGAAACGCGACCATCGCAAGCTCGGCCGCGAGATGGACCTCTTCCACTTCCAGGAAGAAGGCCCGGGCACAGTGTTCTGGCATGCTAACGGCTGGACGATCTTCCAGGAGATCGTCGCCTATATGCGGCGGCGGCTGAGGGGCGACTACCAGGAAGTCAATGCACCGCAACTGCTCGACAAGTCGCTATGGGAAACCTCGGGTCATTGGGGCTGGTTCCGCGAAAACATGTTCCAGGCGACCTCGGCCGGCGAAGAAACCGACGACGAGCGTATCTTCGCCATCAAACCCATGAATTGCCCTGGGCACATTCAGATCTTCAAGCACGGTCTCAAGTCCTACCGCGATTTGCCTCTGCGGCTGGCGGAATTCGGCGCCGTGCATCGCTATGAACCGTCAGGCGCCCTGCATGGTCTTCTGCGCGTCCGCGGCTTCACGCAGGACGACGCCCACGTGTTCTGCACCGAAGAGCAGATGGCCGACGAGTGCCTGAAGATCAACGATCTGATCCTGACAACGTATTCCGATTTCGGCTTCACCGGGGACCTCACCGTGAAGCTCTCCACGCGCCCCGAAAAGCGCGTCGGGTCCGACCAGGCATGGGATCATGCCGAAAGTATCATGCGCGACGTGCTCAAGCGCATCGAGGCGCAAGGCCATAACCAGCGCATCAAGACCGCGATCAACCCCGGCGAAGGTGCTTTTTACGGGCCGAAATTCGAATATGTGCTGCGCGATGCCATCGGCCGCGACTGGCAATGCGGAACAACCCAAGTCGATTTCAATCTGCCGGAGCGGTTCGAAGCCTTTTATATCGCTGCCGATGGTTCAAAGAAGACGCCCGTGATGATTCACCGCGCCATTTGCGGATCGATGGAGCGCTTTCTTGGCGTCCTGCTCGAACACTACGCAGGCCACCTGCCGTTGTGGCTCTCGCCTCGGCAGGCGGTCATCGCCACCATCACCTCTGATGCCGACGATTATGCGCACGAGGCGACGATTGCCGCGCGCAAGTTCGGGCTACGTGTCGACCCCGACCTCCGAAACGAAAAGATCAACTACAAAGTCCGCGAACACTCGCTTGCGAAGGTCCCAGTCCTCCTTGTCGTCGGAAAAAAGGAGGCAGCCGACCGGACCGTTTCCATTCGCCGCCTTGGCAAGGAAAGCCAGGAGGTGATGTCGCTCGAGGCCGCCCTTAAGTCGCTTGCAGAAGAAGCGATGCCGCCTGACCTCCGGCGGGCCAAAAAGTGAAGCCTGAGTTGTAAGGAGATCGGTTTGTTCAGCGCCGCCCGGCTGCTCGCGCGAGTGGCAGCGCGTCGGCACTGCCCGGAGGATTCTCAAGCATGCCGAGAAACCGCTCCGCCCAATGGCTGAGATCGTTGCGCACCAGCATCTTGAAGGTATCGGCGTGTCGTTGACGACGCTCCTCCAACGACATCGACAATGCGCGATTGATCGCGTTACCGACGCCTTCCGGATCGTATGGATTGACCAGTAAGGCTGCCGCGCATTCGTGCGCGGCACCGGCGAAACGCGAAAGGATCAACACGCCCGGATCTTGCGGGTTTTGTGCGGCCACAAATTCTTTGGCAACAAGGTTCATGCCATCGCGCAACGGCGTGACCAGCCCGGCGCGTGCGGCACGGTAAAGTCCGGCCAGCGCGGTGCGGCTGTGCGCCTTGTTGATGTAGCGTACCGGTGTCCAAGAGGCCTCGCCGTAGTTGCCGTTGATGCGGCCAACGGCCTCCCCTACCGCCCGGCCCATGTCGGCATATTCCGGGATGCCGGTGCGACTGCGCGGCGTAATCTGAATGTAAGTGACCTTGCCACGCCAGTCGGGGAAGTTTGCAAGAAAACGTTCGAACGCACTCATACGCTCGGGAATCCCTTTGCTATAGTCGAGCCGATCAACGCCGATAATCATGGCGCGACCAGACAGGCTCTCTAGCACTTCGCGAACGAAATGCGTTTCAACGGCGCGTCGCGCGAGCCGTGCAAATGGCTCGGTCTCGACACCGACGGGGAAGGTTCCAACCCGTACGATGCGGTTGCCGAAATGAAAACTGTTGCCGCCCGCCCAAGGTAACCCGCACTCATTGGCGATGTAGCGCGAGAAATTGGCGGCATCGACCTCGGTCTGGAATCCGACCAGGTCGTAGTGGCACAACGCCGGAATGAGCTGATCATGATTTGGCAGCGCGGCGAGGATTTCGGGCGGTGGGAACGGGATATGGATGAAGAAGCCAATCTTGTTATTGCGTCCGCGATCACGCAGTGCCTTTGCCAGCGGAATCAAGTGGTAGTCGTGAACCCAAATCACATCGTCGGGCCGTAGCAGCGATTCAAGTTGCGTGGCGAAATATTGGTTGACCCGAAAATAGCCGCCGAGGTCGCGTCGTGTGAATTCGGCAAGATCAAGTCGGTAATGCAGGATTGGCCACAGCACACGATTGGCAAAGCCGTTATAGAATTCCTGATAGTCGTCCTTACTCAAATCGACTGTCGCGTACGTTATGTTGTCGTGGCTCACGGACTTCACGCCGTGCGGAGTGTTTTCGGCGACGCGGCCGCTCCAGCCAAACCACAGTCCGCCATGTCGCTTGAGCGCCGGCCGAATAGCCACTTCGAGCCCGCCGGCTCGCGCCGCTCTGTCGGGCACACCGACCCTGTTTGAGACTACGACGAGCCGCGCCAATACCGGTCTCCCCAGCTTCGCGACAGCTTGATTGCCGTCAATATCAATCCTGACATCGAATAG
>Ga0126377_10003527_pt1 | contig 11105 bp, 11 predicted proteins | sample PanSoiMetPlot_22_FD_92647 | JGI IMG/M metagenome (GOLD analysis project Ga0126377, IMG submission 92647) | Tropical forest soil microbial communities from Panama - MetaG Plot_22 | ecosystem: Environmental > Terrestrial > Soil > Tropical forest > Bulk soil | place: Panama | collected 2016-02-17
ACGGCGCGTCCAGGGGCAGCTCGTCCGGCGCCGAGACGACGACGCTCTCCGGCACCTCGAGCCCCGCCGCGGTGACGGCCTCGCGGAAGGCGAGCCGGTCCTCGGCGCGCCGGATCGCGGCGGCGTCGGCGCCTAGCAGCTCGACGCCGTTGCGATCGAGCACGCCTGCCTCGACGAGCTCGACGGCCAGGTTGAGCGCGGTCTGGCCGCCGAGGGTCGGCAGGAGCGCGTCCGGCCGCTCGCTCTCGATCACCGCAGCGAGCGTCTCCGCGTCGAGCGGCTCGAGGTAGGTCGCGTCGGCCCACTCGGGGTCGGTCATGATCGTGGCCGGGTTCGAGTTGACGAGCACGACGCGCAGGCCTTCACGCCGGAGCACGCGGCAAGCCTGCGAGGCTGCGTAGTCGAACTCGCACCCCTGCCCGATCCGGATCGGGCCGGAGCCGACGATCAGGACCGAGCGAAGATCGGCGCGCGCAGGCACGTCTCGGCGATGCGGTCGAAGAACGGAAGCGCGTCGAGCGGCCCCGGGGCCGCCTCGGGGTGGAACTGGACGGTGGCGAAGTCCTCGCCGGCGAGCCCTTCGACGGTGCCGTCGTTCAGGGAGCGGTGGCTGACGAGCGCGTCGTCGCCCGCCTCGACGGCGAAGCCGTGGTTCTGGACGGTCACGAGCACGCGGCCCGAGTCGAGGTCGAGCACGGGGTGATTGGCGCCGCGGTGCCCGAACGGGAGCTTGAACGTGTCGAGGCCGAGCGCGAGGCCGACGAGCTGGTGGCCGAGGCAGATCCCGAAGAGCGGCACCCGGCCCAGCAGCTCGCGCACCGCCTCGATCGCCCCGGTCAGCACCGCCGGGTCGCCCGGGCCGTTGGAGATCAGCACCGCCCGCGGCTCGGTCTCGAAGATCGCGTCCGCGTCCAGGTCGCCCGGCACGACCGCCACCTCGAGGCCTGCCGCGGCGAGCCGCTCCGGGATCGAGCGCTTGCTCCCGAAGTCGACGAGCGTGACCCGCGGCCCCGCGCCGACCGTGTACGGCTCCTTCGTCCCCGGCCGGCGGTCGAGCGGACGCCCGTCGATCGGCGGCTCGGCCATGGCGCGCGCGTGCAGCTCCTCGACGCTCGCCTCGCCGAGGGCGCAGCGAACGACGCCGTCGCGGCGGATGCGCCGGACGAGCGCGCGCGTGTCGACTTCCTCGAGCGCCACCACGCCCTGCTCGCGCAGCCACTGCGACCACGCAGGCCGTGAGCGCCGCATGACGATGCCCTCGGCCTGCACGCGCTCCGACTCGGCCCGCGCTGGGTCGACGCCGTAGTTGCCGACCAGCGGATACGCGAAGCACAACACCTGGGCGACGTAGCTCGGGTCGGTAGCGGCCTCCTCGTAGCCGGCGCTCGCCGTCGTGAAGCACGCCTCGCCGGCGGCGACACCGGACGCGCCGACCGCAAGTCCAGGGAAGGCCGTGCCGTCCTCGAGCACGAGGTGGGCGACTCGCATCTATTGCATGATACGCATGTTTTCGCATAACATGCGTTAGGTGTTTCGCACAGCCATCCTCGGTGCATCCGGATATGCGGGCCAGGAGACGCTCGACCGGGTGCTCCTCCACCCCCAGCTCGCGGTCGTGGCGCTGGGCTCCGACTCGCTCGCGGGCGAGCCCGCAGCCGCGCTCGACGTGCGGCTGAACGGCCACCTGCCGCCCTTCGTCCCCAACGACGAAGCGCTCGCCTCCGGCGCGGAGCTCGTCTTGGCCTGTCTCTCCCACGAGCGGGCCGCCGAGCTCGACCCGCCCGAGGGCGCCGTGGTAGTCGACCTCTCGGGCGCGCACCGCCTCGACGACGCCGCGCTCTACCCGGCCTGGTACGGCTTCGAGCACCCGCGCGCGGAGAGTCTCGCGGAGTGGAGCTACGCCGTCCCCGAGCTGTCGCCGCCCGCCGGTTCGCTGATCGCCAACCCCGGCTGTTACGCGACGGCCGCCCTGCTCGCGCTCGCCCCGCTGGCCGACGCGCTCGACCCGGCCAGCGTCGTGGTCGACGCCAAGTCCGGCGTCTCAGGCGCCGGCCGCGCGTTGAAGCCGAGCTCGCATGCCGGGTTCGTGCTCGAGAACCTCTCGCCTTACCGGGTTGGCGCCCACCAGCACGCCCCGGAGATCGCGCAGGCGCTCGGGTTCCCCGTCTGCTTCGTCCCGCACCTGCTGCCCGTGCGGCGCGGGTTGCTGGCCACCTGCTACGCGCAGGCGACCGGAGACGACCTCCGCGAGCGGCTCGAGGCCGCCTACGCGTCGAGCCCCGCCGTGCGTGTGCTCCCGGAGGGCGCCTCGCCCGAGCTCGCGCGGGTGCAGAACACCGACGAGGCGGAGCTCGCGCTCTTCGAAGACCGCGCCACCGGCCGCGCGATCGTCATCTGCGCGCTCGACAACCTCGGCAAGGGCGCCGCCGGCCAGGCCGTGCAGAACGCGAACCTCGCGCTCGGCCTCGACGAGACCGCCGGCCTCCGGCTCTCGGGGGTGCTCGTATGAGCGTCACCGCCGCACAGGGGTTCGCGGCGAGCGGCGTCCACTGCGGGATCCGCAAGGAGCGCCGCGACGTCGCGCTCGTGTGCTCGCTCGTCCCCGCGACGGGCGCCGCGATGTTCACCGCGAACCGCGTCCAGGCGGCGCCGGTGGTCGTCTCGCGCGAGCACCTGGAGCTCGCGCAGCCGCAGGCGGTGATCGCCAACTCCGGAAACGCGAACGCGGCCACGGGCGTTCGCGGCGAGCTCGACGCGCGGGCGACGGCGGCGGAGACCGCGCGGCTCCTCGACCTCCAGACCGAGGAGGTGCTCGTCCTGTCGACCGGCGTGATCGGAGTCCCGCTGCCGCTGGGGAGCGTCCTCTCCGGCGTGCGCGGGGCTGCCGCGGCGCTCTCGCCCGAGGGCGGCTCCTACGCGGCCGACGCCATCCTCACGACGGACACGCACGCCAAGGAGTCGGTCGCACACGGCCCCGGGTTCACCGTCGGCGCGATGGCGAAGGGCTCGGGGATGATCCATCCCGACCTCGCGACGATGCTCGCCGTCATGACGACGGACTTCCCGCTCGAGCCGGGCGAGGCGATCGAGTTCTTGCGGCCGGCCGTCGAGGCGAGCTTCAACTCGATCTCCGTCGACGGCGAGTGCTCGACGAACGACACGGTGATCCTGCTCGCCAACGGCGAGAGCGGCGTCGAGCGGACGCCCGCGACCGACGAGGCGTTCGCGCTCGCGGTGCGCAAGGTCTGCGCCGAGCTCGCCGCCCAGATCGTCGCGGACGGCGAGGGCGTGACGGTCACCGCGGAGATCCACGTACGCGGCGCCGCGAGCGCGCCCGAGGCCCGCGCGATCGCGCGCCGCATCGCCACCTCCCCGCTCGTGAAGACGGCGCTGTTCGGCCACGACGCGAACTGGGGCCGGGTGCTCGCGGCCGCAGGGTCGGCGCCGTACAACGGCGGCTTTGCGCACCTCGACCCGAGCCTCGTCGGCCTCCGCTTCAACGGCACCGAGGTGCTCGCCCAGGGCAGCCCGCTCGGCGTCGAGCCCGACGTCTCCGGCCCGAGCTGCACGATCGAGCTCGAGCTCGGCCTCGGCGACGCGGCCGCGACCTACCTGACCAGCGACCTCACCTACGACTACGTCCGCATCAACGCGGACTACCGCTCGTGAGCCTGATCGTCCTCAAGGTGGGCGGCTCGTCGGCGCGGCAGGCGGCCGAGCACGTGCTCCACTTCGTCGCGAACGGGCACGGCGTCTGCGTCGTCCACGGCGCCGGCCCCCAGATCTCGGCTGAGATGACGCGGCGCGGGCTGCCCGTCGAGTTCGTCGAGGGCCGCCGCGTGACGAGCGCGGAGACGCTCGAGGTCGTGCGCGAGTCGTTCGGGCGCGTGAACGCCGAGCTTTGCGCCGCGCTCGGCCCGGCCGCGGTCGGCCTGATGGGCGACGAGATCGGGCTCCCCGCGACGCAGGTGCCCGAGCTCGGGCTCGTCGGGACGCCGCTCCCGAGTGCCCCCACGCCGATCGCCGAGGCGCTCGCAGGCGGCTGGGTGCCCGTAGTGGCGCCGCTCGCCGAGGGGCCGCTCAACGTGAACGCCGACGAGATGGCGGCCGCGCTCGCGGTCGGCCTCGGCGCCGACCGCCTCTGGTTCCTGAGCGATGTTCCGGGCCTGCTCCGCTACGGCGCGGTCGTCCCGAGCATCGCGGCGACCGAGGCCGAGGAGCTTCTGGCCGGGGGCGAGCTCGAGGGCGGGATCCTGCCGAAGCTCCACGCCGCCGTCGTCGCGGCGAAACGCGGAGTGAAGGCGGAGATCGGCGCCACGGCGGTGATCGCATGAGCGCGACGCTGTCCCAGGCGGTCCTTCCCACCTACGCGCGCGCCGACCTGACGCTCGTCAGCGGCGAGGGCTGCTGGGTCGAGGACGACGCCGGGCGCCGCTACCTCGACTTCCTAGGCGGCATCGCCGTGGTCGGGCTCGGCCACTGCCATCCCGCGCCGCTCGCCGCGGCAGAGCAGCAGCTCCACCGGCTCTGGCACGTCTCGAACCTCTACTGGACGGAGCCGATGCAGGCCCTCGCGGGCCGGCTGTCGGAGCGCTTCGGAGGCGCCCGCGTGTTCTTCTGCAACTCCGGCGCCGAGGCGGTCGAGTCCGCGCTCAAGTGGGCGCGCAAGGCGACCGACCGCACCGGGTTCGTGGCGCTCGAGGGCTCCTTCCACGGCCGCACGATGGGCGCCCTCTCGGTGACCGGCCAGCCCGCGAAGCAAGCGCCGTTTGCGCCACTCGTCCCGGACGTCGCCTTCGCGACGCTGAACGACGCCGACTCGCTTGCGATGGCCGTGAACGACGAGACCGCGGCGATCGTCCTCGAGCCGATCCAGGGCGAGGGCGGCATCAACGCCGCAACGCCGGAGTTCCTCGCCGCCGCCCGGGAGCTCGCCGACGCGAACGGCGCGCTGCTCGTCGTCGACGAGGTGCAGACCGGCGTCGGCCGCACCGGCACGTTCTTCGCGTTCGAGCAGCTCGGCGACGTGCGGCCCGACGCGGTCACGCTCGCCAAGGCGCTCGCGAACGGGCTGCCGATCGGCTGCCTGCTCGTCTCCGACGATGCTCCGGCAGGGCTCGAGCCGGGCGACCATGCGAGCACCTTCGGTGGGAACCCCGTCGCCTGCGCCGCGGCCTGCGCCGTGTGCGACACGCTCACGGACGACCTGCTGGAGGCCGTGCGCGAGAACGGCGCCGCGCTCATGGAAGCGCTCGACGAGCTGCCGCCGGTCGTCGAGACCCGCGGACGCGGCCTCCTGGTCGCCGCAGAGCTCGACCGCCCGGCCGCGCCGGTCGTCGAGGCCTGCCAGGAGCGCGGCCTCCTCGTCGGCACGGCCGGCGAGCGCGTCCTCCGCCTCGCCCCACCGCTTGTCGTCTCCACCGGCGAGCTCGAGCTCGCCCTCACCACGCTCAGGGAGGTACTGCAGTGACTTCGAAGTACGAGCGCCAGGGCGCGCTCTTGCGCCTCGCCCGTTCCCAGGCCCTCGCCACGCAGGAGGAGTTCGTCGAGGCGCTGCGAGATCAGGGGATCCCGACGATGCAGACCACCGTCTCCCGCGACATCGCCCAGCTCGGGCTCGTCAAGGTGCGGAACGCCGAGGGGAAGCTCGTCTACGCGCTGCCCGGCGCGGACGACCTCGACCGCCTGGACGAGCTCGCCTCGGCGCTTCGCCGCTGGGCGGTCGCGCTCGAGCCGGCGGGCAACCTGCTCGTGATCAGGACGCCGCCGGGGTTCGCGAGCCCGCTGGCAGAGGCGATCGACCTCGCCTCCCCCGCCGAGGTCGTCGGCACGATCGCGGGCGAGAACACGGTCTTCGTCGCGGTCCGCGAGGGCCTCTCCGGCGCAGAGCTGGCCGAGCAGTTCCAGCATCTGGGGAACGCGTGATGGCGACCGCGGTGCTCGCCTACTCCGGCAGCCTCGACACGAGCTGCATGATCGCCTGGCTCAAGGAGGACTACGGCTTCGACGAGGTGGTCGCGGTGCTGGCCGACGTCGGCCAGGCGGTCGACCTCGAGCCCGCCGTCGCGCGCGCCCGGGCCGCCGGCGCCGACGACGTCGTGGTCGTCGACCGCAGGTCGGCCTTTGCCGAGGACCAGGTTGCGAAGGCGCTCGTCGCCAACGCCCTCTACGAGGGCAAGTACCCGCTCGTCTCGGCCCTCTCGCGCCCGGTGATCGCCGGCGCGGTCGCCGAGCTCGCGCTCGAGCTCGACGCCGAGGCTGTCGTCCACGGCTGCACCGGCAAGGGCAACGACCAGCTCCGCTTCGAGCTCGCCTTCAAGGCGAACTACCCGGGCGTGACCGTGATCGCGCCGCTCCGCGACCGGGTCTGGACCCGCGACGAGGAGATGGCCTACGCGCTCGCGCGCCGCATCCCCGTCGAGGCGAAGCCCGCCTCGCCGTACTCGATCGACGACAACCTGCTCGGCCGCTCCATCGAGGCGGGAGTGCTCGAGGACCCCTGGGAGGCCCCGCCCGAGGACGCCTTCGCGCTGACCGGCTCGCCGGCGTCCGCCCCGCCACCGAGCGAGGTCGTGATCGGCTTCGAGGCCGGGCTGCCGGTCTCGCTGGACGGCGAGGAGCGCCCGCTCGAGTCGCTGCTCGCCGAGCTGAACGAGCGGGCCGGCGCGTACGGGATCGGCCGGATCGACATGGTCGAGAACCGCTCCGTCGGGATCAAGAGCCGCGAGCTCTACGAGGCCCCCGCGGCGCTGACCCTGATCCGCGCGCACGAGGCGCTCGAGGACCTGGTCCTCACGAAGGCCGAGCTGCGGCTCAAGCGCCAGCTCGAGCCGCAGTGGGCCCAGCTCGTCTACGAAGGGCTCTGGTTCAGCCCCGCCCGCTCGGCCCTCGACGCGTTCTTCGCCGAGACGCAGACGCTCGTCTCCGGCGAGGTGCGGACGGAGCTGCGTGCGGGGGTCGCGGTGATCGCCGGCCGCCGGTCGGAGAACGCGCTCTACGCCGAGACGCTCGCCTCGTACGCGACCGGCGAGACCTTCCCGCACGAGGCCGCCGAGGGCTTCATCCGGCTGGCCGCGCTCGAGACGGAGCTCGTCGCCGCGCGCGAGCGGAGGATGACCTTCGCATGACCCTCTGGAGCGGCCGCGTCGCCACGCCGCTTGCGCCAGAGGTCCAGCGCTTCCTCGCGGCGGACGACCTGGAGCTGCTGCCCTACGACTGCGAGGGCACGCGGCTCCATGCGCAGCGCCTTTTCGAGGCCGGCCTCCTGACCGGGGACGAGCTCGCCGAGGTGGAGGAGACGCTCGCCGAGATCACGGCGGACCTCGTGACGGACGAGGACGAGGACGTCCACTCGGCGATCGAGCGCTTGCTCGGCCCGGTCGGGCGCAAGGTCCACGCAGGCCGCTCGCGGAACGACCAGGTCGCCCTCGCGCTGCGGCTCTACGTCCGGGACGCGTGCGCGCAGGCGACCGGCGCGATCCGGGCCTTCGCCGAAGCCGTGCTCGCGCGAGCCGCCGACGAGGCCGAGACCCCGATGGGCGGCTACACGCACCTGCAGCGCGCGCAACCGGTCACGGTGGGCCACCACCTGCTCGCCTGGATCGAGATGCTCGAGCGCGACCTCGCGCGCTTCCGGTTCGCGGCGCTGCAGGCGCGGCCCTCGCCGCTCGGAGCCGGCGCGCTCGCCGGGACGACGCTGCCGCTTCCGGAGGCGGAGCTGCCGATGCGCAACTCGCTGGACGCCGTCGCAGACCGGGACTTCGCGCTGGACTTCCTCTACGCGTGCGCGGTGCTCCAGTCGCATCTCTCGCGGATCGGCGAGGAGCTCTGCCTCTGGGCGACCGCGGAGTTCGCCTTCGTCCGGCTGCCCGAGCTCGCGGCGACCGGCTCGTCGATGATGCCGCAGAAGCTGAATCCCGACGTCGCGGAGCTGGCGCGCGGCAAGGCCGGAACGGCGCTCGGCCGTTTGACCGGCCTGCTCGCCACGCTCAAGGGGCTTCCGCTCGCCTACAACCGGGACCTGCAGGAGGACAAGACGCCCGTCTTCGCAGCCCGCCGCGACGCGCTCGGCTCGCTTGCCGCCCTCACCGCGCTGATCGCGGGCCTCGAGCTCGACCGCGAGCGGCTGGCCGAGGCCGCGTCGGACCCCCTCCTCCGCGCGACCGACGAGGCCGAGCGCCTCGTCGCGGAGGGAATCCCCTTCCGCGATGCCCACGAGCAGGTCGCGAGCAGCGTCCGCGCAGGAACCTTCGAGCCGCCCGCGGAGCCGCTCCCCAGGCGCTCACCGGGGCCCGGTGACGTGCGGGTCGCGATCGAGGCCGCCCGCCGGCGGCTCGCCGGCTAGTCAGAGCGCGCTGCCCGTCACGAGCCAGGCGACCAGGAAGTCGAGCCCGATCAGGGTGCCGACGATCAGCGCGAGCACGGTGTACATCTCGACGATCGTCAGCCACAGCGGCCGGTCGGCGGCGGGCCGCGGGGGTGGAGCCAGACGCCAGGGCCGGATCGCCAGCAGCGCCCGGTCGACGACGCCGGGAGGCTCCGGCAGCTCGAGCGGCTCGCCGGTCGTGCGCCAGGACGCGGACAGGCCGTTGGCCGATGCGGTGTCGACCCGCGGCAGCTCGAGCGCGAGCAGCCGCGCGCCCGCGCGCATGGTCAGGAGCTCGTGATCACGCGTGACCCGCTCGACGTCCTCGGCCAGGAGGAGGCCCTCCCGGCCGTCGATCGTCCGGATCGCGAGCGCGACGGGCTCGTCGGCGGCCCCGAGCCAGGTCTCCTCGACCCAGCCCAGGAGCCCGCGGGGCGATTCGAGGCGAAAGCCCTCGCAGCCGGCCAGCTCGTGTCGGACGACCGTTGCCACGGCTCTCCTATTCCCGATCCGCGGCACCGAAACCCGTCCGACGCCGCAGAGTGACGACGTCTCCGGTCAGGCTAGCGCTAGAGTCGCCGCCATGCGCGAGGTGGCAACCGGCGTCTGGCACTGGAAGGCTCCGCACCCCGAGTGGAGGCCGGGGCAGACGTGGGATCGGATGGTCTCGTCCTATGCGATCGACACCGGCGACGACGTGCTTCTGTTCGACCCGGTCGACCCTCCCGCCGAGCTCCTGGAGCGCGCAGACGCGGTCGTGCTCACGTGTCCGTGGCACCGTCGCGACGCGCCGGGGCTCGGGCTGCCGATCCACGTTCCGCCGCCCGACCCGCCCGATCCTGATCCGGTACGCGGCGAGGTGTTCCGCGGCGGCGACACGCTCCCGTTCGGCATCCGGGCGTTCGAGGCCTTCGAGCCGAACGACCTCGTCCTCTACGTGGAGAGCCGGCAGGCCGTCGTCTCGGGCGACACGTTGATCGACCGCGGCAAGGGCCTCCAGATGCATCCCGCCTGGCCGGGCCCGGGCGTCACCGTCGAGGAGACGACGCGCCGGCTGCAACCGCTCCTCGACCTGCCCGTCGAGGTCGTGCTCCCGACCCACGCCGATCCCGCCGACCGCGCGGCGCTCGAGCGCGCGCTCTCGCTGTAGCGATGCACGTCGCGTGGATCTCGCACTGCCCGGTCAAGGGCCTCGCGATCGGGGAGCTCGACCGCTGCGAGCTGACGGAGGCCGGAATCGCCGGGGATCGAGAGTTCTTCCTCGTCGACGAGGACGACCGCCTCGTGAACAGCAAGGGGCTCGGCATCCTCCAGCAGGTCGTCCCGCGCTACGACCGCGAGGCCGAGGTCTTGACGCTCGTGTTCCCCGACGGCACGACGGTCTCACGGCATGTCGGCTTCGACGGCTCGCTCGCAGCGCGGTTCTGGAGCGAGACCGTCGAGGTCCGCGTCGTCGACGGGCCCTGGAGCGACGCGCTCTCCGACTACGCGGGCCGGAGCCTTCGGCTCGTCCGGGCTCCCGGGCCGGCGACGGACCGCCTACGCAACGGCGCAGCGACGCTGCTCGGCACCGGCTCGCTGCACGCGCTGGCGCGTGCACTCGGCGTGGACGGCGTCGACGAGCGACGCTTCCGCATGAACTTCGGCATCGCCGGCCTGGGCGAGCACGAGGAGGACGAGTGGCTCGGCCGACGCGTGCGCCTCGGCGAGGCGGTCGTCGTGCCGCACGGAAACGTCGGCCGTTGTGCGGTGACGACGCAGAACCCCGACACGGGCACGCCGGATCTCGACACGCTCAAGGCACTGGCGGCCTACCGGGGGGATGTCGAGACGACGGAGCCGCTGCCGTTCGGCGTGTACGCGTCCGTCCCGCAGCCCGGCCGGGTCCGCGTGGGCGACACCGTCGAGCTCGTCTGACGCCGCCTCGTCAGTCCCAGACCACGTCGATGGGCCGAGCGAGGCCCGGGATCGGCAGCGAGCCGGCCTCGGCCTCGATCGCATCGCGCGCGGAGCGCGGGAGGCGTCCCCAGGCTTCGATCCGGACGGTGTGCTGCGCGCGTCTCCAGGTGCCGCGGATCTCGCCGTCGACGAGCAGCGCGCCCGGCCACACGCGGGACGTCCAGAGCCGTTCCCGCTGGTCCGTTCGCGGCACGAGAAACTCGCGCTCTGCCCCGAACAGCAACCAGTAGGCATCCCCGCTCGGCAGCAGGCGCGCGGGCGCATCGGGCATCTCCTTGGCGCGCATGACCGGCTCGTCGTCCGCGAGCAGCCACTCGTCGCCGAGCGGCGAGCGGACCGGCAGGAGTGATCCCTCGAGCGAGGCGAACGCTTCGGCCCCGGAGCGGCGCGAGAGCCCCGCCCAGCGCGCGAACCGGTCGGCCGTGGTCGGCCCGTAGACGTGGAGGTAGCGCCGGGCGAGCTCACGGCGCGCATCCACCGGCTCGATCTCGGCGGCGGCAACTGTCCAGACGACCGGCGCCCGGGCCCCGGCCCAGCGGATGGCGATGGTGCCCGTCGTCGCGGCGTACCTCATCGCGTTGCCGACGCCGATCGCGCGCGCGACCTCGCGGTCCGTCATGCGTCGCCCGTCGAGCCCCACGCGCAGCAGCTCGGCCATCCGCTCGGCCCGAAGACGGCCTCTGGCGTCGTCGGGGAACCTCCCCAGCGAGAACAGCGTGAAGTCGCGCTTCGCGACCACGTAGACCTGGTGCCGCGGCCCCCAGAGCTGCGAGAGCGAGCG
>Ga0126377_10003528_pt1 | contig 11105 bp, 14 predicted proteins | sample PanSoiMetPlot_22_FD_92647 | JGI IMG/M metagenome (GOLD analysis project Ga0126377, IMG submission 92647) | Tropical forest soil microbial communities from Panama - MetaG Plot_22 | ecosystem: Environmental > Terrestrial > Soil > Tropical forest > Bulk soil | place: Panama | collected 2016-02-17
ACCGGCGGAGACGGGCGCTTGCTCCGGCTGGGCGATCACATCTACGAGACTCAGCTTGCCGTCGCCGGCGTCGAACGGTTCAGTCGCGAACTCGCTCGCCTTCTTCAGCACGACCGCCATTGGGGCCTCCTTGGTCGTTGACCCCCTAAATCTCTCGCCTGCGGTCGGGGAAAGCAAGTCGCGACCCAACCCGTCGGCTTCGCAGCTCCTCGGCGCGTCGGACCCCGATGCCCAACGAGCCACGCCGGGTCGCTCCCGAGAATCTGGTCGCGCCGCCACGACGACCTCCGTCCTGATCCTTGCGTCGCGCAGCACCTGGTGCGGATGCACGAGGGACCTGACATGCGCAGTCCCCGCCATCGACCCGCGCTCGGATCGGCCGAGCTGCTGATCGACTGGAGGGGGATTCGACGCCCTGAGCGAGGTCTCGGTTGACCCTCGCGGTCCGAGAAGGGGCGGCTATGTTGGTGGCACGATCTCGCCGACGCTGCCGGTCTGCTCCCCGTAGTCCCAGACGTCGATCAGCGGCGGCTCGATGCCGAGCGTCGTCAGGGCGGTGCAGATCTGACTCCGATGATCCGTCCCGTGGTGGAGCGCCTGCGCGAGTCGGATGCCGTACGGGGCCTCCGTCTGAGACCCGTCGTCCCACGTTCTGACGAGCACCTCGCTCGGATCCACGCCATCCGAGAGGAGCTGGGACCACACCTTGCCGTTGCGTTCCATCACGGCTCGCAACTCGGCGAGATCCATCTCCTCCTCGTCGATGTTCGGGACGCGTTCACGGGTCACGACGAAGAGGTAGGAGGCGTCCGCCCCGACGAGATGGCGCATCGTGTCGAGAATCGACCCGTACGTACCGGACGCCGTGGTTCCAATCTGCTCGGGGCTCAGGGCGTCGCACGCGTCCATCACCTTGAGCGTCGCCCAGACGTGATGGGCGAACGCGTCGTCCAGCAGTGTCTTCGTCATCCACGATGACCGTATCAGGAAGCTCCCGGCGGAACCGACAGACTCCGCGCAACGGCACCCTGTCACGGCGCCGTTGTCGTCACTGACGCACGTCGTCGATCTGACGAGGATTCGGTCGACGCGAGCGCGTAGGGCCCGGCGACGTGCTGCTCGTCGTCGCGAAGACCTGGCTCCCCGAATCGCCGGCATTTCGGGACAGAGCGGAACAGCCGGCGCCGTGCGAGCCGGCTTCGGCGGGACCGAAAGACCGAGGGAAGATAGATCCTTCGACCGACAAGAGCGCCCAATCAGCCGATGTCCGTGTGGTCCAAGCAGCCTACGGTCGCCTCATGCGGTACGCCCTCGCCATCGGCATCGTGGTCATCGGATTCCTCGCTGCCATGACGCTGCCAGGGGGCTGGCGCACGCGTAGCCCCTCGCTCAGGGAGGAGCAGGCCATTCAGCAGGCCGACGCCTATGCGGCCGCGCACCCCAATCGGTGCGACGTCCTTGCCGAGCCGAGCAATCGTCGCTGCTCGAGCGGGGTCTCTTTGGTCGACCCGTATCCGATCACCATCCAGAGGACCCTCGCCGTCGTGATGGCCTGCCTCATCGCAATCGCGTTCCTCACGTTTGCGCCGCCGAAGCGAGCTCTGGGATCGGTGTAAGGAATGAGGCGCCGTGCCCGGTCGTATTCGGTTCGCTGCCGACCGGCGGTGCCGTAGGTCCGACAGGAGGCATCGCACCACTCCGCATGGTTGCGCGCCGCCTCCTCAACACCCGAAACCGCGCTCACTGCGCGATGCCAGGCGTTGGAATCGGTTGAAGCCGGGTAACGCAGACCCTTACGACGACGACGACGACGGTCACGGTGCGGCGGCGTACATCAACCGAGGCCGGACGCGTCGAGACTGCAGGCGGTCTGATCCTCGTCAGAGCTCGCCGACCGCTTCATCGAGCCGGAACCGTTGCCTCGATACGACCCGTCGAGTCGTCGGTAGAGGACGACACACGTGACACGCGATTCCGTCGGCCCATCGACCTCGATGCGGATCGGCGTCTCGTCGGTGCCCTGGAGCTCCTCGCTCGCCCAAGGCAAGCGAACGGTTCTTTCGACCAGACCCGCTTCTGGGACAAGGAAGCTGACCTGGACGCCTTCGCCGCTCCCTCGAACCTCGTACCGATACGCGATCGTCGGTCGTGACTCCGATCCGCCGCACGCAGCCGCGAGCGATCCAAGACACACGGTGAGCGCGGCGATCATCTGCACAGTCCCAAGATACAGGCCAGCCCCGTGCCGCGAGCGCGGGCGAATGCCGCAAGAGGCCTCCTAATTCGCCTCCATCGGGCGGTTCGTCCTAGCCTCCGCCAGCGAGGCCTCGCCGATGAAAGCATTCGCAGGTCTTCGGACGGCTCCAGTCCCGAGCTGCTCCAACGTCCTCATGCTTCCTGACGTTGAACGCGCGAGCGGATCTGTGAGTTCCGGTGTCCCGCCGAACGGACCTTCGTGGGGGTGCTGATCGACTGGGACCATGATCGGATGCTCTGATCGGTCGTGCTCAGGATGGCGAGAGAGGCGTACCGATAGCCGAGCGTCCCATTCGATTGGGATCATCGCCGAGGAGAGCCGACAGGGAAGAGATTCGCCGCCGGCTCCCCCGTGGCTCGCCCCGGACGCGGTGACGTACATCACCCCCTTGACTGGAAGTCGCGCGCGTGTCCAACCGTTGTGGGACGTGTAAAGGCGCAAAGGCGCCGAAGACGAGCCGAAGGAGGCCCGGCATGGATAGCTCGAGCGGCATGCAGCGGCGCAGTGGTTGGACCTGGAAGGTATGGGTCGGGATCGCAGTCGGCCTGGCGGTCGTCGCCGGGCTCGTCGTCCTCATCGCGAGCGCCGCCGGGAGCTCGGGCGGCATCTACTGACCAACGTCGCCCGAGTGAGCCGGCCGTGGGGATCGTGAACCCCCACGGCCGGTGCGGTACGGCTTCGAATCGAGGCCGATGGAACACCAGCAGTGGGCGAGGATGTGAACCTTGACCTCCTCCGCGTCAACCGATCGCCGGTTTTCGAGTCCAGAACAGGCCGGGCATAGACCTCGCGGATCTGCGTGTCCAGTCCTCGAGTTGGTTGCGAGATCAAGCCACTGCTGAGACTGTCCATGATCTCGTCGGAGTAGGCGCGTTCGGAGCGGGCCTGACGAGGGACCGCCTTGATCCCCGACCTTTCGTACTAGGCTCCCAGCGTGGAGGCGGTAGGCCGGCAGCGCAACCTCGTCCTGATCTTGGCCAGGAGCCTCGCCGAGCAGCTCGCGACGGCCGTATTCCTCATCGACACGGAAGGCACCGTCATCTACTTCAATGAGGCGGCCGAGCTCCTGCTCGGGCAGCGATTCATCGAGGGAGCCGGGATGGCGGCCGAGGAGTGGTCGACGAGGTACCGGCCCCGGGACTCAGACGGCCACACGGTCCCACTCGAGTCTCTGCCATTGGGTGTCACGATGCTGAAGCGCGAGTCGGCCCACGGGATCCTCACGATCTTGGGGGCCGACGGGGAGGATCGGCGGATCGAGGTTGTGGCCTTCCCGCTGTTCGCCCGCACGGAGGACTTCGTGGGCGCCATCGCGCTGTTCTGGGAGTTGCCGGAAGATCGCCTCGGTCCGGCTGCCCACGCCGATTACTCCACGTCCTGAGTGGCCGACCTCGAGCGCGCCGGTCGTTCGGCGCCGTCCCGCCATTTCCAGCAGACTCCGCGCCTTGGCCGCCTACGAAGAGTTCCACGGCCGAAGGCGAGGGCACCATCCCGGCACGGCGCGTCGATACGCCTCGTACTCTGACCCGTACCGCTTCCGTAGTGCGGGCTCCTCGTACAAGCGAACGAACGCGGCGGTCGTCGCGAGAAAGGCAGCCGCGTAGGCGAGCAGCACCGACCGGCCGAGGAGCAGCGCCTGCCCGACGATGGTTGCGGCCACCGCCACATACATTGGGTTCCGGACGTATCGGTAGAGGCCGCCGACCACCAGCTTCTCGGTTGGCGCGACGGGTGCGGGTGTCCCGCGACCCTCCAGGACGAACCGGCCGAACGTGGATAGGAGCACGGCCGCTCCTGCGACGATCAGCACGAGTCCCGCGAAACGGGTCGCGAGATGCGGGGGCGGGACGCGTTCGCGCCAGCTCGTCAACAGCCATGGGATCAACAGCGCGGTCGCCCCCGGGGCGAGTACGAGAAAGAACAGAGATCCGATGGCCGCCGCGCCCTTGCGCACTTCCGCATCGTATGGCGGGACTCTCCTGCAAGCCGGAGAAATGGTCGCTGCTTGCAGGGGCCCGCGCTAAGTGGGGCGATGTCTCCGCGGTCGTGGGATGAGTCCGGGCACGCTAATGGAGTCCCAGCAGGTTATGGGGTCGAGTCCTCCAACCTCTGAGGTCCCGTATCCGAAGCATCGGCCGTCTGAGGTCCCGTATCGGAAGAATCGGCAGCTCGGAGCGCCTGAGCCTCGAGGCTGCGGCCAAGAACCTATTGACGACGATGCCGGTCGGGATCGAGATCGCGACCCAGACGCCTGAGAAGATCGCCACGCTCCTCGCCATATCCGCCTCCCCTTCAGGCCGACGTGGCGACTCTACCCCCGGCAAGACGCGTGGCGAATACAGGCTGGGACGGGCTGACAAACGCCGACGACCCGCTGGCTTCAGAGCGTCAGCGTGGCCGACCTGGGCATTGGGACAGAGGTTTCGTGCGCCGTGGAGCGGCACAGCAGCCAGTTGATGATCGGCCCAATCTAGTGGTCGCGGCGTCGCACACTCACGCCCTGAATCTGTTCGATGGCCAGGATGTCGAGGATTCTGTGAACGCTCTCCCGAGGGTGAAGGAGGATGAGGCCGTGAGGGCATGCCGATTCAGCCAGCCGGACGATCGACCTCACCCCGGAGCTATCCACGAACCCCAACTCGGAGATGTCCAAGACGACCCTTCGGGAGGGGTCTATGGCGCTAGTGGCGAAATCGCGGAAGTCCCCGGCCGAAGCCATGTCCAACTCACCACTGAGTGCGAGGCCGTCCGGCGTGATCCGCACCTGAATCGTCATCCGCCCCCTTCCCGGGACGAGCCGATCCTCAGGATGTACCTCGCAGGGCACAACGTCTAGGTGGCGGATGAGGGGTCCCGCTGAAGGGGCTCCGCCACGGCTTCCTAGGGATCGAACCGCATGAACCAGACATGCGGTCCAGAGGCTGGCGCATCTTCCTGATAGGTGACCCGAAAGCCAAGATGCTCGTAGAGCGGAACGTTCTCGGGCCTCGCAGTCTCGAGGAATGCGGGGACCTCCGCATTCCTAGCGCCAGTCAGCCCTAGGCCGATCAACGTCTTGCCGATGCCGCGACCTCGCCGGTCCTGCCGTACGGCGAGGGAATCGAGGAACCAATGAGGCTCACTGGGCAGATGTTCGGCGATCCAGTCCCAATAGCTCTCGTTCCGAACCCCGCCATCGTCAGAAAGCGAAGCAATCATGCCGCGAACCCCTGCCTCGACGTCTCGATACGCCTGCTCGGCGCCGGGCGGGAACCAGATCGCTGCGCCAAGCCCGTCCTCGGCCTCCCATACCAGGCCGCGAGGAGCGGCGAGCCCAAGGAATGCGGCGAACCATTCGATGACCTGGCCCTCCGTTACCTTTGCTCCCAGCGACCACAGGGCGTTCGGATCATCGGCGAACGCACGTCCGAAGAGAGCGGCCAGCTCTGGAACCCGCTCGACCGATGCCTGTACGACCTCGACCATCGCTCGCCGAATGTACCGGGCGAGGCTCCTCAAGACGAGCTGCTTCACATCCTCACGCCCTTGTCTGTTCGGACCATAGAACTCTCTGCCTCGCATCCACCGTCATGGGCCCGAGACGAACCTTCTCGACATCACTACCAAAGCTCCATCCACTCGGCGGCATGAGATCGATCCGCCGTCGGTATCGTCCGGTGGTCCAACCAGAGGGACTCCACTTGATCACCTACTTCCAGGCCATCATCTTGGGCCTGGTTCAAGGCGTGACCGAGCTCTTCCCGATCTCGAGCCTTGGTCAAGCCGTGATCTTGCCCACGATCTTCGGGTGGGACACCCTCGCCCAGGCCCAGTCGCAGCCGGAATCGTTCTATCTGGCCTTCCTCGTGGGTCTGCATGTCGCGACGGCACTCGCGCTGCTCGTCTACTTCTGGAACGAATGGCGGGCCATCATCGGGGGATTCCTCAGTACCATCAGCGTTGGAGTTCGAGATCGGACGATGCCCTGGCGAGCCATCCGAAATGCCGATGAACGGATGGCTTGGCTCCTTGTCGTCGCGACCATCCCAGCCGGACTGACGGGGATCGCCTTCGAGCACCTGTTCCGCGTGACCTTCGCCAAGCCGCTGTTCGCTGCTCTATTCCTCATAGTCAACGGGGTCATCCTTCTCGTCGGAGAGCGTTTTCGCCGACGCGCCGAGGTGAAAGCCATCGCCACGGAGCACGGCACCTACGAGGGGACAGAGTTCCGTCGGCTCGAGACCCTGGAGTTCAAGGAGGCGGTCATCATCGGGGTGGCCCAGGTGTTCGCGCTGATCGCCGGAATCAGCCGCTCCGGCATCACGATGGTGGTGGGGTTGGTGCGCGGGCTCTCGCATGAGGACGCCGCTCGCTTCTCTTTCCTACTCGCGACCCCGATCATCCTGGCCGCAGGCCTGTACAAGCTCCCCGATCTGTTCGGCTCCTTGGGCAACGGGATCCGGGGACAGGTGTTAGCCGGGAGCATCGCCGCCGGCATCGCCGCCTATCTCACGGTCCGATTCCTGATGAAGTACTTCGAGACGAAGACGCTGATGCCCTTCGCGATTTTCTGCCTGGTCGAGGGCGCGGTCTGCACGATCGGGTTCGCCCTAACCGGCCATGCGTTCTGAGGCGTGTCCGGAGCCGACGACTGGGGCGGACCGAGCCTCGCGGGGCGGCTCTCCTCGACTCCATCAACTCACGATGAAGGTGCCGGACATCGTAGTTGGGTGGATCTGACACTCGAATCGGTACGAGCCGGCGTCCAGACCATCCACCTGATAGGTCGTCGTAGAGGGGCCCGTCGTAATCGTGCCTGCGAAGATGGCGTCGGATCCGCTCTTCTGCGGGTAGATCGCGACGTTGTGTTCCGTGCCCGCATCCTTGTTGTCGAACGTGATCGTGAACGCTTGACCAGCCGGCGCTGCTAGGCAAGTCGCGTCGAACGCAACCTGGCTAGCCGACAACGAGAGCTCGGTGCCCTCGGGCGAGCAGGTGGTGTCTTCGGTGTCGCTCGTCGCGGAGGGGTAACCTCCGGCGCCGACCGTCACGAGGATCGGTTCGCTCCTCCCCGGCCCACCGAATCCGTATACGCCGTCGGTGAACGTCACGGTGGAGGTGCCGAGCACACCCCCCCCTGGCTTCAGCCCCGAGAGCCCGCCCAGGAACTGAACCGGCGGGGGTCCGGCGTACAGGCTGTTGAACCAGTCATTCACCGATGCGTTGAGCTGACCTGCAGGGATGTCCTGCATGATCCTTCCGGTCGAGATATTCGCCGCCTTGTCCCCGGTGTTCTCGTAGGCGATCGTCGCAGTCGTCCCCGGCTCGATGGTCGCAGGCACACCTTTGAGCGTCGACCCGTTCCAGGTGAGGGTGAAGTCCGCGGGAGGCAGGGCGCCGGTCGGCTTGCCAACAACCTGAAACACGTGATGCATCCCGAGGATGGCATGTGGCTTGCCCGTCGCGTCGGGCATCCAGCAGAACGCGGCGTACCAACCGGGAGTGAGGTTCAAGGTAACGTCGGTCGAGGCGCCGGGAGATACCAGACCGATCGATGGGAAGGGCGCCGGACCGATCCACGAAGGGGGAGGACCCTGAAGTGATGCGGGATCGCTCAGGAACGCTTGGATATCCGCATCTGTCTTCCCGGCCTTGATGCTTTGAAACTCGATGAAGTGCGGCATGCCCCCCACGTCATCGATGTGAAGAGTTTGGACGCCAGCCGGAATGGTGTCGGGCATCAGGAAGTCGAACTCCGTCATCTTGATCGACACGCCGGCCGGTGACGCGCCGGCGGTCGGAGATGCGCCGCCGGTGGGAGTGCTGTTCGAACAGGCCGCGAGCAGCAACATCCCTGCCAGGGCCACAAGCGTGCGTCTCATGCTTCCTCCTCGTTCGACGAGCAGACGGTAGTGGGGCGCGATGGTACACGCGCACCCGGGAGTCTCCACGCACATCGACCCAACCGATGGACGAGGTCTGGAGTTCCGCAGAGCCAGACCTTCGCCGAACTCTTGATCGATTGCGGAGGACAGGGCGCTCCGGGCGGTGCTCGTCGGGAGGTTGCGGGAGATGGAGCAGCGGCGAGGTCATGGAGGATGGTCTGACGGCGAGAGAGGCCCTGGCGATAGAACCTTCGGCACCGCTCGGCGAACCACCCGTCTAGCGCGTCGCGGTACTCGAATTGGCCAATCGGACGATGCGCCTACTCCTCCGTCTTACCGATACTTCCTGCAAGAAGGTTGAGGAGGCTCTCGTGAGACGTGGGGTCCTGGCGTTCGTGGTCATGTTCGTCCTCGCCCTCTCGGGCATCGCCACGGCGGGCGTCCTCGCGAGTTCAGGATCGCCATCCCCATCGGCTCCTGCCGGCGACGACAAGACCGAGACGAACGAACAGGACGCGGGCGTGCACGGCGGGCCGATCGAGCGGTTCCAGCAGGCCGGATCGTGCGAACTGACAGCGGTCTCCTCGCTTCCAGGCAACTGGACGCACGGTGACTACGTCAGCGCCGTCTCCGTGAACGGTACCCCTGCCAAGATTCAAGAGGCCGCTCACAGCGACTGCGGCAAGCCGATGGTCTCGGTAGGCCACGGCGGTGGACCGCCCGAACACGCGCTGGAGCACATGGCCGCCGGACAGGCGCACGCTGGCGGCGACGCCGATGACGAAGGTTCCGGTACGTCCGGCAGTTAGCTTCCGGCTGGCGGCGAGGAAAGCCCTGGCGCTAAGCCGCCGACCTCCGAAGGCTCTCGGCGACCTAGGCCGCGGGCCCCAGTCTGGGGAGCTGTCATAGGCCGCCGACTCAGTCACGTTTCGCAGAGCTGAGCCGTCCAGATCGAGGCTGACCGCTAACGGCGCGGAAGGTGTCGGGAGGACCTCCGACAGGTTCCCACCTAACCAGACTTCTGGCTCTACACTTCGACGCCCGATGAGACGCCTTCCCCGAGTCGACAACGCATTGCGAGCCGGTCTGATCTTGCTCGCCATGGCGGTTCCCCTCTTCTTGGTCTCGATAACGGCGTCCCCCGTTCCGGCTGTTGCCGCGAGTGAGGGCGATCCGGCGGCGGCGGCTCCAGGTGCTGAGGGGATCTTCAAGCTCGACCATCTCATCTTCATCGTTCAGGAGAACCGCTCGTTCGATCACTACTTCGGGACCTATCCGGGCGCGGACGGGATCCCCTTCAAGAACGGCAAGCCAGCCAACTGCGTTCCTGACCCGGTCCTGGGCCGAATGTCTTGTGGGTATCACTCCACCCGCGATCTGTTCATGGGTGGTCCCCACAACCGACCCGCATCCATCACCGATATCGCCGGAGGGGCGATGAACGGCTTCGTCCGGGCGATCGGTCGGAAGTGCGCCGACCGAACCTCGGCCGCATGCCGGCGCTACGTCGGACCCGCACAGCAGCCCGACGTCATGAGCTTCGTGACGCGTCAGCAGATCCCTAACTACTGGGCGTACGCCGACCATTACGTCCTCCAGGATCGGATGTTCGCGCCGACAGATGGATGGACCCTACCCGCACACCTGTTCCTCGTTTCGGGGTGGTCGGCTTCCTGCCGCAATCCCACCCGTCCGATGTCCTGCGTCTCGAACGTCGATCTCAGCAGGGCGAGCGAGAAGTGGAGGTACGGGGAGGATCCGATCTACGCGTGGACGGACATCACATGGCTGCTGAACCAACATGGTGTGTCGTGGGGCTACTACGTCGCGCCGGGCACGTGCTCCTTCCCCCCATGTTCGGAGCCAGTGTCTGGAGGCCACACGGCCTCCGGGAAGAATCCGCTACCCGGCTTCACCACGATCTTCGAGACCGGGCAGCAGGGCAATATCCTTGACCACAACGATTTCGTGCGCGCCGCCTCTGACGGGACACTTCCGTCCGTCTCCTGGGTGGTTCCGGGGAACTTGAACAGCGAGCACCCGGGATCCGCGCGAGGGATCCATGCCGGCATGGCACACGTCACGAGGATCGTGAATGCGGTCATGAAGGGGCCGCTGTGGAGCTCGTCGGCGATCTTCCTCACCTGGGATGACTGGGGCGGGTTCTACGACCACGTCAGGCCCAGGCATGTGGACGAGAACGGGTATGGACTCCGCGTGCCCGGACTTCTCATCAGCCCCTACGCTCGCGCCGGGACGATCGATCATCAGACGCTTTCGTTCGATGCGTACCTCAAGCTGATCGAGGATCGGTTCCTCGGCGGACAGAGGCTGGACCCTGCGACCGACGGACGCCCGGACTCCCGCCCGACGGTGCGCGAAACCGTGGCCGCTCTCGGCGATCTTGCGCTCGATTTCGACTTCGCGGCGGAGCCCCAGCCCCCACTCATCCTCGATCCGACGCCCTGATGCCGACCTTGATGATTCCTTGATCGACTGCGAGGAGGATCGGACGCTCCGGGCGGTGGTCATCGCGATGCCGCGGGAGGGCGACCCCTCAACCTGAGCGGTCAGGCCAGACCCGCCCTACCCGTGTCATGCTTCACGCCATACGCCGGGAGGGAGCCAGGATGTTTACGCCGATGCTGGGGTATGCAGCAGGAACGCTCATCGTGGTCGGGCTCTGCGTTTTGGTCGTGGCGCTGCTCGGATACGCCGTCTACTTCTTCTTCTTCAAGAAGAGTGGTTTCGACGACTTCGGATGATGAATGACCAGGGACCGAGCGGTTGATGTCTCGATGAAGTGGATGGCCGGAGTGGCGATCGTGGCGGTTCTCGCCGGATGCTCCTCAGATGCGGTTCGTGCTGCGCGTACGGTGACCGTGACGCAGTCGGAGCAATCCGAGCCGGCTGAACCCGTGCCGACGCCCACGCCTTCGCCAGCACCTGAAGCTTCCACCCCGGCCTCGGATGTCTCGTTCCTC
>Ga0126377_10003529_pt1 | contig 11104 bp, 11 predicted proteins | sample PanSoiMetPlot_22_FD_92647 | JGI IMG/M metagenome (GOLD analysis project Ga0126377, IMG submission 92647) | Tropical forest soil microbial communities from Panama - MetaG Plot_22 | ecosystem: Environmental > Terrestrial > Soil > Tropical forest > Bulk soil | place: Panama | collected 2016-02-17
ACGTCGATCCAATTCAGGCGCTACGGACGGAGTGATATGTACGATTGCAAATTTCCCGCTTTGGTTCCAAACGCACTTTTGCGTCGGGAGGCGTTTGCCCTTCGACTTCCTTTGAATATTCATGGCACTTCGCTGTCTCACATCTAACTCCGAACCTTCTATGCATTTGCGTTTTGTAATTTCTCTCATCGTTGCGACACTCAGCGCTCCGGCAATTTTCGCGCAGGGAACGAATCAGCCGACTGTGGACGAACTTGTCGCAAAGAACATCGAGGCCAAGGGCGGCGCGACCGCGTTAAACAATCTCCAGACGCTGCGTTCAACTGGTAAGTTGCTGGTTCCCGTGCAGGGTGTGATCGAGCTCGGTTATCTGCAAACAAAAAAGCGTCCTGACGACGTGCGCACCGAGGCTTCGCTCCAGGGGATGACGCAGATTGAGGCGTATGACGGCAAGGACGGATGGAGAGTCTCGCCGTTTTTCGGCCGCAAAGATCCGGAGCGCATGTCTGCTGACGATGTGAAGGCGCTGGTGGAAGACAACGAGATGGATGGCCCGCTGGTGGATTGGAAGGAAAAAGGAAGCACCGTCGAATATCTCGGAACTGAGGATGTCGATGGCACGCCTGCGCACAAATTGAAGGTCGTGCGAAAAAACGGCGACGTCAGTTTTGTCTATTTGGATCCTGATCACTTTCTTGAGATTCGAATCGTGACCCAACGAGTGCGACACGGTGCGCACGAGGAAATCGAGACGGATATCGGCGATTACGAAAAAGCCGGCGGCGTATTTGTTCCGACGTCGATTGAGGTTGGACGCAAGGGCTCAGCGGACAAGCAAACGGTCGTCGTCAATAAACTCGAAGCCAACGTGCCGGTGGATGACACGATATTTCATTTCCCCGGCCAAATAACTGTCCCTGAACCAAAGCGTTGAGCTTTCTAAACACCGAATGAACACTTTTATGAATTTCATATGCAGAGTAGGGACACCGCAGCGCGGCATCCCTGCCATAGTGCGATGCGTTCTGGCATCGTTTTCCCTTTACGCCATTGCTGTTTACGCAGCTGACGCTCCATTTAGTTCGTCGAGCATTTCCGGGCTCGGGGCGCGCAACATTGGCTCGGCGGCAATGAGCGGACGGATCTCCTCCATCGCGGGAGTTCACGAACCGTCGGGCAAGATCACGCTCTTTGTGGGTTCGGCCAGTGGCGGTGTTTGGAAATCCGACGACAGCGGAACGCGATATCGCCCGATATTTGACGAACAACCTGTGCAATCGATCGGCACAATCGCGCTCGACCCGAAAAATTCTAAAAATGTTTGGGTCGGCACCGGGGAATCGTGGACACGCAACAGCGTGTCCATTGGCGATGGAATCTACAAGTCTACCGATGGCGGCGAAACATGGTCGCGCGCCGGGTTGGAGAAATCTGAACGCATCGGTCGGATTACGGTTGATCCAAGAAACGGTGACACGGTATTCGCCGCGGTTCCCGGGGCCCTGTGGAGCGATTCACCGGACCGTGGTCTGTACAAAACGACTGACGGCGGCAAAACGTGGCAGCAAGTGCTCAAGGGCGCGAATCTGTCGACCGGTTGCACCGATGTCGAGATCGATCCGAGCAACCCCGATATCATGTTTGCCGCGATGTGGGATTTCCGGCGCAAAGGCTGGGAATATCGCTCCGGCGGCGCAATTCCGACGGCGCCGTCAGCCAGTGGATTGTTCCGTTCGACAGATGGTGGCAACACCTGGACGGAGATTACAGAGCAGGCTAACAAAGGTTTCCCCAAGAAACCGTACGGCCGCTTAGCGGTGGCGATCGCGCCTTCGAAATCGCAACGTGTTTATGCATTTGTAGAATCGCCGGAGAGCGCGTTGTTCGTGTCAGACGACGGCGGCGCGACCTGGGAGAAACGCGACAAAAGTCAGTGGATGGTCTGGCGTCCTTTCTATTTCGCGAACCTGGTCGTTGATCCCAAGAACCCAGACCGCCTGTTTAAACCCGACGGATCATTGATCGTCAGCGAGGACGCCGGAAAGAGTTTTTCGATCGTGGGCGGTTTCCAAGGCGCGCACGGCGATGCGCACGATGTCTGGATCGATCCAACCAACTCACAAACCGTATTCGCCGGGGATGATGGCGGGATGTGGTACTCGTACAACGGCGGCAGCAAATGGTGGAAAGGCGAAAATCTGCCAGTCTCGCAGTTCTATCATGTGAGTGTGGATGAGCAGGATCCCTATCAGGTCTATGGTGGATTGCAGGACAACAGCTCGTGGGTGGGTGATTCGGAGTACCCAGGCGGAATAACCAACCATCGTTGGGAAAACATGTTCAACGGCGATGGATTCTGGATGTTCCAGGACCCGGCTGACCCTAACTACATCTACGCGGAGTACCAGGGCGGCGAGATTGGCCGCGTCAATCGCAACACACATGAGGGTCGCAACATCAAGCCACGGCCGAACGTTAATGAGAAACTGCGGTTCAATTGGAATACGCCGATCGCGCTTTCGCCTAACGAAAAGGGAACAATTTACATCGGCGCACAATTTTTGTTCCGCTCACGCGATCACGGCCAGACGTGGGACCGCATTTCGCCGGACCTGACCACCAACGATCCGGAAAAACAAAAGCAAGAGCAATCCGGCGGTGTGACGGTTGATAATTCGTCGGCGGAAATGCACACGACAATTTATTCCATCAGCGAATCGCCCAAGCAAAAAGGGCTGATCTGGGTCGGCACTGATGATGGCAACATTCAGCTCACACGCGACGGTGGTAAAACCTGGACCAATGTCACCGGCAACATTTCCGGGTTGCCGAAGAATTCATGGGTGAACTGGGTGCAGGCCAGCAACTTCAATCCCGGCACGGCTTACGCCGCTTTCGATCGTCATACTTTTGGCGACATGGCGCCGTACGTTTATAAAACAACTGATTTCGGTAAGACTTGGACGCCGCTGATCACCGCTCAGGACCCCAAGAGTGTTCGTGGATACGCGCACGTGGTTAAGGAAGATTTGGTGAAGCCAGATCTTCTTTTCGTTGGCACGGAGTTTGGACTCTGGATTTCGATTGATGGCGGGAAAAACTGGGCGCAATTCAAGGGCAACCATTTCCCTGCTGTCGCTGTTCGCGATCTGGCGATTCACCCGCGGGACAACGATTTAGTTCTCGCCACGCATGGCCGCGGGATCTGGATAGTGGACGACATCACTCCGCTGCGGGCGTTAACGCCGGACTTGTTGAAGCAGGACGTCGCGTTCGTTTCTGCGCGGCCCGTTCAACAGCGCATCGAGGGTCAGGGCGGATGGGCCAATGGCGATGCGGTGTTCGTCGGCGAGAATCCGCCTGACGCCGCCGTAATCAATTATTATCAGCGCGAGCGGCATTTGTTTGGAAAAATGAAGCTCGAGATTTTGGATGCATCCGGGCGCGTTGTTGACGAGTTGCCGGCGAGCAAACGACCGGGATTGAATCGAGTGATGTGGACGATGCGGGCAAAACCGCCGCGGGTACCGCCCGCTGCACAAATCGCCGTCGCGGGAATACGCGGCCCGCGGCTAGTGCCCGGTGATTACACGGTGCGCCTAACGAAGGCGGGCAAAGTTTACGATACGAAACTGAAGGTCGGCCTTGATCGGCGGGCGAAATTCAGCGCAGCAGATCGCAAGGCTCAGTTTGACGCGGCGATGCAAGTTCATGCCTTATTTGGGGACGAAAGTGCGCTTCTGGATCGGATTATCGGTTTGCGACAAGCGCTTGCCCAAACGGGTGCTGCAGTGCCGGAAAGCGATCCGCTTCGCAAGCAGGTCTCGGATTTCGACGGGAAAGTCGACGCGGTGCGGAAGAAGATCGTCGCTACGACTGAAGGCGGCGCAATCACGGGCGAGGAACGTTTGCGTGAGCACACCGATCAGCTTTACGGAGCAATTCTCAGTTACGAGGGCAAACCCGCCGCCTACCAGATTACTTACATCGACACGCTCAGACGCGAACTCAATGACGTGACAAAACAATTCGATCAACTCCTCGCGCAGGAATTGCCCGCATTAAACGACTCGCTCAAATCCAAAGGCCAGCCGCCACTTTCGCCGCCGCCGGCGAAAGTTGGAGAGAACGACGCGACGCATGGCTCGGGTGGCGTTGCAGGCGGCGCACTTCTTCCAGCCGATTTTCGCATCTCCTATTAAGATTTCGTGCCGCGCAGCTACCCGAACTCCGTCGCCCGCGCCGTTGCGAAGAGTTTAGAGATTCCTAGCGAATCTCAGTAAGAGCGCCGCGCTTGGGTGTCACATTACTTTTGATTCGCGCGACGCCGCCGGACTGCTTAAGAGCGATGTCATAGGAATCACCGGCATAAACCAAGATCGGTTCGCCAAACTGCTTGCTCTGGGCAGCGATCTCGTTTGTTCCAGCGCGAAGGGCATAAATCGCTTCCACCTCCAGTCCGCTCACCTTTGGATCGCTAACAACAAACCCGGCTATTTCATCGTCGGTGGGTATTCGCCTGGATTCGCCTGCCTTTACTGAAACGTTTTTCAAGAGAATGAATTCGCTGCCGTTCGCCGTCTTACACTCCACATCGTAAGTGCCGGCAGGGATGGGCAACATGGCACCTGGTTTATCCGTCCGTTGACGAATCAGCCGGCGGCCGCTCGTTCCCGATTCGAACACAACAACTTCATTGATTTCTGGAAATTCTTTTCGGGTGAGCGGATCGACGACGATGGTACCGAGGATGGGATTAGGATTGATTCTGGCCATTGTTCCGTCTTTGACTTCGACGTTTTCGGCCAGCAGGAATGTTCCTCCGCCCTTTGTTCTAGCCACGATGTCGTAGGCGCTCGGTTCGACAACAACGGTGCTACCCGGTTTTGGTTGATACTTTGCGCGATACGTCCCGCTCAGATCAGTTCCGGCTTGCACCACATTAAACTCATCAAAAGCGTCCGGCGAAGCCTCAAACTTTTCGACAAGGATTGCCGGCACGGAGCTTTTCTCGAATTTAACTGCCGACTCAGCGATTGCCGGAAGCTGCACTCTCTCCTTCACTAATGGAGCGGTAGGGAGGGATTCGGTTATCTTGGCGAAATTCTGCCCATGATCGATTGCTTCATTTGCCGTTTTCTTTGCTTGCTCCCTTTTCTCTCTGGCGATCTCGGGCTTCTGCTGTTCTTCTGCTGCTTTGGCCTATTTGATGTTGGTTACGACCTGAATGACTTTTGTTTCGTACTCTTTCGCTCCACTCATGCAGACCTGAAACTGATCTGCGTTGAGCGTGCCGGCCCGCTCCGCGATACAACATGTTTTCAAGTGAATTGCGACCTTTTGGGACCCTTCTGTTAGTTTCTGTACTGTCTCGCGTCCAAGCGCCAGCTCCCCTGTGACGTTGATGAACTTCAGACTTCCGCTTAATCGGTCGGCTGTTTGTTCAAAGATGCTGTCGCATTTCGAGCGGCCGGTGCCTTGGTAAACAAAATAGATAAGAACCAATAGGACCGCTGTTGCCGCGACAATGATGAGCGGCAACTGGCTCTTGAAAACGTTTCGTTTCGCGACCACCGCACTTTCCGGCTGAACAGGTATTTTTCTGCCACAAGCGGCTCTGCGTGGCAATGGTTTTGTCGAATGCTCGGCCTAAACATTCGAATGGTTCTGCGGAGTGCAGGGAGTTAATGTCTCGTTGAGGAATGGAGCGCAAGCCTGCTGTCGCGGTTGTTTTTCATAACATCGGTCCTTATCACCATGCGCGGCTGAATGCTGCCGCCGACAGATTGTCAGTGACCGGAATTGAGTGGTCAGCCAAAGGCTATGACGCGTGGGGCGCATCGGACACGCCTGCTCAGTACCAAAAAATTTCGCTTTTCCCCGAAGCGACAGAGGAATACCCGGACAAGGCGGAGCTTCGCTGTGCATTCTCATCGGCCTTGGAGCAGGCGAATCCGGATGTGGTGGCGGTCAACGGCTGGAATAATTTTGGATCGCTCATTGCCGCGGATTGTTGTGTGCGCCGCGGAATACCGATGGTGGTGACGTCTGAAAGCTCTCGCCTGGATGAACCTCGGAGCTGGTGGAAGGAAGGCTTCAAGCGGCGGATTGTCGGTCTCTACTCAGCCGCACTCGTGGGCGGTCAGAGGCACATCGATTATCTGGTTGAACTTGGAATGCCGCGCGAACGAATCTTTACCGGATACGATGTGGTCGATAACGATTATTTTCTGCGGCGTGCCGCCGAAATTCGAAATTCCACACTCGAAATTCGAAATAAACGCGGTTTGCCGGAGAATTACTTTCTGGCATCAGCGCGGTTCATTGAGAAAAAGAATCTCCCACGTTTGATCTCGGCCTATTCGAAGTACCGGCATCAGTCGCAAACCGGTGGGAAGGCACCGTGGAGCTTAGTACTGTTAGGCGACGGGCCGCTGCGGGAAACTCTCAGCTCTCAACTCTCGGCTCTCAACCTGAATGAGCACGTGCATCTGCCAGGCTTCGAGCCGTACGACCAATTGCCGGTGTATTACGCATTGGCGAATGCGTTCGTGCATGCGAGCAAGAGTGAGCAATGGGGGCTGGTAGTCAACGAAGCGATAGCATCGAACTTAGCCGTGATTGTATCCGATCGCTGCGGATGTGCGCCAGAGCTGGTGAATGGCAATGGGTTTACTTTTGATCCAACCAATGAACATGAGTTAACAGCTCGGCTGTTGGAGATGGCTTCATTGTCGGATCATGAGCGAAAGCACCTAGGCGAAAACAGCTCCAGCATCGCAGCGAGCTTTGCGCCGGAACGTTTTGGCGAAGGCTTGGAGCGCGCAGCCAGCGTGGCGAAACAAGTTCCGGAAAAGAGATTTGGAGTAATCGATCGCGCTCTGTTACTTGTCACAGCGAGTCATACGCGATGAAAGGGAATGACCCGGTAGCAGCGTATTTCGACAAGCTCCCTGGGAGTCACAAGCGCCAGTTCGAAGACCGCGCATCGGGCGCAAACTTCAATTTTCAACAACGGCTAACGCTCGCATCTGAATTGGGCGGCACATCGTCAGGACGACTGCTCGACTGCGCGGCGGGCACGGGCGAGATAGCATGCGCGTTGCTAAAATCAGGGAGATTTGATCATGCGACCGTCGTGGATGTTTCGCCGGCGATGTTGCAGACCGCCAAGGAACTTCTCACTTCGCAAATCAAAAGCGCGGAACTTGAATTCGTTCAGTCGGACATCTTTACCTTTGCACCATCGGGATCGCGTTTCGATCTTATTCTCTGCCTGGGATTGATTGCGCACACCGGACGACTGGACATTTTACTGTCGCATTTGAAATCGATGCTCACGCCTGGCGGACGAATCATTTTGCAAGCAACACTGACCGATCACCTCGGAACACGCATTGTCCGCGCACTTACTGCGCGAAGAGAGCTAGCCCGGCGTGGATACAGGATTTCGTGGTTCTCCCAACGAGACATTTCCGACGCGTGCGCCCGCGCCGGGTTGCGGATTCTGGAAACGCGGCGGCAAACTATCGGTGTTCCATTCGGTGATCGCTTTTGGGCGTGGGCAAATTTTCAGTTGGAGAGTCGGCTGGAAAAATGGGCGAGCCGTCACGGAGCTGACGCAGTTTATCTTCTGGGAGCCAGATGAGAGTCGGTTTCCTGGTTGGCAGCGTCTCCCGAGAGGCGGGTGGGCTGTTTCAAAGCGTGCGCGGTCTTGCCAAGGCGGTGGCGTCCACAAATGCGGATGTCCGGGTATTTGGGATGCGCGATGAACAGAGCGGGGTCGATTTACAGGAGTGGCAGCCGCTTTCTGTTCAGACGTTTCGACCGCGACTGAGAGCGTGGGGCTACTCAAACCAGCTCGTCCCCGCGATGCTAGAGGCGGATCTCGACATTCTGTCCGTCCATGGTTTGTGGAAATATTGTTCAGTCGCTTCACAACGCTGGCATCGGAAGACGGGTCGTCCCTATTTAGTTCATCCGCACGGCATGTTGGAACCGTGGGCCGTGCGAAACGGAATGTGGAAGAAACGAATCGCTGCGCGTCTTTATGAAAATCAACATTTGCGTGGCGCCGCTTGCCTGCGCGCACTCTCGGAAGCCGAAGCACAATCGATCCGCAGTTATGGATTAAACAACCCGATTTGCGTGATTCCCAACGGGATCGATTTGCCGGATCTGGGCGAGAGCAATGCGAAAACTCAGTCGGCAAATCCCAAAACTCTTCTCTACCTTGGCCGGCTTCATCCGAAGAAGAACATCTCGAATCTGATCCGCGGTTGGAACGAAACCTTTAACTCTCAACGCGGCAGCGGCGACCGTTGGGTCCTTGCAATCGCCGGTTGGGATCAGGGCGGGTACGAGGCGCAGCTTAGACAACTCACCACTGACCTCGGACTACTGACCTCTGTTATTTTCCTCGGTCCGCAATTCGGCGCCGACAAAAGCGAATGCTATCGCGCCTGCGATGCGTTCATCCTGCCATCATTGAGCGAAGGGCTTCCCATGACGGTGCTTGAAGCGTGGGCGCATGCGAAGCCCGTACTCATGACTCCGGAGTGTAATCTGCCTGAAGGTTTCGAAGCCAATGCAGCGGTGCGAATTGGGAAGGCATCGGAGGAAATTGCCTCCGGTCTGCGAGTACTCCGCGAAATGAGTGATGATGATCGAAGCCGAATGGGCGATCGTGGTCGCGCTTTGGTCGCGGCAAAATTCTCGTGGCCGCAAATTGGCGAACAGATGCGCTCGGTTTATGAGTGGATACTCGGCGGAGGCTCTCCACCGGGCAGCGTGATTTTAGAACATCAAGGATGATTCTTTCGTTTGGCGATAAGCAAACTGAGCATCTCTGGATCGATGAAAAATCGAAGCGGTACGGGAATATTGCTCGAGTCGCTCTTCGGAAGCTGTTGCAACTTCACGCCGCGGAGAAGCTGGGCGATCTTTCTGTGCCACCGGGAAATCAGCTCAAAGCCCTTTCAGGGAAGCACACAGGCCAACATTCAATTCGGATCAATGATCAGTGGCGGATCTGCCTTGTTTGGACTGCGAATGGGCCGAAGAACGTTATGATTTGTGACTATCATTGAAAAAGAGTGACTTGATCCCGTGACCCCAGGGATTATTGTGCATTACGCAATAGGCAACTCATGGCCAACCCAATCCATCCAGGTGAAATTCTGTTGGAGGAGTATCTGAAACCTCTTGGCGTATCGCAGAACAAACTCGCACGATCGCTGCGTATTACACCGAAGACTATTTCGGAAATCGTTCTCGGAAAACGAGGGATCTCGCCAGAGATGTCGATTCGCCTTGGGAAGTTTTTTGGCCAATCCCCGCGTTTCTGGCTTAACCTTCAGACGGAATACGATTTTCGGTGTGCATTGCGCGCAGAGAAACAACTCACGGCTGACGTCCGCGTTTTGAAAGATCTGGTGGCCGTTTAAAAACGTGGAGCGTCGAGAAAAGAACGAGCTGGTCTTTCCGATGCTGGACATTAAAGAAAATCGCCGCGCCAGAAAGTACTCACCGGGCGAGATGACTCGCCGTGTACTGTGGACGTTTGCACAGCCGCTTTTCCGATTCAGTCCCAGGCCTTGTTTCGGTTGGCGACGATTCCTGCTTCGCTGTTTCGGAGCAAAGATTGGCCGAAGTGTGAATGTTTATCCGTCGGCGACAATCTATTTCCCGTGGCATCTCGAAGCTGGAGATGAAAGCGCGATCGGCGAGCACACGTTTATTTATAATCTTGGCCGCGTGACGCTGGGGTCGCGCGTCACCATCTCGCATCGCGCGCATCTTTGCGCGGGAACACACGATCATACCAAGCCGGATTTTCCGCTGCTGCGTCCGCCAATTGTGATTGGCTCGGATGCGTGGATTTGTGCAGATGCGTTCATAGGCCCAGGCGTCACAGTTGGCGAGGGAGCAATTGTTGGTGCACGAGCAGTTGCGATGAAGGACGTAAAACCGGCAAGCGTCGTCGTCGGAAATCCCGCGCGCGAATGCAGGAAGCGCGAGAGCATTCAGTAGAAGCGCGACTGGGAAAAGCGAACTGCCGCATAGTAGGGCGTCTGTGTCAGACGCCAGCCCGTCAGAATTGGCGTTTCACAGAAACGCCCTACAATTCAATCTCGCCGTAATCTATCGCTCCTGCGCGTCGCGCCTGGGCTACATTCCTTCCACCAAAATCATGTTTGTTCGCGCGGTGCGGTGACGCATCTTGCGCGGCTCGCGATATTCTTCGCAGTTCAACCACTCTTTGGCGCGCTGCGCTGATTCGAACTGGAGTACAACAATGCGCTTGGGTTGCCAATCGCCTTCGAGCACTTCGGTTTTGCCGCCCCGCATGATGTATTTTCCGCCGTACTTCTCCACGGTAGCGCCGGCGAGCTTTTTATATTCTTCGTAGCCGACGGGATCGAGGATCTCGATCTCGACGATGATGTAAGCGGACATAACTCAGGTCGAAGGATTAGATTCAGTGGCCGTTAGCGCTGCGATCTTTTGCGGCAAGCTCAGGAATTTTCCTTCGCCGCCTTAGCCGCAACCAGTTGTTCCAGGTTTTGCGCAAGCTGTCTCGCGGAGTCTGGTATTGCTGGTTCAGCTCGTTGCTCTTTACGAGCTGCGCGAGAATTCCTTTCGCGGAAAAGTCGTCTGTATTGATGATCGTGTAAGCTGTGCCAACAGCGGCGGCATGATGTGCGTCACTGGCGGCAGTCATCGGCAGACCGCGGATCTGCGCGTACTTGAATGCGTAACGGTTGTAACGGCGTAGCGTGGTCGCCGCATTAAAAACTTCGATCGCATCCACCGGAAGCGTCTCCAGTGTAGAGAAGCGGATTCCGGCTCGGAACAAATCGTACGGGTGCGGCGGAATGGCTAGCCCACCGCGTTGGTGGATCATGTCGCAGACTTCGCGTGCTGGTTTTCCCTTGAGGTACGGAAGCTCCGCACCAATGCAAAGGAGATGACCGTCGGCGGTCGTCACTTCCACTCCCGGAAGAACGAGAAAATCATCGACCGGCAATCCGTCCAGTCGCATCAACCCTTTTTGGAGCAGATAATTCACCGCATCGCATGTGTTGTGATCGGTAATGGCGAT
>Ga0126377_10003531_pt1 | contig 11101 bp, 10 predicted proteins | sample PanSoiMetPlot_22_FD_92647 | JGI IMG/M metagenome (GOLD analysis project Ga0126377, IMG submission 92647) | Tropical forest soil microbial communities from Panama - MetaG Plot_22 | ecosystem: Environmental > Terrestrial > Soil > Tropical forest > Bulk soil | place: Panama | collected 2016-02-17
AAGAAAACCTGCACGGCACTATTAACTGTGACGGAATCAACGCAAAAGGTGAAATCTGCAGCGTTACCACCACCAGTGGTCTCGCCTGGAAAATTCCCGGACGGCTCGGAGACTCTCCCATCTTAGGTGCGGGTTTGTACGTTGATGGCGCAGTGGGGGCGGCTGGTTCAACTGGTCGTGGTGAGGCGAATCTCTATAACCTCTGTTCGTTTGTGATCATCGAGGAGATGAGACGAGGAGCGCACCCGAAAGATGCCGGCATGGAGGTGTTGAATCGAATCAAGAACAACACGATCGAAAAGCGGCTCCTGAACGATAAAGGACTGCCCAACTTCGGCATCAACTTCTACATCCTGAACGCGAAGGGTGAATATGCCGGCGTGACCATGTACGAAGGCTCATCGTTTGCGATTTGTGATGAGAACGGACCGAAAACGCTGAAAGCAGAAGGCCTGTTACAGGGGAAACCCAGCGACTAAATTTGCACTCCTCGCGTTCACTAACTTGAACAAGTTTCTCCTAATCCCGACCGCCCTATTGTTGTGTTTTTTAACGTCTGGTTGCGCAGGCATCCGCCAAACCGGGGCACTCCTTCGTAACTTGACGGAGCTGCGGAACGAAATTCTGCAGCAGTTTAGGGAAAAGGAAGTTGACCTCAACATTCGCAATTCAGAACGGCATTCCGCGATTCTAATTCGCTTCGTCAATTCTGAATTGAATGACAAGAGCTCAGATGAACGCGCTGTGCGTGCGCAAGCCACGGCAGAACTAGTGAAAGCGCACTATGCTCAGATTCAATCGCTCAACGAAATCGATGTAATGTTCGTGCGCATGAGTACCTCGCTGATCGTGTTTCATTACTCGGAGGGAGTCGACTACTACGGTTTCGACAACCAGGCCCACTTGCTGCCGCAGTTCGATCCAACTCCAGGTGATGACGAAGAAAGCAAGAGCGGAGTGAGTGTCAATTACTCGCCAAACAAAAAGCAGACCGACATTCAGACTTCGGCGATGCAACTGGATGGCGTACCGGGGAAGGGGCTGACAGTCATCCCACATCTGGAGATCCCGGTGGACACCAGCAAAGTCACGCCCAAGCCACCCGAAAAGGTCTCGTTTGACTTTGCCAGTTACTCGCCCAAACAGAGGTTTCCCAACCTCACCAAAATTGCCTTCCTTTCCGACCACAAAGTGGTCTATCAAACGGAAGGTCAATTTTCGACCGGGCGATCCGCGGATGACCTCGTGACTGAGTTTCTCTACCTGCAAATTCCCTATTCCGCATTCAATAAGAGCATCCAGGGAAAAGTTTTGACTTTGCGTTTGGGTGAGCAAGAGTTCGTATTAACCTCCGAACAGCTGCAGTCGTTACGCAAGATGACGCAGTTCTTTGCCGATTAGCCATCCGCTTATGAAAGGCGAATTAGATCTAACGCGCCTCAAAGCGTACGCTGCAACACCTTCGCGTTGGGCCGACGTTGCAGACCTGTTCGGTGAACGTGGAGCGTGTGCTGGATGTTGGTGCATGTTCTGGCGCGTGCCGCGAAAACAGTTCGAAGCGGGCAAGGGCGCTATAAACAAGCGCGGTTTGCGAGACCTGGTAATCAAGGGCGGGAAGCCTGGGGTGATTGCCTACCTCAGCAAAGAACCGATCGGTTGGTGCGCAGTGGCGCCGCGAGCTGACTACGTAGGTTTGGAGCGCTCGAAGATTCTCAGCCCGGTGGATGCAAAACTGGTATGGTCCATCTCCTGTCTTTTCGTTAAGAGGCCCTACCGGCGACAGGGAGTGTCGACCTACCTGATTCGCGAGGCGGTGAAGCTCGCCGTGAGTCGAGGCGCCGCGGTGGTTGAGGGTTATCCGGTCGAGCCAGCGGGAAATAAGATGGCCGACCCATTTCTCTGGCATGGGGTCGCGTCAGCTTTCAAAGCAGCCGGATTTCGGGAAGTCGCGCGGCGAGCGGACACCCGACCGATAATGCGATTTCTGGCCAGCAGCTAGCAGATAGACATGAAGCGTTTTCATATTATCTTTGGCGTATTGGTGGTGATCGCTTTCCTGCTTACTGGCCAGTTCATGGATAAGTTCTACAATCATCTCGTGGGAATGGCTGATGGGCCACGATTGCTTTATCGGACTCGGCACATCTTCATCCTCATGTCGGGCCTGTTGCACCTGGGGATCGGCAGCTATTTTGTCTACCGGCGGGAGCGCTGGCGCTTGATCTTGCAACTGCTTGGATCACTGATGATCACTGCGTCTTCGCTACTTTTCATCGTGGCTTTTTTCCAGGAGCCTCTACTCGCTAATCTGTACACGCCACTTTCCCACAAGGGCATGTACTTGATTGCGGTGGGAACGCTGCTGCACTTGTTCAGCGCAGCGAATGAGAATTCGTAAGGATGTGTCTGGAGCGCCCTCTCTTGGACTGTGCGTTTGCGGTGACTCAGACTGCTTAACGGAGAGTAACCGGCGCTGGGAACGCAGCACAGCAGAACTGCTATTAAGCAGTAGGACCATGGGGTTCGGCTACGCCGAAGATAAAGTTGCGCAAAAAAACAAGAACCCCGAGACTTGCTACGCAGAAAGGTCGGGAAGTTAATAAACAAGGAGCAATAGCGGATTTAAATGAAAGCTTGGCTAAGAATTCTTACGATAGCGGTGCTGATGTTTAGCGCGGGAGTGGCAGAAGCACAGACGAAGAACACAGACTTCAATTCGTTTTGGAAAACTTTTAAGGCGGCGATGGCGAAGAACGATAAGGAGGCCGTGGCCGACATGACCAAGCTGCCCTTCCTCTATGACAGTCGCGAACGCGATCGCGCTGGTTTCCTCAAGATCTACGACCAATTTTTTACCCGAAAAGTGCGCCGCTGCGTAGCTACTGCGAAACTCGTAAAGGAGCAGGACAACTACGAAATCTTCTGTGGCGAGCTGATCCTCATTTTCGGCAAGGATACTGACGGCAAGTACAAGTTTCTTGAATTTGGTGTGAATGATTGAGGAAGGTCAGTGGTTAGTAGTTAGTTGTCAGTCGACTTTGTGTCTTGTATAGGACCTATTGGACCTATGCTACTAACCACTGACTACTGACCACTAACTAACCACTAACCGACAGATGTTGCCTGCTTCGCTTCCGCCTGCCGCTTCACAATCACCAACGTGATGTCGTCGGCAGCACTAGTACCCTGCGAAAACTTGGTCAGTGACGACTCGATGCGGTCGCGTATACCTGCAGCGGATGCCTCGATGTTGCGCGAAACAACTTCGTAGAGTCGTGTTGGGCCAAACTCCTCACCGGTGGGACTCACCGCTTCAGTCACTCCGTCAGAGTAGATGACGAGCACATCACCCGGTTGCAACTGAGTGCGACCCTCACGATATTCAGCGTCAGGCTTGATGCCTAGTGGCAAGCCACCCGACGCCAGCTGTTCCACGGTCCCAGCCGAGTGGACAATTAGAGGTGGATTGTGACCCGCATTCAGAAAAGCGAGTGAGCCTGACTCCGGGTCAAGTTCGGCATAAAACAACGTGACAAACCGGTTTGCCGGAATGTTGTCTGCCAGGTAGCGATTGACCGCTGAGATAGTGGCCACCAACGAATCGTGAGACCCAGCCTGTGCATGCACCGCCGCGTGCAGCGAGGACATCAACAATGCGGCCGCCGTTCCCTTACCCGATACATCACCCAGCGCAATCACCAGGCGTCCATCCTTGCGTTCGATGAAATCGTAGTAGTCGCCCCCGATCTCATAACAAGGAAAACTGATTCCTTGTAGCTCATAACCACCAATGTGAGGTGGAGCCGCTGGTTGGAACCGCTGCTGGATTTCACTTGCTAAGGCCAGCTCGCGTTCTAGTCGTTCGCGTTCCAACCGGGCTTCAATCAAGCGTGTGTTCTCGACGCGAATAGCAGCCACAGACGCCAGCGTCGTTAACACCTTCAGATGATCTTCCGTGAAACGGCCCTCGGCAATAGGCGAGTCAGCATAAATAATGCCAAATACCTTTTCCGCTACTCCCAGGGGAACAGCTAAAACGGATCTAACGCCCTGCAGAACCACCGTGCCACTCGCGAAACGGGGATCGTGTTGCGCGTCGGAAGTAAGCACCGACTTGCCACGAATTACCACTTCGTCAAGCACGTTGCGACTGACGCGAATCTCTCCCACTTCCCCGGCGCGATCCCTGAGACGCGCCACGGCTACTCGTAGATCTTCGCTGCCCTCGTCACGCATCATGATCAGACAGCGATCGGCGGGCACTGCTTCAAACACCAGCGACACTATCTGCTCCAGCGTTTCATTCAACGTGGCTGAGGCTAACAGTGTGATGCCCACTTTGCTGATCAAAGCCAGCAGGTCACCGCGGTTGGATGATGGTGCTTCCTTAGAAATCTTTTCGGGTTTGGTGCGCGCACCCTCGATGGCGTCAATGGCCTCCAACAGACCTGAGGTTGTCCGGTCACCAGAGGCCAGCGCAATGGTGGCTTCCGGCAGCGATGTACCAGAATTGTCGGTAATCATGGTGGCGCCCATACTCGAGTTGTAGGTGCCATCGTTGAAGATTATTTCGGTCTCGCCGATTTGAATGCGACCGCCCGCAGTAAGAGGTACTACGCTTTCCACCGTGGCGCCGTTGTAAAGCGTGCCATTGGCGGAACCTAGATCCTGGAGCAGGTATTCATCGCCTTCGCGCCGCACCTCAGCGTGCACGCGCGAGGCAAACGGATCTGGAATGCAAAGGTCGTTGCGGGCGGAACGACCTATCGTTATCCGCAAACGACCCAGGGGAAAATGGTCGGCGGCCCGATCGGGGTATTTGACTATTAGCTCTGACATTTTTTTAGAGACGTCTCAGGTTGTTGGGCTAATGCGGTGCTCAGCGGCGCGGAGACGGCAGCGAACCTTCACGAACGACAATTGTTCCGGCAATCATATCGTGCAAACCCCGGCCCCTTTCAGTCAGGGCGGAAATAAGAAAACCAAGCCCAAGGATAAGAAAAGATACCGGATATCCGACAAAATGTCGCACCAGCGCGCGACCAATGCCCATCGGTTCCCCGTTTATTCTTTCAATTCGGAGTCCGGTGGCCCACTTTCCCAGCGTCCGGCCTGTCAAACCCGGTATTACACCAAGATTAAGGACCGCCGCCACTGCAGCCGCCAGGACGCCGATAGTTTCTGCGGAGGTTCCGGCACTGCGAGCGCCGCCGCCAAGCATCCGGGCCACCAAGGTGCCCAGCACAATGATGGACATCACTGTTACGTAGTCGACCAAAAGAGCGCCACAACGAAGAGCAAAAGGAGCTCGGAGGCGGTTTCCTTCCGTTCTTGGTGTGCGGCTTCTGGCGTTCGCTTGGGACACGTCTTGAGCAGCCGTCATCAAAATTAATTCACTTGGAACTTTGTTGGGAGCGCAGGCGGCTCGCCTGCAAGTACTAGTTCCGAGCCAAGTGCAGGCAAGCCGCCTGCGTTACTATCGCTCCCGTGCAGTTTGGATGTGGTAGTTCTGGGCATCCGAGCTTACGAAGTTCAAGGCACAAGTTCAAGGGATGATACTACCCAACGAGAAAATGCAGAGTAGTTTCTCCGACCCGCAGTTTATCACCGCTATCGAGTACCCGGGGTTGCCGTGGGGCCAGTCTCACTGAATCATTGATGACGGTGCCGTTGACGGATCCCAGGTCCTCAACCAGAAATGTCTCGCCTTCCAACCAAATCCGCGCGTGTCGTCTGGACACTTTTGTCTCCGGATCAAACCGGGAGAGATCGATCTCGGGAAAAATGTTTGAGTGCGGATCGGTGCGACCCAACAAGTTGCTGTCCTTTTGCAGTATGAATGATGCGTCCAGTTCAGTGGTACCAGCCACGACCAGCTTTGCGGTCGGCCGTGCCAGGTGCAACATCGCGCTCGACCCCACTCCGGACATCGGCTGACGCGCCCCACAATGCGCACAAAAGACGTCGTCCGGAGCAATACGCCCGCCACAAAACCCGCAGTAGACAGTTTGCACTTGCACTGTCTCCCCGCCCAGGAGCGGGGCCGGAACACCATAACTGACGCGGCCACGGATCAAGTTCTCGAGATGAACCGCCAGGTCGTTCCGCATTTCGCCGGCACTGCGAAAGCGATCCTCCGGTTTGTACTCAACCGCCCGCATTAGAATCTGTTCCATTTCGGACGAAATCGCGGGCGCTATCTGACGCGGTCTGGGATTCTTACTGAAGTCAAAAATCAGCAAAGGATTGTCTTGTGGGTCCGCTCCGGTCAGTAAGTGGAACATGGTGGCGCCGAGGCTGTAGACATCTGAGGCCGGTACCACTCGTCCGCTAAAAAGCTCCGGTGGCGCATAACCCATCGTACCAACGGCGGTAACGCCTTTTTCCTGTTGCGTCACCCAACGAGCAATACCAAAGTCAATCAGCATCACTCGACTTGAATTACCGTCGATCATCAGGTTCGCGGGTTTGAGATCGCGGTAGATGATCGGTTTGGGTCGCGAATGCAGATACTCAAGCACATCGGCAACCTGCATGCTCCAGTCGGTAACCGTTTTCTCGTCGAGTCTGCCACCGACTGCTGCACGCATTCGCGAAGCCAGATCACCACCCGAGATGTATTTCATCACCAGGTAAAAGCGGCTGGCTGACTCGTCGTAAAAGTAATCGTAGATAGTAGGAATCGAAGGATGCTCCAAAGACGTAAGGAGTAACGATTCTCGTTTGAAGTCTCCGATTGCCTTTTCGTGCTGGGTTGGGTCAAGGTGCGACTCGACCATCTCCTTCACTGCCCGTGGTGCATCGCCAAGGTTTCGGTCCTTGGCCAGGTAGACCGCGCCCATACCACCGCCACCAATCCGGCGCACAATCTCGTAGCGGGAATTCAAGACAGTCCCGGCCTCGAGCTGTTTGACCGCAGGTTGTCTGCCGCCAGTGGTTCCCTTGTGTGGCGCGGCGCTGGTCCCTTGCACCCTGACGTCGTCTGTGGACGATCCGCCGAGCGAATCTTGATGCCCGATGTCGTCTGAAATTTTTAGCGATTTTGAGGTTGGGGCTTCGCCTGCGTCATCCCTGAGCGGCAACTCTGCGGAACTGAGGACCGAAGAAATAGTCTTCAGCTCAGGCGACGTAGGCGGCTTTTGCGCACCGCAATTGCCGCAGAAGCTTTCGTCCGACGCTATCTGAGCGCCGCATTGGATGCAATCAGCCATTGAGTTGCGAGTTATCTAACTGTACAGCGCAGAAAGCAGTTCAACTACCTGAAGACGACTTTGGGCGACGTCTATTTAACTATGTGGAAGCGCAAAAAAGTCTTGCCAACTATTATCTCATCACCATCGCACAATGCCTGGCGCTGGCCGGGAGGTAGTCTCTTGCCGCGGTTGATAAAGGTACCGTTGGTCGATCCCAGATCCTCCAGAAAATACTGGCCGTTGCTGAGTGTTATGCGGGCGTGCCGCCGTGACACCTTCGCCTCCGGGTCATCCGTATCTAAATCGACGTCGGGAAATATGCCGCCGTCAGCATCCCACCTGCCTATTTGCGCTTCGACATCGCTCAACATAAACTGTTTGCCGCTCGAACGGCCCTTCTCGATGACCAGCCTGGCATGTGGTTTGGCGGCAGTCTTTAAGGATGTAACATTGAACCCTGCCGAGATGTGGCCGCGGGCAAACTCGGGATGAAGACCTGGCGACGGTGAGTGAGATCCGTTTTGGCCATCAACTCGTGGGACCGCGCCCTTTTGGCCGGTTATCGGGTGGTTATTATTGGGCCGCAACGGAGCGCCGCACTCATCACAGTATTGTGAGCCATCCAAATTCTCTGTTTTGCATCTATCGCAATTAATCATCCGCTGAGCTTTCGCACCGTTTGGGGGTTCAAAGTAAGCGAGTCATTCTAACGCGAAACGATTTGGTGCGCCAACGGCGTGCTTGGTTAATGTTCAGCAGGTTTTCCGGGCTCGGAAACCGCCAATTTCAAACAAACTCTGGGCGGTCTTTTGGCTTCCAACTGGTGGCATCGGTTGCCGGTAATTGAAACTGTTTGATAAGTTTTGACGTAAGAAACTACTCGAGCGTAGGGCTTTAGTTAAGCCAACCTTGTTAAAAACCACTACGTCGCGTTCGTTAATACTTAAAGTCCCGATCGAAGGAATCTAGATATGGCATTGAACCGCAAAAAGAAGATTATTATTGGCGTGTCCGTGGTGGCGCTCCTGGCCGTAGTCGTCATCGTCAGCGTATTCGCTAGTCGGAAGGACGAGCCTGAAGTTACTACGGTAAAACTCGAAGTCAGACCAGAATTAAAGCAAACGGTTACCTCCTCAGGCGAAGTTCGGCCGGTGCGCTACATCAAGCTGACCAGTGAAGTGCCTGGACGCATCGAAGAGATCTACGTAAACGCCGGCGACCAGGTCATCAAAGGAAAGCCGCTGGTAAGAGTTGATCCGACGCAGTTGCAGTCGAGTCAGGAAGCCCAGTGGGCCGCGACCCAGGCGTCAATCAATGACGTACAGAACGCTCGCAACGCGGTAAACGCAGCCCAGCAGGGGCTGATAGTGGCCCAGTCTGCTGTCGCTGCGGCCCGACAGCAAGTCGTCGCCTTCCAAACCAACGTCGACCGTGCCCAGGTTGACGTCAACACAGCTCAACGCGAACTGAAGCGCTCCACCGAACTCATCGAAGCCGGAGTTGCTTCTCGTTCAGACTACGATGCCGCACGTGATCGATTCGACGCTGCCAAGATCGCTTTGGAGACCGCCAAGGCCAATCTCGAGGCCCAGAAGATCGCCGTCAAGGAAGCGACTGAGCGGGCGAACCAACAACAGATTGCCGTGCGCGATGCACAGATCAGTATCAAGTCGTCCGAGATGCGCGCCAATCAACAACAAGCGATGCTTCGGGGACAGGCAAGCCAGCGTTCAAAGGCGACCCAGTTGTCGCCGTTGAACGGCGTGATTGCTGACATTCCGGCTCGAGTTGGCGAGTTTGCGGTTGCCGGTCTGTCTACCACTTCGCTGATGACAATTGCTGATATGTCAACGGTGAACGTGGAAGTGAATGTGGACGAAACCGAGATCAATAACGTCGAGGTCGGACAGCAAGCCAAGGTGAAAGTCGATGCCCTGGGCGACAAGGAAATCAAGGCAGTCGTAACGCAGAAGAACCCACTGGCGATCGCGAAGTCGGACCAAACCGGCGGTCTCTCGAACCGGGTCAACGTCCAGGAAGCCAAGGAATTCAAAGTTACTTTGGAACTGAAGGAAATGCCCGACGACATACGTAACGCGCTGCGGCCCGGAATGAGTTCAACCGCCACGATTACGACCAAGACCAAGAACAGCGTTCTGGCCGTTCCGCTTGAGGCGATTGTCGAAAAGGCACCCACACCTGCCGCTTCTCCTTCTGCGACCATAGCAGGCAATGTTCCGTCACCATCTCCGGGCGGTGAGAAGCCAAAAACACAGAAGGGTGTTTACGTCATCGAGGGAAACAAGGTGAAGTTCTTCGAAGTTACGACCGGTATCACAGGCGAAGCGGATATTGAGATCACCAGTGGGTTGAAACAAGGGCAGGAAATTGTGCGTGGTCCAAGCCGGGTTTTGAAGACCCTTAAAGATGGCATGACCGTTAAGCGTCAAACGAAGAAACCTGGCGCAAACGTTAACGGAAGCGAGGCCTAGATGAGCAACGTGACCCTGGCGCCTCCACCGACAGAGAGCGTCATCAAACCCAAGATCAGCGTCGACGGACACGATCCGAAGATGCTGATCTCCATGCGCAATATCTGGAAGACCTACCAGATGGGTAGCGAGTCGGTACACGCCCTCCATGGTGTTTCATTTGATATTCCGCGAGGCGAGTACATAGCGATCATCGGTCCCTCCGGCTCCGGTAAGTCGACCTTGATGAACTTGATTGGCTGTCTCGATACGCCATCGCAGGGCGAATACTGGCTTAACGGCAAGAACGTGTCAGACATGGACGACGACGAACTGGCGCGCATCCGCAACCAGGAAGTCGGCTTTGTTTTCCAGACTTTCAACCTGCTCGCTAGAGCAACCGCCCTACACAATGTCGAGTTGCCCTTGATTTACGGAGGGATTGGTTCATCGCAGCGTCATGAGATGGCGAAACAGGCTCTCGCTGCCGTCGACTTGACTGAACGCATGACGCACAAACCGAATGAACTGTCCGGTGGCCAACGTCAGCGCGTGGCTATCGCCCGGGCACTCGTTAACCATCCCTCGATCCTGCTCGCCGATGAACCAACCGGTGCCCTCGACACCCACACCAGCATGGAAATCATGGACCTCTTCGAGCGCCTGCACTCTGAAGGCAACACCATAATCGTGGTGACTCATGAGCCTGATATTGCCGCTCGTGCCCACCGCGTAGTTTCCATTCGCGACGGTCTCATCGAAAAAGACCAAAGAATTAAGTAGGAGACCTGCATGATGGAGCGAAGTGGCGAGCAGGGGGCAAAGCCACTGCGCTATACCCTTGCCTATCTGCCGGAACGCTTTAGAGGCTTTTCGTTGTTTCGGCTGACGGCGATCTGGGAAGCTTTCCGGGTAGCGACCGGCAGCCTACGCTCAAACAAACTGCGCACTGCCCTGACGCTGATGGGTATCGTCGTCGGCGTCACGGCGGTTATTGCGGTGGTGACCATTATCAAGGGCTTGGACAAGACGGTGGCCCAAACTTTTTCCTCGCAGGGGTCAACCGTGTTCACCGTCTCAAAGAATCCGCAGATCATTAAGTCTCGGGAAGAGTTTGTAAAATTCAATAAGCGCAAAGACGTAACCTTCGATGATGCGGAAGCCATCACCAGGCTTTGTTCGGCTTGCTGGCGCGTCGGGGTAGCGGGAAACGCGCTGGAGACGGTCAAGTACGAAGACCAAAAAGCAGAGAACGTTCGGATTCGCGGTGTCGATCCCACGACGATGTTTGACATTGATGGCGTGACCATCGACGCGGGCCGTATCTGGACCGACAGTGAGGGCGCTTCGGGTCATGAGATCTGCGTGGTGGGCACCGACATGTTGAAGAACCTCTTCGATGGCGTTAGTGCGGACCGCGTGGTGGGCCAGGAGATC
>Ga0126377_10003532_pt1 | contig 11099 bp, 8 predicted proteins | sample PanSoiMetPlot_22_FD_92647 | JGI IMG/M metagenome (GOLD analysis project Ga0126377, IMG submission 92647) | Tropical forest soil microbial communities from Panama - MetaG Plot_22 | ecosystem: Environmental > Terrestrial > Soil > Tropical forest > Bulk soil | place: Panama | collected 2016-02-17
GCCCGAGCGTGCTGTACGTGGCGACGAGGCCGCGCGCCGACCCCGAACGATGCACCTCGTCGAGCATCGGCTCGAGCGCGGCGTCGACGGCGTCGAAGCGCTCGGTCGCGACCAGGACCCACAACAGCGCCGCGCGGGTGTCCCAGTTCTCGACCGCGTCGCCGCCCCGCGTCAGTGCCGCCTCGAGCGCTGGCGCGATCGCCTCGGCGGGCCGGCCGGCGAGGAACGCGAGCATCCCGCGTGCGACCACCAGCGCCTCGTCGTCGCCGGCCGTGGGTTCGCGGGCGGCGAGCCGCGCCCGCGCGCGCGGAGCGCCGCGCGCGTCGTGCAGGCCGCAGACGACCAGCTCGCCCTCGAGGCGCACCGCCAGCGCGGGGTCGGCGTCGCCGAGGTCGGCCAGCGCGCGATCGAGGACCTCCACCGCGTCGACCCAGCGAAACAGCGCCGCGTACGCCTCGCCGACCTCGAGCGCGATCGCCGCCCGCGTGCGCGGATCGCTCACGGTCGACAGCGCGGCTTCGAGCTGCTCGCTGCCGGCGTCGCCGCCCGCGCTCGTCTCCGCGCGCGCCGCCTCACGCAGGACGCCGATCCGCTCGCCGGGGCCCGGCGGCTCGGCCAGCGCGCGTCGCAGGAGATCGGCGGCGACCCGGGGCGCGCCGGCCTCGAGCGACGCCGTCGCCGCCTCGCGCAGGCGCGCCAGCACCCAGGCGTCGCCCGCGAGCCGGACCGCCATCAGGTGCACCGCGACCCGGCCCGCAGGCGCGCCGTCCGCGTGCAGCAGCCGGGCAGCCCTGCGATGCGCGGCGTCGCGCTCGTCATCGCCCAGCGATGCGTCGATGGCGTCGCGGACGACCGGGTGGATGAACCGCGGCGGGTCGGTCGTCGCGAGCACCTCCGCGCGCACGAGTCCCGCCGCGAGCCGCATGGCGTCGTCGATGCCGACGCCGGCCAGGGCGGCGGCGTGGCGCAGCTCGCAGCCGTCGCCGAGGATGGCGAGCGCCTGCGCGAGCCCCAGCCCGTGCGGCGCGGGGAGCCCCGCGATGACCCGCGCGACGGGCACGTCGCCGCGCAGCAGTTCGTCGAGGTAGAGCGGATTGCCGCCGGTCGAGGTCCAGAAGGACCTGCAGCGCTCATCGGTCGCGTCGGCGACCGCCGCGCGCACGACGGCCGCGACAGCGGCCTCGCTGAGCAGCGCCGGACGCACGACGGCCCGCGCCTCGGCGCGCAGCGCGAGGAGGCCCGCATCCGTCGCCACTGGGTCCAGCGGCCGCGATGCGACGAGGAGCGCCAGCGGCAGGCCTTCGACGCGCGGCGCGACGTAGGCCAGCCAGCGCAGCGACGAGCTGTCCGCCCAGTGCGCGTCGTCGACGGCGATGAGCAGGGGGGCGCGAGCGGCGAGATTCGCGGCGAGCCAGTACAGGCCGTGCACGACCGCGAACGTCGTGTCGCCGGCCGGCGTCGTCGCGGGTGCGCCGATGAGGGCCGGCCGTGCCGCCGCGGCCGGCCCGGCGAGCAGCTCCTCGGGCTTCTCGGCGACGCGCCGCTCGAAGAGCTGGCGCACGACGCCGAACGCGAAGCCGGTCTCGAGCTCGGACCCGCGCGCCGTCAGCGTGTCGTACCCGAGGTCTCCGGCCCGGCGGGACGCGGCGTGGATGAGCGACGTCTTGCCGAGCCCCGCGCCGGCTTCGATCACGAGGACGCCGCCGCGGCCGAGCAGGTCCTCGACCGCCGCCAGCTCGCGCTCGCGCTCGAGCAGCCGCTTCACGGGCTCACTCTAGGCCGGACGGGGGCCGCACGCCGCACTGGTCATGTTGCCAGTCGCACAAAGTCTCTGCTAGGGTCGAGCGATGCTGCCCTTGTCGCCTGCAGACCTCGAGCGCACGCGCGAGCCGCTCGAGCGCGCGACCGCGCTTCCCGGTGTGGCGTTCACCGATCCGGCCGTCCTCGAGTGGGAGCTCGAACACGTCTTCCTCGGAGGGTGGCTGTGCGTCGGGCATGTCGATCGCCTGCGCGAGCGCGGCGACTTCGTCATGGCCGAGATCGGCCGCGAGAGCGTCTTCGTCGTCGCCGACCACGACGGCGAGCCGCACGCCTTCCTGAACACCTGCCGCCACCGCGGCGCCCGGATCGTCGAGAACGCCGAAGGGCGGATGCCGCGCATCCAGTGCCCGTACCACGCGTGGTCCTACGGCTTCGACGGCTCGCTGCGCAGCGCGCCGCACACCGACGAGATCGAGAACTTCGACCCCGGCTGCTACGGGCTCAAGACGGTCCGCACCGCCGTCGTCGAGGGGCTCGTGCTCGTCGACCTCAGCGGCACCGCCCCGCCCGCCGAGGAGCACGTCGGCGAGCTCGCCGCGCACCTCGCGGCCTACCGCCTCGGCGAGCTGCGCCGCGCGCGCCGGATCGTCTACGACGTCGCCGCGAACTGGAAGGCGATCTCCGAGAACTACAGCGAGTGCCTGCACTGCCCGGGCGTGCACCCCGAGCTCAACCGGCTCAGCCACTACCTGTCGGGCGACACCATCGTCGGCGCCGGGGCGTGGTGCGGGGGCTCGATGACGCTGCGCGAGGGCGCGCAGACCATGAGCGTCAACGGCGGCGCGGCGCGGCCCGCGATCGCCGAGGTCGATCCGCGCTCGGTCCTCTACTTCCTGCTCTTCCCCAACACGCTCGTGTCGCTGCACCCCGACTACGTGATGCTCCACACCCTGTGGCCGCGCAGCGCGGACCGCACCGAGGTCGTCTGCGAGTGGCTCTTCGAGCCCGAGACGATGGAGGCCGACGGGTTCGACCCCGACGACGCGGTCGAGTTCTGGGACCAGGTCAACCGCGAGGACTGGCACGTCTGCTCGCTCACGCAGCAGGGGATGCGCTCGCGCGGCTTCGAGCCCGGCCGCTACACGAGCCAGGAGTTCGACGTGCATGCCTTCGACGTGATGGTCGCCGAGCGCTACCTGGAGGCGACCCGATGAGCGTCAACGGCAACGGCGCGGCCCCGGGCTTCGACGCGATCGTCGTCGGCGCGGGCCACAACGGCCTCACCGCCGCCGCCTATCTCCAGCGCGCCGGCCTTCGCACCTGCGTGGTCGAGGCGCGTGACGTCATCGGCGGCGCGTGCGTCACCGAGGAGGTCTGGCCGGGCCAGCGCGTCTCGCGCGCCTCCTACGTCGTCTCGATGCTCCAGCCCAAGGTCGTCGCCGACCTCGAGCTGCGCAAGTTCGGCTACGACCCGATCCCGCTGGACCCCGAGTTCGCGACCTTCGCCGCTGACGGGCGTCCGATCCTGCTCCCCAACGACGAGCAGATCGCCTACGAGCAGGTCGCGCGCGTCTCGCGCAAGGATGCCGAGGCGCTCGCGCCGTTCAATGCGCTGTTCGAGAAGGCCGCGCGCTTCCTCAAGCCGCTTATGCTCAAGCCGCCGCCGGCCGCGGGGTCCAAGCGGCCCGGGGACGTGTTCGAGCTGCTGCGCGAGGCCGGTCGCGCCGCGGGCCTGAGCCGGCGCGACCTCATGGACATCTACCGCCTGATGACCATGTCGGTCGGCGACCTGCTCGACGACTACTTCGAGACCGACGAGCTCAAGGGCGCCTACGCGTCGAGCGGCGTGGTCGGCGTCTGGGCGGGCCCGTACACGCCGGGCACCGCCTACAACCTCCTGCACCACGCGCTCGGCGAGGTCGACGGCGTGCAGGGCGCGTGGGGCCACGTCCGCGGCGGGATGGGCGCGATCTCGCAGGCCATCGCCGCCAGCGCTCGGGCCGCGGGCGCGGTCATCCGCACCGGCGCGCCGGTCGCGTCGATCGACGTCGAGGGCGGCCGCGTCACCGGCGTGACGCTCGCCGGCGGCGAGACGATCCGCGCGCGCGTCGTCCTCTCGGGCGCGCACCCGAAGCGCACCGTGCTGGACCTCGTCGGCGCCGAGCACTTCCCGGAGGACGTCGCGGAGGACATGCGCCGCTACCGCACCCGCGGAGGCTCGGTGAAGGTCAACGCGATCCTGTCCGAGCCGCCGCGCTACGTGAACGCGCCGGGCGATGTCAGCGAGCAGCTGCTGCACGCGAGCGTCGCGATCGCGCCGTCGGTGCCCTACCTCGAGCGCGCGTGGCAGGACGCCACGCTCGGCAGGCCGGCCGATGGGCCCTACATCGAGGTCGAGGTGCCGACGTCGATCGACCCGTCGCTGACCGACGACGGCACGACGGTGCTCACGATGTTCACCCAGTACGGGCCCTACGCGGCCGAGGACTGGCCCGAGGACTCGCGCGAGGCCTACGCGCAGCGCTGCTTCGACATGCTCGCCCGCCACGCGCCCAACGTCACCGATGCGATCCTCCACTACGAGGTGCTCGCGCCGCCCGACATCGAGCGGATCTTCGGCCTCGACGGCGGCTCGATCTTCCAAGGCGAGCAGGGCCTCGACCAGATGGCGTTCATGCGGCCGTCGCCGGCGCTGGCCCGCTACGCCACGCCGGTGCAGGGCCTGTACCTGTGCGGCGCGGGAACCCATCCCGGCGGCGGCGTGATCGCCGCCGCGGGCCACAACGCGGCGCACCGCGCGCTGCGCGACCTGCGGGCCGATCGGTACCGGGCGCGGCTCCGCCGGCCCGTCGCGGCGGCCCGCGGCTGAACAGACGTTCAGTCCAGTGAGACCCGACCAGAAGTCGAAATCCGACGGTTCGTGCTTGACATCGGCATCACGAGTCGGATAGAGGTCCGCCTGCATTGAACGAGCCTTCAAAGGCGACGGAGGAGGGACTGTCGCGACGCTCGCTGCTGCGCCGCGGTGGCGCGTTGGCCGTCACCGCCGGCGCGGCCGCGGCGCTCGCGGGCTGCGAGAACACCACGACGCCCGTGGCAGCGGGCGGCGCCGGTGGCGGCGGCAAGGGCATCCTCGGCGACCCAACGGCGGGCGGGCCCGTCGACAGCGCGGGCATCCCGCTCGCGCGCAAGGACTACCCGGTCGTCCTGCCCAAGCTCCAGGATCCGGTCGCGAGCTCGGTCAAGCCCGAGCGCGGCGGCGAGCTGCAGATTTACAACTACGCCGACTACCTCAACCCCGAGGTGCTCAAGGAGTTCGGCAAGCAGGAGGGCGTCAGCGTCCGCGTCACGACGTTCGACACGCTCGACGAGGCATTCTCGAAGCTCAGCACCGGGCGCCTGCAGTTCGACATCATCTTCTCGACGCCCGACCAGCTCTCGCGGCTCGTGGGGCGCCGGCTCGTGCAGCCGCTGAACTTCGAGTTCATCCCCAACCTGCAGAAGAACGTCTGGCCGGAGCTGCACAGCCCGTTCTACGACGTCGGCCCGCGCTACAGCGTCCCGTACACCGTCTACACGACCGGGATCGCGTGGCGCAACGACCTGCTCGGCTTCGACCCCAGCAAGATGGACCAGCCGTGGGACGCCTTCTGGTCGCCGCAGGCCGAGAAGTACCGCGGCAAGGTCGCGATCCTCGACGACTCGCGCGAGGGCCCCGGCATGGCGCTCATGCGCCGCGGGGTGGCGAACCTCAACACCGAGGATCCCGAGCTGCTCGGCCAGGCCGGCGCGGACCTCAAGGACCTCAGCAAGCGCGTCGGCGTGAAGGTGTCGATCGCCGACTACGAGACCGTTCCCGCCGGCCGCGTGCTCCTGCACCAGGCCTGGTCGGGCGACATGATCGCCGGCGTCCTGTCCTACATGCCCAAGGGCGTCAAGCCCGACGTGCTCTCGTACTGGTACCAGAAGCAGGGCGGGCCGATCTTCAACGACATCATCACCGTCGCGGCGAACGCGGCCAAGCCGGTGATCGCCCACCGCTTCCTCAACTACCTGCTCGACAACAAGGTCAGCTACGAGAACTTCACGGGCTACGTCGGCTACCAGACGCCGCTGACCGCGATCGATGCGCAGAAGCTCTTCGACGACGGCATCGTGCCCAAGTCCCTCAACCAGGCCGTCGTCACCCACGAGGCCTACGCGAACGGCAACGCCTACCTGACGCTCTCGGCCGAAGGCCTGCAGCTCTGGGACAAGACCTGGGCGTCGTTCCGCAACGGGTAGCCCATGGGATCGCGCTGGATCTGGCGGGCGCTGGCGATCCCCGGTCTCGTCTGGCTGGCGCTCTTCTTCGTCGTCGCGTTCTACGCGATCGTCAGCGTCGGCCTCGGCAACGTCACCACGCTGTACGAGCCCGTACCGCACTGGAACCCGCTCGACTGGAACGTCGGCTACATCTGGGCCGCCCTGAAGGCGGTCGTCCCGGGGGGCGACACCTGGGACACCTTCCTGCGCACGGTGATCTACGTCATCGTCGCGGTCGCGCTGTCGCTGGCGATCGCCTACCCGGTCGCCTGGTACGCGGCGCGTCACGCCGGGCGCTGGCGCGGGCTGATCCTCGTCCTGCTCGTCCTGCCGTTCTGGATCAGCTACCTGATGCGGATGTTCGCGTGGACGAACCTGCTGGCCGACGGCGGCTACGCGACCCGCGTCCTGCACGCGCTCTCGATCGACTCGCTCTTCCAGTCGATCGGTCTGCTCGACGGCAACGACTGGCTCGGCGGCCAGCACATCGCGGTGATCCTCGCGCTCGTCTACGGCTACGTGCCCTACCTCATCCTGCCGCTTTTCGTGGCCCTCGACCGCATCGACCAGCGGATGATCGAGGCCGCGCGGGACCTCGGGGCCTCGGCGGCCGCGGCGTTCTGGCGCGTCGTCGTGCCGCTGTCGAAGGTCGGCACGCTCGCGGGCATCGTGCTCATCGCGCTGCCGATGTTCGGCGACTACTACACGCCCGACCTCATCTCGGGCTCGCCGAAGACGGCGATGATGGGCAACGCGATCAACGGCTACGTGCAGGGCGGGCCCGACAAGTCGCTCGGCGCCGCCCTGACGCTGCTGCTGTCGGCGTTCCTGCTGATCTTCATGATCTATTACCTGCGCGTCATCCGCGCGGACCAGCGCGAGGCGGCCGCGTCATGAAGCGGCGCCCGAGCTTCCTGGCGATCACGACGTGGGTCTACATCGTCTGGTCGCTCCTGCCGGTGCTCCTGGCGATCCGCTTCGCGTTCAACTCGGGCCGCTCGCGGACGTCGCTGCAGGGCTGGTCGCTGCGCTGGTTCTGGGAGGACCCGACGCTCAGCGTCTTCCACGACCCGACGCTGCAGAGTGCGCTCGTCCACAGCCTCGAGCTCGCGGCGATCGTGATGCTCGTCGCCACGCCGCTGGGCACCGCGCTGGCGCTCGGCATGCGGCGCTGGCGCGGGCGCGGGTCCGGGACGGCGAACATCGTGCTGCTGCTGCCGCTGGTAACGCCCGAGCTGGTCTTCGCCGTCGGCATGTTCCTGCTCTTCACGACCGCGTTCGGCTTCATCGGCTTGGGCACGACCGCGCAGGCGATCGGGCAGGTGACCTTCACGCTGTCGTGGGTGGTGCTCATCGTCCGCGGCCGGCTCGCGACGATCGGGCGCGACGTCGAGGAGGCGGCCGCCGACCTCGGCGCGCCGCCGCTGCACGTCGTCAGCCGCGTGCTGCTGCCGCTGCTGGTCCCCGCGATGGCGGCCAGCCTGCTCGTCTCGTTCGCGCTGTCGATCGACGACTTCGTCGTCAGCCAGTACCTCGCCTCGGGCGCGGACACCACCACGGTTCCGATGCGGATCTACTCACAGGCGCGCGGCGGGCCCACGCCGGCGCTCAACGCGCTGGCGACAATCATGCTCGTCGTCTCGCTGCTCGCGCTCGTGCTCGCCTACTTCGTCTTCAAGGCCCTGACGCGCGGCGAGCAGAAGGAGCAGCGCGACACGGCGTTCCGGCAACTCGCGATGGAGATGTGATCGACGTGTCCCAAGGCGACATCGAGCTGGTCGGCCTCGTCAAGCGCTACGACGATGTGGTCGCGGTCAACGGGATCGACGTCAACGTCGCACCCGGCGAGTTCTTCACGATGCTCGGCCCGTCGGGCTGCGGCAAGACCACCACGCTGCGCCTGATCGCCGGCTTCGAGCGCCCCGACGAGGGCAAGATCCTGCTCGACGGCGTCGACATGTCGCGCACGCCGCCGCACAAGCGGCGCGTCAACACGGTGTTCCAGAGCTACGCGCTGTTCCCGCACAAGTCGGTGGCCGACAACGTCGGCTTTGGTCTGCGCTACCAGCGCGTGACGAAGGCCGAGGCCAAGCGCCGCGTCGGCGAGGCGATGGCGCTCGTGCGCCTCCAGGACTACGGCCAGCGCCGCCCCGCCCAGCTCTCGGGCGGCCAGCAACAGCGCGTCGCCCTGGCGCGCGCCCTCGTGCTCGAGCCGCCGGTCCTGCTGCTCGACGAGCCGCTCGGCGCGCTCGACGCGCGGCTGCGCCTGGACCTGCAGGTCGAGCTCAAGCGCATCCAGGAACAGCTCGGCATCACCTTCATCTACGTCACCCACGACCAGGACGAGGCGCTGACGATGAGCGACCGCGTGGCGGTCATGCGCGGCGGCAACATCGAGCAGCTCGGCGAGCCTCGCGAGCTCTACGAGGCGCCGTCCACGGCGTTCGTGGCGAACTTCCTCGGCGCGTCGAACCTCGTGCCGGTGAGCATTGGCGCGGCCGACGGCGACGGCGCGCAGCTCGGCCTTGGGTCGTTCACGCTGCGCGCCGACCGCTGTCCGCTGGGCAGCGGTTCCGACGCGGTCGCGATGATCCGGCCGGAGAACGTCCGCCTCGAGCCGCAGGGCAACGGCGGCGAGAACCGCGTTCCCGGCATGGTCGAGGAGGTCGTGTACCTCGGGTTCCATCAGGAGGTGCGCGTCCGGCTGGCCAACGGCACGCTGATCAAGGTCGACGTCCCCAACGACGACGAGCAGGTCGAGCACGAGCAGGGCGATCCCGTCTGCGTGCACCTGCCGCCGCGGCACCTGCGCGTGCTCGCTGCCGACGCGGCGGTGGCGCCGGCGGAGGCGGCGCCGGTCGAGCAGGTGCCCGCGTGAGCAAGCTGCCGACGACGCCGCGCCAGGACACCCGCCGCGCCGAGCTCATCGAGGCGGCCCGGCGGGTCATCCAGCGGCGCGGGTTCGCCAAGACCACCGTCGGCGCGATCACCAGCGAGGCGGGCGCGAGCCTCGGGCTGCTCAACTACCACTTCGGCTCGCGCGACGACGTCGTCGCCGAAGCGTTTGCGACAGCGGCGCGGGAGGACCTCGGCACGATCGAGGAGGCCGCGCGCCGCTACGAGGACCCGGCCGAGCGGCTCGCCGCGTTCCTCGCGCTCTCCGACTGGGCGGATCGCGACGCGTGGCGGATGTGGATCGACGCGTGGGGCGAGGGCGTGCACACCGAGGCGCTGCGCGCGACGCTCGAGGACTTCCAGCGCGGCTGGCGCGCCGTGCTGGCCAACGTGCTGGCCGACGGCGATCGTCAGGGCTGCTGGCGCTGCCCGGACCCCGACGACGCCGCCGGCCGGCTCGTGGCTTCGCTCGACGGGATCGGCCTGCACACGACGCTGCACCCCGATGACGTCCCGCTCGGCGCCGCCGCGGCGTGGGCGCGCCGCCTGACCGAGATCGAGCTTGGCGTCGAACTGCCGGGCGCCCCGTCGCCGGAGCCGGCGCGCACCGCGCGGCCGCCGTACGAGGCGCGGATCCCCATCCGGGGCCGCGACCTCGACGCCACCGGCCGCGTGCACCCCGCGGTCCTGCTCACCTACCTCGGCGAGGCGCGCGAGGCGTGGCTGCAGGAGCGCCTGGCCGGGCTCGGCGAGGCACCGCGGCTCCGGGTCACGCACGTCAGCGCGGACTTCCGCCACGCGCTCACGCACAGCGACGCCGAGGTGATCGTCCGCTGCGGGCTCAACAGCCTCGGCTCCACCTCGATCCGCACGCGCGAATGGATCGAGACCCTCGACGGCGCAGTCGTCACGGTCGCCGCGGCGACGGTCGCGGTGGTCGTCGACGGCGGCGTCGCGCGTCCGCTCACGGCCGCCGAACACGAGGCGCTGGCGGCGTGAGCGCCGGCCTACTCGTCCAGGCCGAGGTCGGGGGCCAGCGCGGCCCAGATCTCCGCCCGGGCGCGCTCGATCGGCATCTCGGGGTCCTCGGTGAGCACGCGGATCCCGTAGCCGTCGATGAGCGCCAGCGCGCGATCGGTCATGCGCTTGACGTCCGCGTCGCGCAGCTCGCCGGCGGCGATCCCGTCGGCGATCGTCTCCGCGAACCACGCGTGCAGGCGCGCGTAGAGCCGCGCCGCGACCGGCCGCAGCGCCGGGTCGCGCGCGCCGCGCAGCCACAGCTCGACCCACAGCACCCAGTCGTCGCGCAACGAGCGGTCGCTCGGCAGGCACTGGTCGATCATCGCGGCCAGGCGCTGCGGCGCCGCGGCGCGACCCTCGTCGAGCGCCGCGAGCCGCAGGTCGCCGGCGCGCTCGTAGGAGTGCTCGAGCGCCTCCTCGAGCAGGGCGTCGCGCGACGCGAAGTGGTAGTGCACGAGCCCGGCAGACACGCCCGCCTCGGTGGCGATGCGCGCGATGCGCACGTTGTCGATCCCCTCGCGCGCGATGAGCCGCACCGCGGCGTCGAGCAGTCGTTCCCGTCCCTGTGATCCCACCTCAGAGCTGATGCAGCGAACCCTAGTCGCCACCCCCACGGAGCAGTCCGAGCTGCGGGCGCGCGCCCGCGCCTTCGTCGAGGAGGTGCTCATGCCGCTCGAGCTGCAGGCCGAACGCGCCGGCGGCCGGCTCCCCGCCGAACGGGTCGCGGAGATCCGCCGCGAAGCGCTCGCCCGGCGCCTCGGCGGCGGCCTGCACGCCGTCGAGCACGGCGGGCAGGGCTGGAGCCACGTCGAGTGGTTCCTCGTCGAGGAGCAGTTCGGCCGCTCGACGAACGCGCTGTCGTGGCACGTGCCGAGCGCCTACAACGTGCTCGCGCACGGCTCGCCCGAGCAGATCGAGCGCTACCTCAAGCCCGCCCTGCGCGGCGAGCTGCACGACGCCTACGCGGTCACCGAGGAGCACGCGGGCTCAGATCCGTCGCGGATCGCGACGACCGCCACGCGCACCGACGCCGGCTGGCGCATCGACGGGGAGAAGTGGTTCGTCACCTACGGCGACATCGCCGCGGTCTACATCGTCATGGCCAACGCGATGGTCGA
>Ga0126377_10003533_pt1 | contig 11099 bp, 11 predicted proteins | sample PanSoiMetPlot_22_FD_92647 | JGI IMG/M metagenome (GOLD analysis project Ga0126377, IMG submission 92647) | Tropical forest soil microbial communities from Panama - MetaG Plot_22 | ecosystem: Environmental > Terrestrial > Soil > Tropical forest > Bulk soil | place: Panama | collected 2016-02-17
GTCTCCGCGCGCTCAAGTTGGCTGCCCGCGGCGTTGTAGCGCTCCCCCGCGTCGACCAGCGCCTGCTTCGTCGCGGCCTCGTCGCCGGGCGGCAGGTTCAGCACCTGACCGCCGAGCCGCTCGTACCACCGCTGCGCGTCGGCCCGTGCATCGGCCAACTCACGCTCACGCCGTCTCCGCCCGAATCCAAACATGTCGCTCACCCCTGTCGCGGCCGCCGAGTCTGTGGGCTGGCTTTGAACATTCGACGGTACCCGACGATGGCACGGCGCCTCGCGGCAATCGCTACGCATCGGCGATGACACGGCGCCTCGCGGCAATCGCTACGCATCGGCGCGGCCGATGACACCAGCCGCGGTGCGCGATCGACGCGGGCAATGTCATACGGATCGCACATGCTGCCTGCATGTCGGTTGTGCTGGTGATCGTCGGGCTCGTCGTGGGCCTCGCCGTGGGCTGGCTCTACGCGACCTCGCGCTCGGCCGCCGAGATCGCCCGACTCGACGCCACGCTGCGTGCCGCGCGGGACGGCGAGGAGCGGCTCGGCCAGTCGTTGCGCGCGCTGTCCGCGGACGCCGCGCGCGACCAGCAGATCGCGTTGGGCCACCTGATCGCGCCGCTCGCCGACAGCCTCGCGCGCTACGAGCGCCGAGTGCTCGAGATGGAGCACGACCGCGTCGACGCATACGCTGAGTTGCGCACCGAAGTGCGCAGTGTCGCCGGCGCATCGGCCGACCTGCGTACCGAGACGAGTCACCTGGTTGCCGCCTTGCGTGCGCCACAGGTCCGAGGTCGGTGGGGCGAACACCAATTGCGCCGCATCGTCGAGGCGGCCGGCATGCTCGAGCATTGCGACTTCGAGGAACAGGTCACCGTGCAGATCGACGGCGGGGGCGTACGCCCTGATCTCGTCGTACGGCTATCTGGCGGCCGCCACGTCGTCGTCGACGCGAAGGCACCGTTCGACGCCTATCTCGCCGCGATGGAGGCGCGCGACGACCGAACCCGTGATAGCCAACTGAAGTCGCACGCCGGGGCGCTGCGGGCTCATGTCGACACGCTGTCGGCGAAGTCCTACTGGACCGGATTCCCGACGACGCCGGAGTTCGTCGTGCTGTTCGTGCCGGCCGACCCGTTCCTCGACGCGGCACTGCAACACGATCCGACGCTGCTCGAGCACGCGTTTGGTCGCGACGTCGTGCTCGCCACCCCGGCGACTCTGATTGCGTTACTCCGTACGGTGGCGTACGCGTGGCGCCAGGAAGCTCTGGCCTCCAACGCTTTTACGGTTCACACGCTCGCGCGTGACCTCTACGCTCGGCTGTCCACAATGGGCGATCACCTCACGAAGCTCGGTGCGTCGCTGGGCGGCGCGGTGACGGCGTACAACCGAGCGGTGGGTTCGCTCGAGTCGCGGGTGCTCGTGAGCGCGCGCAAGCTCGCCGACCTCGGCGTGTCTGGCGAGGCACTTCCGGAGGTCGCGCCGCTCGAGGTTGCACCGCGTCGGCCGCAAGCGCCCGAGTTCGACGACGATGCCCGCAACGACTCCGGCCCGTCGGCCGACGGTGCTCCGAACGTCGGCGCCACGTGGAAGACTGTCACGTAACGGACGCAGGTGGAGATGATGATGACGGCCGCACTTGGCGAACACGGCCTGCCGTGGACCGAGCAGGAATATCTCGCACTCGGCGAGACCGCCGATCGAATCGAGCTGTTCGACGGGAGCCTATACGTGACCCCGGCACCAACGTTCCGGCACCAAGGAATCTCGCTCGCGCTGGCGATCGCCCTCAAACCCGCCGCCGAGGCCGCGGGGCTCGACATCTTCGAAGCGATCAATCTTCGGGCACAACACGGCCGCATCCTCATTCCGGATCTCGTCGTGGCCCGAGGAGCCGATCCCGATGGCACCGTCCTGGACGCAGCCAAAGCTGTTCTCATATGCGAGATCACGTCGCCAAGCAGTGCCGCGGCCGACCGGGTGCTCAAGATGCACTACTACGCAGAGGCCGACATCGAGTGGTATCTGCTCGTCGATCCGAGCGAGCCGACGTTGCAGTTGTTCCAGCACCACGATGGTGGCTACGTCCTGCACGGCGCCGGTGCGCCGGGCACTCCGATCGAGTTGCCCGCGCCGATCAATGTCACCGTCGATCCGGCCGCATTGGTGCCGACGCGACGGTAGCCCGTACCGGCTAGGGGGTTGGGTCGGCGACCGAAGCGGCGAGCGCCGCCGCGTCCGTGGCCCGTTCATTCGCGGACGTCTTCATGTCGCGTCGCAGCTCCCGCGGCAGCGCGAAGGTGAGCTTCTCGGTGGCGGTGGTGACCTCCGCGACCTCGCCGAAGCCGCGCGCTGCGAGCCAGTCGACGACGTCCATCACGAGATCGTCCGGAACGCTCGCGCCAGACGTAAGGCCGACCGTCGTCGCGCCGTCCAGCCAATGCTCGTCGATCTCGTCGGCGAAGTCGACCAGATAGGCGGCCTTCGCGCCGGCGTCGAGTGCGACCTCACGCAGGCGTACTGAATTCGACGAGTTCGTCGACCCGACCACGATCACCACGTCGCACTGCGGCGCGATCTGCTTGACAACGTGCTGGCGGTTCGAGGTCGCGTAGCAGATGTCGTCGCTGGGCGGCGACATGAGCAGCGGCAGCTTCGTACGCAGGCGTTGCACCGTCTCCATCGTCTCGTCGACCGACAGCGTCGTCTGGGACAGCCAGACGACCTTCGACGGATCGCGGACCTGGACCTTGTCCACGCCCTCCGGCCCGTCGACGAGCTGGATGTGCGTCGGCGCCTCGCCGGCCGTACCCACGACCTCCTCGTGACCGTGGTGGCCGATCAGCAAGATGTCGTAGTCGTCGGCGGCGAACCGGCGCGCCTCGTTGTGGACCTTCGTCACGAGTGGGCAGGTCGCGTCGATCGCCCGTAGGTTGCGCTGGCGGGCCTGCTCGTACACCTCGGGCGCGACGCCGTGCGCCGAAAACACCACGGTCGCACCCTCCGGCACCTCGTCGTTCTCTTCGACGAAGATCGCGCCGCGCTTCTCCAGCGTCGCCACCACGTGCTTGTTGTGAACGATCTGCTTGCGTACGTAGATCGGCGCGCCGTAGAGCTTCAGCGCCTCCTCGACGGTCTGCACCGCGCGGTCGACGCCCGCGCAGTAGCCGCGCGGTTTGGCCAGCAAAACCCGCTTCGTCGAGTCACCCATGCCCCCATCGTACGAGGACGCCGGCCGGCCGGCCCGCGGCCGCGTCGGCATGGTGCGGTCGTAGCGCCCGCCTAGGCTGGGCAGCGTGACGGACGGACAGCCGAGGCCTGGGGCTCAGGAGAGATCTGGGGCTCAGCCGAGATCAGGCCCGCAGCAGGGTCCGGACGGGCCGGCGCCCACTAGCAGCGAGCCGGACCCGAACCGGTCGACACCGGAAGCGCCGTGGCCGGTGCGTGTGGTGAGCCAGAAGATCGGCGGCTGGATCGCCCGGCTCGGCTGGATCTGGGTCGACGGGCAGGTCGCCCAGATCACGCGGCGGCCGGGCTCCACGGTGGTGTTCATCACACTCCGCGACCCATCCGCTGATCTGAGCCTCTCGGTGACGACGAACCGCGATGTCCTCGACCTTGGCGCGCCGGAACTGACCGACGGTGCCCGGATCGTGGTGCACGCGAAGCCGGACTTCCATCCGGCGCGCGGCACGCTGTCACTGCGCGCCGACGAGGTGCGCCTGGTCGGGCTCGGCGAGTTGCTGGCACGGCTCGAGCACCTGAAGAAGCTGCTCGCCGCCGAAGGGCTGTTCGACCCACAGCGCAAGCGACGGCTGCCGTTCCTGCCGAGCCGCATCGGCCTGATCACCGGACGCGCGAGCGCGGCCGAGCGTGACGTACGCATGAACACCGGCCGCCGCTGGCCCGGCGTGGATTTCCGGGTCATCAACGTGGCGGTTCAAGGAACGGCAGCGGTCCCGCAGATGATCGACGCGATCGCGGTGCTCGACACGGATCCGACGATCGATGTGATTGTGCTCGCGCGCGGCGGCGGCTCGACCGAGGACCTGTTGCCGTTCTCCGACGAGGCACTCTGCCGGGCGGTGTTTGCTTGCCGGACACCGGTGGTCAGCGCCATCGGGCACGAGACCGATACGCCACTGGTCGACTTCGTCGCGGACGCACGCGCGTCGACGCCGACCGACGTGGCCAAGCGCATCGTCCCCGACCTGCGTGACGAGATCCGCCTGATCGGTCAGGCCCGGGCGCGGATGTGGCGCCGCGTCACGGGCCTGCTGGAGCGAGAGGAAGCCGGCTTGCAAGCGCTGCGGAGCCGGCCGGTGCTCGCGCGTCCGGAGGTCATCATCGACGCGCGGACGGCCGACGTGACGAGCCTTGCCGCGCGATCGGCCCGCTCGTTCGGCCATCGGCTCGACGGCGCCGCCGCCGACCTCGTACATACGACGGCACGCCTGCGCGGCTTGTCGCCGAAAGCCACGCTTGACCGGGGCTATGCGATTGTCCAACGGGCTGAGGACGGTCGGCTGGTCCGAGCGGCACGCGCCGTCACACCGGGCGACCGACTTCGGGTGCGACTGGCCGACGGGGAGTTGGCCGCGACGGTTGCCGACGAGCAAGCGCCAACGTCGGACGGCGCCGCTGGTGTCGGCCGCGGTAGGAGCGAGCGCACGCCGAACGGCCGGGCTCGCAGTGCGGCACGATCGAAGGGATGACGGCGACGTGACCGAGGGCGAGCTGAGCTACGAAGACGCGCGTGCCGAATTGGCCACCGTGGTGGAGCGGCTGGAAGCGGGCGGCACGACGCTGGAAGAGTCGCTTGCTCTTTGGGAGCGCGGTGAGACATTGGCCGCGATCTGTCAGCAATGGCTCGACGCGGCTCGTGGCCGCCTCGACGAGGCACGCGAGCGTCGTACGAAGGCCGAGGACGTACCCACGGCCGAGGGATAGCGAGAGTTCGTTACCGCAGCGAGGCGGCGAACGTCGCGAGGTCTTTGGCGGTCGCCTGACCCTTGACGATGATCGTGTAGCCCTTCTCGGTGTCGACCAGGGCACGTTGATGGCTGGAGCCCGCCCCGACCTGACCCCAGGTGCGTCCGCCAAGGTCGACGCTCGGCCCGACCGGGTTCGCGGTGCCGATCTCGTTGGACAGCACGGTCGCCGAGGGCCCGTCGCTCTCGATGAGCTGCAGCCCGGCTCCGCTCGGCGCGACATACCCGACACGCAGCACATGGCGGCCCTTCTCGTCGCCGTACGTCGAGCTGACCGGCTGCCAACCGCTGGGCAGGCCGTGTGGCTGGACAACCGGGAAAACGCGCGCCGCCTGTGCCTCCGAGTAGGTCCCGCTCGGGTCGATGGCAATCGCGTTGCTGCCACCGAAGAAGAACACGTAGATGCCGAACGCGACCAGGACCGGTACGAGAAGGACAAGCACCGCCTTTGCCATGTCCATCGGGGTACGCGCGGCACGAAGCGCGATCGTGTTCACCGCGCCAGACCGCTCGGGCGCGGCATGCCGGCCCGGCGCGGTCGGCTCGTGCCGCTCGTCCGGCGCGTCCGAGCCGCCGGCATCCGCACGGAGGCCGGTCGGCGCATCCGGTGCATCACTCATTGCCACTGAACTATCCTCGCCGAACCGTTCGGCTCCGGGTCAGGCGGCCCCTGGCAGTCGCTTCGACAGGGCCTGCGGCAAGCAGAAGCAGCACCCACGGTGCCGGCACCGTCACGATCGTGACAGGATCTTTGCATCGAGTGCTGTCGTGATTTCGGCCGCAAGGAGGCGCCCCATGAACGACGCTCGCATGCGCTCCCCCCAGGAGCTGGACCGAAATCTGGCGCTCGATCTGGTCCGGGTCACCGAAGCCGCCGCGATGGCTGCCGGCCGATGGGTCGGGCGCGGCGACAAGGAGGGCGGCGACAAGGCGGCCGTGGACGCGATGCGCCAGTTGATCAACTCGCTGCCGATGCGCGGCGTCGTGGTGATCGGCGAGGGCGAGAAGGACAACGCGCCGATGCTCTACAACGGCGAGGAGATCGGCGACGGCAGCGGCCCCGAGGTGGACGTGGCGGTCGACCCGATCGACGGTACGACGCTGATGAGCAAGGGCATGCCGAACGCGCTCGCGGTGCTCGCTGTCGCCGAGCGCGGCGCGATGTTCGACCCGAGTGCGGTGTTCTACATGGACAAGCTGGTGGTCGGGCCGGAGTGTGCCGATGTGATCGACATCAACGTGGGCGCCACTGAGAACCTTCGCCGGATCGCGCGCGTGAAGCGGACGAGCGTTGCCGACGTGACCGTATGCATCCTCGACCGGCCGCGGCATCGGGACCTCATCGACGAGGTACGCGACGCCGGCGCTCGCATCCGCTTCATCAGCGACGGTGACATTGCCGGCGCGATTAGCGCAGCACGGGAAACGTCCGACACCGATGTGCTGATGGGCATCGGCGGCACGCCGGAAGGCATCACGGCGGCCTGCGCTCTCAAATGTACCGGCGGCGCAATGCAGGCAAAGCTCTGGCCGCGCGACGACGCCGAGCGGGAGAAGGCGCTGGCCGGCGGTCATGACCTGGACCGTGTGCTGTTCACCGACGACCTGGTCACCGGCGACAACTGCTTCTTCGTCGCGACGGGTGTGACATCCGGCGACTTGTTGCGCGGTGTCCACTACCGCTCCGGTACGGCCTATACGCAGTCGATCGTCATGCGGTCGAAGTCCGGCACGATCCGCGTCATCGACTCGTACCACAAGCTCGAAAAGCTCGGGCTCTACTCGCTGGTCGACTTCGAGGGCGCGCCGTTGGCCGCCGAGGTCACGCCGGCGGCCAGCGCTCCGCTCACCAGCGCGCCGGTCTCCGGGTCGCCTCGGACCATCGGCTGACCGCCGCTAGTGATCGTCATATGTGGTGAAAATGTCGCGGATCTGCTGCCCGCACAGCATGACTACGAACCGCTCCCGCCCGATGTTCCAGCGGTAGGCGAGTCGTCCGACTGGCTGGTGCGCGTGGCACTCGGCGGTGGCCCGGCAAACACCGCCGTCGCGGCCGCGAGACTGGGCGGTTCGGTGGCGTTTCACGGCCGGTTCGGCGCGGACGCGTTCGCCGAGCACTTTCGGGCCCGGCTCGTCGCCGGCGGCGTCGACCTGTCCGGCTCACGGGACGTCGCCGCACCGTCCACGGTCGCGCTCGTCACGCTCGATGATGCCGGCGCGGCACGCTACGACTTCTGGCTGGACGGCGCCGCGGATTTCGCCGCGGTCGGTGTACCCGACCCGTCGCCGGGCGACATCGCGCACACCGGATCGCTCGCCGCCTACTGGCCGCCCGGCGCGGACGCCCTCGAGGACTGGATGCGGAGGGCTCGTGCCCGGTGCACCGTAACGCTCGACGTGAACCTTAGACCCATCGTGGTGGACCGCCAGGACGACGCTCGCGAGCGAATGGAGCGCCTGGTGTCGCTGGCGCATGTCCTCAAGGCGAGCGACGAGGACGTCGAGTTGGCGTACCCGGACGCGCAGCCGGCCGAGGTCGCGACGTCGTGGCTTGCCGGTGGGTCGGAACTGGTGCTCCTCACGCACGGCGCCACTGGCGCCTCGCTGCACGTCGCAGGCGAGCCAGCGGTGGCGGTGCCAGCCCCTCGGGTACGAGTCGCGGACACCATCGGCGCCGGTGACGCAGCGATGGCGGCGCTACTGGTACGGCTGGCCGAGGTCGGCATCGACGGCGTCCGTACGCAACCAGTCGCGACACTGCGTTACGTGTGCGCGGCGGCCGCGATCGCTTGTACCCGGCCAGGTGCGTACGCCCCCGAGCCGGCCGAAGTCGCCGCGCTGTTGTCGGCTCAGATCGGGCTCGGCCCGAATCAGACGTCGGAGGAGTGACCCGGGAACAGGTGCGCGTCCGGGTTGATGACGATCGCCGCGTTGTTGACCGCGGTGGCCGCCTCACCGAAGCCGGTCGCGATCAGGCGTACCTTGCCCGGATATTCACAGATGTCGCCGGCGGCGAAAATGCGCGGCTGCTTCGTGCTCATTCGGGTGTCCACCATGATGTGTCGCTTGTCCAGCTCAAGGCCCCACTCCGCGAGCGGTCCGAGATCGGCGGTGAATCCGAGCGCGGCCACGACCGCGTCGGCCGGCAACAGACGCGGCTCCGCGCCCTTCACGGTGACCTCGACGCCGGTGACCTGTCCGTCGCCGTGCAGGCGGTTCACCTCGGCGTTGACGATGATCTCCACGGGCAACGTCTGGACGTGCGCGACCGTCGCCGCGTGCGCTCGGAAGCGGTCCCGCCGGTGCACCATCGTCACCGTCCGGGCGATCCCGCACAACGACTGCGCCCAGTCGAACGCGGAGTCACCACCGCCGACGATCACCACGTCGTTGCCCTCGTACGCGTTCAGGTGCGGCACGAAGTAGACGACGCCCTCGCCGGTGAACGCATCGGCGGCCGGCAGCGGGCGGGACGTGAACTTGCCGAGCCCGGCCGTGATGATGATCGCGCCGCATCGCCACGACTCACCGTTCGACAGCGCCAGCACCGGCTTCTCGGCGTCGTACGTGAGCTTGTCGGCGAGCACGCCCAGCCGGTACATCGGCTTGAAGGTAGCCGCCTGCTCGACGAGGCGATCAACGAGTTCGCGGCCCCGTATCACGGGGAAGCCTGCGACGTCGTAGATCATCTTCTCCGGGTACATCGCGGTCACCTGACCGCCCGCCTCCGGAAGCGCGTCGATCACCAGGACCGAGAGCGCCCGGAATCCGGCGTAGTAGGCGGCGAACAGGCCGGACGGGCCGGCGCCGATGATCGCGATGTCAACGTCCTGCACCGCGGCCGCGTCGATCGACGCGTCGGGCGCACTATCGGTCAGGTCCATGTCGTCCATGATCAGTCGAGAGTAGGAAGTGTCAGCGTGCTGGGCAGTTTCGTCGGCTCGGTCGGTGGCCGTACGCGTCGCTTGCGGAGCAGGACGGCCGCCAGCAGGCCGGCGACAAACCCGCCGAGATGTCCCTGCCAAGACACTTGCGGATCCCCCGGCACGACACCGGAGATGGCCACACCGTAAAGCAGCCCGACGAGCACCGCGACCCCAATCGTCCACCAGGTGCGCTCCACGATGCCACGCATCAACAGGTAGCCGATGTAGCCGAAGATTACGCCGCTCGCGCCGACCGTCGGCCGGCCGGTCGGGCCACCGACGAACCATACCGTCAGGCCACTGACCAAGGCGACGATTGCCGTGACGCTCAGAAAGCGCGTCGTACCGCCGGCCAGCACGAACGTACCCGTCAACAGCAGCGGCACGCTGTTGGCGTAGAGGTGCGGCCAGCTGGCGTGCAGCAACGGCGCGAAGAGAATGCCGTCCAGACCGGACGGGACGCGCGTGACGATGGCGCCATCCGCGTTGAGCCGCTGGTGGGTGAGCCAGTTGATGAGCTCGATCGCGAACAGGCCAAGGATCACGCCGGACATCACGACTAGCCCGCGGCCGATCGACGCGTAGAACTCCACCGTGCCGAATTCGTCCGGGTCGGAGCTTTGCGGCGGTCGCGTCGCGGTCATACGTACGTTGGTAGCAGGTCCTTGCGATCACTGCCAGCGAGCACCTGAAAACGTGCCGGTGGCCGGATGGAAAGCTCCACCCGGCCACCGTGACGTGCGCTAGCCCGAAGTGCGCCGACCGTAGGTCCGGGCGCTTCGACCAGAACTAATACCAGCCGTGCGCCTGCCAGAACGACCACGCGTCGCAGGGTGTGCCGTAGCGGCCCTTGATGTAGGCCAGGCCCCACTTGATCTGCGGCGTCGGGTTGGTCCGGTAGTCCGAGCCATACGTGGCCATCTTGCTGGCCGGTAGCGCCTGCGGAATGCCGTACGCACCGGAACTCGAGTTTTCCGCGGTGGTGCGCCAGTTGCTTTCTTTGGTCCACATCTTGTCCAGGCACGCCATCTGGGTGAGGCTCAGTCCGGCGTCCAGGACAAGCTTGCATCCGAGTGCCCGGTTGCCCGTGTAGGCACTGCACGAGGACGGGATCGGACCAACGTCCGGCGTTCGCGGCGTCGACCGGCTCGCGGACGAGCCGTGTGACGCTCGCGCCGCCTCCTCGGCCTTGTGCGCGGCCGCGGCCGCGGCGACAGCCGCGGCGTTAGCGCTGTGCTCGGCGCTTACCTGCGCTCGCTGTTGCGCTGCGACCTGCGGTGCGTTCGCGGCGCGTTGCGCGGCTTGCATGAGTGCGAGTTGGTTGGGGTCTGCGGCATTGAACTGCCCGGCGAAAGCGTCGCGTGACGCTTGCGCCTGCCGGGCATGGTGCAGCACGGCACCGCCCACCAATGCGAATAGCAACATCAGAACGGATAACACACGCAGACCGGAACGGCTCCAGAGCCGACTCACGAAGTGCGTCCCTTCGTCGGGGGCAGAGACGCGACGCGCGGCCCGAGGGGGGTGTGGACCGTTGCGCGGCGCAAGCACCGAACCGATCGAGGGGGTACGCGACGGTACGGCGCTCTCGCAACACACTGACGGAGCGCTGCGCCGATTTCAAACGCTGGAACGCGTTGAGACGACGCGTGTCGAACGACAAGTCAGGAAAAATACCTCGAAAAGACTCGCTAGCCTGGCAGATCCTCCAGCAGATCTGTGACCACCTCGGCGATGGCGGACCGCTCCGAACGGGTCAATGTGACATGTGCGAAAAGAGGATGGCCCTTCAGCGCTTCGATGACCGCGACCACGCCATCGTGACGACCCACACGCAGGTTGTCACGTTGCGCGACGTCGTGAGTCAGCACCACGCGCGAGCCGGTGCCGATGCGCGACAGCACCGTCAGCAGCACGCCACGCTCGAGGGACTGAGCCTCGTCGACGATCACGAACGCATCGTGGAGGCTGCGACCGCGGATGTGCGTCAACGGCAGCACCTCGAGCATGCCGCGCGCCATCACCTCTTCGATCACGTTGTCATTCACGACCGCGCCCAGCGTGTCAAACACTGCCTGGCCCCACGGCGACATCTTCTCCGCCTCGGTGCCCGGCAGGTATCCAAGCTCCTGCCCGCCGACCGCGTAGAGCGGCCGGAACACGATGACCCGCTTGTGCCGA
>Ga0126377_10003534_pt1 | contig 11098 bp, 7 predicted proteins | sample PanSoiMetPlot_22_FD_92647 | JGI IMG/M metagenome (GOLD analysis project Ga0126377, IMG submission 92647) | Tropical forest soil microbial communities from Panama - MetaG Plot_22 | ecosystem: Environmental > Terrestrial > Soil > Tropical forest > Bulk soil | place: Panama | collected 2016-02-17
AAGGTGGATCCGATGGTCGCGCTCAGATGTGAATAGTCATGCGCTGGTCCGACAATAAGGCGCTACTCAATGAAAGGAACTGAACATGTCACGCATCAAGACCATTTCAATAGTCTGTCTTTTCTCCATGATGGTCCTGGGTCTTGCCTCGTTCGTCAGGTCTCAGGCTGGCGCCAATGGTCCCGCCAAGGCTGCGCAGGGAGAGAACGAGCAAGCGATGCAGGCCCTCGTGAATGAAGTGCGCCAACTCAGGCTCGCCATCCAGCGATCGAATCTCAGCGCATCTCAAGCGCAAGTGGTCATCGAGCGGATGCGGTCGCAGCAACAAAGCGTCGACCGTCTGTCTGAAAGATTGCGCTGGGCGCGCGAGGAGGCGTCCAGATTTAAGATGTACCAGCCGATCCAACAGGCCGAGATTGAGAACAGGGTGAAAGAAATCGAAGCGAACTTGAGTGAGTCCATAGACGCCAAAACGCGTCGCGCCAGGGAGGCGGAACTGGAGATCACCAAGCAAAGGTTGGGAATGATGTCGCAGGAGGAAACGCGAATGCGAGAGAATGAGTCCCAAACCGCCGCGCAATTGCAAATCGAGCAGGCCAGGCTGGCTGAGCTTAACGATCAACTGGACGCTTTGCTGAGAGAACAGGAAACACCGCCCGCTGAGAATAAACCGCCACAAAGCGGCAAACGTCCTTGAACGATCTGAATATGACCAGGAGGAATTATGTGGCAAGACATGCGCTTCGGCGCGCGAATGCTGTGGAAGAACCCCGTTTTCACCTTAATCGCTGTTCTCACGCTGGCTCTCGGCGTCGGCGCGAACACGGCCATCTTTTCGATTGTCAATGCAGTGTTATTGCGCCCGCTGGCTTATCCTGAATCGGAAAGGTTAGTGGAGATTGGGCGCGCATTCGACGGCGGCTCCGCCGGCGCGCTCAACGAACCGAAGTTCGTCTTCCTCCGCGACAACGCTCAATCGTTTGAAGCCATCACCGGAATTCAGGGAGGATCGGACCTCTATCTGTCTGATGGAAGCGAGGCCGAATACGTCGGCCAGTTGCGAGTCACCGCCGATTTCTTCCGCACGCTGGGCGTGGCGCCAGCCATCGGGCGCGGCTTTACTGTGGAGGAAGACAGCCCCGCCGGCGAGCGCGTGGCGATTCTGGGCGACGGATTATGGCGGCGGCGCTTCGGGGTGGACACCGCCATTCTCGGCGGGAAGCTCTCGCTCAACGGAGCCGCCTATACGGTCGTCGGGATTATGCCGCCAGGTTTTAAGTATTACGATTACGGGGATGAGGATGTCATCCTGCCGATGCGCGTCAACCCAGTCAGCCAAAATGAAGGATACAACTGGACGGTCATTGGGCGTTTGAAGCGCGGGGTCACGCCGGATCAGGCGCGTTCGGAAATGCTGGCGCTGATTGACAAGTTCAACGCCGTTTATCCGAGTCAGGGAAGCGTCTTCGTGAAAGAGGCGCACCGTCTGATGTCCTGGCGGTCGAGTATGACAGCGGATGTTCAAATGCTGTTGTGGATTCTGCTCGGCGCGGTCGGCTTCGTGCTGCTGATCGCCTGCGCCAATGTCGCCAACCTGCAACTGACGCGCGCGGCGGGAAGGCGGAAAGAAGTGGCGGTTCGGATGGCCTTGGGCGCGGGTGGTTGGCGTGTGGTTCGTCAACTACTGACCGAAGGCTTAATGCTGGCGCTCGTGGGCGGCGGCGTCGGGTTATTGCTGGCGGTTTGGGGGGTGGATGGGATGATGGCGCTGGTTCCAAAAGATATGATCCCGCGCGCCAAAGAGATCAATGTGGATTGGCGCGTGCTCCTCTTTGCGTTAGGCGCGAGCATTTTGACCGGCGTCGTTTCCGGTCTCGCCCCGGCGTTGCAAACGCTGCGAGTGGACGTGATTCGGAACCTCAAAGAGGGCGCGGGCAAGACTGGCGCGGAGGTCGCGCGCGGGCGGTTGCGTGGCGCGCTGGTTATCGTCGAGATCGCGTTGGCGTTGACGCTGGCGGTCGGCGCGGGCCTGTTGCTGCGGACATTCGCCAATCTTCGCGGCGTCGAGAAGGGCTTCGACGCGCGCAACACGCTGACCTTCTATATTTCGCCGAGAGGAGAAAGGTACAAGACCGTGGCGAATATGAATGACCTGTATCGCCGCGCATTGGATAGATTACGCAATCTGCCGGGTGTACAAGCCGCTGCGCTGACCAATCAGTTGCCGCTCAACAGGTGGTTCAACTTGCCTTACATGCTGGCGGGCCAGAGCAAGTATTCAGCCTCGGCAGAATATCGGCTGATCTCCAATGACTATTTCAATGTAATGAAGATGTCTTTGCGGCGCGGGCGTCAGTTCAATGATGGCGATGTGGTCGGGGCCGAACCGGTAATCATTATCAACGAGGCGTTCGCCCGGAGGAACTTCGCCAACGTCGAGCCGCTGGGCCAGGAAGTATACGTCTGCTGTGGCGAACGTGGCGATCCGGCGATGCGCCGCGTCGTCGGAGTGGTCAATGATACGAAGCAGCGCAACTTGATCAATCCGGCGCCTTCGACGGTCTTCATCCCGGTCTGGCAGGCCACCGAGGGGATGAATGAACAAACACGCTATGCTAGCTTCGCCCTGCGCGCGGAGGGCGATCCGTTGGCGCTTAGCGCGGCGGTTCGCAGCGAGATTCGCCAGCTCGATCCAGCCGTGCCGGTCCGTGGGCTGCATTCTATGGAGCAGTTGGTGGGCAACTCGGTCGCGCCGCAGCGGTTTCATATGTCGCTGCTCGGACTGCTCGCAGCGCTCGGACTCGTTCTGGCGGCGGTCGGAATTTACGGCGTGATGGCTTACGGCGTCTCGCAGCGCACGCATGAAATCGGCTTGCGGATGGCGCTTGGCGCCCGAAAGAGTGACGTGATGAAGATGGTGGTTCGGCAGGGAATGGTCCTGGCGGCGATCGGCGTCGCGATTGGCTTGATCGTGTCGTATTCGCTGACTCGGTTGTTGAAGACCCTGCTCTTTGGCGTGAGCGCGACCGATCCGCTGACGTTCACCGCGATCGCGCTTTCGCTAGCGGTTGTCGCGCTACTGGCCTGTTGGATACCGGCGCGGCGTGCGGCGAAGGTAGATCCGATGATCGCGCTTCGGTGTGAGTAACGGACGAATCGGAAATTCAACACGAAGGGTCAAAGAAACAAAGGTTCGAAGACGTCATGGGATTTTTTTACGGCCGATCTTAGCCCCTTTGATCCTTTAACCCTTTGTGTTTCCCACCGATTGATTCGCGCCCGATTTAAATTCTCGACGCGTAGTAGCCCTGGCGCGCGCGTAGGCGGAGGTCGGGTCGCCTCGGCACGCGCACGGAAATCTGACGGAAGCGCCCGTCTGCGCGCTCGGCGGTCGAGTAATAGCCGAGCAGGTATTGCGCCCGCAGGTCGGACGCGATCTGGCCGAACGCTTCGTCTAAATCCCTGATGCCAGCCGGAAGGAACGCCGCTCCGCCGGTCCCCGAGGCCAGCGAGACCATATCGTCTTGCCCTTTGAGACTGATCTTATTTAAACGAATGGACGGACCGCTTGGATTGATCGAATAAAAAAGGCAATCGCAGCGCTGCAACTCCCTCAACGCGTCGCTGGCCGTGTGGTTCGCGCTCAGGATATCTTCTCCGTCCGAGATCACGACGACCACGCGCTTGGCGCCTGGCGCGGCGGTCCTCCTCAAATATTGAGCGGCCTCGGCCACGGCGTCGAAGAAAGCGGTGGGCTCTTTGGTCGGCTTGATTCCCATCGCGGCTTTGATCGCTCTGTCAGCGCCTACTCCTCGAGGCCGGACCAATCTGGGTCTGATTCCGATCGTGAATATCGAGACCGCGTCGTTCGGTCTGATAGTCTGTTGCAGGAAGCGCACGGCCGCCTGCCGCTCGAAATGAAAGAGACTGTGGACGCTGGCGGTAATGTCGAAGAGCAATGCGATTTCGACCCGCGACTGGCCCGGATCGCCGAGCGTGACGATTTGCTGGAGCTGGCCGTTCTCTTCCAATTGGAAATCCCTGGCGGTCAGATTGTAAACTGGCCGGCCCGCGGCGTCGGTGACCGAGACCGGCACTTCGACCAGACTGGAGTCGATCTTGATGGTCTCTCCCACCTCTTGCGCTTGATGGTTCTGTAGAATTGTCGATGGTCGGGCAATGACAAATGACTGCAGTGTCAGAGCTCCGAACAGAGCGATCAACAGGTTTCGCTGTAATTTCACGATCTCTTTGACGCTCATGTTCACTCTCCTCCTTTATTGTGTCGCCGCGGTGTAACTGGTTCGGCTCGCGCGAATCTGTACGTCGGGGCGTGAAGTCTTGATTCTAAGCTCGTGGCGCTTGCCGTCACGGTTGTCGGGGTAGTAGGCCAGCGCGTAACTGGCTCGAATCTCTTCGGCCAGGGCCTTGAAGATCGGCGTGAAATCCCGCGCGTCGGCGGAGAAGTCCTGCCCGCCCGTCGCCGACACGATGCGCGAAGCGTCGAGCGGAGTAATCACGCGAGTGGTCGAATCGGTGGGCGAGAGCGCGAAGGACGGCAGCGTGACTGAATAAATCGTCACGCCCGCGTCGTTGGCCCTTCGGATCACTTCCTTCCGGTCGATGGTGCTAGCCGAATCGAAGCCGTCCGTGATGACGACGACGACGCGCCGAACCGGTCGCCCGTTACGCGTTCGAGGCGCGCGCCGGTCGAGCATTGTGATGGCGCGATCGAGCGCGTCGTAGATGCGCGTCGAACCTTCGAACTCACCCATCTTTTCAAAGGCCCGCGCAATCCTCGCCGGATCCGGCGTGAAGTCCTGCGTGATTTTCACCTTGTTATTGAAAGTTAAAGCGGCGAATACGGAATCGCCCTTCATCAGGTCAGTGAATTTCATCGCGGCCTGTCGCAGCGTGGTCATCTCATCGAGCCTGAGACTACCCGAGAGGTCGAGCGCGAAGACAACAGCGAGCGGGCGCGAAAGGGTAACCTCGTCGTTCATTGCGAAGAAATTTATATTCCGCGCCTGCCCGTCCTCGAACACCTGAATCTCTTCGGGGCGCAGGTCGCGGACGTAGGCGCCCGACTTGTCAGTGGCCGTCACATCAATCACCACCAGGTCGGTGTCCATGCGGATGGTCAATCCCGGTCGCCGCGATTGCGAGTCAGCCTGCGCGTCGGCATGTTTATTGGATTGCTGCGCGCTCGCAGGGAAGGCGGCGGTCATCGTCAATCCAAGGCAGAAAGCGGCGATGGCAATGCGAATCTTCATATATTTTCCTTCACTCAAACTGCGCGCATCGTGCGCCCTTCGCGCTATGGATTCATATTCGCCAATTGCGCCAGCGATCAATGCGCAAACATCCTAAGTCGCATATGCGATTTTTGTGCCTCTGGCGCCAATCTCACCCGTCCGTGTTCTATACTGGCGCCTGTATGATTCGAATCAAATCCCACAGTTGGAATAAAGAAATTAAACGTCCTGACTGGCCCGTTGGTCAACGCGCCTGCGGTTTTGTCAGGCGGCTTATTGAAAAAAATAGAATGGAGAAGATGGCGCCGAATGCAGGTTATTCAAACTAAACTTGAGGACGCGATCCGTCTGCGCGATTTTGTAGGGTTGCGCGACGCGGTGGGGGGCTTGACTCCTTCGGATTTGGCCGATCTGATTGGCGAGGCGCCAGGCGAGCAACAGGCGACAGTCTTCCGGGTTCTACCGCGCGCCAAAGCCGCAGCCACATTCGAGTATCTTCAATACGACAAACAGGAAGAGTTGTTAAAATCGCTTGGGCAGGAGGAAGTCGCCGCAATCCTCAACGATATGTCTCCCGATGACCGCACGATGCTGCTCGAAGAGTTGCCCGCGACGGTGACCAGACAGCTTCTATCATTGCTCGACGAAAAAGAACGCGCGGTCGCCATCCAACTGCTCGGCTACCCCGAAAACAGCGTCGGGCGATTCATGACACCGGAATACATCGCCGCCCGTCCGGATTGGACCGTGCGACAGGTTCTCGATTACGTTCGAAAACACGGCCATGACAAAGAGACGCTTAATCTGGTTTACGTGGTGGACGACGATAGCGTGTTGATTGACGACGTTCGGATGCGGCGCTTTTTGTTGGCCGACCCGGATCAGCGCGTCAGCGATCTGATGGACAGGGGCTTCACTGCGCTCAAAGCCACAGACGACCGCGAGACGGCGGTGAACGTCTTCCGCCAGGCCGACATGGCCGCGCTCCCGGTGACAGATACCGATGGCGTGCTGATCGGCATCGTCACGAGCGACGACATCCTCGACGTGGCCGAAGCTCTGGCGACGGAGGACATCCAGATGTTCGGCGGCTCCGAAGCGCTCGACGAACCTTACATGCAGATCGCTTTCCGCCGGATGGTCAGGAAGCGCGCCGGATGGCTGGTGGTCCTTTTCATCGGCGAGATGTTGACGGCGACAGCCATGAGCTATTTCGAGAAGGAGATCGCGCGCGCCGTCGTGCTGGCCTTGTTCGTGCCGCTGATGATTTCGAGCGGGGGCAACTCCGGCTCGCAGGCAGCGACGCTGGTCATTCGCGCAATGGTCCTTGGCGAGGTCACGCTCCGAGACTGGTGGCGGATCATGCGCCGCGAACTCTTCTCCGGCCTGGCGCTCGGCTCGATCCTGGGCTGCATCGGCTTTCTGCGCATCTCCGTCTGGTCGGCCTTCTCCGACATGTACGGGCCGCACTGGCTGCTGGTCGCAGTCACAGTCGGAGTGGCGCTCGTCGGCATCGTGATGTGGGGCACGCTGGCCGGCTCGATGCTGCCGCTCGTCCTGCGGCGGCTCGGCTTCGATCCCGCCTCGTCTTCGGCGCCGTTCGTCGCGACGCTTGTGGACGTGACCGGGATAGTCATATATTTCAGCGTTGCGGCGATCATCCTGCGCGGCACATTGCTCTGAGAGGCCGCTTTTATACTCTAGCCACAGCGAGGCGAAATGTTTATAGTCTGCGGCGCCGTCTGTTTCCCCCCAAGCTCCTCCCAGGTTCAGGAACCGCCCGCTTACGCGCGGTAGCGGCATCGTGACCGTGAAGGAGGGCTGTCCGCTTTTGAATCGAAATGCGCCGGAATCCGCTCCCAGCGATGCTAAAGAAAAAAAGCGCGTCACTAATCATTAACATTTCGCTTCTAATGGAGCCCAATACGTTCTAACAGAGCCACAAAGCATTTCGCTTCGATCAAATATAATGACAATCAGCTTTAAGTCGAATATGCGCGCTCAATCCTGGAAATTGAATTTGATCACCGCAGTGATTGCCACATCGACCACAGTCATTGCGTCCGTTCAAGAGTCGCAAAAGAAATTGCCAAAATATCCGCGTGACCGTCACGCCGAAAGCTAAAAGCAGAACGAGAGTGTTTGCCCCGTGGGGATACTATGCGGTAGACCCGGAGAAAATCAGAGAGGAGAAGTTCAATGGTAGATAGTAAGTTGACGGGGATTCGCAATCGCCGCAGAGGGCGCTCTTTTTTCGCAGGCGCTCTTTTCTTTTTTGGGGTTGTAGCCGTGGGCGTCCTGCAACCGGGTTGGACGCCTCGGGCGACGACACAGGAGCAGACTGTTACACTCGACGTTGCGGTAATGGAGCCCGACGCCGACGCCTATGGGAGCTTGACCAAGGAGGAATTCACTGTTTATGAAGACGGCGTGAAGCAACAGGTGATTTCTCTCAAGGCTCAGGACTCTCCGTTCAGCCTCGGAATTGCGATTGACGCTTCGGGAAGTATGCGCGAGCAGTTGCCATTGATACAGAAGACGGCGATGGATGTGATCAATCAGATGGGGGCCACTGACGAGGCCTTTGTCGCGGCGTTCACGGCCCAGTCTCAGGTGATTCAGGATTTCACCAGTTACCAGACCAATTTGGCAAGCGCCATCGACAAAATCTACACGAGTGGATCGACCGCGCTATTAGACGCTATCGTTTCGACATCGGGCTACGCTTTTACAAGGAGCAAGCATCGGCGCAAGGCTTTGCTGTTCATCACCGACGGGCTGGAGAAAGGCAGCTTTGCCACTGAAGATCAGGCCGTATCCGCGCTGATTGAAAATCAGGAGCAGGCTTACTTCGTTTGCGTGCCGGTCGAGGTCTCCCGTCCCTTTTCGAAAACAAAGACGTTATTGAAGCCCAGGGAACAGGTGGACCGTATAGCTAAGGCGACGGGCGGGCAGTCTTTCTACCTGCGCGACGCTGAAGGGGCCTCCCAAACGGCCGCGAAGTTTATCGGAAGCCTCCGCCATCAATATGAAATCACATACGCTCCAACCAACAAAAAGCAGAACGACAAATTGCGCAAAGTGCGCGTCGTTGTCAGCCCTAAAGACGGGCGTCGGTTGGACGTGATCACGCGGCAAGGCTATTACGGCCCGGGCCATAAAAGAGGGGCTGAAAAAGGGGCCGGTATGGAATAGCGCTGACCTATGAAGCCACCAACTGCCGCGCAATCACCAGCCGCTGCACCTCGCTCGTTCCCTCGCCGATTGTGCAGAGCTTCGAATCGCGCCAGTATTTTTCGGGCGGATAATCTTTCGTGTAGCCGTACCCGCCGTGAATCTGAATCGCCTCTTCGGCGACTCTGACCGCGACCTCCGAGGCGAAGAGTTTGGCCATCGCGGATTCCCTCGTCGTCTGGCGCTTGTTGTCTTTCATCCAGGCCGCGCGCAGGGTGAGCAATCGCGCCGCGTCGATCTGCGTCGCCATGTCGGCGAGTTTGAACTGGATTCCCTGGAAGTCGAAGATCGGCTGGCCGAACTGCTTGCGCTCCTGCGAATATTTCAGCGCCGATTCGTATGCGCCCTGCGCGATGCCCAGCGCCAGCGCGGCTATCGAGATGCGCCCGCCGTCCAGGACCTGCATGGCGTTGACGAAGCCGCGTCCGACCTCGCCGATCAGGTTCTCTTCCGGTATCCAGCAATCCTCGAAGATGATCGAAGCGGTCTCCGAAGCGCGCATGCCGAGCTTGTTCTCCTTCTTGCCGGCGATGAAACCTTTGGTCCCGCGCTCGACGACGAAGGCGCTGATGCCGCGCGAGCGCATCTCTCGGTTGGTGATCGCGATCACGACGCAGATGTCGGCTGAAACGCCATGCGTAATAAAGTTCTTCGACCCGTTGATCACCCAACCTCTTTGGCCACCCTGGCCCCCGCCACGACGCGTGGCGGTCGTCTTCATCCCCGAAGCGTCGGAACCGGAGCCGGGCTCGGTCAGTCCCCACGCGCCAAGGCGTTCGCCTTTGGCAAGCGGCGTGACGTATTTTTTGCGCTGCGCTTCATTGCCGTATTGAAAAATGTGGTTCGTGCAGAGTGAATTGTGCGCGGCGAGCGACAGCCCGATTGACCCGTCGACGCGCGCGATCTCTTCGATGACTGTGGCGTATTCCACATAGCCCATCCCCGCGCCGCCGTATTCTTCGGGAAAGAGCACGCCCATCAGCCCAATCTCGCTCATCTTCGTGAAAAGCTCGCGCGGCGCACACTGAGCCTCGTCCCACTCCATCACGTGCGGTTTGATCTCCGCTTCGGCGAATTCACGAACCGAACGTTTGACCTGCTCTTGCTCTTCGGTTAACTCAAATCCCATCGGCATCCGAACATTCCTCCATCATCTGATAAACACCTGTTATGAGTTAATAAGAGACGAATATAACGGCAAACGCCGGAAAAGAGAATATGGCGACGAAGAGAAAAAAACGGGCAGACGGTATGGCGAGTAAATTCCGTCTGCCCGTGGTTGTTATGGGATAACTGGTTTCGGTTAGAAGATGAGTTTCAACGCTAACTGCAACTGTCGCGACGAGCCGGAGTCGCCGGTCGCGAAGCGAGTGCCGGCGATCACACCGAAGGTTTTGCTTCCGGGCATGGCCGTAGTATTGGGATTGCCGAAGTTGGCGTGGTTGAACAGATCAAAGATCTCAGCCCGGAACTGAACACGAAGAGCCTCTGTGATATTCGTATTCTTGGTTACCGAGAAGTCCACGTCAGTGAATCCAGGTCCGGTAATCGTATTGCGGCCCAAGTTGCCGAAGTGAAGGACATCCTTTCCATTAACGAACGCTACCGGCAAGGCGAAGACCGATCCCGCCGGGCATCCACCCGCTGCGCGTGGGTCGCACACAATATTATTGCTGAACCATTGATCCGGATTGCCTGTGACACTGATCGGCCCAATCACGTCCGGCCTGAGGGTGGCCACACCGGTCAGCGCATTGGCGTTGATCCCAGGGATGGAGGTTCCTATCGCGGCCGGGCTGCCGGAAACAATGTTCAACGGATTGCCACTCTGCGCCTGGACGATGGTCGAAAGTTGCCAGCCAGAGACGAGGCGGTTCCCTTTGAAGGGCAGTTCGTAAATCGTGTTGATGACGAACCGGTGGCGCGCGTCAAAGTCCGATAGTCCGCGATCGCCGAGCAAGTTGTAGCTGTCTTGCACTACGATGCCCTGGTTGGTGAGCGAGTTGTAGTCAATGGACTTCGAGAAAGTATAGGAGGCATTGAATTGCAGCCCCTTGGATAACCGCTTGTTGGCCGTCACCCACAGGGCGTTGTAGCTGGAGTTGCCGCCACTCTCTCTCTGAGTGATGTTGGCGAGGAATGTGTTCGGCATGATCGCGCTGCTTGCCGACACTGACCGGAATGGCCTCGTACCGTCCGGTAGAATCTGGTTAATGTTACGCGTGATTTGCAGGTGCGTTCCTTTCGACCCGAAGTAGCCTATCGACGCGCTCAGGCTCTCCCCAAACTCGTGCTGAATATTCAGGTTCCACGATTGAACATAGGCGTTATCGAAGTCTCCCGCGATCGAGGTGGGAGAGAGCGTGTTGCTTGCTTGCACACTGGCCAGCGCCTGTCCCAAAGTTACGGTCGGGACGCTCGCCGGCAAGGCCACCGGCGTGGCGAACGGCGGGTTACCGGCGAGCGGACCCACCAGCCCGGTGACCGGCTGCTCTGCCAGGATCGCATAACCGGCGCGCACCGAGGTCTTGCCGTCTTTGAACGGATCCCAGGCGAAGCCCAGGCGCGGCTGGAAGTTCTTGTTGTTCTGGTGATAGACATCGTCAATG
>Ga0126377_10003535_pt1 | contig 11097 bp, 14 predicted proteins | sample PanSoiMetPlot_22_FD_92647 | JGI IMG/M metagenome (GOLD analysis project Ga0126377, IMG submission 92647) | Tropical forest soil microbial communities from Panama - MetaG Plot_22 | ecosystem: Environmental > Terrestrial > Soil > Tropical forest > Bulk soil | place: Panama | collected 2016-02-17
CTGTTTGTATGCGAGGGTTACGCCGTCACCGAGTCGCGCGAGCGTGGCGGCTATGCGGTGTTCGAAATGCGCTTCGTCGAAGCCGGCGCCGCCGCCAACAGCTTGGTGGCGGTCAACACCAAGGATCTGATAATGGCCGCCGCCGACGCCGCCGCCGAGGCGGCGAAGCAAGAGCTCGACAAGGCGTTGAAGCCTGCACAAGGCACGATTGCAATCTAGGTTGCCTTGCCGGCCTTGCGCCGCCGCCTAGCACCCGCACAGACTTAAACCGGGGACGCGGTTTTAGTCGGACCGAAGACGAAAAATCTTTGCACGGGCCGGGGGCGCGGGAATTTAATCCCGTACCCCCTTGGCGACTACCCCGCGCGCAGTCGATTTCGGACTTAGTTCCGATCACGGTCCGTAGTTCCTTTATTGTGGAATAATTTCCCCTTCCGGAACCCGCCGTAAAATCAAGGCCAACCAGGAGCTCATGAGCTCGGAAAGGCGGTCAACCAGCCGCGACCGAGGAAGAACGGCCCGGTCGGGTCCGTATATGACGATGTGCGGATGTGCTGTGACATCACTGCCCTCAAATCTGAGGACAGTGAATTTAAATAACCCTTGATGTCGCGAAGGACGTTGTCAGGCCGCTTGGGTTTGGGCTTACAGTTTTCGGCTAGTTTCACGCTATTGATGACGACGAGCTTTTCGCTCGTGCCGCCCTCGATGACGCGGAATCCGCCGCCACCGCTCGACCAGCATGACCGCATCGACACCGATCGCCTGCGCCACCAGCATGAGCTCGACGACGTCGGTGCGGCGGCCGGCCTCGAGCCGGGCAACCCACGCCGGCCGCTCGCCCAGGCGCTGCGCTACGTCGGCCTGTGTCAGTCCCGCCCGCTCCCGCGCCGCGGCGAGCAGCGTGCCGAGCACGCGCCAATGTGTTCCAGATTGAAGGCCCCGCCTTCGTTTTGCCGCCGCCATAGCACTGACGGTAGCGGCGCCGGTGGGATATGCGAAGTTCAGATATGCGCCGCGGCGCACTTGACCTAACCCGCGGATCCCGCGCAAGAAAGAGCCCGCGGTCAGGGACGCCGCGGGCAATGGTTCAAATCGGTTGATGCGGTGCCGCGTAGCATATGCGCGACCGTTCGATGCACGCAACACCGACGAGGCCGCCCATGCCTACCATTTCTTTGTCCGACGACGAGTTCGCCGCCGTCATGGCCGCCGCCCAGCCGATCGCCCCCGATCGCCGTGACGCCTTCCTGCAGCAAGTCGCCCATGCGTTGGAGGGATGCCGGGATATCGGCCCCGGCGTTGTCCATCGTGTGGTCGCCGAAGCCCAGAGGGCGCATTTCGACGCGCCCAACCTCAGCCGCTCGGCCGGCTCCAGCCGCTGGTCGCGCTGACGCCGGCGGCCGCCCGTGTATTGGTGCTGCGCGCATCTGCGGCCGCGACAGGAGCGGCTTGCCATCCATTGCCTCGAGCTCGGCGGGTACCAGGTTTACCTGCCGCGTCTGCGCGAGCAGCGCGTCTCCTACGGCCGCAAGATCGAGACGCGGCCGCCGCTGTTTCCTGGCTACGCCTTCGTCGCGATCGAGGCTCGGTGGCATGCCGTCCGTTGGGGCGTTGGCATCATCGGCCTGATCATGGCCGGCGCAGCGCCTGCGCGCGTCCCTGACGGCGTGATTGCCGAGCTCCGGTCTCGGGAGCGCGGCGGCCTGGTGGAGCTCCCTAGACAGCCGGCGTTGCGGCCTGGTGGCCGGGTGCGTATTGCGCACGGTCCGCTTCAGGGCTGCGTGGGCCTTGTTGCCGGCATGCGGGCCGGCGAGCGCGTCGAGATCTTGCTGGCGCTCCTGGGCCGCGTCGTGCTGACGAAGGACGCCATCGAGGTGGTGTGATCAGCGTCCGGCCGGTCACCGCCCGGGCGTGTGGACATGGCGTGGACACGGATGGCTGACCATTGAGCCTACTATAGTACAGTTAAGGCATACATTTGATTTTATTGGTTTATTTGGTGCCGGCTGAGGGACTCGAACCCCCGACCCCCTGATTACAAATTTCTTTTGGCCGCTTTCGGCAAGCTCTTGTCGCGTCGCGAATTTCCTATTCTCCGCAATGTAAGCCCCTGACAGCGCGCGACATTTCTTGACGTTATCAGGACATCGTGCGACACACCCAGGACAGCGCACACCGCCTTTGGTGTGGACATGGTGTGGACACGGAGAACACGGAGAACCCATGCGGAGAGCTCGGGGGAACACTGGCGGAAATCAGGACACCGGGCGCCCGCTGCGCGATCCGCAGCGCGCCTTGTGGACACAGTGGACACAAGGGACACGGCTCACCGATGCGATCGTCAAGCGGCTCCCGGCGCCGCCCAAGGGCAACCGGATCTACTACGACCAGGACGTCGGTGGCTTCGGCTGCCGCGTAACCGCGGCCGGCTCCCGCGCCTTTGTCCTGACGTACTGGACCCGCGTCGGCCGCCAGCGGCGTTTCACGATCGGCGGGTTCCCCGACTGGTCGACCGCAGCAGCCCGGGATGAGGCCCGGCGGCTGAAGCAATTGATCGACCAGGGCGGCGACCCGTTGGCCGAGCTCGAGGCCGAGCGAGGCGCGCCGTCCGTGGCCGACCTTTGCGACCGCTTTGAAGCCGAACACCTGCCGCGCAAGCGGCCAGCCACTCAAGCCGAGTACCGGCGCCAGATCGCGCGAGATGTCCGTCCGGTGCTGGGGGGCCGGAAGGTGGCCGAAGTTGCCTGGGCCGACATCGACGCCTTACACCGAAAAATGACAAAGGCAGGCCGGCCGTACCAAGCCAACCGGACGGTCGCGCTGCTCTCGAAAATGTTTTCTCTCGCCATCCAGTGGCGCATGCGGCCCGACAATCCCTGCAAGGGCATCGAGCGCAACCAGGAAACCAAGCGCAAGCGCTATCTCAATGGCAACGAGCTTGCCCGGCTGACGGCTGCGCTGGCCGCGTACGAAGACCACCAGGCCGCCGACATCATCCGGCTGCTGCTCCTGACCGGCTCCCGCCGCGGCGAAGCCATGGCCGCCCGCTGGGCCGACATCGACCTGACGGCTGGCGTCTGGACCAAGCCCGGCTCCACCACCAAGCAGAAAACCGACCACGTCGCGCCGTTGAGCGCGCCGGCGCGGCAATTGCTCGCCGACCTCCAGCGGCGGACCAACTCGCCCTGGGTCTTCCCCTCCGACAGCGCGCCAGGTCACCGGGTGACCATCCAGAAGGCTTGGGTTGCCATCTGCACCGCCGCCGGCATTACCGGCCTGCGCGTCCACGATCTGCGCCACAGCTTCGCGTCGCAACTCGCAAGCGGTGGCGCCAGCTTGCCGCTCATTGGCAGCCTGCTGGGTCATTCATCGCCGTCGACCACCGCGCGCTATAGCCACCTGTTCGACGACGTCCAACGATCCGCGGTCGAGCGCGTCGGCGCCATCATCGGTAACGGAGGCCGCCGATGAAGCGCCCGTTCGTGCCCCCCGAAACTCTCGAGGCGTTGCGCAAAGCGCACAAGGTCGTAAGAAGAGAGCTCGGGGCCGATGACGCCGCCGAGCTCGATGACCTGACTGCTCAACCAAAAGCACCGGCGGTTACACCGAGCGGGCCGGCACCAGAGTATCGCACCGAGTTGATGGAGCTACAGCGACGGGCGATTGCGCATTTCCACATCGGTCCGAAGCATTGGCCGAAGCAGCACGAGCTCGAGAAGTTTTTTCTTTCCCAGCGGCTCCCGGGCGGGGTTCAAATCAGCAATCATCTAGCCAGGGCGATGGCGACGATCTGCCGGCCGTTGGCGGCCCAGAAGGGCGGCAACAAGCCGATAAAATCTGGGAAGGGTTGAACCCTTTAACCCCGAAGGGTTGAACCCTTTAACCCCGAAGGGTTGAACCCTTCAACCCTTCAGGCCCGGAAAGGGTTGAACCCTTTAACCCCCCACCTGTGAACCCTTTGCAGGTAGCGCCAGCCGCGCGCTTGCGCGCATGGTCGCGCTGTCCCGATTTCACACGGAGGACAGCGCCAGATGACCGAGCTCACCACCGACAACGCGCCGAGTGCGCGGCGCCGCGACAGGCCCAGCATTGCCCTGCCGAACGGCGACACGCTGGAGCCGAGGCGGAAGCTTGCCGCGAGATTGAACCTTTCGGAGCGGACCGTCGCGCGCATGGGATTGCCGACGACCTATGTTGGCAACGTGGCGCACCATCCGGTCAATGAAAGCCTGAACATCCTCGCCGGTCGCATCAAACGGCCGACCCAGCCGCGCCGGCGACGGGGCGCTGCCTAACACGAAAGCCGAGCTCATTCGCGCGTGTGCTGTCGCGCGCGTGGAGAGATCGCCATCCCGGCAGCGAAACGGTCGGGGTCCCGGCAAGGACCCCACCGCCAGACAATGGGAAAATTTCGATGAGGACTCTTTCTACCACCGCTACCGGTGGTGCCGTCAAGATCGACGGTCGCAAGCTGGCGAAGCGACGACGCCGCATCAGCGCAACGCACCGGGCGATGCTGGCCTACCAGCTTGCGCACGGCGAGGTCGTGCTGAGCAGGCTCACCAACGCGCAGGCCTGCGCGATCGCGGGGGCGAACCGCGAGTACGTGGCGACGATCGCCGCCGCCAGCGACCTCGATCGCGGCCGGGTCCGGCAGGGTTTCCTGCCGCTCGCCGATCTCCACAAGCGACGCAAGCAGACCCGCAGCGACACGGCGATCGACCGGCTCGTCGAGCGCATCGGTCCCGCCCGCGTCATGCAGGCGTTGGACAGGCTGACCGCGCCGCGCGCGGCGTGAACCACGACAGGGGCGTCGCCCGGCAACGGCGGCGCCTTTTTCGTCTTCAGCTGGAGGATCTCGGTATGACCACAGCGACCCATCCTGACGGCCTTGCACGGGTGCGCGACGCCGAACTGTTCGACCTCATCTGTGACCTCGAGGCGGCGCTTGCCGTGATCGAAGCCACGGAGCGCCGCGCACGAGACCACGTCCGGCGTGATCGGCTTTACGAAGCCGCCGCCACCGTCGACGTGGCGATCGACTATCTGCGCGACCTGCGATTTCGGACGACCACGCCATGATCGCGATCACGCCGCGCCTGCGCCGCAACCGCCCAGAACAGCAGCTGCAGCGCGCCGTGCTCGAGCACCTGCGCTGGCGCGGCGTGCCGGGGATGTTCGCTTTCCATCCGGCGAACGGCGGCGCACGGCGACCGATCGAGGCTGCCATCCTGAAAAGCCTTGGCGTCGTCGCCGGCGTGCCTGACGTGATCGTCATCAGCGGCGGCAAGATCTACGCCCTCCGAGCTCAAGGCCGAGCACGGGCGCGCCTCTCCGGCGCAGACGCAGTGTCACGAAGCCATGCGTGCGGCCGGCGCTCACGTCGCCGTCGCGCACGGTATCGACCAGGCGCTCGAGCAGCTGGAGGCCTGGAACCTGCTTCGCCGTACCGACGGCAAAGACGCGCGGCGCGTATCCGCCGCAACACGCAAGTCAGATCACGACATGGAGCATACGTCATGAGCAACAATCATATGATCATGCAGCAGCGCGCGACATCGCCGGCTGACGACGGCTGGAACGATGCCGCCGCCGAAGCCTCCGAGCGCACCATTCGCGGCACTCTCCTGAAATTTGCCGACTGGCGCTGGACCGCCGGCAAGGAAGCAACACCAATCTCAGACGGCACCAAGTTGGTTGCACTGGCCACAACGGCGATATGGGTGCGCTGGGAGAACGGCAAACCGGTCGAGTATCGGACGCGCCAGGCCGGCCGGCGTCTGCCCGAGCGGGAGGATCTCGGGCACACCGACGAAAGCGAATGGGAGGAAGGTCCAGACGGGAAACCGCAAGACCCTTGGCGCAATACCCGGCTCGTCTACCTGGTCAATCCGCAAACCGCCGAGGCTTTCACGTTCAGCACAAGTTCATGGGGCGGTCGCGGCGCAGTAGCGGATCTCGGCGACCAGATTGCGCGCATGCGCCAGGTGCACGCCGACGCCGTCCCCCTCATCGAGCTCCGCTCGGCGGAAATGCCCACACGCTTCGGCCGCAAGAGCAAACCGTTGTTCAAAATCATCGGCTGGAAAACCGCCGACACCGAACAGCCGGCGCCGGTCGAACGGCAGATTTCGGCGAAGAAAGCCGAGCGGGAAGCCCGCGATCAAGAGATGGACGACGAGATCCCGTTTTGATGGGAGCCAGTTTCCTAAATGCCGCTCGAGCCGGACCGCGACCAGATCGAGATTTTCGTCGAAGCCCTGTTCCGTCATTGCAACGGGCAGGGCTTCGTCTCGCTGCGATCGTTCTACGAGGACGACGACGCGAAGCCGTTCCGCATTTCGCCAGTCTCGCTCACCGGCGGCTTGCGCTTCCTGATCGACCGCGCCGAGGACGACGCGCACCGCGCCGCGAACGCGCCAAAAAGCATCGTCTTCTGTCCACCGGTCGCCGTCTTCAATGGCGACGGAACCAAAGCGCGCGAGCGCGACATCCTCGCCGGCCCCGTCCTGTCGGTCGAGCTCGACCAACATCCGCACGAAGCGCGGCGAAGGCTCGAGGACGTGCTCGGTCCGGCCACCCTTGTCGTGCGTTCCGGCGGCCGCTGGTGCGATCCGGAAACTGATGACGTCGAAGATAAGCTCCATGTTCACTGGCGCCTGGCGCGTCCCGCTTGCGATCCTGCAGCCCTCGCACGGTTGAAGCGAGCTCGCGACCTCGCCGCAAGACTGGTCGGCGGTGATCAGAGCAATAAGCCGGTGTGTCATCCAATCCGCTGGCCTGGCTCATGGCACCGCAAGGCTGAGCCGCGGCTGTGTTCGATCGTCGAGCGGAACCCCGACGTCGAAATCGCCCTCGAGGCCGCCCTGGCGGCGCTCGACGGGGCCGCCGGCGAAACTCCGAACGGCAGCGCAAAAACAAACGCCAACGGTGGCGATCGCCGCGTCGAATGGGAAGACGCCTTTCGCGCCATCCTCTCCGGCGAAAGTTATCACCCGACGTTGACGCCGCTCGCCGCAAGCTTCGCCAGTTGGGGCGCGCCCGAACCCGTCACCGACAACGTTCTGCGCTGCCTGCTCCTGAACTCCACCACGGTGGACACTGAGCGCGCCCGGCGCCGCGACGTCGAGCTCGCCAAGCTGCCGGAAACCGTCGCTTCGGCCTACGCAAAATTCAGCAAGTCCGACGACAAGGCCGAGCCGAAGCAGGAGCGATTGCGCTGGCATGGCGACGACCTCGACACGCCGGTGCGCACCTGGCTGGTCAACGGGCTGTTGCCGGAAACCGGTGTCGGACTGATCAGCGGACAATGGGGAACCTACAAGACGTTTGTTGCCCTCGACCTGGCAGCCGCCGTCATGACCTCCCTTGCCTTCATAGACTACCCCATCACCCGCAACGGTGGGATCCTGTTCGTCGCCGCCGAAGGCGCCAGCGAAATTCCCGCCCGGCTGCAGGCCGTGATCAGGACGAAATACCCCGATCGCACCGGCAAACTCCCGTTTGCCTGGATTGACGATTGCCCGCGGCTGCTCGCGCCAGGCGCCGTCAATGCTCTCGCTGGTCTCGCGCGCGAGGCCGCCGAACGAATGCAAAAGGATTTCGGCGTCGCGTTGGTGCTGATCATCGTCGACACCATGGTCGACGCCGCCGGCTATACCCGATCAGGCGACGAAAACGACGCCGCCCTGGCGCAATTGATCATGAAACGCTGCGCCGAGCTCTCGCGGCTTGCCGGCGCCCTGGTGCTCGGCATCGACCATTTCGGCAAGGCGGCCGAAACCGGAACACGCGGGAGCTCGGCCAAGGAAGGCCGCGCCGACGTGGTGCTCGCCCTGCTCGGCGACAAGGCCGTTTCCGGCGAAGTCAGCAATACGCGACTGGCCGTGCGCAAGAACCGCGCCGGCCCCGGTGGCCGCGAGCTCCCTTTCAGCGTGCGCAGCGTCGATATGGGCACCGGCGACAATGGCGAACCGATCACGTCACTGGTGATCGAGTGGAACGCTTCGCCGTCGTCGTCTTCAGCGGAAAGGCATTGGTCTAAATCGCTGCGGTTGCTGCGGCGCATCCTGATGACGACCCTGGCCGATCACGGAAAGGACATGCGTCCCTATGCCGACGGCCCCGTGGTGCGCGCCTGTGATCTGGAGATCATCCGGGCTGAATTCGACCGGCAATACGTAGTCGACGGTTCCGTCGAGCAAAGGCGCAGCGCCCGCAGTAAAGCCTTCTGGCGCACCGTCCGCGCGGCGCAGGACCAAGGCCTGATTGTCGCCCGGGAGATGGAGGGCAAGCTGATGGTCTGGTTCGCACAGCCGGAGGGCGGCGCATGAGGAGGCGGGCGGTTTTGGGACGGGACGGTTTCCGGGACAGTTACACCGGGACACACGGGACATTCTATGTCCCGTGTCCCGGTGTCCCGGGTAACTGCGCGACCGTAAAAGCAGCGGGACATCCGGGACATCCGGGACATTTTTGCTGGTTAAGTTGTTGAAATTATTAGGCGTGGGTATGTCCCGAGCGACAAATCATGCTTGATCGCCCGCCGCCCGGCCGCAGCAGCACGCCCGGGGCCGTGCGCCAGCGGCGCGCCCGAGCTCACCGCCGGGCAGGCGAGGTCCCGTACCGGCTCTGGTTGCCGCAATGGGACATCGTCGAGGCTTTGCTTCGTTCCGGCCGGCTGACCGAAGCAGAAGCCTTGCGCCGGCCGCTGGTCGAGCAGGCGCTGGCGTCCGTTCTGGCTGAGTGGGCCGCGCGCTGGCGCAAATAGCTGTCACGCCGTGACACACAGCCGGCCGCAATGCGGTTAGCGTGTTCGGCATGCGCCCGCTTCCGCTCGTTCCCGAAGATCTTCGAGGGCCACGCCCGCGCGCCTCGACCTTCCTGTTCCGCGGCGCCGCCGCGCATGTTCGCGGTGCCAGCCGCAACGTCTCCGCTGAAGCCGCCGCGTGCCAACTTTTCGGCCGTGACGCCGAGCTCATACTGCGCGCCGCCACTGTGCCGGCGACGACCACCGGCACCGGCTGGGCCGCCGAGATCGCCCCGCACGTCGTCCTCGAGCTCGTCGCCGACATCACCAGCCAGTCCGCCGCCGCCGACATCATCGGCCGCGGCTTGAAGGTCGATCTCAGTGGCGTCGCCAGTTTGCGCGTTCCCGGCCGCGTCCTGAATGCCAGCCAGGCCGGCAGCTGGGTTGCCGAAGGCATGCCGGCGCCGGTGCGCGCGCTCAACTTTGCGAACGTGACGTCGCTCGAGCCTCGAACGCTCGAGGTCATCGCGACCTATACCGTGGAAATGGCGGAAAGTTCGAACCTCGAAGCGATCGCGCGGCAGACGATCAGCGAGGCCAGCGGTCTTGCACTCGATGCGGCGCTGTTTTCGACCGCTGCCGATGATGGCGTTCACCCTGGCGGCATCCTGCACAATGTCCCGCCGCTCACGCCGACTGCGGGCGGTGGACTTGCCGCGCTCCAAGAGGATCTCGCCAACCTGTTTGCCGCGCTCGCCGCCAACGGCGCCGGCAAGAATGCCGTCCTGGTCTGCGCCGTGCCGCAGGCGACAACATTGAAGCTCACGGCCGGGCCGAAGTTCGACACGCCGATCATTAGCTCGACCGGGCTCGCGAGCGGGACCGTGATCGCCGTCGAAGTCGGCTCTTTCGTCTCGGGCTTCGATGCGGTGCCGAAATTCTCGACATCAACCGCGGCGGTAATTCACGAAGAAGCGACGGCGCCGCTGCCGTTGGTCGACGGCGCCGGCACGCTCGCCGCGCCGCAGCGCAGCCTGTTTCAGACCGACACGATCGGCTTGAAAATGATCCTGCAAGCGGCCTGGGGCATGCGCGCGGTCGGCCATGTCCAATACATCCCCGCAGCAACGTGGTGAGCGACATGGACGACGATGAACGCGAGCGCCGACGAAATGTCATCGACGAAGCGTGGCGGGCGGTCGATCGGGTGTCCGCCGAGCAGCGCGAGCCGCACGACACTCGCCCCCGCGACCCTCTGGCCGAAGCACTCGCTGCCGATGACGCTAACCGAGCAGCCTTCAACGCCGGCGATTACACGCCGCAGCCACAGCCCGAGCCGCCTCCCCGGCGGCGCAAACTCGATACCGCGCCGATCGACTGGGCCGCGCACGTCCGGGCCGTCATCGAACGGGAACGCGAGTTTCAGCGTGAAGTTCTTGCCGAGATCGTTGCCGAGATCCGCAGCGCCTACAACGACGACCTCGAGCGCGCCCTTCGCACGCTCAACGCCGAGCTCGCCGACCTGAAGGCCGCGCTGGCTGAGCACCGCCTGGCCGTGGCGATCGCGAAGGCCGAGAAGGCCGGCGTGGTGCTGGACTTGCCGCGGCTGCCGCTGCGCAGTGGCCTGAACTAGCCCCGTCACCAACATAGAGAAACCATCATGGCACCGATCAAACAAATCGCGCCGCATCCCTGGCGAAAACGCCTGGTCGTGGCGCAATACAACGGCGCGCGCTTCCACGTCGAGCAGCAGGCGCGGCAGAGCGGCCGCCGCGTGGCGCTGCACGAATACCCCAAGCGCGACAAGCCTTACGGCGAGGACATGGGCCGTGCCGCCATCCGTTATCAGATCACCGGCTATGTGATCAGCGAGCTGGCGAACAATTACGATTACCAGCGCGACAAGCATGCGCTGATCGCCAGGCTCGAGGGCGATGAAGGTGGCATGCTGCAGATCCCCGGCGTGCTGATCGATTCCTATCAGCCGAACAATGATCATCTCAATTACGGCAATGCCAGCGGACAGCTGCTGTTTGTATGCGAGGGTTACGCCGTCACCGAGTCGCGCGAGCGTGGCGGCTATGCGGTGTTCGAAATGCGCTTCGTCGAAGCCGGCGCCGCAGCCAATAACCTGGTGGTGATCAACACTAAGGACGCTGTGATGGCGGCCGCTGACGCCGCTGCCGATGCCGCCAAGAAGGAGCTCGACAAGGCGTTGAAGCCTGCACAAGGCGACACCATTGCAATCTAGGTTGCCTTGCCGGCCTTGCGCCGCCGCCTAGAAGAAAAATCTTTGCACGGGCCGGGGGCGCGGGAATTTAATCCCGTACCCCCTTGGCGACTAC
>Ga0126377_10003536_pt1 | contig 11096 bp, 7 predicted proteins | sample PanSoiMetPlot_22_FD_92647 | JGI IMG/M metagenome (GOLD analysis project Ga0126377, IMG submission 92647) | Tropical forest soil microbial communities from Panama - MetaG Plot_22 | ecosystem: Environmental > Terrestrial > Soil > Tropical forest > Bulk soil | place: Panama | collected 2016-02-17
CAACGTGCCCGCGGCGGGCCTCCCGCAGGGCATCGACCCACCGGCCACGTCCCTCCTCCTCGAGACGGGCCGCGAGATCGACCGCGTCGAGCTCCTCGTCGAGCTCCTCGACCGGCTCGAGCGTGCCTACGACGACTGGGTGGCGGCTACGGGTACCTGACCGGCCGGCCGTCGTTACCCGCGAAGTCCCGGGCGACGGCCGCGAACGACGTGAACGCGCCTCCCGACGGGAACGTGAACTTGCCGGGCCGCAGCCGCCGCACGGTCACGGTCCTCGTCCCGTCGAAGACGGCGGTCACGTCGGCCGGCTCGTTGACCGTGAAGCGAAGCGGCGACAGATTCACGCGTTTCAGCTTGGGCCCGGTCGTGTCGGTCGCGAACGCAACGGTGCTCGTGACGGTCGCCACGGGCGAGGTGACGCGCAGGTCGGCCCGGAACTCGTGCTCGCCGACACCGCGGCGGAAGCGGCCGTTCCAGTCGATCGCCTGGAGCCCCGCCTGCATCTGCCCGGAGAAGACCTGGCCGACCGTCTTCTTCCCGCGGCGAACGGTCAGCGTCACCCGGGCCGGCTTGTCGAGCGTGAAGCTGAACCTCGCGGTGTCGAGCCGGCCGTCGTTGTTCGGGGAGAACACCTGCGGCGCGACCTGGAACCCCGCGGTCGTGCGGTCGACGATCACCCCGAGCGTCGCTGTCGTCTCGATCCCGATCGCGTTCCGCGCCGTGAGCACGATCCCGTAGCGCCCGTCCGGGATCCCCGCCGCGTCCCACCGGAACGCATACGACCCCTTCAGCTTCGACTCGACGAAGAGCGTCGAGATCGGAGTCCCGAGCGCATCGACGAGCGTCCCCGTCACGATCGCCGGCTCACGGGCCTGGTAGCGGACGAGCGTCGAGTCGGCCTTCCCGTCCCCGTTCGGGGTGAACAGCGCGGGCTTCGCGAGCGCGGTCAGCATCGAGCGCGTCGTCGTCCCCGTGACGATTCCCGTCGCCGGCCGCACGGTCGGACCCGCGTCGATCGCGTACAGGTACTTGCCGGCCGGGATCGTCCGCGCGTCCCACGTCCAGTCGATCTGCGTGCCCTCGCCCTGGCCGGACGCGACGATGTTCCCGTCGGGCTGCGTGACGGTGACCGACCACGGCAGCGGCTGCGTGAGCGTGCCCGTGAAGCGGACGGGCTGGCCGGGTGCCCCCGTGGCCGCGGGGAAGTACATCTTCGGCAGGCCCGTCTGGGCGACGGCGCGCGCGATCGAGGGCAGCTCGCTGTAGAGCCGGCTTCCCGGGCAGCTCGTGTACCCGGTGTCCCGGTGGCCCGAGATCGTCCGCAGCGTGACCATCCGGCCCGCGGGGAACTTCGGGTTCCCGGTCGAGCGCCAGCTGAACGTCGAGAGCGGGTCGACGTGCGCGACGTCGAGGCGCCAGGCGAGCAGCCGGATCAGCGCCGCGCGGGCCGCGGGCGTGATCGAGGTCGAGTCGTACGTCCCCATCAGCGCGACGCCGACGGAGCCCTGGTTGAACCCCTGCGCGTGCGCGCCGACGACGTTCCGATCGACGCCTCCCCACCGGCCCTCGAAGATCTGGCCGTACTTGTCGACGAGAAAGTTGTACCCGATGTCGTCCCAGCCGTTCGCGAGCACGTGGTAGCGCTCGATCCCGCGCACGATCGACGCCGATTGCGCGCGGCTGTACGAGTTCGAGCCGACTGTGTGGTGCACGACTGCGAAGCGCACGGTGTCTGCGTAGGCGGGCTTCTTCCGCCGTCGGATCTTCTCGTCGGCGTGCCAGCCGGCCCGCGTGATGATCAGCGGCGATCCCGCCTTCGAGAGGCGCCTGAGGCGGCTTTTGCGCACCGGGCTCCAGACGTAGTACGCGCGCACGCGGCTCACCGCGCCGGACGTTCGCACCTGAATACGGTTCGACGGCCCGGTCCAGAACGGGCTGCCGAGCGTCCACCCCGGGTGCGTTCGGACATCGGGCCCGTCGTCCTCGGGCTCTGCGTCATGCCATGCGCTCCAGCGCCCGGCGACGCTCCTCGTGCGGAACGAGACCGCCCCGCTGCCCTTCCAGTGAAGCCCGACGAGATCAAACCGGTGCGCCGGCCGATTCACGCCGGGACCAACGTCATGCGCAGCCATCGTCGTCCCCGCTGCGAGCGCTGTGCCCGGCGAGACGACCAGCAGGAGAAGGACTAGGCGAAGAACCTTCATCGGGCGGCTCCACTACGGAAGCAAAAGCCCGGTTCGGCCACAAGCCCGCAGATAGAATTCTTACAAGTGAAAGGGCTGGTGTTGCGGGGATTTCTCGTCGCGATGACCGCGGCTCTCGTCCTCTGCGCCACCGCCTCAGCTACGACGTCCCGGCCCCGTGTCCTCGCGGTCAAGTTCGAGAACGACGTCAACCCGGTCACGCAGAGCTACGTCAACGACCAGATCGCACGCGCGAACCGCGACCACTACGACGCGGTCGTGATCCTGCTCGACACCCCGGGCGGGCTCAGCACCTCGATGAACAAGATCGTGAAGGCCGAGCTCGCGTCCAAGGTGCCGGTGATCGTCTACGTCTCGCCGCCCGGGTCGAGGGCCGCATCCGCCGGCGTCTGGATCAGCGAAGCAGCCGACCTGCTCGCGATGGCGCCGCAGACGAACATCGGGTCGTCGACGCCGATCGACGTCAGCGGCGCGAACATCCAGTCCGACCTGCGGCGCAAGGTGATCAACGACGCCGCCGCGTCCTTGAGCGAGCTCGCCAAGGCACACGACCGCAACGCCGTGTGGGCTCAGGCCGCGGTGCGGCGAGCCTCGAACCTCGGCGCCACCGAGGCGCTCCAGAAGAACGTGATCGACGTCATGGCGCCAACACTGCCGGCGCTCTTGGACAAGGTCGACGGGACGAAGACCGTGCCGAAGGGGATCGTCCTGCACACGAAGGACGCGGAGATCACGAACGTCGACATGTCGCTCTGGCAGAAGGCGCTGGACACGCTGATCGACCCGAACCTGATCGTCCTCTTCATGTCGATCGGCCTGCTCGGGCTCGTCGTCGAGCTCTGGAACCCCGGGTTGATCTTCCCGGGGACGGTCGGCGCGATCAGCCTCATCCTCGGCCTGTTCGGGCTCCAGGTGCTCCCGATCAGCGCCGCCGGCCTCCTGCTGCTGCTGCTCGCGTTCGGCTTCTTCGCCGCCGAGGCCTTCGTGCCGACCCACGGCGCGATCACGCTTGCGGGAGCCGTGTGCTTCGTGATCGGCGCGATGCTGCTCTTCGAGCCTGCGGGCAACAACTACCAGGTGTCGCTGCCGGCGGTGATCGCGATGGCGGCGGCGATCGCGGGCCTGGTGGCATTCGCGGCGTTCAAGATCGTCCAGGCCCGGAGAGCGCCGGTCGTGACCGGGACGAGCGAGCTCGTGGGGCAGGTGGGAGTCGTGCGTGATGCGCTCGCACCCGACGGCAGCGTGTTCGTGCGCGGAGAGCTCTGGAAGGCCCGCTCGAGCGACGGGCCGGTCGAGCGGGGGGCCTCCGTCCGGGTCGACGCGATCGACGAGGACCTCGTGCTCCAGGTCGAGCCGGCCGAGCAGCCGGTTCCCGTGGCATAGGATTCTGGCTCCGTGGGCGCCCTGATCGCAGTCGCAGCAGTCGCGGTCTTCGTATTGATCGTCCTCGCCGCGTCCGTGCGCGTGGCGCGCGAGTACGAGCGAGGCGTCATCTTCCGGCTCGGCCGGCTGAAGTCCCCGCCCAAGGGCCCGGGCCTCTTCCTGCTGATCCCGATCATCGACAAGATGGTGCGCGTCGACCTGCGGACGGTGACGCTGAACGTCCCGCCGCAGGAGGTGATCACGAAGGACAACGTCCCGGTCCGCGTGAACGCCGTCGCCTATTTCCGGATCATCGACCCCGAGAAGGCGATCGTCCAGATCGAGAACTTCATGGTCGCGACGTCCCAGATCTCGCAGACCACGCTGCGGAGCGTCCTCGGCCAGCACGTGCTCGACGAGCTCCTGTCCGAGCGGGACAAGATCAACGCGATCCTCCAGCAGATCATCGACGAGGCGACGTCGCCGTGGGGGATCAAGGTCTCGATCGTCGAGGTCAAGGACGTCGAGATCCCGACCGGCATGCAGCGCGCGATGGCGCGGCAGGCCGAGGCCGAGCGCGAACGGCGCGCGAAGGTGATCGCCGCGGAGGGCGAGTTCCAGGCCTCCGAGCGGCTGAAGGACGCCGCGGAGGTGCTCGCGCAGAACCCGATCTCGCTCCAGCTCCGCTTCCTGCAGACGATGCTCGAGATCAGCTCCGAGCGGTCGTCGACGATCATCCTCCCGGTGCCGATCGACATCGTGAAGCCGTTCATCGAGGCCAGTGAGCGCGCCGGCGGGTCGGCGAGCTGACGCCCGACCTCAGACAGGACCCGATCTCAGGACGAACGGTCGCGATCGCGCCGGCGCGGGCACGGCGGCCCGGAGTCGAGCGGCCGACGATCCCCGAGGCGACCCAGGCCGAGCTGGACGAATGCCCGTTCTGCGAGGGCCGCGAGGACCGCACGCCCCCCGAGACATACGCGATCGCGCCTCCGGGACGCGAGCCGAACACGCCCGGCTGGCAGGTCCGGGTCGTCCCGAACCTCTACCCGGCGCTCGAGCGGCAGGAGGTCGTCGTCCACACGCCGCGGCACGCGCGCTCGCTGGCCGAGCTCGACGAGAGCGAGGTCGAGGCCGTTGGGTCGGCGCTCCACGCCCGGCGCGAGGCGGCACTCGCCGAGGGCTTCCCGTACGTGCAGGTCGTGCTCAACGAGGGGCGCGCCGCCGGCTCGAGCCTTCCGCACAGCCACTCGCAGCTCTTCTGGCTGCGCACGCCGCCGCCGGTCGTCCTCGAGGAGCAGCCCCGGCTCGCGCAGGGCCGCTGCGGCGTCTGCGAGGTTCTTCGCCACGAGGGCCTCGAGCTCGCGCTCCGAGGAGACGCCGTCATGCTCGCCGCGCCGGCCGGGCGTGCGCCCTACGAGGTCGTGATCGCTCCGAGAGAGCACGCAGACGAGCCGACCGCGGAGGGCCTCGTCGACGCGGCGCTGCTCTTGCGCGACGCAATCCGGCGGCTCCGCGAGGTCGAGGGCCCCGTCCCGCTCAACGCGTGGCTGCACACCGGTGGCCACTGGCACCTCGAGCTCGTGCCCAGGCTGACCGTCTTCGCCGGCCTCGAGCTCGGCGCCGGAATCTACGTCAACTCGCTAGCCCCGGAGGAGGCCGCGCAGCGCCTCAGGGCGTAGGCTCGGACCCGTCCTTGTCGTTCAGCTCGCGGAACCGGCGCGCCGCCTCGATCGCCGCGCCGAGGTTGAGCCCCTTGTCCTTCGCCTGCTTGATCAGCATCACGGTCTCGACCGCGTCCATGTCGTAGATCCGCTGCTTGCGGCCCTTCGTCGGGATCTGGGCCTTGTTCGTCCAGTAGTCGAGCTGCATCTTCGAGATGCCCGCGATCTGGCACACCTGGCCCAGGTAGAGCTGCACCTTGTCCAGATGCTCCGAAAGATCGATCGGCTCTAGAAGATCTACCTGTCTGCTGGCGGCCATACCTCTCTCCCGGCGAGGACGAGACCCCTCGACGCGAAGATATATCGCTCTCAAGCGATTTTGTGAAGGGTTTCGGCCCGGAAGCCGGTCTGCGAGCGGGGTTCAGGCCAGCGGCTCGGAGCCGTTCTCAGGCTCCGCGTCGTCCGCTTCGACAACCGGAGCGAGCGCCGAAACCTGCTCGCCGGCGCGGAGGCGCATCACGATCACGCCCTGCGTCGAGCGGCCGAGACGCTTCACGTCGTCGACCGGGATCTTGATCACCGTGCCGCCGTTCGAGATCAGCATCACCTGATAGTCGTCCCGCACGACTCGCGCGCCGACGAGGTGCCCGCGCGCCTCGGTCAGCTGGACGGTCTTCACGCCGAGCCCGCCGCGCCCCTTGCGCGGGTAGTCGGCCAGCTTCGTCCGCTTCCCGTAGCCGTTCTCGGTCACGACGAGCAGGTCGCCCTCGTTGACGCCGATCACGTCGGACGAGATCACCTCGTCCCCCTTGCGCAGGCCCATACCCTTGACGCCGGCGGTGTCGCGGCCCATCGGCCGAGCCTCCCGCTCGCTGAACCGGATCGCCTGACCCTTGCGCGAGACCATGAGGATGTCGTCCTCGCCGGTCGAGTGTCGGACCGAGACGAGCTCGTCCCCGTCGCGCATCTTGATCGCGATGATCCCGTCCGCCTTGAGCGGCGTGTTGTACGCGGCCAGCTCGGTCTTCTTGACGACCCCGTTCTTCGTCGCGAAGACGAGGTACTTCGCCTCCTCGAAGTCACGCGTCTGGATCACTGCGCGCACGAGCTCGTCCTGGCGGAACGGAAGCAGGTTCTGGATCGCGCGGCCCTTCGACTGGCGCGACCCGAGCGGGAGCTCGTGCACCTTGAGCCGGTAGACCTTGCCGACGTTGGTGAAGAAGAGGACGTAGTCGTGCGTCGAGGCGACGAAGAGGTGCTCGATGTAGTCGTCCTCCTTGAGGTCCATCCCCATCACGCCCTGGCCGCCGCGCCGCTGCTCGCGGTACGTGGTCACGGGGAGACGCTTGATGTAGTTCGAGCGAGTGATCGCGATCACCATGTCCTCTTCCGCGATCAGGTCCTCGAGCTCGAGCTCGCCCTCGGCGGCGACGATCTCCGTGCGGCGGTCGTCGTTCTTCCCGTAGATCTCCTTGATCTCGAGCAGCTCCTCGCGGATCAGCGCGTCGATGCGCGACTCGTCGCCGAGGATCGTCCGCAGCTCGCCGATCCGCTCCACGAGGTCCTTGTGCTCGTCCTCGACCCGCTTGCGCTCGAGCGCGGTCAGCGCCCGCAGCCGGAGGTCGAGGATCGCCTGCGCCTGGATCTCGGACAGCTCGAACTCCTTCATCAGGCCCTCGCGGGCGGCGTCCGCGTCCGGCGCGTTCCGGATCAGCGCGATCACCGCGTCGAGGTTGTCGAGCGCGGTCAGGTAGCCCTGGAGAACGTGCGCGCGCGCCTCGGCCTTGCGCAGCTCGAACTTCGACCTGCGCGTGACGACCTCGCGCTGGAAGTCGAGGTAGTGCCCGAGCATGTCCCTCAGTGCGAGCGTCCTCGGGACGCCGTCGACGAGCGCGACGGCGTTGTAGCCGAACGTCGTCTGGAGGGCGGTGTGCTTGTAGAGCTTGTTCAGGACGACCTGCGGGATGGCCTCGCGTTTGAGCTCGATCTGGATTCGCATCCCGGTCCTGTCCGACAGGTCCTTGACGTCCGAGATCTCCGTCAGGACCTTGTCGTTGACCAGGTCGGCGATCTTCTTGATCACGCCGGCGTCGCCGCCCTTCTTCACGCCGAACGGCAGCTCGTTGACGATGATCGCGGTCTTCCCGCCGCGCAGCTCCTCGATGTGCGCCCGTGCGCGCATAACGACGCGGCCGCGGCCCGAGCGGTACGCCTCACGGATCCCCTCGCGGCCAAGGATGATCCCGCCGGTCGGGAAGTCCGGCCCCTTGACGTGCTTCGTCAGCCGGTCGACGTCGATCGCCGGGTCGTCGATCATCGCGACGAGCGCGTCGACCACTTCGCCGAGGTTGTGCGGCGGGATGTTCGTCGCCATCCCGACCGCGATCCCGGCGGAGCCGTTGACAAGCAGGTTCGGAAAGCGCGACGGCAGCACGTCCGGCTGGCGCCGCGACTCGTCGTAGTTGGGCACGAAGTCGACCGTGTCCGCGTCGATGTCGCGCAGGAGCTCTGTCGCGAGCCTCGTCAGGCGGCACTCGGTGTAGCGCATCGCGGCGGCCGGGTAGTCGTCGATGTTCCCGAAGTTGCCTTGCCCGTCGACGAGCGGATAGCGCAGCGAGAACGGTTGCGCGAGCCGTACGAGCGTGTCGTAGATGGCCAGGTCGCCGTGCGGGTGGTACGAGCCCATGACGTCGCCGACGACGCGCGCGCACTTGAGCCGCGGCCGGTTCGGCTGCAGGCCGGCCTCGTGCATCGCGTACAGGACGCGCCGGTGCACGGGCTTGAGCCCGTCGCGGACGTCCGGCAGCGCGCGCGCCACGATCACGCTCATCGCGTAGTCGAGGAAGCTCGAGCGCATCTCCTGCTCGAGTTCGCGCGACTCTATGCGGCCTGCTCCTAGCGGCTCGACGCTAGACATCCAGGAATCTGACGTCCTTGGCGTTCGATTCGATGAACTCGCGCCGCGGCTCGACCTGGTCGCCCATCAGCATCGAGAAGATCCGGTCCGCCGCAGCAGCGTCCTCGACCTCGACCTTGATCAGCATGCGGTTGGCCGGGTTCATCGTCGTCTCCCAGAGCTCTTCCGGGTTCATCTCGCCGAGACCCTTGAAGCGGCCGACCTGGATGCCTTCCTTCGCGAGGTCGAGCGCCTCGTGTCGCAGCTCCTCGAACGTGGTTGCCGTGCGTGTCCGCTTGCCGAGCGCCAGCTCGAACGGCGGCGCGCCGGCAATCTCGACCATGCGCGCGTACGACCTGCGCAGATTCGCGTACACAGGGGAGGAGAAGAGCTCGATCGGCACAACGACGTGGCTGGCCGCGCTGGTCTCGCGCTCGACGACCTTGATCTTGACGCCCTCGGCCGTTTGCTCGACGACGGAGAGCTCGTGGCCGTTCGCGTCCAGCGCCTCGAGAGCCTTCGCGAAGTCCTCGGCTCCTTCGAGATCCGCTTCCACGAGCCGGTGGTGGACGACGAAGTTGGCCGCCGGCGTCCCGAAGTCGGCTCGAAGGCGCGATGTCCACCCCTCGAACTCGTTCAGCGCCTTCGTAAAGCGGCGGTACTTGGCCTCGCTCAGCTTCTGCGGGCTGCCACCGCGGGGGGCGACGTCGATGTCCTTCACGCGCTCGCTCACGAGGAGCTCTTCGAACTGGTGCTCCTTCTCGACGTACTGCTCGCGGTTCCCGATCTTCACGCGGTAGAGCGGCGGGACGGCGATGTAGACGTAGCCGCCCTCGACCAGCTCCTGCATCTGCCGGTAGAGGAACGTGAGGATCAGCGTGCGGATGTGCGAGCCGTCCACGTCGGCGTCGGTCATCACGATGATCCGGTGGTAACGCAGCTTCTCGATGTCGAACTCGTCGCCGATCCCGGTGCCGATCGCGGTGATCATCGACTGGATCTCGACGTTGGAGAGCACCTTGTTGATCCGGTTCTTCTCCGAGTTGATCACCTTGCCGCGCAGCGGGAGAATCGCCTGGAACGTGCGGTCGCGCGCGTCGGTCGCGGAGCCGCCGGCGGAGTTGCCCTCGACGAGGTAGAGCTCGGCCGAGGACGGGTCGTTGATCGAGCAGTCGGCGAGCTTCCCGGGCAGCGACATCGAGTCGAGCGCCGACTTGCGGCGAGTCAGCTCACGCGCCTTGCGGGCAGCCTGGCGCGCGTTTCGCGCGGCCAGCGCCTTTGTGATGATCTGCTTCGCCTCGCTCGCGTTCTCCTCGAGGAACTCCGCGAGCTTGAGGTTGACCGTCTGCTCGACGAGGCCGCGAACCCACGGGTTGCCGAGCTTCGTCTTCGTCTGCCCCTCGAACTGCGGCTCCCGCAGCTTCACGGAGATCACGGCGGCGAGCCCCTCGCGGACGTCCTCGCCCTCGAGGTTGTCCTCCTTCTCCTTGAGCAGCCCGTTCCGGCGCGCGTAGTCGTTCAGCGTGCGCGTGAGCGCGGACTTGAAGCCGGAGAGGTGCGCGCCGCCCTCGTGCGTGTTGATGTTGTTCGCGAACGAGAAGACCGACTCGACGTACGACGTGTTCCACTGCATCGCGACCTCGACCTGGCCCTCCTCAGTCGAGTCGCCGTTCGTGGCGCCCTCGAAGTAGACGATGTGCTTGTGGACGGGGTCCTTCGAGTCGTTCACGTAGCCGACGAAGTCCCTGATCCCGCCCTCCGCATAGAACTCGTGGCGGTCCTCGCCCTCGCGCTCGTCGATGAGGACGATGCGCAGGCCCTTCGTCAGGAACGCCGTCTCGCGCAGGCGCTGGACGAGGATCTCGCTCGACCACTCGAGCTCGTCGAAGACCTCGAGGTCGGGCAGGAACGTGATCGTCGTGCCCGTCTCCTTCGTCGGCCCCGTCTTCTTGAGCTCCGTCGTGGGCTCGCCGCGGGCGAATTCCTGGCGGAAGATCTTGCCGTCGCGCTTCACCTCGACGTGCAGCCACTCGGAGAGCGCGTTCACGACCGACACGCCGACTCCGTGCAGGCCGCCCGACACCTTGTAGCCCTCGCCGCCGAACTTCCCGCCGGCGTGGAGCTTCGTCAGGACGACGGTCACGGCGGGCAGGCCCTGGTCCTTCATCACGTCGGTCGGGATGCCGGATCCGTTGTCGCTCACGGTCACCGAGTTGTCGGGATGGAGCGTCACCTCGACGAGGTCGGCGCGGCCCGCGAGGGCCTCGTCGACCGAGTTGTCCACCACCTCGAAGACGAGGTGATGGAGGCCTCGAGAGCCCGTCGAGCCGATGTACATGCCGGGTCGCTTGCGCACCGGCTCCAGACCCTCGAGAACAGTGATGTCTTTTGCTGTGTAAGCTGCTTCTGCCACTAAAAAAAGCCCTGCAAATCTTCCCTTTTTGGGCTAGGACAAGTGTACCAGATCCACCGGCCGTCAGTCGGGTCTGGCGAGGCTCGCTAGCGCCGCCTTCGCAACAATTTCGCGCAGGTTTTCATCCTCGATTCCGGCGGCCATCGCGGCGGCCAGCTCGCGTTCCTCGGCTGTCGGCTCTCGACCCCGCCTCGGACGGCTCTCGATCTCCTCCGAGGAGCGCTCGGGCAGCTTACCCGGAGCGAACCGAAGCGCCGCGGGAGCGTGTTCGTCGAGTGCGTCTCGGAGACGTTCGAGCAGCTTCGGCTCGAGCTGCGCGAGCTCGAACGCCCATGCGGAGGAGGAGGTCGCGACGTGGAGCGTCCGGTCGCGGGCGAGGCGCGCCGGCCAGGCATTGAGCGCGATCTGGTCCCCGACTGCGGCGGGCCAGGCCCGCACGATCTCGCTCATGCCCTCGGCGGGCCCGAAGCGCGCGAGCTCGCGCTGGACGTCCTCGCCGATGCGGTCGGGCTTCACCTCGCCGCCCCCGGCGTCACCTCGACGAGCTGCGCCGGCTG
>Ga0126377_10003538_pt1 | contig 11095 bp, 13 predicted proteins | sample PanSoiMetPlot_22_FD_92647 | JGI IMG/M metagenome (GOLD analysis project Ga0126377, IMG submission 92647) | Tropical forest soil microbial communities from Panama - MetaG Plot_22 | ecosystem: Environmental > Terrestrial > Soil > Tropical forest > Bulk soil | place: Panama | collected 2016-02-17
AGGGCCTCCATCGACTCGTCGATGCGGCCCCGGGGCGGCGGCGTGACCTTGCGGTCCTGGATGCGGTAGTCGCCCGGCGGCAGCTGGTCCAGGATCTGGCGGACGATGGCCATCGACTCGCGCACCTCGTTGAGCCGGATGGCGTAGCGGTCGAAGCAGTCGCCGTAGCTACCGACGACGACCCCGAACTCGACCTGGTCGTAGTACAGGTAGGGGTCGGCCTTGCGCAGGTCCCAGGGGATGCCGGTCGAGCGCAGGATGGGGCCGGTGGCGCCGAGGGCCAGGGCCTCGTCGGCGGTGATGACGCCCACGCCCTGGAGCCGCTCGCGCCAGATGGGCTGGCCGGTCATCAGCGTCTCGTACTCGGGCAGCCGGGGCTCGACCAGGTCGAGCACCCGCAGCGTGGCGTCGCGCCAGCCGTCGGGCAGGTCGGCGGCCACGCCCCCGGGGCGGATGAAGTTGTGGTTCATCCGCAGCCCCGTGATCATCTCCAGCAGCCGCAGCGTCTCCTCGCGCTCGCGCCAGCCGTAGATCATCATCGACACGGCCCCGAGGTCCATGCCGTTGGTGGCGAGGAACAGCAGGTGCGAGCTCATCCGGTTGAGCTCGCACAGCAGCATGCGGATCCACTGGGCCCGGGGCGGGATGTCCTGGTCGATGCCGAGCAGGGTCTCGGTGGCCAGCGAGAACACCAGCTCGTTGAAGAGCGGCGCCGCGTAGTCCATGCGGGTGACGTTGGTCGGGCCCTGGAGGTAGGTCAGCGTCTCGGCCGTCTTCTCCATGCCGGTGTGCAGGTAGCCGATGATGGGCTTGGTGCGCAGCACCGTCTCGCCCTCGAGCTCGAGCATGAGCCGCAGCACGCCGTGGGTGGACGGGTGCTGGGGGCCCATGTTGAGGATCATCGTCTGGGCTTCCTCGTCCGCCGGCTGGTCGGCCAGCGCGGCCGCCTCGGCCTCGGACATGCGCAGCACCGAGCCCAGCTCGCGCAGCAGCTCGTCGGCGCCGGCGCCCTTGCGGGGCCCCATCTCCTGGGTGCCCTCGCCGGTGCGGGAGAGATCAGTTGCACTCATGGACGGTCCTCACCGGGCGTTCTGGACGCCCTTGAACTGGACGGGGATGGCGCCCACCGGGCTGTCCTTGCGCAGCGGGTAGCCCTCCCAGTCCTCGGGCATGAGGATGCGGGACAGGTCGGGGTGGCCCTCGAAGCGGATGCCGAACATGTCGTAGGCCTCGCGCTCGAGGGCCTCGGTGCCCGGGTGCACGTCGAACAGCGACGGGCAGGTGGGGTCGGCCCCCGGCACCTGGACCCGCAGGCGCAGGCGCTCGGCGGTGGCGTGGCACAGCAGGCCGACCACCACCTCGAACCGCTCGGGGGCGACGCCCTCGGGCAGGTCACGGGGTGCGCTGTAGGCCACGTAGTCGACGGCGGTGACGTCGACGCACACCCGGAAGCCCTCGTCGTCGCGCAGGGTGCGGACGAGGTCGACCAACTCCTCCCGGGACGGGTGGAGCACGGTCTGGCCCCGGCTGGTGGTGACCAGCACGCCGTAGCGGCGCTCGGGCTCGGGCGGGGCGGTCTCGTCGGCGGCTTGGGTCCCGGGCGCCTCGGCGCCCGTGTCCTTGTTGGGCTCGCTCATGGTCAGCGACTCCCGGTGAAGACGGCGCCGCCGGGCTCGGCGATCCCGTCGCGCTGCTCGATGACCAGGCCCGCACCGGCGCCGGTGCGCTCACGGCGGCGCAGCAGCTCGCCCGACTCGATGTTGTCGCGCAGCGTCTCGATGGCGTGGATCAGGGTCTCGGGGCCCGGCGGGCAGCCCGGGGCGTAGACGTCGACCGGGACGATCTGGTCGACGCCCTGGACCAGGGCGTAGTTGTTGAACATCCCGCCCGTGCTGGCGCACACGCCCATGGAGATGACCCACTTGGGCTCCATCATCTGGTCGTGGATCTGGCGCAGCACCGGCGCCATCTTCTGCGACAGCCGGCCGGCCACGATCATGATGTCGGCCTGGCGGGGCGACGCCCGGAAGACCTCCATGCCGAAGCGGGCCAGGTCGTAGTGCGCCCCGCCGGCGCCCATCATCTCGAGCGCGCAGCAGGCCAGGCCGAAGGTGACCGGCCAGGACGACTTGGACCGCGACCACTGGACGAGGTCCTCGAGCTTGCCGGTCAGGAAGTTGTGGTCGAGGCCCTCGAACCCCTTGGACAGGTCCCAGCCCATCAGGCCACCACCTCCTTCTTGCCGTCGCCCGCGCCGCCGTCGCCGGTGTCGTCGCCGTCGGGGCCACGATCGTCGGCCCGGCCCTCGAGGCCGACCCGGCGGATCGTCGTCTGCGTCGTGCGCTCGGGCGACACCAGCGGCGACTGGCGCCGGGCCTGGTGCAGCGGGCCCCAGTCGAGGGCGCCCGCGCCGATGAGGTAGACGAAGCTCACGAACACGACCACCGCGAACGTCAGCACCTCGACCAGGCCGAACGCGCCCAGGTTCCGGTAGATGACCGCCCACGGGTACAGGAAGATGATCTCGATGTCGAAGACCACGAAGATCATCGCCACCAGGTAGAAGCGCACCGGGAACCGCTCGGGCGCCTCCCGGGTGGGCAGGATGCCCGACTCGTAGGGCGCCCGCTTGGCGCTGGTCGAGCGGCGGGGGGCCAGCAGCCGCGACATCACCAGACTGATCGCCGCGAACACCACGGCGAGCACGGTCATCGTGACGACGGGCAGGTACTGGCCCATGGCATCAACCTCCGGTCGTGGCCGGGACCGGGGCCGAGCGGTGCTCGGCGACCCGGCGATCTCGCGCGTGAAGCATTGCGCAAAGAGTGCCGAAGATCAGCCCCGATCCGAGAGTGATGAGCGCGGCGGGCACCCGGCGCTGGCCGATGTCGCGGATCAGCACGGCGGAGACCACCTGCGCCTCGGGGTCGGGCGCAGGCGGGGGCGGCGGCTGGCCGGCCACCGTCTCGACCTGCTTGGCCGGCTGGAACTGCACCACGACGTAGTGGGGCGGGTTCTTGATCCGCAGCGTGTTGGTGAACCGGTTGGAGATCCGGTCCCAGATCGAGTCGCCCTGGCGCTCGGGCTTGCCGCCGGTCTCGAAGGCGTTCGTGTAGACCCGCTTGGTCGGGTCCTCGAAGCCGGCGATGGCGCCCCCCGCCAGCTTGGCGTCGAGGGCCGTCTGCGCCTCGCCCTTGGCCGCGTCGGCCGGGCCGAGCAGCCGCCAGACGCCGAGGTCCTGGGCGGCGCCGATCTTCTCGATCTGCTCGGGCGTCATGTCCTCCATCTGCTTCTGCGTGGGGAGGGTCCCGGGCCTGATCTGGTGGACCTTGTCGTTGACCGACTGGTCGAGGTTGCCGTAGACGATCTCCTGGACGTCCCACGTGGGGACCCGGCCCGTCGGGCCCTGGCCCGGCGGGTAGATCCACCAGATGGTGCCGTGGATGATCATCCAGCCGAAGAACGCGGTGAGCACGACGAGGAAGCCGAGCCGGGCGGCCAGGTTGGTGGCCAGGACCAGGTACACGGAGCCCATCAGCACCGTCACACCCACCGCGAACGAGAGGATGTTGCGGATCTGCGGGTCCCAGGCGATGCCGGCCAGGGTGGGGACGATCGACATCGTCAGCTGCCCTTCTTTTCCTCGGCGGTGAGCTGCTCGACCGTCGGCGCCTTGGGCGGGTTGGGGGTCTCCGACGGCGGCAGGGTCGCCTCGTAGCGGGCGATGGCGGCGATCATCTTCGGCGTCAGCATGCCGTCGCCCTCGACGTCGGGCGTGTTGGGGTTGTCGCCGAAGCCGGGCATGCGGCCGCTGCCGATGCCGTTGCGGCCGTAGGCCTCGCCGTCGACGCTGCCCGTGGTGATGAACGTGGCCAGGTCGGTGTAGCTGGCGAACTGCCGGGGGATGAGCCCGCCGGTCAGGTTGGGGCCGAAGGCGCCGCTGCCGTCGGGGAAGCCGGTGAAGTCGCTGAGGTCGGCGTTCGGCGGGTCGACGGCGTCCTCGCCCGTCGTGATGATCGACCAGCCCCGGGTGTGGCAGCGGGCGCAGGCGAAGGCGCCCGAGGCGACGTTGTCCAGGTTGAACAGCGCCTTGCCCGTGGCCGGGTCGTCGTAGTCGATCTTCTTGATGGCGGCGTCGACGGCCTTGTCGTTCGCGCCCTCGGGCACGAGGCCGAGCTTCTCGGCCAGCGCCGCCTCGGCCTCGTGCTGGGCCTCCTTGGGCGAGAGCTGGATCGACCCCAGGTAGTCGAGCACGTTGTCGATCTGCTGCTCGTCGAGCGCACCCTTGTTCACCGCCGCGCCCCAGCCGGGCATCGGCGAGAAGGGCCGGCCGTAGTTGATGATGTACTTGGCCTCGTCGCGGGTGAACCGCAGCAGCACCGTGTTGAGCGCCGGCGCCCGCCAGTTGACCGAGGCCACGAACTTCCCGTCGGCGTCGACGATCGTGTAGGGCGCCTGGCCCCCCGTGCCCTCGGGGCCGTGGCAGTTCTGGCACTGCGCCGTCGTCGTGTAGATCTCCTCGCCCCGGGCCTCGAACGTGGACTGGAAGTTCTCGATGGCGCCCGACTGCCGGCCCGGCTCGTTGAGCCAGTAGAGCGGCAGGCCCACGGCGATGATCACCAGCGTCACCAGCGCCCAGCGCAGCGTGGTGTTGAGCTTGGTGGTCTCGAGCTCCTCGTCGCTGAGGTAGGGCTTGCGGTTGGGCGCCAGGTCGACCTCGGCGCCGGTCTCCTCGCGCCCGGAGCGCACGTTGGCGATCACGTAGATCACGAACGGCACCAGGATCAGCACCACGATGACGGCGCCGACGGTGGTGACCGTGCTGGCAGCCAGCACGGCCGAGGGGGTGAGGGTGTCCATCAGTGGCCGCCGCCCTGGCAGTGCGGGCCCTCGAGCTCCTGGCCGGTGGTGTTGGTGCCGATCGGAGGGCCGGGGATGACTGTGCCGGTGTCGACGTTGAAGGAGCCGCTCTTGACCTCCATGGCGAAGCGGTCCATGCCCCGGGGCGCCGGGCCACCCTTCTTCTCACCGACCTGGTTGTACTGCGAGCCGTGGCAGGGGCACTCGAACCACTGCGAGGTCAGGCACGCGGGGACACGGCAGCCGAGGTGGGGGCACTTCTGGTACAGGGCGATGAGCCCCGCCTCCATGCCGGCCAGCTCGGGCGGGCTGTAGACGGCCTTGGCCTTGTTGAGGGCGTCCTTGGGGTACTCGGTGACCCACATGCGGCCCTCGGGGAAGTAGGCGAAGCCGTCGCCGTCGTCGATCTTGGCCTTGATGTCGTCGATCTTGCCGACGTTGATCTTGGCGCCGAAGCCGCCCGTGCCGGTGGGCCACAGGAAGGCGAGCACCGCCGCCCCGAAGCCGCTGATGCTGAACAGCATCGTGATGACGATCGACCGGTTGAAGAACTGGCGGCGGGTGACGCCGAGGGACTCCTCGTCGGGCGGGACCCACACGACCGGGGGCTCGGCCACCTTGACCGGGACCGCCGCCTCCCGGCGGGCCAGCACCGCGGCGCGCTCGACCTCGCGGCCGGTGGCCGGGACGTCCGCGTCGCTGAGCTGGACGGGGCCGCGGTCGCGGCGGGCGGTCTCGCTGCTCATCATCCCGGCCGCCGCGTCCGTGTCCCGGCGGCGGGCCGAGGCGAACAGCAGCACGCCGGCCAGCACGACGAGGATGGGGACGGCGATGGCGATGATGGTCGAAGGGCTCATGCGCTACGGCTTTCGATCACAGGTCGAAGAACAGCCCGGCGTTCCAGGGGAACCCGAAGTTCTGGCCGGGGCCCCGGAAGAAGGTGCCGATGATGACGAGGACCGACCACCCCATGAGGAACAGGGTGAAGAGGGAGATCGCGAACTTGCGGTCCTCGGGCTTGTGGGAGGGGTTGCGGTCGATGAAGGGCGCCAGGATCAGGCCGATGAGCCCCAGGCCCGGCAGCGTCACGCCGGCCACCATGGGGTGGAACATCGTGAGCAGCTCCTGGAGGCCCAGGAAGTACCAGGGCGCCTTGGAGGGGTTCGGCGTCTGGTTGAAGTTGGCCATCTCCTGGAGCGGCGCGTTGACGAACGTCGAGAAGATGAGCAGGAAGGCCGTGCAGCCGAGGGCGGCCACGAACTCGACGCCCAGCAGGTGGGGCCACACGTGCACCTTGTCCTGGGGGACGGCCTTGACGTCCTGGATCGAGCCCGACTTGACCACCGTCAGCAGCCGCTGGGTGTGACCGCCGGGGCCGGCCGCCAGCGGGGGGCCGGCCCCGCCCGCCGCCGGGGCGGGGGCCGTGGCCACCGCGGTGGCGGTGCCGCCCGAACCGGCGCCGGCGTCGCCACCGCCGCCCGCCGCCGCCTTGGCGGCCCGCGACCGCTCGAGCAGGTGGGCGGGGATGCGGCTGGCGGCCTCGCTCTTCGGCGCGTCGTCGCTCCCGCCGCCGGAGGCGGCCGCGGGCGTGTCGCCCGGGGTGTCGGCCGCGCCGCCGGAGGCCTTGGCGGCGGCCTTGCGCCGGGCTTCCTCGGCTCGCTTGCGCAGGTGTTCGGGGATCTCGGTCATGTCGCTTGTCCTTTAGGCCTCACAGCGGGCCGGAGATGCCGCCGTCCTTGCGGACACGCCAGAAGTGGATGGCCATGAAGATGACGATGACGAACGGCAACATCAGCACGTGGAGGACGTACCAGCGGAGCAGTGTGTCGGTGCCGATCTCGGACCCGCCGAGGAGGACGAAGCGCACCTGGCTGCCGAACACCGGCGTGTAGCCCATCATGTTGGTGCCTACGGTCACGGCCCACAGCGACAGCTGGTCCCACGGCAGCAGGTAGCCGGTGAAGGACAGCAGCAGGGTCAGCATCAGCAGCACCACGCCGATGACCCAGTTGAACTCGCGGGGCGGCTTGTAGGCGCCGTGGTAGAAGACGCGCGCCATGTGCAGGAAGACGGTGATCACCATCAGGTGCGCCGCCCATCTGTGCATGTTCCTGACCAGCAGGCCGAAGGTGACCGACGTCTGGAGCGTGTAGATGTCGTCCCAGGCCTGGGCCGCGGTGGGCCGGTAGAAGAACATCAGGAAGATGCCGGTCACCGTGAGCAGGATGAACAGGAAGAAGCTCAGCCCGCCCAGGCACAACGTGTAGCTGACCTTCACCGCGTGCCTCTTCACCTTCACCGGGTGGAGGTGGTAGAGGACGCTGTTCATGATCACGTAGGACCGGTTCCGGGGGCTGTCGTTGTAGCCCTTCCGGAAGATCGACCCCGGTCGGAAGATCGAGTTCCAGGCCTGCGAGCCCTGCACCTGGTCGGGCAGACCCTTGAAGGCGGCCTGCGCCCTGTCCTTCAGCGAGGGCTTCTGATCCATCGTCTTGGCCACGAGGGGTGTTTCTCCTCAGTCGACCCGGGGGGCGGGCGGTCGGGGGTGGGGGTGGCGCGTCACGATCAGCCCAGCCGCATGCCGTAGCCGTAGCCGTGGGTGTTGGTGCGCTGGTGGGAGTCGCCCGCCGCGACGGGGTCGCCCACCTTGCCGAGGATGATGACGCCCGTGGGGCACCGGTCGACGCACAGCGCGCAGCGGGTGCACACGTCGTCGTCGATGGTGAAGATCACGTGGTCGCTGGGGTCGACGCCCGGCTGGTCGACGCCGATGGCCTCGTCGATCGCCGACGGGGTGACCATGTGGATGCACTTCCACGGGCAGATGTCCACGCAGCCCTCGCACATGATGCACTCGGACTGGTCGATGTGGATGAACTGCTTGGGCTTGACCGCCTTGGCCAGCCAGGCCGCGTCCACCTCCTGGAGGACGTAGTCGTCCCGGAACTCGGGCATCGGCGGGTTGGCGTCGTTCTTGGCCACGTCGTCACCCCTTCCGGACCAGCGGGCGGCCGTAGCGCGACGCGGGCACGACGGTCGGCTTGGCCTTGGCCCGGTCGTTCCAGGTGGCCCACAGGAGGATCTGGAGGCCGATGCCGACGCCGTAGATGACGACCGCGACGATGTCGCGCAGGGTCTGGTAGGTGATCGTGAGCGGCTGGTTGCCGGTGGGCTGGGCGAGGACCTTGGACGTGGTCCACCCGAGCTGGCCGTCGCACCACACCAGCCACTGGTGCGGGATCACGGCGTACCACCAGAGCAGCATGAACATGGCGTAGACGGCGGCCGCCATGGCCTCGCCCCACGACAGCGGCGCGCCGACCGGGCGCCGCCTGCCGTAGAGGTAGGCGGCGAGCACACCGGCAATGCCGACGATCACTGTGGAGATGAAGGCGACCAAGGCTCGCGACTCCTCGTGAAATCGCTCACATTAGAGGTTATCGCCCGGCGGGAGCCGGCGACCTCGGCAGGTTTAGCACGAGCCTGTTCGGCGGTTCACATTGGCCCCCGGGCTTGGTGATGCCCTTCGGGGCGTGCATAGAGTGACCGCGGAGTTCCGTCCGCGGAGGCAGCGTTGACCGAGATCCCCGAGCACCTTCTGAAGCGCTCCCGCGAGCGTCGTGCCGCCCTGGGCCTGGGCGGGGACGCCCCGGCGGATGCGCCGGCGAGCGCGCCCGGCGAGAGCGCACCGGTGCCGGCGGCGGCGGCCGCCACCCCGGCCCCGGCCCCGGCGGCCGCGGTCGAGGAGGCCAAGGCCCCGCCGCCCCCCAAGCCCGACCCGCCCTACATCCAGGCGGCCAAGCGGCGGAAGAAGATCCCGTTCTGGGCCATCCCGGTGCTGGCCGCCCTGCCGCTGTGGGGCTACGTCTACGTCCGCACCCTCGAGCCGCCGCCCGCGGGCGCCAACGACCCCCACGTGCTGGGGGCCACCGTGTTCGCCGCCAACTGCGCCTCCTGCCACGGCGCCAGTGGGGGCGGCGTGAGCGCCCCGGCCCTGGCCGACGGCGCCGTCCTCAAGACCTGGCCCGACTGGCGCGACCACGCGGCCTGGGTCCGCCTGGGGTCGGCGAAGTGGCCGGCGGCCACCTATGGCGCCCAGCAGAAGAAGGTCGGCGGCGCCGGCCAGATGCCGTCGTGGACCGCGCTGACCGACCAGCAGATCGCCCAGGTGGTCCTGCACGAGCGCGAGCTGTCGCTCGGCCAGCCGATCGCGGACGACGACAAGGACTACGCAGACCTGCTGGCGGTGGCCAACGGCGAGAAGACGCTCGCCGACGCCGGGCTCGGCCCGCTCTCCAAGGCCGACGGCGTCACCGAGGCCGACCTCGCCGGCGGCTGATCGCGCCGTGGCCGCCGGGGTCCGCGCCCGTAGCCTGGGACGCCATGGCGGCTGAGCGACACGACGTCCTGGTCATCGGCGGGGGTCCCGCGGGCAGCGCCGCGGGCTTCTGGCTGGCCAAGGCCGGCCGGGACGTCTGCGTCCTCGAGCGCAAGGAGTTCCCCCGGGACAAGACGTGCGGCGACGGGCTCACCCCCCGGGCCGTCCACCAGATCCGGGAGATGGGGCTGGAGCCGGCCATCGCCGCCCGCCACCACCGCCACGAGGGCCTGCGGGCCGAGGCCCACGGCATCACGCTCGAGCTGGCCTGGCCCGACCACCCGGTGTTCCCCAGCTACGGCTACGTGGTGCGCCGGCGGGACCTCGACCGGATGGTGGCCGAGCACGCCGCCGGGGCCGGCGCCACCCTGCTGCCCGCCACCGAGGCCGTCCGACCCCTGGTGCGCGACGGGCTGGTGACCGGGGCGCTGGTCAAGGACAAGGTCAGCGGCGAGACCCGGGAGATCCGGGCCCGCTACGTGATCGTGGCCGACGGGTCGCTGTCGCGCTTCGGCCGGGCGCTGGGGGCGAGCCGCAACAAGTCGTACCCCCAGGGCATCGCCATCCGGGGGTACTTCGAGAGCCCCCGGTCGGCCGACCCCTGGATCGAGTCGTGCCTCGACGTGCGCGACCGGCAGGGCCAGTCGATGCCGGGCTACGGCTGGATCTTCCCGCTGGGCGACGGGACCATCAACGTGGGCATCGGGCTGCTGTCGACGTTCAAGGGCTACAAGGACGTCAACACCACCCACCTGATGCACGAGTGGTCGGCCACCGCCCCCGAGCGCTGGGGCATCGACCCCGAGGCCATGCTCGCCCCGCCCACCGGGGGGCGGCTGCCGATGGCCGGATCGGTCAACCCCAAGGTCGGGCCCAACTGGCTGCTGGTCGGCGACGCCGCCGGATCGATCAACCCGTTCAACGGCGAGGGCATCGACTACGCCTACGAGACGGCCCGGATGGCCGCCGGCCTGGTCGACGAGGCGCTGGCCACGGGCGACGGGCGGCCGCTGGCCCGCTACCAGGGCCTGCTCGACGACGAGTACGGGCTGTACTTCAAGGTCGCCCGCCACTTCGCCACCATCATCGGCCAGCCCGTGCTGATGAAGGAGCTGACCCGGGTGGGCATGCGCTCGCAGTCGCTCATGGAGTGGGTGCTGCGCATCATGGCCAACCTGCTGCGCGAGGACGAGCTGGGCCCGGCCGAGGCGGCGTACCGCGCCGTGGCCCAACTGGCCCGGCACGCCGCCTGACACTGGCGCGGTCCTATTGGACCGTCATCGTCCCCGTCATGTTGGGGTGGATCGCGCAGTGGAACTTGTACTCGCCGGGCTCGGTCGGGGCCTTGACGGTGACGGTCTCGCCGTCGTTGACGTCGGTCTGCTTGAAGTCGCCCTCGTTGTCCGGGGTGAAGGTGTGGGTGGCGCCCGATGTGTTCTTGAGGGCCAGCGTGCCGCCGGCGGGAAGCGTGACGTCCTTGTAGCTGAAGCTGGTGATGTCCATGGTGGCGTCGGCCTTGACGTTGCTGGCGCCCGTGCCGGAGCTGCCCCCGTTGTCGTCGCCGCCGCATGCCCCGAGGGCGGTGACGAGGACCAGGGCGAGTGCGGCGGTGACCCACCGGCGAGCGCGGTGGGATGGGGTGTCGATCATGGTCTCCAGCCTCTCTGGTGCCCCGACCGCCGGGCCGGCGATCACCGGTCGGCGGGCGGGACCGTTGCCTCGTGGTCGTCGGAAGCGCCGGCGACCGGGGTGTCATCGTCCGTACCGCCCGCGCTGGAGTCTGCCCCCTCCGTACCGGCCGAAACAACGTCGGGCGCGCTCTCGGCCTCGCCGTCGTCGTCCGTGGCCTCCGTGGCC